>Ga0075163_10000457_pt1 | contig 52270 bp, 37 predicted proteins | sample JI1023141ADNA_FD_71478 | JGI IMG/M metagenome (GOLD analysis project Ga0075163, IMG submission 71478) | Wastewater effluent complex algal communities from Wisconsin, to seasonally profile nutrient transformation and Carbon sequestration -... | ecosystem: Engineered > WWTP > Effluent > Algae...
TATTTTTTTTGCACTAACCTCACTTACCATGTTCAAATTCTACATTCTCTATTCAGAGAGAGCCGATAAATTTTATGTCGGACATACCGGAGATAACATCTTCGAACGACTTCGAAAACACAATTCTGATCACAATAACTATACTAGGAAATACATTAGGTTTTCGGGGAGCTTTCAGCAGCAATGGATGAACCTCATCCGCCGTTTTCAAAATGCACTTATTTTTTGAACACTGCACAAAACTGCTTTCCTTTGACATGAATAACTAATGTCACTTACCATGAAAAAGTCACTTCTCCTGCTGAGCATTTTTTCTTTTGCTCAAAACCTCAATGCACAAATTGACATCGCCTGGGAAAAACATTTCGGAGGCACTTCTTTCGATGTGGGTTATTCTGTGGTTGCATCACCAGACGGCGGTTTTGTGGCAGCAGGCTATTCTAAATCAGATGATGGACAGGTGGAAGCTAATCAAGGAGATAACGACTACTGGGTCATCAAAACCGACGCGAACGGAGAATTGATCTGGCAAAATGATCTGGGCGGAATTGATAACGACATTTGCTTTGTCGTGGTGAATGCAAATGGTGGTGGATACATGTTAATGGGAACATCCGAAAGCAATAATGGAGATGTTTCCGGACATCACAGCCCTGGTCTGGGTGATTATTGGCTTGTCAAGTTAGATGAAGATGGTATTTTATTATGGAGTCATTGTTATGGCGGATTGGGTTTCGATAATGGCCGCAGCATCATTGCCACTTCGGATGGCGGATACGCTATGGTGGGTGAATCCAATTCTGATGATGGGGATGTAACTGGACTATTTGCCGGTCAGGATTTGTGGATCGTAAAGATTGATGCGGATGGTGTGATTGAGTGGCAAGGTGCACATGGCGGTGCAAGTAATGAATACGGATATGGTATCGTGCAAACAGATGATGGTGGTTTTGCTGTTGCTTCTGCTAGTTACTCATGGGATAGTGGAGTTGTTACCGGAAATCATGGATCATCAGATTTCTGGATTACCAGATTTGATGATGCTGGAGTGATGCTGTGGCAAAAATCTTTTGGCAGCACTGGTGCAGATATTCCGAAGTCTATTGCCAAATGCAGCAACGGTGACTTTGTAATTTGTGGTAGCTCTGGTAATAATGATGGTGACGTCACGGGCTTTCATGGTACATATGATTATTGGGTTATTCGAGTAAGTGATGACGGTGAATTGATCTGGCAAAAAAGCCTGGGCGGCTACGATGATGAAAAGGCGAATTCCATCGCCGCAACTTCTGATGATGGTTTTATCGTGACCGGTTTTGCGTGGAATGTGGATGGTGATGTTACATTCAATCATGGTGGTCATGATGTGTGGGTTGTAAAACTTGATGCTTCTGGTAACATGGTTTGGGAAAAAAGTTTTGGTGGAACGGCTGAAGAGGAAGGCTATAGTATTCAAGAACTAAATCCAACAGAATATATTCTGCTCGGTCAAACGCCATCCGACGATGGTGATGCGATCAGCACTCCTGAAGGTTTGAATGATTTCTGGCTGATGAAATTGGTGCTTTCTGATAATATGGCAGTCAACAATAAGGAGGAGTTTAAACTCCAGTTTACACCGAATCCATTTTTGACGGAAACAAGATGCACCATCAAAGGAAATTTGAATGCGCTTGACAAACCAGTTATTACTATCATCGACATTTCAGGCAAAGTCGTTTATTCTCAAAGTATTTCGAGTCAGTCATTTGTTATTGATAGAAAATCTCTGTCTGCTGGAGTATATCAATTTTTATTGCATTCTAATGATGGTGATCTGGTCATTGGTAAATTGGTAATGGAGTAAAACACACGTACCTTCTGAGTCGCATTTCAAAGTTTATGCTCAATGTCTGATAACCTTGTATCCATGACAAGAAGATGATTTAGCTCTGTCGGTTAAGTATATCCCGATTGACAATCGGGAGGGTCATCCTGATTCAATCGGGATTGCTCCCACAGTAAAAGGTCATCACATCGATGGCCTTTTTTATTTTATGCTTTGCTAAGCTGGTTCAGAGCATCCCGGCTCTGCCGAGTGGGTCAACCAGGTTGAACGAGATAGCTTAGACAACAATAGGCCAACAAACTGGTGACTTTTTTTATTTAACGTTAAGCTGAATTATTATATGGCACCTCAATTCAGCCGAGAGGGCCATCGCACTTGAACTATAATAGCGCCCATAGCACGTCGCAACAGCACAATCGTCTTTTCATTTTATTATTTATCTTATCTTATCTTATCTGGTTCTTATCACCAAGCCTTATTGCCCCCACCATTGAACGCCCCATCCCTCCGCATGTATCAGTACATTTACAAAATAATAAATCCAATTATCATGAAACATTCTAAACTAATTCTAATCGCACTGATGATTTTCGGTGCTCAATTTTCAGGAAGCGCGCAACGTAAAAAGGTTGCCGTTGTGACGTTCTATTGCGACAAATGGATCGACATGTCGGGCATCGGAAGCGATGCGGCTTTGCTTTCTTCAGTGGCTACACTTGTCGAGGATCCTGCTTTTGATATCAAAAAAGTGCTTACAAAATTCCATGACGTGTTCTTTAATGAATATGCTAAACAATTCCCTTTTGATCTTGTGCCGGAAGCCGAGGTAATCGGAAACGAAAACTATAAGGCTTACGAAAGTTATTGGGATGAAACGGCAGACAAAGACCAGAAGAAACTTTTGCAACGTTATGCCACTGTCGATGGATATAAGCCTCTTCTTGAAATGTGGTCGAAATCAGAAAAACGCAATGAAATGCGCATGCTGGAAATTTTCGGCGACAAGGTGGACGGTGTGATGTTCGTTTATCTCGATTTTTCAATGGTTCAGAAAGTGGCTGTTGGTGGAACTGGTGCTGCAGGTATCAATGCTTTTTGTCGCATGAAAGTGTGGAACAAAAAAGGCGACAAAGTTTTTACTGTGAATGAGAACGCTAAGTCGAAAGGAACAGTTGCAGTAGTGGGAGGTATTCCAGTAATGAAACCTGAAAAAGTTCTTCCGCTTTGTGAAGACAGCGCAGATCAACTGATGGAAGACTTGAGCAAACGTCTTGCTAAAATCGCAGCTAAATCGGCTGAAAAATTATAGTATATACCTATCTATATATGAGCTTCTTGACAGGTGAGGCTATTTTATTTTCTAGAACATAGTTCGAAATAATCATAACTTCTCGACTACGAGTGGGGACTGTTCGAATCCATAACAACGAAAAAAGGTCATCGTTTTGATGGCCTTTTTCATTTTTTTCAGCAGATGCAGTCTCGCACGGGCAGTATTACAGGCAGAGTGAGGATCAAAGCCAAAGGTTCTGGAAAGCATGGCCTGTTTAGTTGATAAGGTGATTGTGCCGTGCGCTTATACAAGTGCTTATGACGCATTGTTAAGTTCTGCTATGTGTGATGAATATTTTATACAACAGGTGGCCCTTCCTTAATAATCAAATTACGTCTCCATCCGCCCGTTTCTTCGCACATTTTTATATATATCCTTCCCGCCAGAATTTTCACACGTTGCTCTTCAGTTGCTTTTAGAATTGATGATTTCATTTTATTGAAAAACTCAATCATCACTTGTGAGTCCTCAATGTGTTTGCTCCACTCTTTGAAATATGCTTTGGCTTCGAGTATCGCATAGCATGGAGGTAAAATCATGCAAAGGAAAAGGGGCATAGAATCTAATGCTGTGTTATAGGCTGGGTCGGCGAATAAAGAGGGAAGCTCCCAATGCAACAAGTGCTTGAATTCAATGAAAAGTTGAAGCAGAATTGACCCAACGAATAGTATTGCAATTATCTTTAGAAGTATTTCGTTTTTATGTTTTGATTTATCATCCTTGGTAATTCTATTTTCATGATAGTTTATTTGATCTTGACATAATTCCATCAGCTTTTTTTTGGCATAGTCAAGATCAAATCCCACACGGCGGGTCATTTTTTTCACCCTTTCCTTTTCTTCTTCTAAAAGTTTATTCCATGTTTCAATGCCGGTGTTACTGATTATTTCAAGCTCGGGCTCTTGAATTCGGCATTTGGATAAAGTCTCAACAACCCGCAGTCTTTCAGCTATGATTCTATTATTCAAAAAATTCTCTTTGTCTCTTGCCTTGTGAATTTGTGTACTCAGATATAATAAGTAAACAACCATTAATAGTTCGCAGACAGTGAGTGCGGTTTTTAATGCGACAAATTCATGCGGTATCAACGCGGTATTAATTGCAAAAAACAGGGCGCTTCCAAACAAAACTTTCAAGCCTCTCATCCAAAACTTGTTGTAATTGGCTTTGATTCTTTGGGCTTCCTCATCTAAAGCATCTTTACTTTTTTGCACCGCATTCCGATAACACTTAATATGAATTACCTGTACGTCCTTCTTTGAAGACTCCAAGTATTTCGCGATGCTGCCTGTTCCGCCGTGCCCTTCTTCTTTTTTTTCATCCCAAAGCAGAAAAACCACATCTGCCGTATCACAAATACGACAGCCGGTTTGGTAATAGGCTTCGTTTCGTTTCTGCTGTGTACTGACGGATGATTGGTCAACTATTGAAACATGACCCTTTTTAAGCCATGCGTTGAACACAGACCTCTCGTCGTTATCGACAGCATCATTAAAGTCTTTTCTATATTCCTCAAGGTCAAACGGCAATAAAAAGTGAAAGCTAATAGGAACCCCAAAATCATTTTGTTCCAAGACTTCTGCAAATAAAGTATCGGCACCAACAGCTAGCGAAGTATATACTTCGATCGAAGAATATTGATCTCGAGTGAGCAGATCATCCAGCTTTTCTTTGATCAAAACTTTAACTCGGTCAATTTCATATAATTCCCGATGTCCTGAAACTCCTACTTTGAGCGTTTTCATAAGAATTGAAATAAATTCAAAAAGGGCAAATTAATCCAAAATATTCTAGGACATTATAAATGTAGGATTAAGATTCGGAAAGCGCAATACATAAGACTACTGCAACAGCCAAAGAATTGGATATATTCGCTGCAACTGTTTCAGACTTGACGACAAATAATGTGCTCATATCAACTGCGTGGCGATCAGCAATTCTTTTGCTGATGATTTTTGTGTCTTTTAGTGCTGTGGGGCAAGCAGAATATTTGGATACTTGGCAAGACGAAAGCAAGCCGGATAGCACACGACTTCAAGCCATCGATGATTTTTCATGGGCGCTTATTAACACAGAAAACATGCGAGACTCCGGAATCGCCCTGGCCCATAAAGAACTTGAATTTGCTAAGCAAAGGCAGAACAGTAAGTTTATCATTTTGGCCCAAATGAGCCTTGGCATTGCTCATTTTATGAATGGTGAGTATGATAAGGCATTACAATTTTATGAGCAGTGCAAGGAAAGAGCACAAATTGCCGGTGATGAGAACAGTGTGCTCAAGGTGAGAAATAATCTTGCTTCTGTATATCGTCAGCAAGGTGACCACCAAAACGCATTGAAACAATATAAGAGTGGATTGCTATCAGCCGAGAATCTGAAAAACCGCGAATTGATTGCGGTATTTAGCAGTAACATGGGACTGGTCTATAACGACATGGGGTTGCTGACGGATGCAATTATTTATCACAGCAAAGCACTAAGTGCATATGAGCAATTGAATGATTTGAAAGGTGTTGCTAAGAGTTCTGGAAATCTCGCGATTGTATATCACAATTTGGGAAAATATGACGAGGCGCTGAAAATGCACAGCAAATCATTGTTGATGCTTGAAAAATTGGACGACGACTACGAAACAAGGCAGTTGATGGGCTCTACCTATCTCCATATGGCCGCAACATATAGGGAACTTGGAGATTTATCGATGGCTGTTACATACTTGAATAAGGCTGAAAAAAGTCTGAAAAAGGTAGCAGACATTGCAGGATTGGGGTCGGTTTATAACAGCTTTGGATCTGTTTATCAAACTATGAACGAAACGGAAAAAGCACTCAAGTATCATTTTATGGCTTTAGAAACACACGAAAGTATAGGTGATCTTAGAAGTGTTTCAATTTCACAGATACACATTGGTCAAATTGAAAATAGCCGAAATAGTTTTCTTGAAGGCAAAAAGTGGTGTGAAAAGGGCCTGGCAATTGCACAAAATGCTCGCGGCTATGTAGAGGTAATTGATGCATGTGCCTGTCTTTATCAAAGCTCCAAGGGTTTGAATGATTCCGAAAAGGCATTGTATTACTACGAACTGAGCAACGTTTATACAGATTCTCTTGAAAGAGAGAAAGCGGCAGACAAGCTGCACGATGAAGAAATAAAGAGGGTGATTGACACCTTCAATAATGAAGACTCTGAAGTCAATGACAAGGAGATGTCGCAGGCAGAAGTTCCGAAATCATATACAGCTGAAGTTGTAATAGGTCTTGCTCTTTTGGGGTTAGCTGTTGTGATCTTTTTCCTGATCAAAAGAGGCAAGAAGAGTTCACGGGTTAAAGAAATTGATTTCAAGATCGCTATTGACAAATCCACTTTCTTGCCACAATCTCGGACATGCGAACTGGCAACCGCACGGTTGAATCTATTAAAATCTGAAGCGTTGTCATCACTTGCACAGCAGATTAGCGTAGACCAAATTGACACGAAGAGCAATTGGATCTTGGCGCTGGACGGCGGAATTCTGGTGGCATGTCCGCTTAAAAATGATGGGTCGATGGCCATTCTTGTCTATTCAATTTTCGAGAAATTAAAGAAAGATGTCCAAGCGGTCAAATCGTCGCATTCTGAAATCCACAAAACCATTAGGGATATGCAAATCTTGGCAATGCCTGATACAGAGCTGCGAATAATCCAATTTAGCGAATTGAAAGACTAAAATTCATCATTGTGGATTCATGAAATCCCTTAAATTTGGGACGTCACAGCTGATTACACTTGAATCCTAAACAAAACAATCCGCCAACTTTTTTGTCTCGATATGTGTCTTGCACGTACGTGTTGATGCTTTTGTGTGCAGCCTTTTTATTACCGAATGATGTTTATTCTCAATGCGTGGCTGATGCCGGCAGCAATGTAACTGTTTGTGCAGGTAGTACTGTAATTTTGGGAGGAAGCCCTACAGCTATTGATGCCACTGTAGGTGTAACCTACTTCTGGTCTTCAACTGAGACTTTGTCTGACAATACAGCGGCCAATCCCAGTGTTGAATTTCTGAATACTGGTATTTATTCTTTCACAGTAACATTAACCTCTGGCGGTTGCGACGGACTTTCAGACATCGTCACTGTCACAGTCGTAAATGAACCAACTGCGAATTTTACTTTTTTACCGAACAATAGTTGTGCAAATGTGCCGATTGAATTTACGAATACATCGAGTGGTTGCATAGATTGTAGTTATGAATGGGATTTTGGGGATGGCTCAGCTATTTCAACTTTGGAAAATCCAACTCATACATTTTCATCCGCAGTGGGATCAGCAAACGAGTCATTTACGGTTGTGCTCACAACAACAGAGGGTGGTGGCTGCAGCGGTTCTCAATCTTATGATGTTACGGTGCAGCAAATTCCTGATATTTCATTGGTCGATCCAATAGCGGACTTCACAAATTGTATTGGTAACCCGACCTTTGATCTGAGCGTTTCCGAAGAATTATCACCAACCAATGTGACTCAATTCAGCATTGATTGGGGCGATCTGTCAGCAGATTGGATTTCTGCGACAGCACCCAATAGTGTATCGCACACCTATTCGGGCAACCAGGTTTGGGATTTGGTGTACTCAGCATTGGGTAACAATGGATGCACCGCATCTCAGACCTATGAGGTTGCTAATATTACAAATCCATCCATTGGTGTTGCTAATCCCGGAGGTACGCAGGGTTGCGGTCCATTGAATATTTGTTTTCCTTTGAATAATTATGCTGCCAATGACCCATCAACTTATTACGTCGTCCATTACGGGGATGGCACTGAAAACGATACTTTAAGCCATCCACCGCCAACAGAAGTTTGTCATGTTTATGATCTCTCACATTGCGCTGATTTTCCTTCGGGGTATACTTTTTCGATAACTGCTATAAACAATTGTGATGTATCGGTAGCTACTATTTTTCCTATACGTGTCTATACAACTCCTCAGGCAGGATTTGTTATGGACGCCAATCCTGCATGTGTCAATTCGACGGTGACCTTTTCCAATATCAGCATTCCAGGATACAATAACCTATGTTCTCAGAATACAACTTACACTTGGGATTTTGGCGATGGTTCACCGGATGTTATCGTGCTTTCTAATGCCGCGCAATCTCACACATACGTTTTACCCGGAACATATACAGTCTCGCTCACCGCAACCAATAGTTGCGGAAGCACAACGGTTAATCAAGGACTTTGCATTGAACCACCAATAACGGCGGCGTTTAATTTTGGCAGCAATGAAGGATGTGTGCCGTTTGTTGTTTCTGCCAACAACACTTCCGCTATAAGTCAAAGTTGTCAAGAGGTTGAATGGTTAGTGGATTATACACCGTTGCCATGTTCACCGGTTAATGGCGCTTATTCTTATGTCGGAGCGACCAACGCCAACTCTTTAGAGCCACAGTTTTCGTTTGATTCAGCGGGAACATTCTATGTTATTCTTCAGATAAATAACTCTTGTGGCAACTCTCAGCATATTGAAACAGTGACAGTCAATTCCACGCCGAACGTTCAAGTTTTAACTCCTTCAAGTTCTTGTGTGAATACACCCATGACCGCATTTGCAACAGTGGATGCATGTAACTTACCTATTATATCCTATAACTGGTCATTTCCGGGTGGCACACCCGCAAGCGGTAATTCGTTGGTAGCGCCGGACGTTTCTTATTCCTCGGCGGGTAATTTCAATGCAACGTTAATGGCAACAAACGAATGCGGATCATCCAGTGACAGTGGAACTATGACTGTGTTGGCCGTTCCGGATGTTCAAATAACTGCCTCTGATATTGACTTAACTGTCTGCTCAGGCAGCAATACAATCCTCACAGCTACAGGTGCAGCTTCATATGTTTGGTCGCCGGATTTATATCTCAATACCACATTTGGCAATCAAGTAATCAGCAGCCCAACTGAACAGACTTCATATACTGTTATCGGCACATCAGGAAGTTGTATAGATACCGGCACCATCACTTTAGACGTAGTCGCTACACCTTCGCTGTCAGCAATTGAACCGTTCTATGAAATATGCGCCGGAGAATTAGTTGAGTTGCAAGTAGTGGCCGCCGGTGGAAGTGGCGTTTATAGCAGTTATCAATGGAATCCGGATTCTTTTCTTTCTAACAATAGCATCGCAAATCCTATTTGTTCAGCACCAAGCTCTCAGACATATGAGGCATTTGTGTTTGATGACAACGGGTGTATTGGATTTACAGAAGTGCCTGTTATAGTGAATGACATCTTTGTTAATGCGGGTGATGATTTTGTTACGTGCAACATCCCTGTTCCAATACAACTCAATGGTGAGCCTATAGGAGGAGTTTGGGCAGGTCCTAATATTACCTCTTTGGGAGTCTTCACTCCTGCTGGAGTAGGAGATTTTATCGTTTCTTATACTTATACTGATCCAACAACAGGATGCACAAAAGCTGACCCGCGAAACATTACTGTTGTAAATCCTGCGCAAGCTAATGCCGGTCCGGATATTGAGGTTTGTTTTGGCTCTGGTTCTATTAACTTAGCAGTTGGTGGAGTTTGGAGCACAGAATCAAATGTTACACTCAGTCCTGGAGGTCTTTTGACACCGGACTTCATTGGTTCGCATGAATTGGTATATACAATAGGTGAATGTGCTTCATCAGATACCATCATTGCTGTTGTGCTTCCACCCCCAACTATGGATGCCGGTGCGGATGTTACTATTTGCGCTGGTGATACAATACAGTTGAACACCTTCCAAAGCGATGGAGAAGCACCCTACGAAGTATTCTGGAATTTTGCTGCTTTTCTTGCAGATTCTAACGAGCCCTCGCCGCTTGCATTTCCAACGTCAACAATCACTTTCACTGCCACACTTGTGGACAACAATGGATGCTTCGATACAGATCAGGTGATTGTTTTTGTAAATCCCTTGCCAAATGTTAATGCCGGACCTGATGCAGTTTTTTGCGACCAACCTAATGCTGAAGTGTTGTCGGGTTTTTCTCCGGCAAATGGACCCGGCGGTACCGGTGTGTGGTCAGGAATCGGTATCACTGATTCTTCCGGAGAATTTACAAGCCCAGGCGTAGGAACTTATTGGCTCTATTACGAGTTCACGGGAGCCTTTACCAATTGTTCTGGAATCGATTCAATGCAAGCCACAGTGATTCCATCGCTTATCGTTACCGGTGGGCCGGATGTTACAGCTTGTTACAATGATGGTATTTTGCAATTGATAGGATATAGCCCAGCGGCAGGAGGGGTGTGGTCAGGCCCTGGATTGGTCGATGGAATTTCGGGAACTGTAGAACCTGAAGAAGCAGGTGTAGGAATACATACGCTCACATTCGAATTTGGTTCAGGATCGTGCCTTTCAACGGATGAAATAATTTTCGAAGTACTTCCTCTCCCTGCTGTTACGGCGGGTCCGGGTGCTAGTGTTTGTGAGGACTCACCAACTTTTATTTTGACAGGATTTAGTCCGTCAACAGGTGGAGTTTGGGAAGGTTTCGGAATTGTTGACCCTCTAATTGGCAGTTTTAATCCTATTGTTGGAGCTGGCAACTATGAAGTTTTTTACTGGATCGAAGATCTTACAACCGGCTGCGCTGACTCGTCATTTACAACTGTAAATGTTTTGAGTTTACCCAATGCAAGTTTTGTAATCGCTCCGCAAGTGTGTTCGAATGTGCCTTTGGAAATCGAGAATTTAAGTTCAGGAGCCACAACTTACAATTGGGATTTTGGAAATGGTGATACTTCTATTGACATTGTTCCATCATACGCGTATCCCGAATCCAATGAAGGACAGAATACAATTTCGTTAACTGTTACAAACGACGAAGGATGCAGCGAATTTCTTGCTCAGTCTGTTGAAGTAGTAAATGCCCCTGAGGCAATTTTTGAGACCAACGCAGTATCCGGTTGTTCTCCGCTCGAAATTACATTCGACAATTTATCCTCGATCAATGCAAGTTCATTTCAATGGGATTTTGGTGACGACACAGGAAGTAACTTAGAAGACCCAGAGCCTGTTATTTATTCTGCTGCTGATGAAATTGGTCTTTATGATATAACGCTATTCACAGAAAACTTCTGTGGAGTTGACGATAGCACTTTGACCATTGCTGTTTTTCCAAATAACAGCGAGGCATATTTTGATGAAAATGTTGAAGAGATTTGCCTTGGGCTTCACATAGGTTTAGCGCTAAATCTTGTTGAGCCGGAAGGTTTCAATTGGTCGGTAAGTGTTTTTAGCGAAAATGCAAATGTGCTCGTTGATACACCACTTGAAATTCATTCTAATTCGGACGAATATTTTAATCAACCACCAGGCAATTATTTGTTGGTGATTTCTACTGAATATGAAGGATGTTCAGATGCAACAGAAGCCATACCTGTAATTTTCGGCTATTGCAGTGAGGCCAATGTGTTCTTGCCCAAATGTTTCACGCCGAATGGAGATGGTATTAACGACGCATTAGTACCGGTAGTTTGGGGCATACAAGAAAACAGCTATGAATTCATAGTTACGAATCGGGAAAGAAATGTTGTTTTCAGATCAACCACAGTTGGTGAAGGATGGGATGGCTTCACTCCTGACCAAGATCTTGAAAGTCAAATCGGGGTGTATTTTTATCAGATACTCTATCAGCCATCAGACCCTACGGTTGCATGTCAAGCGGTAAAAGATGGTAAGTGTGAAAAGTTGGGTCACGTTACTATCGTGCGCTAATCAAGAGTTAACTTTCCATTTCTAGAATTTTTTCTGCTCCGTATTTAAGACGCTTTAATACATTTTCTTTATTTTCATTTTTCCATTCTATTGATACGGTCGTTCCTAGCAGTTTTGACCATTTTGTATTGCCGTTTTCAATGTCATCATGTGTGATACCTATCAACACAGGTATGATGTCTTTTTTGAATTGAATGGTAGTATAAATTTCTTGCAGGACAAACTCACTTTGCATTGACTTTTCGGACAGTAAGAGAACTACACATCCAGAATTCTGTATGGCTGTTCCGCTCTGTTGCAGGTGAGGTTTACCCGGGAATGCATCGCGCTCATATGTCCACACTTTCATATCATGAGCCTCCAAATACTCGAGCACTTCAAATGCAATACTTTCATCTGAATTCGAATGACAAATGAATACATCTGTTTCGTTTTTCTGATGATGTGTTTCGATCTCTGATGCAATTTTTGTTTTGAGCAAAGGTAAAATGCTCGTTAAGTCCTTTTTCGGACAACCGATGACTGCAATTAGCTCCGCTGTTGATTTTCTATCTGATAATCTACTTTCTATTAAAGGATTTAATGTCGAATCGAAAACCAAAAGATCTTCAGTAGAAAGTTTATCATATCCGGAGATGCCGTAGAGTTTCGATACACCATGAAAGAGAGTTTGAAGTTTAGTAAGAAATTCATTCAACGTAAAGCCCTCATGGTATCCAAGGTCCGCTTCAAAAATTCGCAAACCTTCAGCGTCAAATAGACAGAAAAATACATGGGAAGATTTATTATCTGTTTTCATAGTCTTGCGAAGGTAAATGAAAGCTCCGCCTATTTTGAATGATGATTGAATTGACGAAATCTCAACTTGCATCCTAAATAAGCTTTGCATCCGGTCAACGCGTAATGCCGTATACTCGTATTTCCCTCACTCAAAACTTCATCTCGCAATTAGTATTTAGTCGTGATCAGAGTTTTGGCACCTAGATATATGCTTTTTCAAATGTTCAAAAACCAACGACACCTAAATCCACACCCGATTACACCCGAATAATTTCTCCCTGCAATATAGTTATCATAACCAGCGGAAGCGATGTTGCAGCGCGCTATGCGTGCCATGGATTGGTGTTAAAGATCAACGCACGATAGATATCGCGGAGAAAAACAATACATCTCTTTCCGCCTTCAATTTCCACCTCCCTTTTCATTGATCTTTTGTGATTGACATCCTTCCAGACCCCATTTTTTTACCCCAAAAGGCGCTTTTGCACCGAAAATTGAACGTGTTTCCGTCGAAAAAAATCTAGGTTCTTTATTTGTTCATTTTCAGCGAGGTATCTAGTCGTGGCTAAAAAGCGTGTCTGAAATTGTGTGGCTAAAAAAACAGCCACAGAAAAGTTGCCCTATTATTGAAAACTAATTAGATAAATATGGGAGTGAGTGTTTTTAAGTCTTTTCGAGAAAAAGTAAATGTCAGTCAGCAGGATTTGGCCGACATGCTGGGCGCCAGGAGGTCTACTTTATCGATGGACGAATGCGATATTCGGCGGTCTTCTCCTTCCTTTAAAATTCTTATAAGTCCGCTCCTGATTGCGATTGGCGAAATTGAAACATCTTCAGAGACAAGTGAAGCTTTTAGAAAACAACAAGAAACAATGGCTGCCGAAACAACTGCAACCTTGCGCAGACATCTTGAAGGTTGTAGGGTGGCTTGGCAAAGGAATCAGCTCAAAATGAATGCAATGCGAGAAGCTTCTGCGAAAGCCAGCCAAGCTTTGAAATATTTGTTCGGACTACAGGATCGTTCGGCTCAATTCAATAAAGCTCAAAATAATTTCATCAACCATAGAATAGCCATAGAAACCAAGCGATTAGAGGCTAATGGACCCTTAGCTCAAAAAATGCTTGAGATAAAAATTGCCGGTCAGGAGGCCGAAATCCAACGATACAACAAATTGCTCGATATCGGAATGGATATAATGTTGGCTTCTAAAAATTTGCTCGCAAAATCGGCCAGAAGGCCTGATGGCATTTGATCTCAGAGCATAGTCCTTCTTTCTGACGCTGAAATTATTTTCGGGCGGAAACACATAATTTCACGACAGGTTTTTGGGGGCGTAGAGCATTGTTTTGCCGACGCATATATGCTGTATATATACATGGCAGTCTTCTTGAGCAACTTTGCATAGGCTAATCGGATTTAATGCCTGATTATTTCACGACCGTTTTCTTCAAGGAAAAAATTGGAAGCCGAAAATTCACCCCCACATCTTTGGCCCAGAATTTCAAACCAAAAAATTCGAAGATGAAAACAACAAGTGAAACAAGCAGGCTTACCACTATCCAGGATTGTGATGATGCACTCGAGAATTTGTTCAAATGGGTTGACGAGCTTGATTACAGGATTATCACCAATACCCGCAGAATCGAAAAATCGGATGCACAGTTTGTTATGATAAATCACGAACTAAGGATGGCGAGTGCATTGATCCACAGTATTGAGGAGCCGGCTGACCTCAAATTTAAAATCGACAACAGTCAACAAAGTGATCATGATTCTTCATTGTCGGAAAACCAGGTTTACTCGGAGTATGCGTTGCTTGTTAACGAAATCATGTTCAAGAAGAATCACTTTGAAAACAAAGTTCAAAAATTCACTCCAATGTTTTTTTTCGAAATGGAATTTGATTTGATGCTCCTAAAACTGGAGTTGAAGCACTGCAAGCACTTGATCAAAGTCATTAAGAAACGCAAGATTGAGTTTAACCAAAAATCCGAAGCAGCATAAATTTTTTACACCAGATACCATTAACTGCACGAAGGAAGAACTAACACTTCTTGTTGTCCAAAACAGTTAACCCCTTTTACCCCCATACCTATTACCATGAAGAATAAAAATTTTTACCCTACATCATTTACATAGCGACGTTCGCTGTGATGTGTGGTGCCAAACACAAGAATGTCGTGAGTTTGCGCACAACACGAAACATTGCATGGAGCGTGTTTCAAATACAAAAATCACACGACATCAATAATTTTAGAGTTTATAAAGTTTTATTGAAATCCTTTTTATCATAATAATGTCATACAATTTACAACCGATCACGACCATCGCAGGATGCGATGCTCTGATCAATCAAGCAAACAATGAAAAAGCAAACGAAGAGTTTCGCATTACATCATTGGAACATCAAATGTCGAACAAGTCTGCGGCTGCTGAGGCTTTGCCTGCAGAGCTGAATGCTGTGACCACACAGCTTACTGCAATGACAACAGCAGCTGATCTTCTACCCGAAGGCAATGACAAGATGCAACTTTTGATTGAGGTCAACAATCTGGAGACGAAAAAAATGCGAATTGAAATGCGCATTGAAAACAATGGACCGGAATGGGTAGTTGACACCAAGAAGGAAATCAAGCTTGCGGAAGCTGCAGTTGTTGTGCTCGCTGAATTGATTACAGAACTTCAAGCACGTAAAGCTGAATTGACGGCTGCCGGTGTGGCAGCATAATCTGAAGCGATTATAGTCTTCAAAGGCCCCGAATTTTTTCGGGGCTTTTTGTTTTTACTGCTGAGATCGAAATTACACGGTCGTAAAAATCGCGCGACGGGTTATACCTCTAGGTGACATAAAAAAGCCCTATGTGTGATTCGTGGCGCAACATGCGGTGATTTTATGCCCGAAGTAAGAACTGGCCTAGGTATAAGCTTCTCTTTTCGTCGAATCATATATAGGGTTTTTGGATATCACCTCTAGTGCTATTTGGTTTTCGACTTGGCGAATGAAATTCGCCAAGATTAAGGCCTAAACTGTATTCTCAACTAAAGTCGCAGATCCGAATAATATTTACTTCATATTGCCACCAAAATTTACAACACCTCATCTGCATGGTACCAATTGAACAGATCATACGTATGATGACCGACGATGAGCGGTCAGGATTTCAAAACACTTTGAAGTCGATGAAAAATCAGAAGTATCTCCTCATCTTGTTTGAAAAACTTTCAGAGCCAAAAGAGTGGAAGAAAAATGAATTGTCGACGCTAGTCTATGGCAAGAACAGTAAAGGAGCATACCACAGTTTGCGCAAGAGGCTTGCGCGCAGACTGATCGGTTACATCTCATACATCCGCCAGGAAACCGACAGAACGGAAGGCGGCTCAGCCTTGAGCATGTTTAATACAGCGCAATTTTTTATGGAAAGGAGCGGGACATCAGAAGCGCGACAGTATTTGTCTAAAGCTGAAACAGCAGCGCTCAATGTCGATCAATATGATACACTGAATATGATCTACAATTTTCAATTGGTACATCATGTCACATTGAAAATTGAGCTTGGTACATTGATTAAAAAACTTAACACCAACACAGAGGCGGTTCTTCAGAATAGCAAACTGAACATTGCTTTTGCCGAAATTCAAGATGCACATGACAAGATGAAAGAGTCGGGTGAGAATCTGGAAGCAGAGACGGTGCTGAATCGCGTTTTTAACGACGAAGCTTTGATGAAGATAGCAAAGAACAACGCGGCGTTCATGTATCGTATAGCATCATTGTGCAGGACAGTAATTATTTCCGCCAAAGATTATCACATGTTTGAGCCATATATAATAGGAGTGTATGATCATTTAAAATCGCAGAATGCGTTTTTGCGTCACCATCAAAAGTTTGAAATACAATTTGAATACATGATTGTGCATGCGTTGTATCGCACTTTGAAGTTTGAGGAAGCAAAGGTGTGGCTTGAAAAATTGTATAAACTATTGCCGGAAGGAAGACAAACGTCACACGAACTTTATCCCAAGTACATATCTACCATAGCAGCAGTGCAGACCTATACCGGAAATGTGCATGAGGCCATCAGAATATTGAATGATCAATTGAGCAATGAGAAACTACGCATACCCATCAAAGAACGATTGAATATGCAGTTGAATCTTTCGGTGTATTATTTCTCATCAGCTAATTATAGAGACGCCAACAGAGCAATAATGAAGATACATCATAGTCCCGCCTGGTTGGACAGTGTTATGGGAAAAGAGTGGCGATTCAAGCGAGACGCCATAGAGGTGATTATCTATGCAGAGCGTGGTGAGTCGGAGTTGGCCTTGACAAGGATCGCGTCCATGAAAAAAAACTATGGAGCTTTTTTCAAGAATAAAAATTATTTGTTTGCCGGCATGTTTTTAAATTTCATTGGTCAGATCATACAAAACCCGGCTATTGCAGAGACCGAAGAATTTTTGTCACAAATCAAAGAAGCCGCCGCCAAGGGATGGCCGGGCGAGCGCAACGACATACAAGCCATCACATTTTTCTGTTGGATAAAATGCAAAATAGAAAAGCGCGACTACTACGAAGTGCTTGTAGAAGTGATCAAAGCCTCAGCGAGTCCGGCGGGTGAGAGGAGGGTGGTGTAGTGTGGAGGTGGCATTGTGATATGAGCTATTTGAGATTTGAATTTGATTGATTTAATATTAATTTACTTTGGCCCCAGTAAGAGCTATCTTGTATAATGAAGTAATTTTGATGTATCGGATGCAACTTGCTAATGCCAGTTTTATTTACACGGAATGAGAAATAGAGCGATTTTGTACCAAACAAGATTGTAATGCTCAGTTTTGAATATGTAACCGCTTTGGAAGATTCAATGTTTTGGCTTGAGACAATGGCACTAGCGAAGCCTTGAAAATTTTTGTTTTGATAAATTTGAAAACAATATTCTAAGATGGAACAAAAGGATAGTGACTTGAAAAGGGGAGGGTACCACGACTCAAACCCAAATTCTTATAAGTATGATTCGGATACTTATAGAAAATTGCAGTTCGACTATTGATTACGCTTGATGAAGTACGAAGGTTTTCATCAAACAATATCTTTACCCTGATAGACCAATGCCCGGTGACTTTTTTTTTTAAGATCATGCCTTACAATGAAGTTCTAGAAGAGCGTTAGTATTAAACTACCAATTTGTAAATTGTTGAAACTTATTCGTAGAGCTACAAATATCATCTTCGACAAAAGACTTTATATAAAAGCCAAAAAAAACTAGTCTCCGACTGAAATATTTAAGTCACGCCGGCTGATCTCTTAGCCGACCAATTCTTAAATTCAACAGACACCTAACTATTCTATTCAGTTTACACATTGAATTATATTCTAGCGTTACCTAAATAAATTTTGTTGAACAAAATAATCTGCTAAATTTGTCTGGATAGATGTTGAAAGTTGGATTTATATTTGACCATCTGACTTTGAAATCTCTTTAACCAAACTAATTAACCACTCATCAAAACCTTTGTACAGATTTGCTATTATATTTTTTCTTTTCTCATGGGCTACGGCTCATGCTCAAGAAGAGTATGTGGAGCAACAAAAAGACTCTGTTGTCCTTTCTGAAAAAAGTGCTTGTAAATTCGCTAAGCGGGCCGCAAAGAAGTGTTTCAAGTTGGCCGAAAAAACAAAAAAATTGCGCATTCAGTCACTGGCCAATTTTTCAATTTCAGAGGATGATCTACTTCAAAATGTTTGTTTTCTCAACGAACGACAGGCAGAAACCTTACTTCGAAACTCACTTTATAGCTATCGCCGTTATGAGGCACTCATGAATAGTTGCTCACCCAATGATCTTGATATGAATCTGCCTGAGCTAGATAGTACCTATTTAGCCATGGACAGAATAAATAAGAGTTTTCCTGATGGATGTGACTGCGATGGTCCAAAGCAACTAAAAACAGCTCAAGTGGAACTTCGAACTGAAATAAAAAAGGCAGAAATCACAAAAAAGTATGTTGCCGATCGTAAGAACTATTTGTCTAAAATCTTATCTTCTAATGGGTCAATATTGAAAGCGCAAAAATCAATCGAAAAAGTGGACTATTATTTTGGTGATGGCATGAAAGAATACTGCACAATATTTCAAGACCGATCGAAGAGTGAGAAACACTTTTTCAAATTATTCAACTCACTTATCAAAGATCAACCAGTTACAGATGGTATGGCAGCCTTATGTAATGTTGAAACATCCAACGTAGAGTCGATTCAGTCTCAATCCATGGAAGAAGTAAAAGAACAATTCGAGAATGCAGCAAAAGTGGCGGGTCAATCTACCGATGACGCCACATACCCACTAAATTATATCAACAATCTTCGAAAGCAATCTGATTTGAATGTAACCCAAGAAAACATTCAACTACAGGAAAATGTTGCGGATAGTATTTATACTATAAGAGATGAGGCTAAGAGGAAGAATCTTCTTTCAGAAAACGATAGCCTCATTTCTAACAAATCTGAATGGAAAAAGAATCCCTTAAAGTCAAAACGTATGCATGACCGATTATTCTATGGTTTGAGCTTTCAAGCCGACCCGCATACAGCCTTTTTCCCGTCATCCGGCGCATTTAACGGCCAGATTGGTTTTCAATTGACTCAAGACCTTAACCTAAGTTTAGGCGGCTCTTATATACTTGCCTTTAACGCAAAACAACTTTCGACCGATGACCTCAAAATCCCTGTTTCAACCAATGGTTTTTCACTGAGATCGTCGTTGGATCATCGGCTGAAAGGTCCAATTTTTCTCAAAGGAAATTTCGAGATATCTCAGAGAACATCCACTGCTGAATTGCAGCTCAACAGAACTACCCATGAATTTGAGCGTGCTTTGCTCTTGGGATTGAAATTTAGAACATCCAAGGGCATGTCCAAAAAAGCTACTACAGAAGTCTTCTACGATTTCTTGCACGAAAGTACAGGCCAGTCAGCAATTATTTTCAGATTTGGAATAGACTTCCTACCCAAACATGCATTCAAAAAATAGTCTTAAACGATTTCAGACATGAACAAAATCTTAACCATCATTTCTATTTTTGTCACTTCGCTTGTGTTTGGTCAAGCTTATCAAAGAACCAATTCCAATGCAGGGTCAATTCCTTCAGACCCATCAGCCGCCGCGATGACCAATATGTCACAAGCAACTGTCAATCGTAGCACCGGGATACCAGATATTTCCTATCCAGCCGGGACTTTGCAAGGAAGGACATTCTCTGTCCCAGTAACTTTAGTCTACGATGCATCGGGCAGAAAAGTAAATGAAGATGATGGAATAATTGGTTGGGGTTGGAACCTTGCTGCGGGTGGAACTATCGTTAGAAATATTGTTGGTCAGTTTGATGAAAACAGATGTGTTGGAAATTACACCAGGCCGAGTAATGACAGTGACTTAGATGGAAACTTTACCTGGGTTGAATGGGACAGCACACAACCAAGCTGGGTAACGAATGTTCCTGAAAGCTTTGATACGCAAAGCGAGCATCTTGAGATTGCACTGGACGTATATAATTATCAACCAGACGAATTCACTTTTGTTTTACCAGATGGTCGATCAGGAACCTTTGTGGTCAGCGAAGAAGGTGAAGCAGTTCTTATTCCTTATATGGCATTATCAATTGAGTTTGATGAACACTATTACAACTTTACTATAACTGATGATGCGGGTACTAAATTTATTTTTAATACACGAAGCATAAGTTATACGTCATCACCCACGGTTAATAACACGTATGATAATCAGACCTCAGATGAGGTCGGTTCCTTTACAGCATGGTATCTTGACGAAATTCAAAATGCATATGGAGAAACTGAATTTACTTTTGAGTATGTTGACAAAGGATTTGAACAAACCCTAGAATCTTATTGGAGTACGAAATCCTTTAGTCATCCAGATGTTCCTGTTAGCTTTCTAAATGCATATGCTGACCTTGTAACAACTTATATAAACCATATACAGCAGAAACGTCTGGTCACTATTTATTCATCTCTGGGCTCATCAGTGGAATTTAGCTATCCTGATGACGATGATTTAGAAGTTGTTACCTTCTTTGATAATGCCGGTGAGGAGCATTATCATTTGAACCTAATAAAGAGTATGTTCGAGGCACAAAGTACAGCTGATAATCGACTTAAGCTTTCCAAAGTAATTCTCGTTGATCGCGACTTGACATCTGAACAAACAACATCTTTTGAATATGATGATAATGACGGTGATCCTTTTCCAACCCGCAACTCGAATGCGCATGATCACTGGGGATATTACAATGGCCTTGTAGAACCCAATCTAACCATTCCAAGTGTAAACGGAACCATAAGGCGTGTTGACAGTGATTACAACCAGATGGGTATCCTGACTACTATAAAAGGTCCTAGCGGTTCAATTGTAAATTACGAATACGAGACGAATACTTATTCATCATCACCTAATGGGCAAGTATCGCTTACAGCAAATGACCTCAATACTTCAAGAGCTTTTACATGCAGTGCATCTGTTGACAATGAAGACTATTATCAACTCGATGACAACTCATCATGGGAATTCACAGGGTGTAATTGTTCCGTTGCATACAACAATGTATTGCCTATTTGCTGTTATGTGCAAATGGCTCCGTCCAATTGTGAATATGGTTACACTTTCTACAATCCTGACACGCATCAACCTAACAATGAAGCGGGATCGGATAATGTCTTCGAACTCACGGACGATGATGACGTTGATCATCCTTGGAATCCCGCGAATCAGGACGATATCAGCCTTGAGACAATTTATAGCCCCCAAATAAAAACTAAAATAACATCGAGCAGTTTATTTCTTGAACTTGATCAAGAGGTGACGTTAACTGGAAGTATTTCAAAGTCCAATTGGGCCTCAAATTCTAACTCAATTGAAATTCTTGATGCATCCAACAACATTGTTTGGAGTAAAGTAAGCAATACTAATGCTACTATGATTATTAACGAAACCTTGATATTGCCTAGAGCTCAGTACACGATAATTTCCAAAGTCTTCTATCCTTTTTTTACAGAGGTTGCGCAAACTTTAAATGATCAAATCGTATTTCCTCTAAATGATCAAATAAATACAGATCAGATTGCAACAATATCGATTCAATATTCTGTAAAAAATATTTATCCATCTGCCTTTGAAAAATTCGGTGGTGGCTTGCGTGTAAAAGAGACTGTTGTAAGCGATGGAGATGTGACTAATGATACGTATACAAAATTCTCTTATGACGATTTCAATTCAGGCAATTCAAGTGGTCATTTACTGAGTGATCCTAGATATGAATGCCAAATACCCTATTTCTTCAATTACTACAAAGGGTGCTCAGCCGAAGAACCTTGCATGCAAAGTGATTTTACCTTTTATACCGATGCGGGAATTAATCAAATACTATCTGCCAATGGTAGTTTCGTATTATACAGGAATGTCAAAACCGAAGTTTGTTCAAATGAGCTTTGTAGCAATGGATGGATAGAGGAAGAATTCAGTGTTCATCCGTCTTCAAACAGCAGCCCTATTCTTAACAATAAAACCCAATACAAAAAATGGCGTTCTGGTTTACCATTGGAAACGCGTGTATTGGATGAAAGTGGCAATAGGGTAAGTGAAGAAACAAATGATTACACACCCATTGCGGTCGGTCAAGCTGCGGTTAAATCGGCATTCGCAGGTGTTTCTTCTATTCACTATAGAACACAAAACCTATTAATTGAGTGTGGAGTAATTAACTTGGGTTGTGGAGGCAATACTGAATATCCGGTTTTTGATGGCCTAATTGTGAATTATGAAAGTGAGCTGTATGTCCTCACTTCATCAACATTAAAAACTTATGATCAAACAGACCAAAGTAAATTGCAAGAATCAACCACTACATATGAATTTAACTCCGCAGTGAAGGGTTTACCATCACGTGTGTTGAAACAAACGAATGATCCCGATTATCCATACACAGGTGAACTATTTAAGTATGTCGGGGACTACAGCGTTTCAAATGGTGGCGATGACATGACTAATGTTCTCCATTATTTAAAAAACACAGCGAATTTCGGTTCTGGGATGATGGTCGAGACAATTGAACTGAAAGGTAACTCACCAACATCTATGAATGTGTGTGGTGGCCGTATTACTACCCAAAAATTATTGAATAATAGACTCGTTCAAGATGCAGTTTACGATCTCGAATTACCCCATGTTTTTGCTGAATCTAACTATATTCAAAGTACGGTCAATTCTGGAATATTTGAATTCAACAATGTTTTTTTTCGCAAAATTTCTCATGCTGTGGATTTTACACCGAGTGGTCAAGTAACGTGCGCACAAGTTGAAAATGACATTCCTAGAACTTATTTTAGGGATTACTCGGATGAGCGTGTGGTTGCTGATATTATGAATGCAACTCCCGACGAGTGTGCCTATACGAGCTTTGAAACTGACAATGAGGGAGGTTGGTTTTATGACCAAGTTAATGTCACCAGCTCTACTCATTCGTTTTTAGGTTTTGAATTGCCCAATGCGCGAACTGGCGCGTCCTCATTACATTGTATAAACGATGAAATATCATCAGAGATAACCAATGGTAATTACACACTTAGTTTTTGGTCGAAGGGAGAGGACTTTTCTATTTCTGGTCTAGGCATAACTGAAACCTTGATTGTAAATGAACCCAACGTTTCCAATGGTTGGAGCTATTGGGAGTATAATTTGAACTATCAAGGCCTTACTTCCACAACCTTATCTTTGAGCTCTGCTAATGGCTTTATCGATGAACTTCGTCTCTATCCAAGCGATGCATTCATAAGCACGACTTGTTACAACATGAACGGCACAATCGCTTCAACATGCAGCGCCAACAATTATTGTAACTACTACCTCTATGATAATCTTAACCGGAAGGAATGGGTTCTTGATGACAAACTTCAAATTGTATCTCGTCATACTTATCACATCAAGGACTTAACTAATGTGTCAGACTTCACATGGCAAAAAGACCAAGTTGTAATGGAAGAAAACTTCACCAAATCACAAGTAGAGAATGCTACTGCTGCTAATTCATCCATTCGAACAACGATTCAATATTTTGATGGCCTTGGAAGGGTAATTGAATCCATTGGTGTTCGCGAAAGTCCAAATGGTCGCGATGTTGTTACATTCCACAAATTTGATTCTTTCGGTCGAGAACCAAGAGTATTCGCCCCATGTACAGCCAATATTGGTAATGATGGTGACTTCATTCCAATTTCAGACTTAGAGATGCGACAGTTGAATTTTTATAATAACACAAACAAGGTGGTACATACGGATTTTCCCTTTGCTGATGTCGAGTTCGAACCATCTCCTGCTAATCGAGTCCTAAAACAAGGAAATTTCGGTGAGGTCTGGCAGATAACATCGACTCCAGGCGTCATTGGCACTGATCATGTGATTAAGACGCAGCACCTGCTCAATGATGCAAATGAAGTGCTTAACTGGAATATCATACAATTTGGTTATACCGCAATGATCAACACTGTACCAGCAACACCTCTCTATTATCCAGCAAACTCACTTCGTAAATCAAAAGTAATCAATGAAGAAGGTCAAGTATACATAGAGTATATAAATCAACTCGGTCAAGTTATTTGTAAAAGATCAAGAGGTTTGGTTACTGGAACCGGAGAGGATCTATACACGCATGATGAGAGTAAAGGCGAATATCCTAACTCTTCTCCGCCATTAGGTCTGCCGGAATTACCTTGGTCGATTAATCTTGACACCTACTTTGTCTATGACGATTTCGGACAACTGGTTCTAGAAATTCCTGCTATTGCAATCGTCAACTGCAATGGCGATTACACTATAAGTACATCTTCAACAGGGACGAATTATAGCATTTTTAATGGCTATACCACTGCTTGGCAGTTTGATCGTCGCGGTAGATTAATTTTAGAGAAGAACCCCGGGGAAGAGTCAAACGAATTTGTTTACAACAACCTCAATAAATTGGTGATGCTTCGTTCTCCAGCCTTAGGGACGAACAAATGGAAGTTTATTAAATATGACATCCAAGGCCGAACAATACAGACGGGTATTGTTGTTGACTCGCAAAGTCGATCATCACTTCAATCATATTTTGATAACAATGCATCGATACTTTGGGAAACCAAAGAATTTGGAGATCTCTCATATAGCAACTATTCCTATCCGATAATTGTAGAAGAAGACCTTCATACTGAAACATTCTACGATGATTATTCCTTTAATCTGAACAACTATGATTTTTCCAATCTTGGAGATGCTGAGGAACAGGGAAAAAGAACTAAAGGCTTGATCACAGGTGTGAGATCTAGAATATTTGAATACCCAAATATTGTGCACTTTATTACTCGAGTAAATTACTTTGATACCCGCGGTCGCGAGTTGATTACAATCGAAGAGAACATTCTTGGTGGATATGATAAGGTGCAAAGTTACTACGATTATACAGGCCTTGTCACAGATACAAAGCGCACCCATTTGCGAACTGCACAATCCAATGAACTCATCATTCTGAACTATTTCGAATATGATCACATGGGACGTCTCAAATTAACATGGCAAAAAATTGACAACGACCAATGGGTAGCATTGTCTAAACTTGTTTATAACGAACTTGGGCAAGTCGTAAATAAACACCTCCATCTCACCACTGGGACCAACACGGGAATGCAAATAATTGATTATCGGTATAATGAGCGAGGGTGGCTGACAAAAATTAATAACGCGGACTTAGCCAATGATGGTGACAACGATCAAGCTTATGATGTCTTTGGTGAAGAGTTAATCTATTACGAGGAAGATCGTTTCGAAAGTCTTGAAATGGATATGATTCCAAAATTCGACGGGAATGTCGGAGCCATGAAATGGAAAACCAACATGACTTTCACCGATGATCCAGAAGATATGGAAGATGGGACACAACTCCCAGGGCATAGTTACCTGTTCCGGTATGATGATTTTGGGCAATTAGTTGCATCCTACTATGCATCTAGCAGCGATATTGATCCTTGCAACTACACATATCACAAACATCTTTGGGATGAAAAAACGAATTACGATTTAAACGGTAACATTCTCAATATGCAGCGAGGGAGAGAACATATGGGCGTGGCAAGTTATAGCGACAACTTAAGATTGAGTTACATGTCCGATTCTAATAAATTGATTAAAGTCATTGATTATGCCGATGACAACTGGTCAACCAATTATTCTCATTTTGTGGATGAAAATAATGTAGCAGACTATGAGTACGACCAAGAGGGACGAATGACACATGATCACAACAAGCTATTCGAATATCAATACAATCATTTAGACTTGGTTACTAAGGTACTTTTCGAAAACGAAAACATAACTTTCACATGGGATGCTCTAGGACGTAAACTTTCAAAAACTTATGGATCTCAGATCATCTACTATATGGGTGGTATTGAGTATATAAATGACCAATTAAGTTTAATAGCAACATCAGAAGGTATTGCACGCCTCTCTCAATCTCCGGGAATGGAAGGTGAATGGGTCTATGATTATTATTTGAAAGATCATTTAGGAAATGTTCGAGCGGTCATAACAGAAGAGCAAAGCGAAATCGTCACCGAAAAGGTTACCACAGAAATTGCAAAGCGACTGGAGGAAGAAGAAGCATTTGATAATGTTGGGCAAACGGCAGAGTCGGCTCCTTACATGTACCCTTATGATCCAACAGACCCAAACAATTCGATGGTTTCAGAGTTAAATGCGTTTGGGGGAGAAATTATTGGTCCTTCGAAATTGATGACTGTAAATAGTGGAGAACAAGTAGATGTAAGCACCAACTATTGGTATCAAGCATTGCCAAGTGAAAATCCTCTATCAAGCCTAACTGAGATTCTTGCTGGCGTAATCTTGAATTTGGCCTCTGCATCAAGCGGAATTATTCCATCCGGTCCCGAAACAGGTATGGCGCTAATTAATAATGTCAACGGCGTTCCGTTCGGTGCCCTTAGTAACTTTTTGGATGACGCTTTTGATGATGTGGACTTATCACTTCCTCAAGCATATCTCGTTTACATGTTCTTCGATAAAGTGACTATGACTATTGAAACTAAAAATAGTGGAATCGTTCAAGTTGGAGTAGCCAACCAGCTTGGTATGCTTACACGCGATGAAATAATTCCAAGTAAGGATGGCTTTTTTTATGTATACGTTACCAATCGAAGTCAATTACCCGTTAACTTTGACAATCTAACTGTTAAACGCTGGAAACCAATGGTAAGAGCTAAGTACGACTATTACCCTTATGGCCTAACATGGCACAACCCAGCTGATCCCACTCTTGAAGAAGGGGTGCATGACTTTACCTATCAAGACAAAGAATTTCAATTCAATGAATTTGGGGATGGTATTGGAATGATGTTGCATGATTTTCATGCAAGAATGTATGATGGCACAACCGGAAGATGGCTTGTGCCTGATCCAGCCAAACAGTTCAGCAATCCATATCTTGCCATGGGCAACAACCCAATCATGAATGAAGATCCCGACGGTCGATTCATTAACCAAATTTTCGACGCCATGGAATATGTATCACCAATCGTCCTTCGACCTCTTGCATATACCGGAACTGACCAAAGAGGATTTGGTTGGGAAGTTTCGATTGGAATACCTAAGATGTATGGATTCAGTTATCGCTGGGAATATGGGCGAGTTAAATACAAAAACGGATTTGGCGATAAATCTGGAACTGAAGTGTATAAGGGTGGGGAGGTCACCTATTTTGGAGTTATGAGCTTTGGCGGTAAACGATATCAAGGGGATTATGGTGATGGTGAGTTCACACAAACAACGGGAACAGTTACTATAGGCGTTCCATTTGCAAGTGTTAGGTACGAGAATGATATTATGCCATGGACTAACAATGATAAAAATAATTTGACCAAAGCAGTCGGCTGGACTTTGGATAGAGCCAATTTAGGGGTCACTCCATCAGCCGATCAAGGAGACCGATACCGCTCAGCTGGAATGGAGATGAACGTTGCTGGATTTTCATGGGGATTTCAGTTATTTACTGGTGATCCTGGTTTTTTAACCGAACGACGCCAGACAAAGTTGTTGCCTAATGGAAAGGAAATATATGTTGATAACAGGAATGGCGCGAATCCCGACAAGTATCGAGAAGGTATTAAATACTTCGGAATAGGTCCATTCCGTTTTGGAAGCAATGGCGAATGGAACCGACACAATATTCAGAACAAATTTGCTCATGATAGTAAGGTCATTGACTACAGGACTGGAAGAACTGTTCCATATTTCAAGTTCTTAACTGATGTACCTACGAAAAGATACTTCTATTTTGGGACCGGCGGTGGTTTGGGGACTTATTAAATCTTAATTTATGTTTATGAGAATAATACATTTGCTATTTGTTATCCTAGTATTGAGCTCATGCAAGGGTTGCAAAGAAAAGGAGAGTGATGAACTTTGTTCCAAGAAAACACCTTATCTAGGCAATGATCTTCGTGTTGATGGCTATTACTATGTTGATTACGATAACCCTCCGGGAAGGAAAATAATTTTCTTATACAGAAATGGTGTTATGCTTTATGGTAGTTTAATTGATTTGGAAGAGTTGAGTACATACGAAGAGAGCTATTCAAATGGAGGCTATTACAATGCAGCAAGGGCCAACGAGAATGTCTGGGGTAACTTCAGGATTGCTGGGTCTTCAATTCTTTATGAAAAATGGTATCCGTCAACAAATAATCAAGTTGCATTCATCCATGAAGGCGAAATTTTAACTGATAGTACTTTCCGCATTATTAAAACTTATCGCTGCGATGGTTCCGGACCAGTGGCTGAGAATGAGCTTTATCAGTTCAAATACTTTCCAACAAAACCGGATAGCAGCAACCAATTCGTAAAATAAATTCCAACTATGAAAAAAATAATTCTTGTTATACTTGCTTTATCCCTAATACTTCTAAACTCGTGCAAGCGTTGTCAAACATGCAAATGTTACAAAAACGGCATGGTCTACGAAGAAAGCGAATGTCAAAGAAGCACTGATCATAATAATTCCTTTAGAATGTGGCAAAACCAAATTATTGCGGATAACGATTATGATCGATGCGATTGCGTCTATGACTAAAAATGCGCTTAATTAGTTTTTTCAGAATCATTTGTTTAATTAAGGTTTTAAATCCACACTAAATTAGTGTCCGGGCAAACGTGGCAAATCCAAGTTGTTTTGCATTCAATCTAATCTGTTTACTCAGATTATATATCAAGGCTGAAAAACAAGTTAGCTCGGCTTTTCTATGTCAACGCAATTCTTGGAATCTGGGTTTAATAAATGTTGCATTTACCTTTACCCACCCAATGTCTATTCTTACCCAATACAAAACATCTTCTGTCGACATTCATGGTCATGAACTTTTGCTGCATCCGCTGAAGTTTGTGTATTGGCACGAAATGGAAATGTTGATTTGTGCTGATCTGCACATCGGCAAAGGAAGACATTTCACCAACAGTGGTATCACCTTGCCGGGCATGCTCAACAAAAATAACTTCTGGCGTTTGTCGGCTGCTTTTGCTTGGTGCAATCCGAAGAAGTTTTTGGTATTGGGCGATATGGTGCATTCTGTTTCAAACCCGGAGTGGGATGATTTCTACGACTTTCTCGACAATTATCCTGCAATGCAAAGAATACTCGTGCGCGGAAATCATGAGCTTTATGATGATGCTACTTTCGAAAAATTCGGATTTGAAGTGCGTCATCAATTGCAGGTGGAAAAATTTATTTTCACACATGAACCGCTCGAGCATGCGCAAATTGAATCAGGTTCGTACAATATGTGTGGACATATTCATCCGGCTATAAGAATGTATGGCGATGGCCGCCAAAGCCTCAGAACATCATGCTTCTGGTTTGGCGCGCATCAGGCTGTGTTGCCTGCTTTCGGCGAATTCACAGGTACATTCACCATCAAACCAAAACGCGAAGACAGGGTATTTGTCATCGCAGAAAATGAGGTGATTAAAATAACGGGATGATTTGAGATGAAGGTTGAGTGTCAACCGTGAGAGCAGGCATCAATATTTCATCTCTTTGATGAGCTTGCCGTGTTTCCAGAATTCTTCTTTGATTTTTTTACCCGACTCACCATATTGCGTGGTGACACCGTGTTCCTTGCCGCCCAGGTAGTTTTCTACAGTTTTCAAATTACCATTTTCATAATAAAACTGCCAGGTGCCGTGTTCAATGTTTTTCTTGTAGGTGCCGGTCCAATGTACTTTTCCGTTCGGATAAAAAACTTCTTCTTTCACCATGTCGCCGGTTTCCTTTTCGAAATAAAGAACCACATGCTCTTTGCCATTGTCATGTTTACGCATGACGCGACGTTCCGTTGGAACCGTCTGCAACGACAGCATTGAAGCAGTAAGGGCGATGAAAAAAGTTTTTTTAATCAAAACGTGCAGGGTTTATGGGAACTGTTGATACGGCACGTAAGTCTCTCGGGTTACACTATTGATTGATATAAAGCGAGAATGAACCAGAGCAGTTCACGTCACCGGCAATAGGATTGCCATTTACGAGCTGATTTAGTGTAATCTGAAAGTAGACCGTTTCTGTACCACCGCTGATAGGGGCTTCTGCCACAGAAATAACAGCGTTCACTGGCACATATTGACGCAGTTCTGAAATAGGGTCGTTCTCATTGAACTCATCGAACCATGCAGTGAATTCTTCTACACCTGCTGGCGTAATTTCAAACTGACCACCGCCATCTAGATTGTCAACCTGAATCCAGGCGCTGAGTCCATGGGTTTCGGTTTCACCGTCTAAAGCGATATCGGTGGTGAAATAATAGCGGCGCGATTCTGATTCTGTGGAGTCAGATAAAATATAGTTAGCGCCGAGTATATCATATTGTACACCTTGCCATTCAATGGTTCCGCAATTACATGCAAAAGGCGTTGCTATGTAGTCAGGGCTTTTTTTGCATGACCAGAGCAAGGCAGATGCCATCAGGAAGGCGAAGTAAACTTTCAGATTCTTCATAGTAGTAGCAACATTGGCCGCCCGAAAATAATACAATATGTACTTTCCGGTATTGAATATTTCTTTTCTAATTACACTTTTCGTTGTGCGCAGTCATTATGAAGTGCCGAATACCCGTGGCATTGCATATTCAACATGATGCGTTTTTTATTCAAAATCAGGGTAAAGAAGATATTTTTTCCTTGTTTTTTTATACGCGGAAATATCTGTTTCCCATGATTTTCTAATCTCAGACGCGTTTTTACCCTCGATCAGTTGCTTGCGCAGCTCAGCCGATCCAGCGAGTTTATCGAAAAAGTCGGGTGTTGTGAAAAATGTCGATTTGTCGGGATATGTCTCGTACATGCCTACAATCCAGTCGAGATATATGGCTTTGGAAGAAGGGATAAAATTCAAACCGAATTCTTCCAAGTCGTGGCCATTGCATAGTTTGCCTTCATGCGGCGGATCGGTAGCTACGCCGGAAATGTCGTGAGGTGTGTATTGCTGTTTGCCGGTTTTATTGCCCGGATAACCAATCCATTGAAAAGGCTTCTCCGTGCCGCGACCCACGCTTATGGCGGTTCCTTCGAACCAGCAAAGAGAAGGATAGAGGTAAATGGCCGCCATATTGGGAAGGTTGGGCGATGGTTTCACCGGCAGCATATAGTGATCGCTATGTCGATAGTTCTCACATGGCACCACGGTGAGGTCGCACACTAGATCGCCATCGAGCCATTTTTCGCCATTGATCATTTTGGCAAGTTCGCCTACTGTCAGTCCGTGTACCACCGGTATTGGATGCATTCCCACAAAAGATTTGTAACTCGGCTGGAGTACTGGTCCATCGATATAAAAGCCATTCGGATTGGGGCGGTCGAGGACGATCACAGGGATTTTATTCGCCGCTGCGGCTTCCATCACATAGTGCATGGTGGAGATATAGGTGTAAAAACGTGCGCCTACATCTTGAATATCAAAAACGATAATGTCGATACCAGAGAGCATCTCATTCGTCGGTTTTTTGTTTTTGCCATAAAGAGAAATGAGCGGAATGCCTGTTTTTTTGTCTTTGCCATCGGCGATGGTCTCGCCAGCACCGGCATCACCCCTGAAGCCATGTTCCGGAGCGAAAACCTTGACAACAGAGACTTTCAGCGCCAATAGAGAGTCGACGATGTGAGTTTTTCCGATTACAGAGGTCTGGTTGGCCACCACTGCTACTTTTTTGCCGAGCAAGCTGCCCACATAGTTTTCCGTTCTTTCTGCGCCAGTGCTGATTTTGTTTTGAATAATCTCTGTGGGCCTCGGCTGGGCGCATCCGGTGATGCACCAGCAGGAGAAACAAAGAAGAATGAGGAGCAGTTTTTTCATCACGGCAAAAATGGGTGTAAAATGAATTCAATGTTATCCGTTTTCAAAGACTAAGCCCAAATTACTTTTGGGGCCTGTATTAAAATGAATATCGCCAGATTTATATCGCGTCGCATCCTCCGGTCGGATGACACCAGCAGGATTTCGCGTCCTATCGTGAGGATTGCCACCATAGGTATTGCCGTTGGCGTGGCCATGATGTTGTTGAGTATCGCCATTGTGAATGGTTTTCAGCAAGAGATACGCGACAAGGTAATTGGCTTTGGCTCGCATTTTCAGATCACTGGAAATGAAAGGAACTTTTCGAAAGACTCGCAACGTTTGCTTTTCGACCCCGAGGTTTATCAGTCATTAAAAAACACGGAGGGCGTTAGTCATGTGCAAGTTTTTGCTACCAAGCCGGGTATCATTGAAACACCGGAGGCTTTGCAAGGTGTTATTATAAAAGGAGTAGGAAAAGATTTTGATTGGACATTTTTAAGTGAAATGATCAAAGGCGGAGAAATTTTGAGTGCCGATTCTGGCGGTCAGCGCCTCGATATCGTGATCTCTGAATACATCGCCAACAGGATGAAACTTAAAGTTGGTGATCGCACGAGTCTTTACTTTTTTAATGAGGATGCCGATCCACGTCAGCGGAATTTTGTGGTAAGAGGTGTTTACAACACAGGTCTGGAGGATTTCGACAAGCAGTTTGTGTTTATAGACATTGGTCATGTGCAGCGATTGGCAGGTTGGGGATTGCGTTTGGAGGCGCAAGTGGACAGCACGTGTATGGGAGGTAATTTTATTCTTGGCGCGCAAGCATTCGGTGGCAATGGCGAATACAATTACAAGTGGACAGATCCGCGGTGGTTGGGTGAAGGTCCACATTTTTTGCAATCTGCACATGATACAACCATACGTGTAATCGCCAAAGACCGCGACGGCACAATACCCGATACCACAACCATCAGCATTGATTATGCGGACGATCTGTCGCAAGAGTATTGTCGTCCTTTTAGTGTAAATGTCACATCAACTGAAAGCGACACATCATATATCGGCGGATACGAAGTATTGATCAAAGACTATGATCAATTGTTATCGGCTGATGATAAAATTTTCGCATCACTCACATCGAAGTTTTTGCAAACGCAAAAGATCACAGACCGCAGTCCAGAAATTTTTTCGTGGCTGGAGATGTTAGACATCAATGTATTTATCATCATCATTTTGATGATAGTGATATCGGTGGTTAACATGACATCGGCATTGCTTATCATCATATTGGAGCGTCAGAATATGATCGGGACGCTGAAGGCCTTGGGTATTCAAGACAATCCTGTAATCAGAATTTTTGTTCGCAATGCAGCGGCAATAATCGGCAAAGGAATGTTATGGGGAAATATCATCGGACTAGGTGCAGCGTTTCTTCAGATGCAGTTTGGAATTGTGCCACTCGATCCCGCCAACTATTACGTTGACCAAGTGCCGGTGAAACTGGATTTGTTTTACATCCTTGCGCTTGATCTCGGCACATTAGTCATCTGTGTATTGTGTATGATATTGCCCGCACTATATGTGATAAAAATTTCTCCAATCAAGGCGATAAGATTTAATTGATCGGTGCATGCGCGTTGAAAGCAACAATATCTGTTCATTTTCCTTCAGCGCATCACATTGATACTACTTTTGCAACTCAATCAAAAAGCATGAAATACTTCGAGAACATATTAGGTACAATTGGTCAAACGCCGCTTGTAAAGATCAATCGCATTACAAAAGATATCCCTGCGTTGGTATTGGCGAAAATTGAGTCGACCAATCCCGGCAACAGCATCAAAGACAGAATGGCTTTGAAGATGATTGAAGATGCGGAGAAGAATGGCAATCTCAAGCCAGGCAGTACCATTATCGAAGGAACGAGCGGCAATACCGGAATGGGCCTTGCCATTGCATCGGTGATCAAAGGTTACAAGTGCATTTTCACATCTACTGACAAGCAGTCGAAAGAAAAGTTTGATGCATTGCGTGCGTTTGGTGCAGAGGTGATTGTATGTCCAACCAATGTTGATCCAGAAGATCCGCGCTCATATTACAGTGTATCATCACGACTTGTGAATGAAGTTCCTAATTCATGGAAGGCCAATCAGTACGACAATCCGAGCAATGCCAGCGCTCATTATGAAACAACGGGTCCTGAAATTTGGGAACAAACGGATGGTAAAATCACGCACTTGGTTGTAGGTGTAGGCACCGGCGGCACCATTTGCGGTGTAGCTAAATATCTCAAGGAAAAAAATCCGAATGTCAAAATTTTGGGTATCGATACTTACGGTTCTGTTTTTAAGAAATACAAAGAGACCGGCATTTTTGACAAGAATGAAATTTATCCATACATCACAGAAGGCATAGGTGAAGACTTTTTGCCAGAGAATGTCAACATGGATTTGATTGATCACTTCGAAAAAGTAACAGACAAAGACGCAGCAGTGATGACGCGTCGCATTGCACGTGAGGAAGCGATTTTTGCTGGCAACAGTGCAGGAAGCGCCATGGCAGGTTTGATGCAGATGAAAGACATGTTCAAAGAAGGCGATGTGGTGGTGGTGATATTTCACGATCATGGCACACGTTATCTTGGAAAAATGTACAACGACGAATGGATGCGTGATCGCGGATTTTTGCAGGATGAAAAGAAAACAGCGAAAGACCTCGTTGCAGCGCATGCTGATAAACCGCTTGTCACCATTGGTTCAGGTGAATTGGTGAGTCATGCATTCGACAAACTCAAGAAGTTTGGAATTTCACAAATACCGGTCATCAAAGATGATAAGATTGCAGGTTTTGTGGATGAAACACGATTGTATCAAAGTGTTGTTGAGGACAGTCAGAACATCAACAAGCGCATCGAAGAATTGATGGGGCCGGCATTGCCAGTTGTTTCAGAGAATGATCCTATAGATAAAGTATCGAAGCTGATGAACAAAGACGTGCCGGCTGTATTAGTGCAGCTTGCAAATGGCAAGTTTCACATCATCACTAAGTATGACGTGATTCAAAGCGTAGGATAATTTTTTTTAGAAAACAAAACCGGTAGTCAGTTTAAACGCGAAATTGTCTCTTGTCTCTGGCAGGTGGTATGGACCATATCTGTAAAACACCCCAATTCCGAGTCCTGAAAATTGCGATACCATAAGGTTGTCGATCTGTATTCCGCTTTCGTAGTAGCCTTCGGTAGCCGGCTTCAAGTCGAAGTTGTGATTTTCCGGATGCTGAAATTTACCCCACATCATATTGTGCACGAGCACAAACGTTGGGTTGAAAGATTTTGTTTTGATGAGGAGATCCAAGAAGGAGTGTCTGAGATGTACCGCTACAAATTGTGAATGTGCAAATTCGTTGGTGTGCATCGTTTCGAATGCGCCCGGTGTAGCAATGGTGAATTTATCCCATGTTCCGCGTGCGTTGTAGAGCAATGAAAGCGGAACATTGTCGGCCGTGTAACCAGCGATAACACTTGTGGAGAAATTTCCTACGTTCAGAATTTTGAATACTTTATCGATACGTGCATCGAGTCGGTTGTAATTGTAGTCGCCATCAAATAGTGTTTTTAATCCTTTAGAATATTTGAAATAAACAACAGGAAGGTGACCACCGAGTCTTATTTCACGCGTTGTAGTTCTAACAAGTTTTTCTCCGGGTGCATATCGAAGAATAAATCCTGCTTCAGCAATGGTGAAGTCGCCATGAAAAAGGCGAACGTTTTCGGAAGCGTTTTCAATAAAGCGGTAAGCGTCAAATGTTCTGATGAATTGGTGATTCGCAAATCCTGTAACTGTGATATTGCGAATGAATCTGCTGTTGATAGATACTTCGTGTTTTTCCCTTCTATCCATTTTCGAAACGAAGAATGGATAAAGACTCATTCCGGCAAGGCTTTCAACGGGCAAGTCAAATTGATTGCCTCCAAGTTCTTTCACGTCGTTTGAATATTCATACTTAAACCATGCATTTCTTTTGCGGTAGAGATGAAGTAGTATGTCGCCACCGTATTTGGAATGTTTGTCTCGGAAGCCATATGCGTAGTATCCACCAAGAGAGAATTTTTCGGAGAGAAGATTTGATGTACGAATGCCCGCTCCCAATCTGTAATGCTCGTATTGGTTGTATGCAAGTAATCTTTTCAAATCAAAACCAATTGGTCCGAATGGAATGATCCCCGTTGCGAGGGATTCAAACAGTTTTACTTTTCTATCGAAGTTTTCCGCTTTTCCAACACTGTCAATCACTTCGTAAGTTTTAATTTCCTTTTGATCAAGTTCTTTTTCACGGTATTTGTTCCACACAGAATCAGGCTGATTGCCTGCACGTGGTGCGATCAACAAGGTCACCGGTGTGAATTCAGATTTTTCTACCGGTGCATCAAGTTTTACATTTTTGATGTATGATCTTCCTTCGCCTGTCATCGGCACAGGGCCAATAAAAGCTTTAAAGGTTATGCTTGAATTCAATTGTTTTGGAAACCACTTGCGACCATCGAGGTATTCATACTGTTGTTGAATTTTGATGCTAAAGTCTCCGGATTCCACTGGTTCAGCCAACACATTTTGAATAGCATATCCATTTGAGTTGATGTATAGCTGACCTTTCATTCCGGAGAAGTTTTTTTTGTTTCTCGGTTGAAATGAAACGGTGAAGACGCTGTCTTTGTCTATGAATGTGGTGTCTTCAAGAATGAATAAGTACTTATTGATAGAATTGTCGGCCAGTGGACTCATATAAGAAGTACTCATCAGGTTAACAGTTTCTCCATAGAATGAAAACGATTGCAGTTGGGTGCCAAGAAGAAAGAAGTCTGTCATCTTTAGTCCCGAAACTCTATTGGCGATGATGGTTTCTTCACTTTTATTCGGAGGACAAAACTTGCGCGTGGTAGCGCTTTCCATGAGGAACAAATACTGTTGGTCGAGGAAGTTGTAGACCTCTTTGTCGGAAGAGTCCATAGCGTCGAACTTGGCTTTATCAGCCATGATGGTGGAGTCAATTGCACCGCCGAAAACAAGTTTGTTATAACTGTCGTAAGTGAAAGCAATGTCGCTTTCAGGATTGTTTTTCTTTTTGTTGTCGATGGCGCTTCTGATGATTCTTTCTGCAGGATTGACGCCCGGCCTGATGGTGACTTCATTCAGTAGGTTTTCCTGAGGCTCGAGAAAAATTTCTTTTGTTGTTGTGCCATCGTATATCCACTCATAAGTGTTGTAGCCAATGAGGTGAAATTGTAACTTGGCATTGGTGGAAGATGGCGTAATGGTGAAGTATCCATCGATATCAGAATAAACACCATTAACAGTTCCTGCTTCAACTACCGACACGAAGGCCAAAGATTCACGCGATTTTTTGTCGAAGATCCTGCCGGAAATAGTTTGAGCTTCTGCAGCAATGCAGCTGAGGAATAGCGCAAAAAAATATAAAGGGCGTAATGATTTCATGGTTTGACACGCATGTGGTGTGTTGCGTGCTCAAATATAAATGTTGGACAATACATTTGCCTATGCGCAAAGCACAGATTGAAGACGGTATTGGTTTTATTTCGGGCCTCACGTTGAGGAGGTTGTACAATATGTGCGCTGTCTGGTTGAGCTTTTACGTTTCTCGGATTACCAAAAAAACTTTTCATCCTGCAATGCCGGTTAGCATCAGCTTTGAGCCCACCACAGCATGCAATCTCGGTTGCCCCGAATGTCCTAGCGGACTCAAAATGTTTAGTCGTGATACTGGCAATCTGCGTCAACCTGATTTCGGGAAATGGCTTGAAGAATTGTCGCCAACACTTACTTACATCAACTTCTATTTTCAAGGTGAGCCATTTATTCATCCAGGATTTTTGGAGCTGGTGAAAATGGCTCGGCAGGAAAAGATCTATTCATCAACAAGCACGAATGCTCATTTTTTGAATGACAACATAGCAAGGCAAACCGTGGAGTCGGGGCTAAACAGACTCATCATATCCATTGATGGAACTACGCAGGAAGTGTATGAGCAATATAGAGTGCACGGAAAGTTGAGTGCGGTTTTAGAAGGTGCGCAGCGCGTTGTTGATTGGAAAAAAAAGTTGAAGTCGAAAACGCCATTTGTGATCTTTCAGTTTTTGGTTGTAGCACCTAATGAGCATCAGATAGAAGATGTGAAAAAGCTTGCTGAAGAAATCGGTGTTGACGAAGTGAGATACAAAACAGCCCAGGTTTATGATTACGTGAATGGCAATCCGCTTATACCCAAAAACGAAAAGTACAGTCGGTATAGAAAAAATGACGATGGCACTTATTCGGTAAAAAATTCATTGGATAATCATTGCTGGCGAATGTGGAGTGGGAGTGTTATAACTTGGGATGGCAAAGTTGTGCCTTGTTGTTTTGATAAAGATGCGCAACATCAGTTGGGTGACCTTAAAAACGGCACATTTAAGGCCATTTGGAATAGTGATGCATATCGGAATTTCCGGAACGGGCTATTTCGATCTCGATCGGAAATTGACATTTGCGCCAATTGTTCTGAGGGCACAAAGGTTTGGGTGGATGAATAAAGCACTGGTCTTCAATCAAAGCATGGTGACAATTGTCATCATTGGAGATTGATTTTTTTGCGAAGCTGACTTTGTGATTATATTTCGCAAATGGAAGTTTGGGAATTTCTGAAGCAACTTACCAATCCGGAATCCATCATCAAACATGGCGGAATTTTTCTGCTGTTGATTGTGATTTTTGCGGAGAACGGACTTGTGATTGGATTTTTTCTTCCCGGCGATTCTTTGATCTTTTTGGCTGGCCTAATCTGCGCTTCCAAACCAGAACTTTTAAATACCGATATCACCACGCTTACATTGCTCATGTTCGCGGCAGCCGTGAGCGGAAGTTTATTCGGTTATTTTTTCGGAAAAAGAGTTGGGCCACCGTTGTTTCATCGCAAGGACTCTGTGATTTTCAAGAAAAAATATCTTGACATGACACAGGACTTTTATCGCAAGCATGGGGGGAAGACATTGATACTTGGAAGATTTTTACCCATCATCAGAACATTTGCGCCGATCATCGCCGGTGTTATCAAAGTACCATTTCCAACGTTTATGTCATTCAATCTGATTGGTGCCGCGTTATGGATCACCTCACTAAGCATGTTGGGATTTTTTCTCGGCACCACGTTTCCGGCCGTTGAACACTACGTTGGCTACATCATCATCGGATTCATTGGTATCACTACGATTTTGTTGATTCGCACTTATATCCAGCAAAAGCGTGACGCCAAGAAGAGACATCAAAGCGATGAACCTCCGATCATCATGCCTTAGTGTGTTTTAGTAGCAGCTGTCGATAACGGCACTTATCAATTCAGTTTTGCTCAATCCTTTTACCGCCGCCTGCTGCGGAATGATGCTTGCCTCTGAGAATCCCGGTGTTGTATTGACTTCAATCACAAAAGCGACATCTCCACGTACGATGTAATCGACGCGGATCATACCGCGGCAATCCAGTCTTTTGTAGATGTCTTCAGAATATTCCTGAATTCTTTTATAGATCGTTTCTTCAAGACGGGCAGGTGTGATTTCTTCCGACTTACCCTGGTATTTTGCTTCGTAGTCAAAGAACTCTTTTTCCGAAACTATTTCGGTGATGGGCAAAGCAGTGACTTTGTTGTCGATGACAATTACACCACAAGTTACTTCTGTACCTTGGATAAACTCTTCAATGATAACGTGGTCGTCTTCTGAAAATGCTTTGTTGATGGCAAGATGTAATTCTTCAAGTTCATTGACACGCGAAGTGCCAATGCTGCTGCCACCGCAGTTAGGTTTTACGAAACAAGGCAGACCAACACTTTGCGCAATAAAAGACGAAGAGTATGGCTCTAGTGCTTTGAGCTCAATGCTCTTGGCTGTTGTGAAGCCCATCGATGAAAGCACACGTGTGGTAATTTTTTTATTGAAAGTCAGGGCCATATTCAGCGTGTTTCCGGTAGTGGTGGGAATTCCGAGTAATTCAAAATAGCCTTGCATGATACCATTCTCACCCGGAGTGCCGTGAATAATCATAAAAACCCCGTCAAAAGTTTTGTGTTGATTGTTGACCTCAAAACTGAAATCGCCTTTGTTGATGTCTATTTCGTTGTTGTCATGAACGGCATACCAACGCGTTTTGGTAACAACAACTTTTGTAGGATCGAAACGGTTGCGGTCGATATTTTTCATGACCATATCAGCACTTCTCATGCTCACTACAGACTCTCCGCTGTATCCGCCACATACAACCGCAATATTTTTTTTCATCAGGGGTTTATTAGAAGGGTTTCAAGTAAAATTTTGATCGCAGGAACGATGTTTTATGTCTCAAATTTCATTCTTTGTAGTGAATTGCCGATTATATCAAACAAAAGCCTATGAACAAAGAAGGGTTGAAAGCAACGTGTTCTGCTTTATCATTGCATAACAGATTTTTTAAAAATGAATAAGAAAAACATACTTGGCTTTTTTATGATGTTATGGGCATTTGATACCATGGCTCAAACAGCTGTATCTGCTAATCCGGCATACAAATTCACCGTTGTTAAAGAAAATGCAGTAGGTCAGACAGAAGACCAATGCGCAACGGGTACATGCTGGAGTTTTGCTACGATATCATTTCTCGAATCTGAGATCATTCGCAAAGGCAATAAGCCGGTTGATCTTTCAGAGATGTACAATGTGCGCATCAATTATTCGAGAAAAGCAGATTCGTATGTTCGTTTTCAGGGCAAACAACAATTTGGTCCCGGCGGATTGAGTCATGATGTTACTGACGTAGTGCGCGACTTCGGAATTGTTCCGGAGGCTGCATTCAGTGGGTTGGTAGCTGACAAAAAAGAATACGATCACATGGGTATGGACGCCATGCTCGAATCAACAGTGAAAACAGTTCTGGAGAAAAAATTGAACGAAGACAGCAATGAATGGAAAAAATCGGTTGAAGACATGCTCAATACGGGCATTGGCGAAGTGCCGGCGCAGTTCGAGTACAATGGAAAAAAATACACTCCTGCATCTTTTCGTGATGAATTGAAGATCAATGCCGCCGATTATGTGAGCATTACTTCTTTCACCCATCACCCTTTTTATTCTCAGTTCGTGCTTGAAGTGCCTGATAATTGGGCGAAAGGTTCTTTTTACAATTTACCACTCGATGAGTTTATGAAAGTGGTCGACAATTCCTTGGACAATGGATTTACAATAGCATGGGATGCCGATGTCAGCGAAATGGGATTTTCGTTTCAGCAAGGTCTGGGTATTCTTCCTGAGCCTGGAGTAAAGAAGGATGAGCTCTGGACAAAGGTAGTTCCTGAGATCAACGCTGATCAGCAAAAAAGACAAGATGCATTTGATCAATTCAAAACTACGGATGATCACTTGATGCATATAACAGGCAAAGCCAAGGACCAAAATGGCACGATGTATTACATCACGAAAAACTCTTGGGGAACTGAAAATCCTTATAAGGGATTTCAATATGTATCCCGCAATTACATGATGATGAAAACGGTGGCTATCATGGTGCATAAAGATGCCATTCCGCAGGACATCAAAAAGAAGCTTGGCATCCAATAATTTCGAAGAATAACATTTGAGTACAAAAACGAATAGTCAGGCGGAGAAAAGATCGCTTGGTCGCAGAATTTGGAGATTCTGTTGGAAGTCTGCGATGTGGTTTTTCATCGTCACCATTTCGTGGGTGATTCTCTACAAGTGGATCGATCCGCCAACTACCTATTTGCATCTTACTTGTGATTGTCCTGAAGGATCTAAATTTCACAAGGAGTGGGTGGATGGTGATGCCATTTCGCCGCATATGAAACTCGCTGTTGTAGCTAGTGAAGACAACAATTTCATGAAGCATGGCGGTATCGACTGGGGAGCTGTGGAAAAGGCAAAGAAGTACAACGATACTGTTGGTCAGAAAACAGGGAAAAAGAGGGGAGCGAGTACCATCAGCATGCAGACCGCAAAAAATGTTTTTTTATGGCCTGGAAGAAACTTTATCAGAAAAGGATTGGAGTTTTATTTCACCTATCTGATAGAATTTTTTTGGTCAAAAGATCGGATCATGGAAGTTTACCTCAACGTCATTGAGATGGGACCTTGCAAATTTGGAGTAGGTGCTGCAGCAGAAGATTATTTCGGAGTGTCAGCATCGAAACTGACACGAGAGCAGGCCGCTCTGATTGCAGCGTGTTTGCCGAATCCGGTAAAATATAGTGTGGCCAAGCCTAGTAGCTACATGAAAAGAAGACAAGGGCAGATCACTAAATTGATGAGATTGATTGGTGACAATTACTTCGAAAGATATAAAGATGGTGTGAAAGAAGAGGAGCGTGAGAAGGAAGAAAAAAATACTGAGGAACGCATCAAAGAGTTAAAGCCTGAAGAACTTCCAGAGGTAATTGATGAACAGGACGCACCAGAAGACAAACCTGAAGAGAGCAGTGGAGGTGAAGAATCTGCACCTTCGGAACCAGCGACTGAAAAGGCTTCAGGCGATACTATTCAGTAGCTGCTTTTAAAATCCAATGATGCCACCGATGCGAAATATCGGAGAACTATAAGGCGAATTGGGATCCTGAATCAGATCGTACAACACCATAAAACTTAAGCCTAGACCTCCGGCTCTTTCCTGATATCCTGCACCAACCAGCCAAACGGGAACATTAGCGGCATATGAACCACCGAATTGATCGGTGGCTGTTCTGCGCAGCTGTTCGAACTCCGTGTGTAAAAGGAATGACTGATAGATATATGCACGCGACCAAACGCTTGCGCCAAAGACACTTTGTCTGACGCCACCACCCGCGGAATAAATGTAATTGAGACCAATGCCATTCACCCACCAATCCGTAGTTTTATAGCCAACCATTGGATTGATTTGCACGAATGATACTGTTCCGAAATATCCACCAAGATTACCGCCATACACAAGCCTTTCTCTGAATGGCGTTTTTGTCTTTTTGTCTGTTGCTGATTTTTTATCCGTGCTTGCATAATCATCTTCTTCGGTTTTTTGTCCGAAGAGATTGCTCATACCGAGAGCATAAATGATGAGTATGCAGATAGCCTTTCGCATGCTTCAAAAATAATTCGGATTGATGAATAAACGAAGGGTACTGCAATAAATGATGCGGGCCAAAAAAATACTTTTTATTCGTCCATGAAAATGTAGTTATTTGCTTTACTAAAAATTAGCAGCGTGAGTCCGGAAGAAAAAGCAGTGAAAATTGTGGATATGATGTTCAACAACGACCCCATGTCGCAGTGGCTGGGCATTGAGCGTCTTCAGGATGGCCCCGGCATTTCGGTTTTGCGCATGACTGTAAGAAAAGAAATGCTCAATGGATTTTCGATAGCTCATGGTGGCATTGCGTATTCACTTGCAGATAGCGCTCTTGCGTTTGCAAGTAATGCGCATGGAATTCAATCGGTTTCTATCGAGACCAGCATATCTCACATCCTTATGGTCAAAGAGGGTGATGTACTTACTACACAGGTTGAGGAAATGAATCTTACGAATAGAACCGGCTTGTATTATGTGACGGTGAATAATCAGGATGGAAAGGCAGTAGCACATTTCAAAGGCACTGTTTACCGCACTGGCAAAGAATGGGATCTTACAAAAGTTCAATAGCCGATTTGATGATACTGATGTGAGCATTCGCTGCATGTCCAATTTCACCGTCGGTTTCTGTCAGCCCTTCACTTTTTATCGTAAGTTCTTGAGCTTCGAAATAAAAAACTTGCGGATGACTAATTTTTTTTCCTCGACGTAAGGCTGGGAGATATCTCAAGTATTCGATGATACTCACATCGCCAATAACAGTGATTTGAAGCACACCATCATCGATGCGTGCATCAGGTGCGATACATATTCCGCTGCCGAAGAACTTTCCATTGGCAATCACTGTGCAGATTGATGGTCCACTCCACCTGATGTTTTCACTAAAAATTTCAATTTGTTTTTTCTGGTAGGTCAAGAATGTTTTGAGAATGGCCAATCCGAATCTCAAATTTCCGGACCACAATTTTGGAAGTGAATCAGAGCACTGAACAACGGAAGGGCCAATACCCGCGCTGCATTCATTGATGAAAATAACTTCACTGCCATTGGTGTAGTTTATTCGGCCTACGTCGGCAAGAATTGGTGATTGATTATGGATTCTTGATATGATCGAACCGATGTCGGTGTTGTAAGATAGGTTTCTTACGAAATCATTCCCGGTTCCGAGGGCAATTGGCAAGAGTGCAGGACACTTTTTTTCCGGATTTTCAAAGTGCCACTTCATGATGCCATTCAAACATTCGTGAATTGTGCCGTCTCCGCCAACAGGTATGATAACATGGCAGTCGTTGGATGCGCTATGGGCGAGTTCGGCCGCATGGCCTTTATGTGTAGTGAAGAAAAACCGAAATGCGATATTGGGAGCGTCCAGACGCAGAATATCCTGCTCGGTTTTTTTAGCGTTACTCTTGGACGAATTCAAAATGACAGAGACCTTCACTTAACCTTGATTTGTTTCCGAAAGTAATTGTTTTATTAAAAGATGAACATAAAAAAAGCACCGCAAATGCGGTGCTTTTGAGAATGACGTCGAGATGTCTTACATCCCTTTGATAATTTTTTTGCTATATGACTTGCCATTTTGCAGGATCTGTAGATAGTAAGCGCCGTTAGGCTCATCAGAGATGTCGATGGTGTTGTTGTAGTTGCCATCAAAAGAAGCACGTTCTTCGAGATAAACAATTTCGCCTTCTGAATTATACAGTGTAATTTTTACTGGTTTGTTTTCTTGTGTGTTGAATTTCAAATTAAGAATGCCATCACCAGGATTCGGGAAGAAGGAAATTTGATCAGGGATAAGCGTATTGGTAGTTTCGATTTTTGCTTTTGCTTCCTCGTTGAGTTTTTGAGCGTCCTCCTCAGTTATTTCTGAGATCTGAATTTTGATGGTGATTATTTCTTTGTTTTTGTTGATTTTGCTCAACTCTTCTTCAATGCGTTTTCTTTCATCTTCAATGCGAAGTTGTTCATTGTCCAACTCACGAAGCAATTGTTCCATGCGTTCTTCAACATCTTTTTCATCCATGTCGAATTCGTAGTCATAGAAATAATTACCACCTTCATCCATGCCTTTGAAATCATGGAAGATTCTGAAATCTTCAAAGCCACTAACACTGCGTTTTCCTATTTCACCGGAGTAAGACTTTGCTTTTCCGTCACGTTCGATATCTATGTTGATGATTTCACCAGGCTTAAGTATACCCACTATTTCAGCCAGTTGATCGAATGAAGTGACTTTGGTGCCATTGATAGCAGTAATTACATCACCATCCATCAAACCAATTTTTTCGGCTGAAGTTTCTTCTTCGACATTTATTCGAACACCAGCTTCAGACATTTCCTGCGCAGGCGTAACACCAAGGAAAGCTGTTTCATGCACTGCTAAACCTTCACCATTCCAGCTGAATGGCTGGCAAATTTTCATGGAGTCATTTGGCAACATACAATTAGGTGAAGGTGGGCAATAGATGGTGATGCTATCTGGTCCAAATCTGAAGTTGTAGTTCGGTGCTTCAGGCATTTCAGGCGGGCTGAACATTGAAAGGTTCATGGCCTTTTCGCCGAGAGTTGCTTTGGTTTTTTTCTTTTTGCCGTCTCTTATGTACTGCACATCCACTTTGTCGCCTTTTTCTTTGGACTGCACATAGGAGATGATCTGCTGAATGTTTTCAATTTCAAGGTCGTCGATTTTGGTTATGATGTCACCGGCTTGGAGTTCTGCTTTTTCAGCGGCAGTGCCTTCAATCACCTCGGTTATCACAACGCCGCTTCCTTCTTCTCCCTGATTGTTTTCGCGAAGCATAACACCAAGAAATGGTCTGTTTTCCATCTCGGGAACCGGGGCGAATTCTGGAAGTGCCCAGACTTCAGACTGAGGACTTAGGAATAGCTCGATGTTTTCTAATTCATCGAGTTCATTGGATTTATCAATTCTGATTTCAATGTCTTGTCCTGGTTTTAGTTGTCCGAACTCATCAAGAATGCCCATTTCCAGAAGGATCTCTTGAATTTCTTGCCCTTCTTCGAGCATGATTTCTCGGGTCTCCTCCGATTTTACACCATTTTGATTTTTCTTGATGTGAATGTGCGCTTTGTTTTGTGCTGCGGCAAAAGTTGCAATGAGAGAAAATGCCGAACACAAAGCCAGAGATGACAAAAGTTTTTTCATTCGATTTAAAAAATTGAAAATTAGAACTTAGATGCCCAGCGAAATTACGTCACCCTTGGTGCGAATGCCTGTTAAACCCTCTAAAAGAGTGTTAATCAGCCGCTAGTCCTCTTGAAAGAACCACATCATATATCTGGGTATCAGATGGACATCTCTATAGTAGAAGTGGATGATGTCCTCATAACAGTAGTCGAGCTGCGCCATGCGCATGGCGCCTTCTTGGCATAGTCCCACTGCATGACCAAATCCGTGACCCATAAAAATGACTTCGGATTCTTTTTTAGAAACCACGAAGCTTGTCGATTTCAACTTTAGGTCTTCTCGCATAGTTCGAAGCGGTACCCAAACACAGCTATCGAGGCAGAACATCGTGCGTTCTTGCTGATATAGTGTGAGTGTCTCTTCTGTGCTTGTTGTTTCCGACCCGGATTTTTTACTTTGTATGTAGTGGTGCCATTTCTCGGCGGGAATTGACTTCTCCCAATTGCTATGCGGCATATTCAAGCAAAAAGTATCGGGTCTTCCCACCAAATAGGAGACAGGCTTCGACCACACATCTTCAGCATTAATGGTTCTACCTCCGCAGTTGCTGTGAAAGGCCGCTGTGATAAGGTTTATGTCATGATCAACAATTACAATATCTTTTGTGGTTGTTGTGGCTACAATCGCAAGAGGCTCACTTCTAGGTTTTCCATGGTAAACCTGGCAATGTGTTGCATCACACAATTCGAAACCTTCAGCGGCATGTCGCATTTTATTGTTTAGCGCGTAAGTCCTACTGATGACTGCCTGAACCTTATAGTACTCCAGCTCTTTGTCGGCGCCGCTTTCTGCCTCGATCACTCCGCAGACGTAATCTTCAACCTCAATTTTATTGACCAGCTGCAGCCTGCCGCTGTAAGCAAAGGCTAAAAGATCATGTGTGTAAATCCGCGGATTTGACTTATGACCCGCAGGAGTAATATTCATTTGCGCACCACCAACATTCTTGAATGTGATTTTTGATATACCTGTATGGTTTTTACCATTGAAAAAAACATTCACCTTGCCATTGCTTGCGGTAATGTCGGCTGTCTGTCCTTTGGAGATTTCAAAAAGCTCCTCTGAACCGCTCGTGACGTTGAATTGTCCTGAAGTAATTGTGATGGAAGCGCGGAGATATTCGGAGTTATAGTGAAGGCCAATTAGAATAGGTTCAGCCCAAAGCTGTCCTGTCAATACTAATAATATGAAGCTGAATGCCACGCGCATGCCGAGTCAACGAAGTTAGACCCGGTAAATTGGCGGTCGTTATTGGTTCTTGATAATTTTCAACATTGCTGTTGCAGTTCTTTCCGAGGCGCCTTTACCACCAAGTTTGAGGTGCAAATTGTCGTAGTCAGCGGTCATTGTCGATATGCGATCCTTGTTGTTAAGCAATGCCTTTAGCTCATCAACGAGATTGCGGGCGTTGAGTTCATCTTGTATTAATTCACGCACCGCTTCTTTGTCAAGAATTAGATTCACCAAGGAGATGTATTTGATTTTTACAAGCTGTTTTGCGATGAGATAAGAGATTTTATTTCCTTTATAGCAGACAACTTGTGGCAAACGAAACAACCCTGCCTCCAAGGTTGCGGTGCCGCTTGTAACCATGCCGGCATCAGCATTTTGGAGCAGATCATATGTTTTGCCAAATACGATGCTGACATTTTTCCCTTCAATGAATTGTTTGTAGAATGAAGCATCTTGACCAGGCGCACCGCCAACTACAAATTGATATTCAGGAAATTGTTTGCTCACCGAAAGCATGATCGGTAGCATAGTGGAAATTTCCTGTTTCCTGCTTCCCGGAAGCAATGCGATGATTGGTTTTGAATCAAGATTGTTTTGACGGATAAACGAGGAAGGTTCTCTCTTTCGTTCATCAATCACATCGAGCAAAGGATGTCCGGTGAAGGTGACATCGTAGTTGTGTTTTTTGTAAAAGTCTTTTTCAAAAGGCAACACAACAAACATTTTATCTACCGACTTTTTTATCTTATGAATTCTGTTCTCTTTCCATGCCCATATTTGAGGTGAGATGTAGTACAAAACTTTGATGCCGTGGTCATGAGCCCACTCAGCAATGCGCAAATTAAAACCCGGATAGTCCACGAGGATGAGTGCATCAGGTTTGAATTGCAGTATGTCTTCCTTGCAAAATTTTAAATTGTTGAGGATCGTTCGCAGATTAAGAATGACTTCAGCGAAGCCCATGAATGCGAGGTCGCGATAGTGTTTCACCAATTCAGCGCCTTCGTTGCGCATGAGATCACCACCCCATGCTCTGAATTGAATGCCTTGCTCATGTTTGTTGAGCTGCTTCATCAGATTGGATGCATGAAGATCACCCGAAGCCTCACCTGCTATGATGTAAATTTTCAAGATCGCGATGTCATTTTGTTAAGGCTCAAACATAATCCCGAATACACTTCAGAATGATTTCTTGTGAAGAATACTTTATCAATAGAGCCATGCCACTACAAGAACCGAAAGGACAAGAATGGCAATTAGTCCTTTGCAAAATTGCTGATAATCTTTTTTGATAAATACAAAAAACAATATCACATCAATGAGCATAGAGAACGTCACTATCCTGCTTTGAAAGTCAGATACACCAAGAAATACGTTAGTGATGAAATGCGATAGTGTGATGTCATTAAAGATGGCAAATCCTACACCGAACAACAAAAATCCGATAACGGCGCCAAGCACACCGGCGATCATGCCAATCCAGACATTATCAATTGTTGATTTTTTCATAGCTTCCAATGTTGAAGGTGTTGAATAGCGTGATACGCTGTAAGGTCGTAGTGAACGGGAACAACCGAAACAAAATTGTTTGCCAGTGCAACTTCATCGGTGTCTTCGCCGGTATCAAGAAGTTTGAATTCGCCGGTTAGCCAATAGTATTCTTTTCCAGCTGGATCTTTGCGAACGTCGAAATTATCTTCCCAATATGCTTTTGATTGCCTGCAGATTTTAATACCTCTTAGGTCATTGAATTTGCCTTTTGGAATATTCACATTGAGACATACACCTTCTGGAATGCCTGATTCGAGAGCATTTTTGGTAATGATGGAAGCCACTCTCATGGAAGCTTCGAAATCTGCATCAGAACTGTGGTCAAGCAGAGAAAATCCTATCGACGGTATGCTTTCAACGGCTCCTTCCATAGCAGCCGACATGGTTCCGCTGTAAATCACATTGATGGAAGAATTTGATCCGTGGTTGATGCCCGATACCACCAGATCGGGTTTTCGGTGCATGACCTTGTAAATGGCCAGTTTCACACAGTCGACGGGCGTGCCGCTGCAAGAGAAGGCCGCCGCCACTGGAAGTTCGTAACGAACAGGATAAAGTCGCAAGAGATTGTTGATCGTAACAGCATGGCCCATGCCCGATTGAGGTTTGTCGGGGGCTACAACCACAACATCGCCAAGTGGAAGCACAGCCTCCACAAGCGACTGAATGCCTTTGGCAAATACACCATCATCATTGGTGACCAATATGAGAGGTTTGTTTGAATTTAAATTCATGAAGCAAACATAGTATCAGAGAAGCGCACTTGTGATGTAGTGTATTTGAAGTATTCCAAATAAAAAGAAGATATTCATGAAGAACATGCATGTTTTACTGATTACAATTTATCATTGATCAAACCTGGCGACTAGCAATCGTGCCCATATTTGCGCATTAAGAATTTAAAAAGATGAACGCCTACATAATTGACGGAATCAGAACTCCGATAGGAAACTTTGGTGGAACACTTAGTGCTGTTAGGGCCGATGATCTTGCGGCAATAGTTATCAGAGAATTAGTATCTCGAAATAGTAATTTGTCGCAAACACAGATCAGCGATTTGGTAATGGGCTGTGCTAATCAGGCTGGAGAAGATAATCGAAATGTTGCGCGCATGGCGTTGTTGCTTGCTGGATTGCCGGTAAATGTTCCTGGTGAGACAGTTAACAGGCTGTGTGCATCGGGTATGGCGGCGGCTATCAATGTTGCGCGTGCGGCTCATTGCGGCGAAGGAGATGTATTCATCGCTGGAGGAGTTGAGCACATGACACGTGGTCCATGGGTAATTTCAAAAACTTCGACAGCTTTTGGTCGTGATGCACAGATGTTCGATTCAAGTTTTGGATGGCGTTTTATCAATCCTTTGATGAAAGAAAAATATGGTGTAGACGCGATGGGTGAGACAGCAGAAAATCTTGCTGAAATGTTCAAGATATCACGCGAAGATCAGGATGCATTTGCATTTCGTTCTCAACAGAAGGCGGCGGATTCTTCAGCACGTGGAAGATTTGCAGAGGAGATAGTACCAGTAATAATACCTCAAAAGAAAGGAGATCCTAAAGTTTTTTCCATTGATGAATTTGTAAGGCCTGATACGAGCATTGAAGGTTTGTCGAAGTTAAAGCCTGCGTTTAGAAAAGATGGAACTGTCACAGCAGGGAATGCATCAGGTTTGAATGATGGAGCGGTTGCCCTGCTCATCGCATCTGAAAAGGGCATTGAGCAAAATGGCTATAAGCCATTGACTAGAATACTTTCTTCAGCAGTAGCCGGTGTTGAGCCACGTATTATGGGCATTGGTCCTGTTGAAGCATCTAAACTTGCTTTGGAGCGCGCGGGACTCACGTTGGATCAAGTGGATATTATCGAGTTAAATGAAGCTTTTGCCGCGCAGGTTTTGGCGTGCACACGACAGCTGGGTATTGAAGACAATGATCCTCGTCTTAATCCAAATGGCGGCGCTATTGCACTAGGGCACCCACTCGGAATGAGTGGTGCTAGACTTTTACAAACTGCTTCTATCGAATTGCATAAACAAAAGAAAGAGTATGCGCTTTGCACGATGTGCATCGGAGTGGGTCAAGGTTATGCAGTTGTATTGGAAAGAGTCTGATACTGTAAGAACAAAACTGAATTTTCAAAACCATAAGACTTAACTTGTAATGGCCAATATTTTTGAGTTCGGAGGATTTATTCCTGTTGTGCATGAAACAGCTTTTGTTCATCCCAATGCAACGGTCACAGGAAATGTGATCATTGGCAAGGATGTGTACATTGGACCTGGTGCTGCGATACGCGGTGACTGGGGACAAATCATCATTGAAGACGGCTGTAATGTGCAAGAGAATTGCACTATTCATATGTTTCCAGGAGTGACTGTGCAACTTAAGGAAGGCGCGCACATAGGTCATGGTGCGATTATACATGGCGCCACCATTGGCAAAAACTGTTTGGTCGGAATGAATGCAGTGGTGATGGACAATGTTGTGGTGGAAGATGAATGCATCATTGGTGCGTTGACATTTGTTCCAGCCGACACTGTAATTCCAAGACGAAGCGTTGCTGTGGGAAATCCTGCTAAGGTTGTCAAACAGGTGAGTGATGAGATGATCAATTGGAAAACTGAAGGAACAAAAATCTATCAGCATTTGCCACAGGATTGTCGTGAAGGATTAAGGGCTTGCGAGCCATTAACGGAAATACCTGAGGATCGCAAAGTTCAAGTCGGGATGTACAAAACATGGAATCAGTCGAAGTAGAGCTTCATCGAATCTTTTATTCTTCTTCTATCAATATGTTCTTTTTTTCTCTATACCCGCATTCAGCGATGGAATTCTGCTACATCACAAAACCACTTTAAAAGCTTGCATTTCCTCGATTTTATTCTTCAAAACAACGCTGCAATTTTTTCAGCATAAAATCTTGCGGGAATACATGAATTTATTGAGCTTTTGTGTTTCGCTTTTAATCCTATAGCTGTATGTGAGTTAAATTAATATATTTGAAAAAAACAAGAGTA
>Ga0075163_10000460_pt1 | contig 52220 bp, 41 predicted proteins | sample JI1023141ADNA_FD_71478 | JGI IMG/M metagenome (GOLD analysis project Ga0075163, IMG submission 71478) | Wastewater effluent complex algal communities from Wisconsin, to seasonally profile nutrient transformation and Carbon sequestration -... | ecosystem: Engineered > WWTP > Effluent > Algae...
GCGCTGTATCTGCATTACGTTCAACCAAGGTTTTTCCATCTAAAGTCTCTATTAGTACTGATTGAAAATCTGTTGGTGCCCCACTCTCACTAAGACGAGTAAAATAATTTTCTAATGCATTTATTTTCCGAGGAATAACCAATTCAGGTTTAACAACTGCTGCTTTTGCAACTGCTGCTTTTTCATTATTTTTTTCTGAAAATAAAATTGATACAAATTTTTCACGAAAAGGTAAAAACAGCATTACCAGTAAAACAAGGGTAGTTAAAATAGCCAGCGCTTTCTTCACGTAATTCTACTCCTAGGCTTAAAATAATTTTTTCTGTTTTAAGTTAGCCTTATTTTTAAGTTGGGGCTTGATTTATTTTTAAAAGATGATTTTGGGCTAATAAAAGGTTAGCAAAATAATAAACGAGCACCTAACTTACTGCCAATAAAAAAGTGCATTATTTTGGTGGTTAATTTCTTTTTGAGCAAACTAGTTGACTTACTAGTTTTAATCTCTATTGATTTATCTTACATATTAACTCGTAAGGCAATAGGGTTGCTAGGATCTAATTCTAAAGCACGCTTAAACATAGTCCTAGCTTGAGCAGTATGTGAAAAAAGCTGATAAAAAAGTCCAAGCTCAGCACAATATTCTGAATTTCTTGGTGCAAGTTCTATGGCTTTTAAGTATGCATGTTCAGCTTCACGAATATATGTAGGAAGCTTTAACAGGCTACGGGCTAAAGCTACTTGATATTCAGGATTATCTGGATCAAATGTAATAGCTTCTAAAAGCATTTTACGAGCTTTATCAAAATCACGTTTACGATAAAATTCTATTGCTACTTCATATTCATCACTACCTGGCATTCCTGGAATTACTGGGGGCAAAGGCCGAGTGCCATGTAAAGACTGTCCTAGTTCTGCGCTTGCTTTACCATCAATAAAATGTCCTGTACCTTTTGCCATAGTAGAAATTGGTTTTAAGGTATGATCATAAGCTGCACGCCTTTTCTCATCAGCTAAAGCATAATAAGCCTCAGCTAGACGCTCAAAAATAGCTTTAAGGTCTGTTTTTAAATTTAGGTGATAACTAGAAAGTTGAGAATGTCTATCAGGATGAAATTTTTTTGCAAGCTCACGAAATGCTTCTGTAATTTGTTCTTTACTACTTCTACGTGAAACATCTAGTACTGCATAGTAGTCACAAAATCTAAACTTCTGTAGTAGTGATTCTACTTCATAACAAAATTCTGCGGCTGAGCGGGCATCAAAATCAGCCGATAATGGAGCAGCCTCAAAGAGTTCAGCAAATTTTGATACTTCTACTATTAAACGCTCTGTTTTAGCTTCAAAAGGTACTAACATACCTGTTTCTATCAATCCACAAATAGTTCTTAAAGCTACTTGCTCATTTAAGTCTGTTAATTTACGTAATTGATTAATTGACATTGGTTTATCAAATTTTTCAATTATATTTATTTCATCTTTATGTAGAGTTAAAGCTTGAAAGAGTGATAATAGGTCTGAAGTAGGTATTAAAACGCGATCACAATCTCCTAGCCACTTTTCTAAAAGGCTTGGGTTTTTCAAATGGCGAATTCCTGCAAAAATTACATCTGCGGTTGAAAGTGATAGAAGCATTTCATTTTCTAATTTAGCTCCTAGTTCAAAAACAAACTCTCCTTCTGTCCATTCAAATGTTGAGTAAAGTAACTTTAATACTTGTTGAACTAAGAGAGGTTTTAATTCTTCTAGTGGCATTAAACCTAAGGTAGTAATAGCTTTACTAAAACGATAGCCTGCATTACTCATTAGTTTACAAATTGCATCAAGGTCTGATTGGGAAATTCTTTGTTGTTGTACTAATTTCTCTCCTAATAAGTTTTCTGACTCAGCACTACTAGCAAAAGCAATTGCTCCATCAACAAAATAAAAACTAGTAATTAATCCTGATTTAGAAACCCGTAAAGCGCCTGTTAATTGTTGTTGGTAAAATCCTCGCATTAACCGAGGCATTGTAGTGTTACTAAACTGCCCTTTATATTCAACAAAAGGTAAAAGATTAGTTTGAGAGCTAATTTTTTTTGCTGTAGTTTGGCTAGCAGTTTGGCTAGCAGCTTGATTAGCAGCAGACTTAAAAGCAAGCTGTTGTTCTAAGCTTAATTTAATTAAATAAGGTAATTGTTCAGTATAACCAGTCACTTTAGGGATACAATAACTTGCTCCTGCTTGTATAGCTTTTAACAATAAATTGCCATCTGTTTCTTCTGTAATAACAATTACAATTGTGTTAGCAGATCTTTCTTTCACCTTACGCAATACTTCTAGTGCTGTAGCGTCTGGTAGCTTAAAATCTGTTATAACAGCTTGATAATTAGTCTCTTTAAATACTAATAAAGCCTCTTGCAGGTTATTTATTGAACTTACTTCAAAATGTTCTTTTTTAAGTCGTTCTTGGCAAGAGTTAGCAGTAACTTTATCAGAAGTTAAAATCAACACTTTGTCAGGTAATGATTGGTTTTCTCTTACTTCAAGACTAGACATTTTATGATAATCCTTAAAGGAAGAAAGATAATTAGAAGTAATAAGCTTACGAAAAACCATTATAGCATCAACTTAATCAAGCGCAATTTATCAGTAGAAGAATCAAGAAAAAAGTTTTGCGGGGAAAGTTGAGGGGGGGGTTAAAAATAGTGAGTTATCAATTAAACAATAACTCACTACTAAATATTTTTATATGGTTTCTATTTTTTGGAAAAAGCCTTCTGCAACCCATTCTTGGAACCACTTAAAGACTTGTTTTTGTAAAACTTCTTGAGGCTGGCGAGATTTCTCAATTGCATTAGCAATAGCTTCACCTAAGGGTTTACCTTCAACAATATCACTAAGCATATTATAAGAATCTTGGTTTAGTGGCAGTCTCCAAAGCTTATAATTGCGTCTGTAAACTGCTACCCAAGTATCTTTTTTCTTAATCTTAGGTGGTTTAGTCTCATTTTGTACAGCTTCTAGATAATCATTAACATTGTAGTCAAAAGCAAATAGGTGAAAAGCTGTTATAGGGACAATTTTTGCTGTTTCCCAAACTTCTGGTGATACAGCAGCAATAGCTTCTTTAGTTAAAACAGGTGTTTCTTCCACATTAAAAATATGACTAAGCATTAATTCTAATGAGGCTAATTCATAAAGAAACTCTCTACGCCTAATATTAGGAGCGGTTTGAATAAACTTTGGTACATCATAACTTAAATTATTTAGGTTATAGCTACGTGATGGATAGACCTGCAAATATCGCTCAACAAAATCACGATAATCATCATCACCTAAAAAATATGCAACAGAGGGAAAATCTATTTTTAGTACATCTACTAATCGTAAGATATACATTGAGCGATAAAGCCCTAAGCGTTCTATTTGACTTAGTGTTTTTGAAGGTTTAATAAAATCTAAAGCTTCTGACCAAGGCAATTCTTTTTGAACTTCATCAGATTTAACGGCTTGATTATCTGTCCCTAAATGCATTATTGCCGCAGACATCCAGCGTTGAAAACGTCCTAGATCAATTTCTGTATCCATTTAGACCCCCACTACTGCAACTTCTGGTTGTTTACGATAAGCTTTTGCTTTTAAGACTTCTGCATGAACTACTTCAAATTCTGGAATATTATCATCCCACTCTACTAATGTTGCTCTGCCACCAGTACGCTCACATGAACGTTCATAAAGTTGCCAAACTGGATCAATCACATAATCACTATGAGTATCAATAATATGTGTACCATTATTAGTATGTCCTGCTAAGTGATATTGTACAATTCGATCACTAGGAATAGCGTCTACATAGTCTTTAGGGTCAAAGTCATGATTAAATGAGCTTACATAAATATTATTTACATCTAGTAAGATTCCACAGTCGGCTTCTTTAGCTAAAGCAGCTAGAAAATCCCATTCTGTAATGTCAGAAGTAGTAAATTCAATATAAGCAGAAGGGTTTTCTAAAATTAATGGTCGTTCTAAGATTTCAGAAACTTGGCGGACTCTAGAAATTGTATATTTTAGAGATTCTTCGTTATAAACCATAGGGAGTAAATCATGCATATTTGTCCCTGCTACACCTGACCAACAAAGATGATCTGAGAGCCAAACAGCTTTAATACGGTTTGCCAATTCTTTTAATTTCTTTAAATAAGGTATATCTAATGGATCTGTACTACCAATAGACATAGAAACACCATGCATAACTATTGGGTATTTTTCTGCAATTTGATCCAGAATATAAATTGGTCTTCCTTTTGTATCTAAATAATTTTCTGAAATAATTTCAAACCAATCTATTGCTGGGTTATCTGATAAAATAGTTGGGTAATGTACTGTACGAAGACCAATACCAAAACCTAAATCTGGAAAGTTCCAACGATTTTTTGACATAAATTTAAGTCCGTGGAAAAAAAGGTATTAAGAAAATAAGGCCGCCAAATCAAATCTTGATTAACGGCCTTACAGGAAAAAAGATTGTTACTTCTTCTCAGCGCCTTTGCAGGAACTCTTGCCTTTACAAGAACTCTTTGCTTCAGCACCTTTACAGGAACTCTTGCCTTTGCATGAACTCTTTGTTTCAGCACCTTTACAGGAACTCTTGCCAGCTTCTTTGCCTTTACAGCTGCTCTTGCCTTTACATGAACTCTTTTCAGTGGTAGCGGCTGGAGCTGCATCAGTGGTAGCAGCTTTCTTTTTACGACGACGGCGACGGCCTGCGGCTTCTACTTCTGTACCAGCAACAATACCTGCAACTGCAGCACCTAACATAAGTTTAGCAAAATCTCTACGATTCATTGAATTTCTCCTTAAAATAATTAGTATATATTAAGTAGAATCAGCGATGTTTTCTAACTATGGCAAGAAAAACCTAAACTATTGCGTGAAAAATGGTTTTAGTGGATTTGAAGATTAGTTTGAGGATTCTTGAACTCATTTTGAAAATTTCTGATTCTGACTACAACCTATTTTGATAGAATGTCCTAAATTTATACCTTACAAATTTTAGCCTGTCAAGCATAGAGAATAATGCCCAATTTATATGCCAGTCTTTTAGGACTAGAAAGACTTCTTAATGCCCTACTAGAGGGGCATTTAATAGTAGGCCAGTCCTTGAGGGCTGGCCAGTTCTATTTGGGTAGCCTAAAGCTTTGAACCATTAAGTTTTTCTACTCGTGTTTTTACATCTTGTGGAGTAAAAGCAGGTAAAGAACATCTTTGGTTAGCACAAGCAAAAGCTGCTGCTTTATCTAAAACAGGATACTCTACATCAGGATTAGGTAATTTACCTTCTTTTTGATCTAACCATTCTACCCTTTTATAACCAGAAGGGTAATTAAGTGCGGCTTTATAAAGAGCTAATGCGGCTGGATCATTTTTTGCACCTACTACAGTAACATGAGCAGGATCAAGAGACATTTCTAGGTTGGCTAGTAATACTCCTCCTGGTGGACGTTTAGTAGCAATTTCTTTAATTGCTAAATAACGCATTCCTGTTTGAGCAAGCTTTTTATATTGTTCCTTACCAGTGTAATAATGTAAAAGATTAGTAAATCTTACCATTAAGATATTTTCATCTCTTTGTGGTTTAGGTGGGAAACCTCCAGGAATAATCAAAGAGCTAGCAAAACCTAGACTAGAATTATCTTTACTAAGAAAATTTTCTTGAATAAATTCTACAGCTTTTTCAGCACGTTCTAGCCATTGCCTATCACCTGTTGCCATATAAAGCTTTAAGCTAGCATTTCCCATAGCTAGAGTATCACCTAAATAAGGGCCTGCTGGATCTTTTTCATCATGTCTAAATCCTCCTTTTGGAAGACTTCGGTTATCAATTACCCATTTAGCTGCTTTTAGTGCATCTTGTAAATATTTATCTTCACCAGTAGCGCTATAGACTGCAACTAAAGCGTTTATTACCCATCCATTTTCACGAGCATAAATATTTTTATCTATAGTAGGAATACCTTTAGCACGACGTGCTGCATCATCTAAGTTAAAGTAATCTTCGCTATGTTTTCCTTTTACTAAATCAGCATCTTGACTAGTATAAAATGCTCCTTCTGGGCTGGTTAAAAAAGTTTTTAAGTAGCGATGTATGTCTAGAGCAGCTTTTAAGTGAGTAGAGTCACCCCAAAGACTATAGGCTAAGGCATAAACACGCATATTCTCTGCCTGCATAGCCATAATTTTTTCAAAATGAGGTTCTTTCCAAGTACCACCAGCAGAATATTGATAAACTCCACCCCAAACAGGATCAATTAGCTGTAATTGGGCTTGGAGAGTTTGTTTTGCCATTTCCTCTGCTTGCTTATCTCCTTTTTTGCTAGCCGCCATCATACAATATTCAACACTGTCCCAATCCATATATTTATGGGAAAAGCCCCAGCCACCTTGTTTAAAATCATAGCCATTAATAAAAATTTCCTGAGCTTCTTTAGTTATTTCTGGAGATAAAAAAGGATTTTCTGATAGTTGTAATGTGGGGTCAGGTTCAACAGATGGGCCAGGAGTAGGGTCTTTAATAATTTCTTTTAGAAGTGAAATCATTGGATTAGGAGGAATATAACCACTACGTTTTACTATTTCCTTACCTTGAGGGTCAAAAAAGATAGTAGCAGGCCAACCATAATCCTCATAACGGTTTGAAATATCTGGACGAGAATCTTGATCTACACGAACAGCAATAAAATTCTTTGAAATTAAATCTATTACTTCTGGTTCACTATAAGTAATTTCTTCCATTACATGGCACCAATGGCACCAAACAGCCTCTAAATCTAAAATCACACATTTATTTTCTGCCTTAGCACGTTTAAAAACATCATCAGACCAGTTTTCCCATTTAATACCACCTTCTTTATGTTTTCCATGTCCATCTTGTTGATGTTTGGTTGGATCTGTACTGTTATTTGTAGTTTGGGAATTTTTATTACAAGAAAGCGAAGTAAAGCAAATTACTAAAATTAAAGCTATCGCGAGTCGGCGCATAATGTCTCCTTGCCGCAACTATTAGAAATTAGGTTGAAAGTATTATTAAATAAGTTGTTTTGCCCTTAGATATTTTCTTACAACTCAGATTATGCCAACTTTAAGTCAGGTTAGTAAAATTTTATTTCCTAGATTATTGATAATTTACCCCTAACATACTTGCTTTTTATGGATATAATAGCTTGAAGCAATAAATTTTTAACTTAATTTCTATATCCTCACATTATGTTGGCAAAAGGAACTATCATTAATAGCCAATACCAGCTAGTAGAAGAGCTAGGCAGTGGTTTATCAGCCACAGTTTGGCGTGCTAAAGCAATAGCACAAGATAAATTTTATGTATTAAAGATTTTTAATCTTTCAAATCCAAAAAGAAAACAGGATTTCTATAATGAATGGGAGGTAATGCAACAATTTAACTTAACCGAAGACCTATATGTACACTTTGGTTTTGAGTCTTTTATTACTAATGAGTTTAGAGAGTTAGGAATAATTGTTAGCGAGTGGGCTAAGTTTGGTACTTTGGCTAACTTATTAGAAAAAACTTCTCTTGGAAAAGAACATCTCTCATATTTAGAAATACAAGAATTAATGCTTAAGATAATAAAAGGGTTAAGTAGTATTCATAGGAAAAAAAATTTATCAGGACAAGATTTAGTTCATAGAGACTTAAAACCTGCAAATATTTTACTGATAGAAAAAACCTCTCCAAAAATTGCTGATTTTGCTATCTCAAGCTGGGTTAGTAATGAACGTGTAACAGAAAACCCTATAGGTGCAATTGAATATATGTCACCAGAGGCTTTAGAAGGCCATGTTAGTCAAGCAATGGATGTTTGGGCAGTTGGAGCAATTTTTTATGAGTTATTAACAGGAAAAGCTCTTTATAGTCGTACTATTTGGACTAGCCCAACAGCCTTAATGCGTGAAATCTGTGATTTAGAAAAGGCTGCACCTTATGATTTACCCAATAATATTTCACTTGAAATAAAGAAAATTATTTATAAAGCACTAGAAAAAGACATTAATCTACGTTACTGCTCAGCTTTAGAAATGTATTTAGATTTTGAGCAAGTAATAAACCCTAATCAACCAATTACCTTATCAACTCCAGTAAGTATTTCTCCTTTAACAAAACCACTTTTACCTACTATAGAAAATAAAACCAGTAACTTATCAGACACAAAAAAACCATTTTTTACCTATCAAAACAGTATTTTAATATTAATTACTATATTAGTACCTACATTATCAATATTAGGTTATATATATTCTTATCCTAAAATTAAGCTGCCATTAATGCCTACAATGGCAATAGCACCTAAAGAGTTAATAGTAAAAACTGCTCCACCAGGAATGGTTTTAATTCCAGCAGGTAAGTTTTTAATGGGAACAGATAATTTGGCTATTTCTGATTTTTATGAAAGACCAGAGCATGAAGTAAGGGTAGAGGCTTTTTATTTAGACTTAACAGAAGTAAACAATCAGCAATTTTTAGCATTTATAAAAGCTAATGCTAATAACCCTTTGCTTAATCGTTGGAAAGGCTGGGTTGTAAAAGAAGCTGATTTTGAACTTCCTATAACTAATGTTACACCTGAAGAAGCGGATGCTTATGCTAAATGGTTAGGTAAACGCTTACCAACAGAAGAAGAATGGGAATATGCTGCTCGTGGTAATAACACAGAAAAAACCAAATACTTTTATCCTTGGGGCGATAATAATAAGGAAAGCTATAAATATGCTAACAGTCAAGAAAATGGTAAGGATCGCCCAACTTTGGTTGGTAGTTATCCAATGGGAAAAAGTCAATTTGCTATTTTAGATTTAGCAGGTAATGTTGCTGAATGGACAGCATCTTGTTATAAAACTAATAATTTAATACAAGCTACTACAATGGATTGTTCTAGCAATGAAAGGATCTTTCGTGGAGGTAGTTATCACGATAATGTAGAATATATTCGTACTACACGACGTTTTTGGCTAGGACAATTATCTAGCACAGAACGGCGTAAAGAAATTTTACGCTCAATTGGCTTTCGTTGTGCCCGAAATTTGTCATCTAGTAAAGAAAACCCTTAAACATAATATCCAGTATTTTGGACTATATTCATTACTTATGCATACATATTTATTAAGATTTTTTTTCCTTAGCTATTTTTTACTTTTTTTCTTTTCAATCACTTTTGCTCAAATTAAGGACTATGGTACGTTGCTAGTTAAAACTACTAGTCCAAAAATTGAGGTTATTTCACCTAAAAACTATTATCGTGTAGATAGCACTACTATAGTTATGTCCTTAAAAGAAGGGCGTAATAGCATTTCTTGGAGGCAAAATGAAAAGGTAGAAAGTAAGACAGTAGAGATAAAAACAGGTCAAGTTACTATGTTAGAGCTAGGAAAAGCTACTGGAGAATTAAGTGTTATTGTAGATCGGCCAGGAATTTCTGTTGAAGTTGTTGGTTATGAAACTAAAGAATCTAAACAAGCAGGAGAAACCCTAACTTTTAGTAACTTAAAATTAATTCCTGTTGAAGTTATGGCAAGACTAAATGGTAAGCCAGAAATAAGCCAAGTAGTTAATATTACGGATGAAAAACCTAATATTATTAATATTGGTTGGGATGATGCTACTTTAGATGTGAAGTTTGATCGCGCTAATGTAGAGCTATATATTAACAACCGTCTAGAAGCAACTTCTAACAGTGCTGACCAAATTATTACACTTAGAAATATTTCTTCTGGGTTAAAGAAATTTTCTGGATTAGCAATAGATTCTTTAGGGCATAAATACTTAATAGATGTTGAACCTAAAGAAATTCTTGTAGAGGCAAATAAAACCTATGTAATTAACTTAAGCAGAAAAGATGCTCAGTTTTCTGTTACGGTTGATCGTGCTAATGTGGAAGTAACTGCTAATGGGATTAGTTTAATTTCAGAAAAAGCTTATCAAGAGCTAATCTTTCCTTTAATGTTGCCTAGTAAAGTCAACTATACAGCTAGGTTTGGTAGACAGCAAATTAGTAAAGAACTAGTTTTATTGCCTAATCAAATAACTAAAGAAACAGTTGGTTGGGATGATGCTACATTAATTATTACAGTAGATCGTCCTAATGTAGATATTTTAGTAAATAAAACTTTACTAGCAACATCTCGTCTTTACAAAGAGCGTATAATCTTAAAAAACTTAAAACCTGGCCATATCTTTGTTGAAGGTTTAGCACAATCACTAGGAAATAATTTTTACTCATTAGAAGCTAGTCCACAAGAATTTGATCTTAATGCTGGTCAAACAGTAGAAATTACTTTAAGCAAAAAAGATGCTCAATTAATTGTTACTACTGATCGCTCGGATTCTATAGAACTACTTCTTAATAACCAAATTCAGCCATTAAGCAAAGTAGGAAGTAATGTTTATTATTTCCCTTTTATGTCTCCTGGAAAAATGTTTCTTTCAGCTAAATTAGGAGAAAAGTCACTATTAGGAGAGAGTCTAATTAGAGAGCAAATAGAATTACTGGCTGGTCAAACCCCTATAGAAATAGCTTGGCAGGATCTTTTTCTTTTTATTGAAGTAGAAACCAAAATAGTTAACTTAAAAGTTAATGGAAAAGAAGGTATAGAATTTTCCTGGAAACAAGCTAGCAATAAAATACTTAATAAAAAAGTATATTTATTTCCATTAAAGCCACATCAAACAGCAGAAATTACTTGGGAAGTAGAAGGAAAACATAAACCTTTGGCTCTTAGCATTAAAGATTTTACTAAATCTCAAGGTATATCAATTAGTAATAGATATTTGGCAGAAAACAATTAACCCCTAATAAAATTACCAGCAAAAGTAACTTTATTAGGGGTTGATCTATGCTATATAGCTTAAATAACAATATTAACAATATAGTTAATATGTTAGTAATTAATCCATGGAGGTTAAACCTGTACGAATAGCATATTTAACTAAGCCAGCTAAACTATGAATTTGTAAACGGGTCATAATGCTAGCACGATGAGCATCAACAGTCTTGACGCTAATCTTTAAGATATCAGCAATTTGCTTATTAGTCATTCCTTCAACTAACAATTTTAAGGTTTCTTGTTGACGAGGAGTTAGAATATTACGTTTGCTACGTCCTCTAAGGGATTCTTTTGGAGCAGATTGCTCAGCAGTTTCTTCGCCTTCTTTACCTTTTTTTCTACGAACTAATGGGGTGTGGTTTTTGGCTTCAGCCTTTTTCTTAGTACCTGTAGTCATAATTTATCTCTCACATTAAAAATTAAATAAGCAGTTGTTCTGCTAGCAACGTTAACATCATTAATTTATGGAGGGAGTGCTTTTATTTATTTTGGTGTTTAATGTTGCCGTGACAAAGAATAGTTCAAAGGTGTTGGAAAAATAAAGCAGTGCGAAACCTGAAAACCTCTCAGATAAAACTGTAGTATATCCTAAGGGGTTATTAACTAGTAACTAAGTCATTGGAGAAATAGCCTTAGTAAGTCAAGCGTATCTATTGCAAATACATAAGTTATCCTATTTGTGCCTTTACTATAAAATATAGGATCAAGCCTTTTCTTTCTAGGTAATGAGACATTTATTTGACCAAGGATCCGGTAAAACTATATTTCAGTTTAACTACATTGAGTAAAACATTCTCTATATTTATCTGGTATTGTAACAGGAGTAAAACTAGTCATTGATACAGCAACAACAGTTATTTTAGCCTGAAAATACTCTTGCCCATCTAGGTTTCTGCCAATGTAAGAAAAGTCTACTGAGCTTTTACCTATGCGATCTACTTTTAATGAGATTTCTAAATAATCTCCATAATGAATAGGGCGAGAAAAACTAGATGTAGCATTAACTGTAGGAAAACCAAGATTTTCATTTTTTATAAGTTTTGGATATGGTATTGCTACAAATTCAGTAAAAAATCGCTCAAAAGCAATATGGCAATAATGGAAAATTATTGGGTAGTAGACAATATGAGCAGGATCTACTTCACCAAAATTTACAGTGATTGTTGTTTTATAACTCATAAACCTAGATTAAAAGCTTATTAAGAGAATGGCAAATATAAACGGCCAAACTCTTAATACACTTGAGCTTAGGCTATTAAGTTTAAAGAAATAAAATCACACATTTCTTGTAAACGTGAGTAAATTGGTGGTGTAACTGTTTTACGAAGCTCATCAAGACTTAACCTAGTTGTTATTATTACAGGCAATAAGTTTCTATGACGATAATGAATAATATCTTCTAAGTTGGCCTTTTGTTCTTCTGAATAAGGCTCTTGGGCAAAGTCATCTAAAATAAGTAATTCAGCATTACTAATATTCTCTTTAAGCAAATAACGTTCTGAGGTTGTTATTAAATTTAAGTCTATGTCTAGCTCTTTGACTAATTTTGTAGTATCAACAAATCTAGGTTGCATAATACCTTCAGCTAATAAAGCCTTCATTAAGGAAATAGCTAGATGAGTTTTACCATTAGCGCTACTACTAGAAAGAATTACCCCTATTTTTGTTGGGCAAATTATTTTAACTAATTTTTGAATACTACGTTTAGCTTGGCTTTCTACCTGGTTATGAGGAATATAAGTTAAAAAGCTATATTGTTGGTAACAAGGCAAAACCCCTAAAGCAGTTAATTTATTAGTTAAGTGAGTATTTTTTAAACAACGACGGACAAAACTACTACCATTAGAGTCAATAAACTTTTGCCATCCAGTATTATTACAACTAGAACAAAAAGTATCTTCTTTATTAGGAATATTAAAGGCTTCTTTTAGTAATGCTGACATTATTTTTACTCCTAAAAACTTTGTCCCAAACCGATATTGGGTCACAGTATAGGTGAAATATCAGCGAAGATCAAGAAAAATTTACAGGAAAAATTAAGTAGGATTTGTGATTGCTAATGTTTCTAAGCAGCTTGGGCATAAACAATGTTTATATTGACCTTGTAGCTTAGTAAGTGTTGCTTTTGATAGCTTTATACCATTACACCAACAACCCATTAATGATGCACCACAAAGAAAATCTTGACCACAAGCCTCACATTTTTGTGATTCTTGTGAAGAAGGAGAAAGATAACCGATAAGTGTTTTTAGTTTCATTAGAATTTTTACTAATAACCCACCTAGTTAGATGGGTTATTAAATTAAAAAATATTTTTTAACCTTTAACTAAATCCCCATAGCTATCTGGGCGACGGTCTCGGAAGAATTGCCAAACATTACGAACTTCACGAATTTTATCAAAGTCTAATTCTGCTGTAACTAACTCATCTTTATCACGACTAGCTTGAGCTAAAAATTGGCCTTTTGGGTCACAAAAATAGCTTTGACCATAAAACTCACCTATTCTCCAAGGATCTTCATAACCAACACGGTTAATGGCTCCAACAAAATAAGCATTAGCAACAGCATGAGCAGGCTGCTCTAACTTCCATAAGTATTCAGACAAACCTGCTACAGTAGCAGAAGGGTTAAAAACTATTTCTGCTCCATTTAAGCCTAGTGCACGAGCACCCTCTGGAAAATGACGATCATAGCAAATATAAACCCCTACATTGGCATATTTTGTCTTAAAAACTGGATAACCTAAATTCCCAGGACGAAAATAGAACTTCTCCCAAAATCCAGGAGCACAATGAGGGATATGATGCTTACGATATTTTCCTAGATATGTGCCATCAGCATCAATTACAGCAGCAGTATTATAATAAACCCCTGTAGTATCTTCTTCATAAATTGGCACTACTATTACCATTTGGTAACGTTTAGCATATTCTTGCATTAGTTTAGTAGTAAAACCATCAGGAATATGCTCAGTTGAATCATACCAACGAGTAGTTTGTTCAGCACAAAAATAAGGACCAGTAAAAATTTCTTGCATACAAAGAATTTGTACTCCCTCGCTACCAGCCTGGTCAATAAACTTAAGGTGTTTTTCGATATTAGCATCACGAATGATAGTAAGGTCTTCACTAGTACTACAAGCATGAGCGGCTTGAATTAAACCGCATTTAACAACTCTAGACATAAAGTTTTTCTCCTCAAAATATCTAAAATTTTACTTAGGCGAATTAAATAGTCCTCGTTTTAAGAATTGACCATCACCTGGTTTACCTAGATAAATTCCATTTTCAATTACTACATTACCACGAGAAAGTACTGTTTTAGGTACACCACGAACAGTAGTTCCTTCATAACAACTATAATCAACATTCATATGGTGAGTTTGTGCACTAATAACTGTTTCTTCATTAGGATCAAAAATCACTATATCTGCATCTGAGCCAACAGCAATAGTCCCTTTACGTGGGAAAAGACCAAAGATTTTTGCTGCTGAAGTAGAAGTAATTTCAACAAAGCGATTTACATCAATACGTCCACCAACAACACCACCATTAAAAATTAAGCTCATACGATGTTCTACGCCTGGGCCACCATTAGGGATTTTAGAAAAATCATCACGCCCTAATTCCTTTTGTTCCTTAAAGCAAAATGGACAATGGTCTGTAGAGACTACTTGTAGGTCATCAAACTTAAGCCCTTTCCAGAGTTTTTCTTGATTTTCCTTATCACGTAGTGGAGGAGTCATTACAAATTTAGCGCCTTCAAATTCAGGTTTTTCATAATAGGTATGGTCTAGAAATAAGTATTGTGGGCAGGTTTCGGCAAAAACTGGAATACCATTATCACGGCCTTCTACAACTTTACGTAGTGAGTCATAACAGCTAAGGTGAACTATATAAACTGGAGAATTTGCCATTTCTGCTAAAGCAATAGCACGGCCTGTGCCTTCAGCTTCGGCTTTAGTAGGGCGAGTAAGAGCATGATATTTTGGTGCTGTACGGCCTTCAGCTATTGCGCGTTTTACTAGTACATCAATTACTACTCCATTTTCTGCATGCATACAGATAAGCCCACCAGCTTCAGAAGTAGTAGTCATAGCCTTAAAAATAGTTCCATCATCTACTAAAAAGACGCCTGGATAAGCCATAAATAGCTTAAAGCTAGTTACACCTTGTCTAATTAAATCTTTCATTTCTGGTAGTCGGCTATCAGGTAAATCAGTACAAATCATATGAAATGCATAGTCAACGGCTGCTTTGCCTTCTGCTTTAGCAAACCAAACATCTAAAGCTTGATTAAGGGCTTGACCATGAGATTGGACAGCAAAATCAATTATTGTGGTTGTTCCACCAAAAGCAGCAGCAATTGTTCCTGTACGAAAATCATCTGAAGAAGATGTTCCACCAAAAGGTAAATCCATATGGGTATGAGGATCAATACCACCAGGAATAACATAACGACCACTAGCATCAATTACTTTATCTACTTCTATATCAATTTTACGAGCAATCATAGAAATTGTACCGTCTTCAATAAGTAAGTCGGCATTGTAATCATCTACTGCGGTGATAATTCGACCATTTTTTATTAATGTTTTCAAGATTCCTCCTTAAGATTTGGCACCTATGTGCTAAGAATAAGATTGATTTAAACTTTGGTTAAAAACGGTAATTTTTTATCAGAAAAAGGTAAGACTACTTGCTTGGTAATTTTTAAGTTGACAATAATATCACACTTTGTGCTTTACTGTGATTTAACTATCAGTTATTAGCCATTTTTGTTTTCCTTAAAAAGAAAGTTGAAGGTTAAAATTTTTACTATGGACGATGAAATACTAGAAAAATTACTTACAAAATTTATTGGCCTAACCGAATTTGGTGTATTAAAATGGCATTTTGCAGGTGATGTGAGTAAAGCATATGTAACAATTTATCGTGACTCCCGCTTAAAACTAACTGATAAGGGTTTAGATATCACAGAGTTTGAAGGTGAAACTGTACGTTTAGATATCAAGCTATACCAAGAACCTATTCCTACTTTGCTTGATAATTTGTATAAAGCTGCTAAAGAATCTTCAGGACGTTTTCGTACAGGTGCTGTTAAAGCTGTTTCTTCAAACTCATTAACAAATACCTGTCAAAAACTTTTAGAAGATAATGAAGAAGTAACTTTATGTAAATGCTTAATCTGTAATTTACCTTTTGATCCAAATCGTTCCTATAATCATATTGCTCATAAAGAAGCAAATGAACAAGGGATATATATTTGTCAAGAATGTGTAAATAAAGTTGGGCTAGCAGAAGCCCAAGCAAGATTAGAAAAAGCCATTCGTTCTGCTAATAATACTAATGATGACCCTATTAATGGCGATACAATGCCAGGGTTATCTAAAAAATCCCTTGAATCGCAAGAAACTATAGATAATAGAAAAAGCGAGTCACATACCATTTAATTTGTTGTAAATAAGGAGCTTTTATATGGCTAATGATATTAATGTTCAAGATATGTTTTTAGAAAAGGTAAAAAATGAAAGGTCTGTTGTAGCAGTATATTTTGAAAAAATAAAAATGCTTGGAATAGTTAAAGATTTTGATCAATTTTCTATTACTTTAGACTCTAATGGTCAAGACCAAATGATTTATAAACAAGGGATTAACTATATTAGCTTACAAAAGCCTAAAAAATTCTTTAAGCCCCGCCCAGGAGGTTTCCGTCCTAGAGAAGCCAGAGAAGGAGATTCAAATGAAGGGCACACACCTGATGGGCCAAGAAGACCTTTTACTCCTCGTCCTCGCTATGATGAAAATAGAGGCTCAGATAACAGAGGCTCAGATACTAGAGGTTTAGACAATAGAGGCTCAGATACTAGAGGTGATTTTAGAAGAGATGAGCGTAGATTTGATTCCCAAAGTGAGCGTCGGTATGATTCTTCTCAACCACCAGCGCCTTATAGAGGTAATAGAGATAGTTCTGAGAGAACTTCTGAGAGAACTTCTGAGCAAAGCTCTGATGATTCAAAGAAAGTTTTCCGGGTACAAAAACCTTATCCACCAAAGAAAAGCTAATAAACAAATTAAAGAGGAATTTTAAGCAGAAAGAAACATTTTTTTCTGCTTAAAATATTTTCTTCCTGCACTTGATCTTTATTCTCAGTAGGTTATAGAGAATTTATTAAGTTTAACCTCAACATTTAAGATAAACTTGCAATTTCTACTCCTACAACTAGTATAATATATTATAATTTTCATACATCTATTCTATAAAATTATCTTATATCTTTGTTATTGTTGAGGTGGTTGGTGAGACCGTCTTTAGAACACCCAGATCCAACTTATACCCGTTTGGTGGAACAGTACTCTAACTTTATTACTGTCCCATCAGAAAAATTAAAATTCCTACGCACAACACTTAATAAATACCCTAATTCTCCATTAGCAGATCGTATTGGGTGGTTAAAACAACTAACTTTTCGTAAAGCAATATTAGAAGAACTAGTACAAGTACTACCTGCTGATAGCCCTAAACCCCGTGAAATAGCCTTAGTCTACTGGCTTTATAGAGTTCGCTACCCAGTATTTTTAGTTAGTACTCTTGCTAGTACAATATTAGCTTTGATATTAGGGCAATGGCTTTATCAAAATGCTCGTCAAGCAGGTATATTTGATTTAAGGTTACAATCTGGCAAAGTGGCATCCAAAGTAATAGTAGTTCCCTCTCCTGTACCTGTCCCTACTAAGACCGATACTGTAGCAAATCCTGATTCTGTAGAAGGGTTTTCTTTAGAAGATGTTTGGATGGTTGATAAAACTAGTGATTTTGAGCAATATAGTAATGGTGGACGTATTTTAACTCAATATGAAGTAGAAACAGAACCACGAGATTTCTTTGCTCTCTCTCGTAAAGCACCTAAAGAAAAAATTTCCTTACCTTTTGAAACTCAACAAGCTGTTTTTTATCCAGAACAAAGGGGTAAACCTGTAGGTATTCTCTATCATGTAACTCAAAGTGATTTACTCCCATTTGAGCCTACTTATAATTCTAGGCTTAAAGGAAAATCATCTCACTTAATAGAGTATGTTCGTCAAGAAAAACTCTATAACTATGTGATAGATCGTTTTGGGCAAATTTATCGTGTAGTTCGGGATGATCATTATGCAAATCATTCTGGTAATTCAATTTGGGGTGATGATACGGCTGTATATATCCGCCTAAACCATAGTTTTATTGGTGTAGCATTTGAAGGTAATTGGTCAGCTAGTGTTAAATTAAATCCTGATGATATAAACGAAGCTCAGATTTATGCTTGTAAATTATTAACACAAATATTACGTAATAAGTATAGAATTAAAAATACTAATTGTGTTACTCATGGACAAGTTTCTATTAATCCTTCTGATTATTTAATTGGCTTTCATTTAGATTGGGCTATAGGTTTTCCTTATGCAAGTTGTGGGTTAAAGGATAATTATCAAGAACTTCCTGCAAGTATTACAGAATTTGGGTTTAGGTATGATAAAGGGTTTCAGAATGCTATAGGAGGCAAACTTTGGCCAGGTATTGAACTAGCAGACGCTAGGTTAAAAGCTCGTGCTAAAGATTTAGCAATGACCCCAGAAGAGTTAAGAAAACAATTACAAAAAGACTTTACTCTTTACCTCAATTGGATTAATAAAATGCGTAACTTAAGTAAAACCAATAATGGTAAAAATGATGAAGATTTAGACAAAGAAAAACCTCTTAAGTTATTTGGAGATTAAGTTATTTTAAATTAACACCTATGTTAAATAGCTATCTGTCTTTATCTTATAATCCTCAAGTAGTTATAGATAATAGCTCAAAATTATTACTGAGTTTATTGAAGTTATGTGCAAGGGAAGTTTTGTTTGTTAAGAGAAAAGTTGATATAATGGCAGTCCACTGAATCAAAAGTTAGATAAAAAATAAATAGTTAGACTTTTTAAGTTAGTTAGTAGCATATAACTTTTTATTTTTCAAATCTTTAGCATCTAGAAAGTATGGCTAACAATAGTCTAATACTTTAAGGTAGTTTTTATATAAGTCAAAATAATTCCTCATAAATTGGAGACCAAAAATGCTGAGCAGACAACAAAAAAAAGCACTTACTACTGTTGGAAAATTTGTCTTGCCCGTAGTTGCTGCTTTTGTGGTACTAATGGTATCCCTGACAGTAAATACGATACAGTCACTTTCTCACCCCCCTCGAACTAAATATGCTGTATCTTTATCAGATTATGCATTAATCGGAAAAATTATTACTAAACAAGATGTAAGTTGGTCATTAAAAGGTGGTGGTCAAGGTGCTGGTTGGCTACTTCAAGGGCCAAAAGGTGCACCATTAATTATTCTTAGCCATAGCTATGGACAAAATATGGTAGACCAAATTAGCTTAGCAGTATTGCTTTATGATGCAGGTTACCATGTTTTACTTTATGACTTACGAGGACATTCAGAAAGCAAAATACAAACTACTTCTTTGGGAGATGATGAAGTAGATGATTTGCTTGCTGCAATAGAACATGTAAAAGGTCTAAAAGACGCTACCGGAGAATTACTAATAAATAAAGATCAAATAGGGCTATTTGGGGTTTCTATTGGTGCTTATGCTTCTTTAGTAGCAGCTAGTAAAGACCCTTCTGTTAAAGCTGTGGCAGTAGATGCAATTTATCCTGATGTTAAGCGTTATACAGAAATAAAAGTTAAAGAGTTTTCTAGTTTTAGTAATCCTTTTCTTCTTTATTTTACAGATTTAGGAATGAAATTTAATTTTTCAAAATATAACACTACATCTGCTACTAAAGCCCTAAGTGGTTTAACAGAAGTAAAACAGCTTTATATCCTTGGTAAGGATACCAAAGATTTACAACTTACTACTAACGAGATTTTTAATAAAGCAATTGGGCCAAAACAAAGTGTAGAAGTACCAAAATCAAGAATAAATATACTTTATAAAGCAGACCAAGACGTTTATGACCCAGTAGTACAAACTTTTTTCTTAGATGCCCTACCTCCCAAAGTTGATCCTCCTGCTCTTGATCCATCAACTAGTGCAACAACTGAACCACCAGCAGAGGAAACCAAATAACTAGTTCAATATAAAAAATCGGACTAGCTAATTAAATACTTAAGGAAATACATTATTATTATGTTAGTAAGATCGTTTTTGACTTTTTCTTTATTTTTTCTTTTAGTAACTATTGCCTGCCAAGATACTAGTCAAACTAACAACCAACCAACTACAGATCCAACTAAAGCTAGTGCAACAACTTTACCAAATTCAATTAATTCGCCTAATCCTGTTTCTTCCCCACCAGCTAGTACACCTTTAACAAGCACAACTATACTTAAACAAGATGAAATTAAAATAGGGGCAGTTATCCCAGAAATTGTTGCTAAAGATGTTACTGGTAAGACCACTGTTATAGGAGCAAGAACAGATAAAAAAGGGCAATTAGTAATGGTTTATGGGCCTACTTGTCCAATCTGCCACGAGACTATGCCTAATGTAGTAAATTTATATAAGAGCTTTTTTCAAGGTAATAATATTCCTGTAATAGCATTATCAGTTCAACCACAAGCAGTAACTGAGCTTAGTATTAAGGAATTAAATATTCCTTTTAATGTTGTGGTAATGCCAGAAGTAGATCAAAAATTTGGTTATAAAGTTTCAAGTATCCCAACCATAATGGCTATTGCCCCTGATGGGAGTATTAGAGGTATTTGGATAGGGCAAATAGGAGCAGAGCAAATGACCCAAATAATAAAAATGTTCTGTCCAGATTGTAATATTGAGGTTAGTCGTACACAAAATTAACTAAGACTCTATAACAAAATAAATCTAATTGCCCTAAAACTAAAAAATAGCTAAAAATAGGTTAAAAAATTAAATATTCACTTCTTATTACTTAATTATGAGTAAATCAAATAATAGCACTCGTAACCGCTTAATAACTTGGGAAGATCCTGCTGAAATTGCTAAAACTGCTGATAGCTTACCAGGAATAGAATACCTAAAGTTAATGATTAGTAATAAATATGCACCTCCAATTGGTAACTTACTAGATTTTCATTTAATTGAAGCTGGTGAAGGTAAAGCTGTTTTTACTATAGAACCGGCTGAATATCACTATAATCCAGGAAATGTAGTACATGGTGGGGTAGCAGCTACAGTTCTAGATGCTGCTATGGCATGTGCTATCCATTCCCTACTACCTGCAAAACATTTTTGTACTACCATAGAGTTAAAAATAAATTATCTAAGACCTATTACAATTGACACAGGGTTATTACGTGGTGAAGGTGAAGTTATTCATTTTGGTGGTCGTACTGCAGTAGTACAAGGAAGACTATTAGATAAAAATAGTAAGCTCTATGCATATACAACTGCTACATTTATGATTCTGCAAACGTCTAATTAAAAAAGTTATTTTAACTATAAAAGGCGTATTTATGAAAATCTTTATTTTAACAATACTTTTAATAGTTTCAGGGAGCTTTGGCTTAACTATGGCACAAAACACACCTCCTATAGCAGCAAAAAAACCTAAAATAGACAAACTTCATGGAGATACTAGAACAGATAATTATTATTGGTTACGAGAAAAATCTAACCCTGAAGTGATTTCTTATTTAGAAGCAGAAAATGCTTATACTGACTCAGTAATGAAGCCTTATGAAGCATTTAGAGAAGATATTTATAAAGAAATTGTTGCAAGAATCAAAGAAACAGACCTTTCTGTGCCTTATCCTAAGGGTAGTTACCTTTACTATACCCGTACAGAGCAAGGAAAACAGTATGGGATTGTTTGCCGTAAACAAGCTAGCCCTAATTCTCAAGAAGAAATCCTTTTAGACTTAAATGAAATGGGAAAAGGATATAAATTTATCTCCTTGGGTGGGGTTGATATTAGCCCTGACGGTAAAAAAATGGCCTATTCTACTGATACTAATGGGTTTAGGCAATATACATTATTTATTAAAGATTTAGAAACAGGCAAGATTTACCCTGAAACTAGAGAACGTGTTACATCTATACAATGGGCAGCAGATAATAAAACCTTGTTCTATGTTACCGAAGATGCTAAAACAAAACGCTCTAATCAGCTTTATCGACATGTGCTAGGTAAAGAAAAAGATGACCTAGTTTATGAAGAAAAAGACGAACTCTATAGATTAGGAGTCTATAAATCTAGTAGCAAAGCATATATTTATGCTACTTCTAGTAGCTCAACAACCTCAGAATGCCGTTATTTAGCCAGTGATAAACCCAATGAAGAGTTTAAATTATTAATTGCCCGCCAAGAAGGACATGAATATTACCCAGATCATCATAGTGGCGATAATTTCTATATAAGAACAAACTTAGAAGCAAAAAACTTTCGCTTAATTAATGTATCTATTAGTGAGCCAGCCATAAAGAATTGGCATGAAGTAATTGCTCACCGAGAATCTGTTAGTTTAGAAGGTACACAATTTTTTGCTAATCACTATTTTACTTATGAGCGTGAAGAGGGCCTGCCCAAACTACGTATCACTGATTTACGTACAGGTAATTCACATCAAATACAGTTTCCAGACCCAATTTATGGAGCATTTCCTAATGTAAATGCTGAGTTTAACACCAATATATTTAGATTTTCCTATCAATCTTTTGTAACTCCAAACTCAGTGTTTGACTATAACATGGATACTCATGAGCAAAAGTTATTAAAACAAGATGAGGTTGTTGGCGGTTATAATGCGTCTGAGTACAACTCTGAGCGAATTTATGTTACAGCAACAGATGGTGCCAAAATACCTGTTTCTATGGTTTACAAAAAAAGCCTAGTAAAAGATGGTTCTAGACCACTTTATTTGACAGGTTATGGAGCTTATGGGGCTACTACTCCTATTACATTTTCCTCTTCGCTCTTAACTTTATTAAATCGAGGAGTGATTTTTGCTCGTGCTCATATTCGTGGAGGTGCTGACTTAGGTCAAGCTTGGCATGACCAAGGTAAAATGATGCTTAAACGTAATACTTTTACGGACTTTATTAATGTTAGTGAATACTTGATTAATCAAAAATATACTAGTAATGATCGACTTATTATCCAAGGTGGGAGTGCTGGAGGTTTACTTATTGGTGCTGTAGTTAATATGCGCCCTGAACTTTTTAAGGCAGCAATTGCTGAAGTCCCTTTTGTAGACGTAATTAATACAATGTTAGACGAATCTCTACCTCTAACTGTAGGTGAGTTTTTAGAATGGGGTAACCCAAAAGTAAAAAATGAATATGATTATATGAAATCATATTGCCCTTATAGTAATATTGCGGCAAAAAATTATCCTAATATGTTAATAAAGACTTCTATTAATGATAGTCAAGTGATGTATTGGGAGCCAGCTAAGTATGTTGCTAAGCTTAGAGCAACAAAAACTGATAATAATTTATTATTATTTAAGATTAATCTAGCAGGTGGGCATGGTGGCTCATCAGGTCGTTATGATCGTTTCCATGAAGTAGCCTTTAATTATGCTTTTATATTAACTCAACTTGGAATTACTCAATAAATTAATGCAAGAAGGGCGAACAGTTCGCCCTACAAATTCTAAAAATAATCAAAGAGTTTTAAATAATGTCTGGTGATATTGACAGACCAAGTAAAAAGCCTAGAATTAATTGTCTCCTCCTAAATTAGTCATTTTTAAGCAAATTGAGGTTTTGAAAAAATATGTTCTCGCAATTTTTCTCTTTACTTAAGTTACTGCCATTAGCAGTAGAAAGTACTGAGCAGTTTTCCCATCCTCCTACCCCTATATTACCTGGCCTAGAAAAATTTGTTCAAACTAATAATATTAGTTTTCTCTATACATTAGACACTTTTGATTTAGTAATTATTTCTCTTTACTTTGGAATTTTATTTATTTTGTCTTTGTATGGATTTTACCGACTTAAATTAGTTTATACATTCTTTCGCTATCTTAAACATGCACCTAAACCTAAAGGTGAATTTTCTGAGTTACCTAAAGTAACGGTTCAATTACCTTTGTTTAATGAACTCTATGTTGTGGAAAGATTAATTGCAGCCACAACCGAAATAGATTACCCACGTGAGTTATTAGAAATTCAAGTTTTAGATGATTCAACAGATGAAACTGTAGAGATCGCTGCTCAAGTAGTAAAACAATATCGTGAAAAAGGGTTTGATATTTCCTATATTCACCGTACAAATCGTACTGGCTTTAAGGCAGGAGCATTAGAAGCAGGACTAAAAACAGCTAAAGGTCAATTTGTTGCTGTATTTGATGCAGACTTTTTACCTACCAAAGATTGTATAAAAAAGATGATTCACTTTTTTACAGACGAAAAGATTGGTATGGTACAAATGCGTTGGAGCCATATAAATGGCGATTACAGCCTATTAACTAAGATTCAATCTATTATGTTAGATGGGCATTTTGTTGTAGAACAAATGGCGCGAAATCGTTCTGGTAGCTTTTTTAATTTTAATGGAACGGCTGGAATGTGGCGACGAGAAGCAATTGAGCATTCTGGAGGCTGGCAGCACGATACATTAACCGAAGATACAGATCTAAGTTATCGGGCACAGTTAATGGGATGGCGTTTTATTTATTTATTAGATGATGCTGTACCCGCAGAATTACCAGTAGAAATAAACGCTTTCAAAGCACAACAACGTCGCTGGGCAAAAGGGTTAATTCAAGTAGCAAAAAAACTACTTGGTCGAATTATTCGTAACCCTAACTTACCAAGACGAGTAAAAATCGAATTATTTTTCCGTCTAACTAATAATATTGCTGCTCCTTTGATGATTTTGCTGGCATTACTACATTTACCTGTGTTAATTGTCCGCTATAACCAAGGATTTTTCCACCTACTACTTTTTGATGTTCCTATTTTACTATTCTCCTCTATTTCTGTAATTGCTTTTTATGGTGCAGCACAATATTACTTACATCCTACAACCTGGAAATCTCGCTTAAAGTATTTACCTTTAGTAATGGGTATGGGTATAGGACTTACTTTTAGTAATGCTAGAGCAGTCCTAGAAGCTTTACTTGGTATTGAATCTTCATTTGTACGTACACCTAAATATAAAGTAGAGAGTAATAGAGATAGTTGGTTAGCACAAGCAATGAAATATCGTCGTAGTAAAGGATTAATTCCTTATCTAGAAATGTTAACAGCTATTTATTTTGCTCTTACTATTTACTATGCTTTTTCTCGTTCTATTTATGGAACGATTCCATTTTTGTTTATTTTTCTTTTTGGTTATGGTTATGCTGGAACAATGTCTATGTTCCAATCTACTTGGCAAAGATTATTTAAGAAATAACTAAAATAATTAGTTTAGATTTATTGGTTGAGGTAAAAACCATTTATGAATTTACAAAGAAATCGTTTTTTAGCTACTGTGACTTTAATTTTAGTTTTCACTTTTCTATTTGTTAGTTTACCAATAAATTCTTCTCAAGCTTGGTCAAAAAAAGATTCAGCTACCACAGTTTTACTAGCAGAACAGCCATTAAGTGAATATAAATCTCGCCGTCAAAAGCTGATGGAAAAAACTAAAGATGGCATTGTAGTTGTAATGGGAGAAGAGGAAGATGATTTAGGTGTAGATGCTAAATTCAGGCAAAATGATAACTTTATGTATCTTAGTGGAATAGAAGTCCCTACAGGAATACTAGTATTAGTACCAGAAGGTTATCAAGGAGCTAAAGAGTGGTTATTTTTACCTACTCCTAATAAATTCTTGGATCAATGGACTGGCCCACGCCCATCAATTACAGAAGAAACAGCACAAGCTTTTGGAGTAGAAAAAGTTGCTAGCTTAAACGATTTTCAAAAAGTTATTTCTGAAATACTAACTAGTGAAGCCTTTCAAAAATCTGGTGAAAAACTTTATACTGTTATCCCACCTAGTACTTATACTAAATTAATTAGAGAAGAAAAGTTTGTTGAGCAAGTACGAAAAATTAAATCAACAGTAAACCTTAACCCTATTGCACCACTACTTGCAGATTTGCGTATGGTTAAGAGTGAGCCTGAAATAACAATGATTCAACGTGCTATTGATATTACTGCCTTAGCTCAATCAGAAGTATTAAAAACCGTTAAACCAGGAATATTTGAATATGAATTAGAAGGAGCTATTTTAGGCCAGTTTTACCGCAATGGGGCACAGCGTGCAGCCTTTCCATGTATTGTTGGTTCTGGAGCAAATGCTACTATTTTACACTATGAAAAAAACCGTAAGAAAATTGATAGCGGTGATTTAATAGTAGTAGATATTGGGGCTGAGTATAATTATTATGCGGCAGATATTACCCGTACTTACCCTGCCAATGGTCGTTTTACTCCCCGTCAGCGTGAAATTTATCAATTGGTTTTAGATGCTCAAAGTGCAGCAGCAAAAGCCTTTAAGCCAGGGCAGTCTACTATGCATGATTTAGATTCAGTAGCTCGGCAAACAATGCGCCAAAGCTTATTAAAAGATTCTAAAGGAAATTCTTTAGACCAATATTTCCCACATGGCCTAGGGCATTTTCTAGGAATGTATGTACATGATGTTGGAGATTATAGCCGTCCTTTACCTGTAGGAGCAGTTATTACTATTGAGCCTGGTATTTACTTACCAGATGAAAAGATTGGTGTTCGTATTGAAGATGATTATTTAGTAACAAAAACTGGTTTAGTAAAACTATCTGAAAATATCCCTAGCGACCTAGAAAAAATAGAAAAACTCATGTCAAAGTAGTTTTTAAGTAAAAACTAGGCTATTTCTTTCTAGTCCTAGAACTGTTCTTAATAATAGGCCAGCCCTAAAGGACTGGCCTATTTAAGTTTTAGGCTTTTTCTCTCTTAATTAGTACGTTTACGTCTGGTAACAGTACGAGGAGCGCGAGGAGTACGAGTAGACGCTTTTTTAGCAACCGTTTGAGCTAACGGTTCTTTATCTGTAATAGTCTTATCAGTTTCAGGTTCTATAGGCTCAAAAGTGACTAAGACATCTTGTAATGATAAAACTTTATCTTTTAAGTGAGCAGCTAGGCTATTACCATAACGGTTTGCAAGAACCTCTTCATCTTTTAAGTCAAAAACATATTCTCTAAAATTACGTCTCATAAGTTCATCAATAATTTCATGTGCTTGATTAGGAGCAAATAATTTACATGGATTACCAATAACAATATGTTGTATTGGAACTAGGGTTTCTGGGGGTAAATAGGTTTGGATATGGACAATTGCACCTAAAGAAACTGCTGCATTATGTCCTATTACTGCACCATTTAAAACGGTTGCACCTGAAGCAACAAAAGCACGATTATGTAAAGTGGCACCACAAACATAAGCATTAGCACCAATTAAAACAGAATCTTCCAAAATACAAGGAAAAGCTCTAGTACGACCACCAGCACCACGAATTACAGCGTTTTCCATTACTACTACACCACGACCTATTTTTACTGGTGCTCCTTCAGATGTAATAACTGCACCATAAAGTATTCGTGAATCTGGGCCAATAGTAACGTCTCCAGAAATAACCGCATTAGGTGCAATATAAGCTGATGGATCTATTTTAGGCTTATTTCCATTATATTCAATAATCATTTATTTTCCCCTCAATTTGGATAAGTATCTTTTAAGTTAACAAAATACATTTGCTATTAATTTTTATCTTAAGAAAGACGAAAAGCACTAATAGCAACTTCTAATTGTTCTGACTGTGATAACATTTCTCGTCCAGCATTAGAAAGTTGTTCTGAAAGTCTAGTATTACGTTCTGCTGCTGATTGTACTCTTTCAACAGACTTAACAATTTCTGCTGTAGAAATTGATTGTTCTTGACTAGCAGCTTGGATTTCATGAGTAACAATAGTTAATTCTTGAGTAGCCTTTAATATACCTTCTGTTCCTGTAGACTGTTCAATAATAACGCCATCAATATAATTTGATGTTGTAGAGACGCTATCAACCACTACTTCAATTTGAGAAAGAGCAGAAACCACTTTACTTGATTGATTTAGCCCTTCACTAACCAAATCAGTAGAAAGCCCCATTTGTTTAGCAGCTTGAGCTACATCTTTTTGTACACCACCAATAAGATCTCCTATTTCTTCAGCAGATTCTGTTGTTCTTTCTGAAAGTTTGCGTACTTCCTCAGCTACAACACCAAAACCAAGGCCATGTTGACCAGCACGAGCAGCTTCAATAGCAGCATTTAAGGCTAATAAGTTGGTTTGTTCAGCAATAGAATTAATAACCTCCACGATTCTACCAATAGCAGCAGCATGTTCACCTAAACCATAAATTGTTTCTGCTGTACTAGTAATAGATTTATGAATTTCTCTCATTCCACTAGAAGCTTGCTCTACAGACTCTCTACCATCCTTAACTACCCCACGAGCAGAACTAACTAGTTGTGTTAGATCTTTAGTCCCAGCAGCAATTCTTTGCATACGTGTAGACATTTGTTGAATAGATGTAGTGGTTTCTCCAACGCTAGAGGCTTGAGACTCAACACTTTTAGCAATTAATCGAATGTTAGTAGAAAGTTCTTCTACTACTGAAGCCATATCTTGTACAGCAGCAGCAACGGTTTCTGTATCTTTTTGTAACTGATGGCCAGATTTAGCTAAAGTAATAGAAATATCTTTTACTTGTCCAGAACAATTTTTTACTTTACTAGCTACCATTCTTAAAAACTGTAACATCTTCTTAAAAGCTTCCCCAAAAGTATCATTAATAGAATGAACCTGTATTTGTAAGGTTAAATCCCCATCAGCAATTTTATCTGCTACTTGAGCAGCTTGCTTTAAGTAATTAATTACTTGATTCATCCCTTGAGCAAGTATCCCTATTTCATCTTTTCTATCTTTTAACTGAGGTGTTACAGAAAGATTACCTTTTGCTAATTCTGATGTAGTAGTAACTAAACTACCTATTGGTTTAATTAAAGTATTTTTACTGATTAACCAACTAATAAAAGCTACTAAACAAAACCCTATTATTATAATTAAAGACATATACCAGGCCATTTGAGAAAGCTCTGATTCTACGCCACTTACAGGTAATGTAATTTCTATTACTCCTCTGACATCACCTACTTTCCAATCTTTTTTAGGGGACTCTGGATGGCTATTATGACAATCAACACAAGATTTACGCATCAAATCTGCTACAGCATAGCGCAAAGAGTTTTGACCATTAATATTTTCTAAACGGTAAAAAGGTTGTTCTGGTTGTTTTTCTAAGCTATTTAATGCTTGCTGTTCAAAATCATCATATTTTTCATTTTTTCTATGAGGAAAAGGATAGCGGCTATATAAACGTAAATGACTACCAGGATGTGCTTGGGCAATTTTCTCTCCCAAAGCTTTGACTAAAGTAGCTGGCAGAGGCAAAGTATCTCGGTGGTTTTCATAATCATAATTAATTTTAAGCCCTGATTCTTTAGCACGTGTTACAATTTCATCACTATAAAAAGTCCTTAATGTGTTTATCTGTTGTGCTAAAGCTTGTGATGTTTGTAATTCAATAATTTCAACACTACGCGCTTTAGTATAAAACATTCCCCCTAAACATAAGGCAACCACAAGTAGCCCGCCTAAAAGCATAACTACCAATTGTTTATTTTGTATTGAATTTAATGCCATAGAGTCACACTTTCTGTAAGTCAAACTCCTATGCTTAAGTATAGAGTGTTAACTATATAGAAGTTAGAAGTGTAGAGTTTAATTATTATAATTATTTCAGACTATTAAGTTTGCAACAATAATTTAATTTCTAAAGGCAGGTACTATTATTAATAGTAGCGGTTTCAATAACTAGTGCTTATGTTATTTGACCATAAAGACTTTTGACCAAATCATCTAATTTACCTATTTCTTGGGCACTTAACACTCTACGTAAATCTAGTAGCACAATTAAACGATCATTATATTTAACAACCCCTGTAATATAACCAGCGCCTGCTTCACTGATTAATTCTGGAGGAGGCCCAATACTTTCACTAGAAATACGTACTACTTCAGAAGCAGTATCTACTATAATTCCCATTAATTTACTATCTAATTCTAAAATAATGATTCTAGTAGTTTTTTCTTGCACTGTTGGGACTGCCACATGTAAGCGGCGTCTCATATCAATAATTGTGACTATTTTCCCTCGTAAATTAATAATACCCTCTACAAATGCATATGCATCTGGAACAGGAGTAACATCTTGATATGGCACAATTTCTTTAACCATCGCTATATCCACACCAAAACTTTCACCAGCTACTTTAAACAAAATTAATTGTTTAGTTGCCATACCAACTCCTTAAATGTTAAATGCTAACTTAACAATCTAGTAATAACTTCTTTTAGTCGGATTGTGGAAATAGGCTTAAGTAAATACTCATTTGCTCCTAAAGACAGTCCTGCTTGAATATCATGTTCTTCGCCTTTAGTGCTAATAATAATAATTGGGACAGTTTTATTTCCTGACTCTTGTCTAACTTTAGCAACCAAGTCCAATCCTGTCATATTAGGCATTTTTATGTCACTAAGAATTAAATCAAAAGTCCCTGCACAAAATTTATCATAACCATCTTTTCCATCTACACCCTCAACAAAAGTTAATGGGCCAATGCCATCTAGTTTACGTACAGCCATAATAAGCAACTGTCGCATAGTAGCAGAATCATCAACTACTAATACCCTTCTATCTGCCATTTTCTTATTCTCCTAAAGTTATATTTGTTTTGAACTTTATTTATCCAAATAATTATCTTAGTAGTGTTAAGACTAAGAGTTACTTCGTAAAAGGTTCATAAAGCCTTCTATGGTGCGTAACTTACGTTCTGTACCTTGGTAAAGCTTGGCACTTAATAATGCTGTTGCAGCTTGTCCTGCAAGTAGATTTAAAAGCTCATAATCTAAATCTGCAAAGCTTTTTTTATGAGCTAATAGTTTGTAAATGCTAATAACCCCTACTAATTCATTTACTGCACCACTATTAGCTTTAGCAGCTAGAGAAATTTCTAAAGGAATAGAAATTAAATTATCTCCTTCTGCACTTCTATAAGGTATTCTTTTTAGAGCCACTTCACCTTCAATATCTTTACCTAAAGGGATTCTTTTTTTACTTCGCTGTCGTTCTCCTAATTCACCGCCCATAAAAATTAATTCTGTAGCATCTTCATTAAGAGTAAAAATTGCAAATTCTTCTGCCCCAATTAGATTAATAATGATTTCTGCAATAGTATTAACGACTTTTTGACTCTCCAAAGTAGAATGTAATTGATGGCTAGCAACATATAAATTTGCTAAAGCTTCATTTTGTTTTTCTATTTCAATATAGCGCTGAATAAAGACGCGTTTTTCTGCTTCTATTGATGAATTATATTGTTCTAATCGTTTAATATCTTGATGTAATTTTTGGTTTTCTTGTTCTAAATCAGAGGACTTAAAGCTATTAGTTTTATTAGCTAATTGTGTTTGTAAGTCTATAATTTGCACTTTTAACTGCTCATTTTCAACCATTATTTCTTTTGCTATTAGGTCACTTTTATATAGTTCTGTTAAAAACTCTTGTCCTTTAGAAAAAATTGCTAATAAGTCTTCTCCTTTCGACATAATGCTTAGTTAAAACTCCTATATTAAAAAGTTTATTTATAACTTATCTACCAAGCTAACATTTAATATTACTTCACCACAAGTAGTTTTTAATGAAAAAACTAATGTCTCAACTTTTTGAGGAGCAAGTTTCCATTTTGTCTCTATGGTGACAATAGGAGGGGTCATATGAATATCCCAAGATTGATCATTAATCCAGGAAATTGCTCTACCAACTGCCATTCCTGTTAATTCTGCAATACAAGAGGCCACCATTGCTCGTGATGAATTACTACGGCCACTCATACAAACAGCCATAGCACTAGCAGTAGAAAAATCCATTTGTAAAATAATTTTGCCTAATATATCACCATTTAGATCAACTAAAGTAACTACTTTACTATCTACACGAGGTTGACTCTCAAGTGTTAAAGGGCCAGTGGCAACTTCTGAGCCTAACACTTCAGTAAATATTTCTTTAGTAATATTTAAAAAAGCTTTAACAAATTCTAATCTCATAAATTTTAGCTTAAGTTACTTTGTTAAAATATCAACAATTACACGATAGAGTAAATCTGGTTTTATAGGTTTAACAACAAAATGTTTTGCTCCAGCTAAAATAGCCTGTTTTACTTTTTCTCTATAACTTAAAGAACTAACCATAATAACTTGGGCTTTAGGGTCAAGCTGGCAAATTTGTCTAACGGTTTCTACACCATCAATACCTGGCATAACAATATCCATCATAACTAAACGTGGTTTTAATCTTTGGTACATTTCAATAGCTTCTTGTCCTCCAGAAGCCATTTCAAATTGAATTTTTTCTAGACCAATTATTTCTATCATTAATTCCATCAAATGTATTCGAGCAAATTCAGAGTCATCTACTATTAAACAAGTAAAAGGAGTAATAGTTTTTACTAGGTCATCCATTTTTACACTCATAAAAGTCCCGCTTTTTCAATAATATAATTAGGCATTTGTTCTAAAGATAACATCTCCTCAACATAACCACGTGCCATAGCGACTCTTGGCATACCAAAAACAACTGAGCTAGCTTCATCCTGAGCTAAAGTTAAGCCACCTGCTTGCTTTATTTGTCCTAGTCCTGTAACTCCATCCTCGCCCATTCCTGTCATAATTATTCCAATAACATTGCTACCAAACTCTGTGGCAACAGAAGCAAAAAGTACATCTACTGATGGGCAATGCCCAGAAACCGGCAGCCCTTCCATAATTACCACTGTAGTAGCTAAAGGTCTTTTTTTGATACACATATGACGACCTCCAGGAGCAATTAACACCCGTCCTGGAACCAATAGATCCCCATTAGCAGCTTCTTTTACTGGCATTTCACAATATTTATCTAAACGTTGAGCAAGTTGTGCAGTAAAACCTTCTGGCATATGTTGCACTATAAGTAAGGTAGCCGCTAACTTTGCAGGTAATTTAGATAATAAAAAAGAAAGCGCCTCTGGGCCACCAGTGGAAATACCAATACAAATTAATTTTACTTTCTCTGTTAAATTTTCTGCTTTTGAGACTGTTTTAATTAAATTAGGTGTTTCTATCAATTTTTCTACTGTATTAAGTGTTCCTATAGACTTTATACGGGGCCTATAATTAACAATAGACTTAATTTTTGCTATTAATTCCCCTGCAATACTACTAACTTGTTCTGGTAATAAGTTTTGTGGTTTAGTAACAAAATCTATAGCCCCTAAAGCTAAGGCTTTTACAGTTATTTCTGCTCCTGGTGTTGATAAAGAACTGACAATAATTACAGGTAGTCCAAATCTACTAACAATATGTTGTAAAGCTGTTAGCCCATCCATATTAGGCATCATAATGTCTAAAGTAATAATATCTGGTTGAAATAATTCGATTTTTTTTAGTGCTAGTAACCCATCCATAGCTGTAGCTACTACTTCTATTTCTTCATCTGCTTTAAGAATTTCAGAAATAAGCTTGCGCATTAATGCTGAATCATCTGTAACCAGTACTCTAATTTTCTTTTGCGCTACACTCATAGTAAATTTACCTTAATCTATTTTGAAGCTACAGCCAAATTAGTACGTTGAAATAATGCTCCAGCATCAATAATAAGAACTACTCGACCATCTCCCAAAATAGAAGCGCCTGCAACTAAATCAGAAGTAATCCATTGCTTATCAACAGCCTTAACCACTATTTCCCATTCACCAATTACCTTTTCTACTATTAGTCCAATACGTCTTTCCCCTAGCCCAACAATTAAGACAAAACCATTAGATTGTTCTTTATTTTTACCCAATAAAAGGCTTCCTAAATCTACAAGTGAATAAAAATTATCTTGACGACTTAAAACTTTATGTTTACCAATCTGTTTAATATCACTACCTTGTAGTCGTACAATCTCTACGATACTAGCTAAAGGCAAAGCAAAAACTCTTTCATCAATACTAAAAAGCATTGCTCTAATAATAGCTAGGGTTAAAGGGAGCCTTAGAATAAAAGTAGTACCTTGACCAATTTGACTATTAACTTCAATACTACCTTTTAGGTTTGATATTACAGTTTTTACAACTCCCATCCCTACACCACGTCCAGAAACTTCTGTTACCTGGTCTGCTGTAGAAACCCCACTTAAAAATATTAAGTCATAAGCATCTTGGTCTTTTAAGAGTTGTAATTCTGTTTCTGTACGAAAGAGCTTTTCTAAAGCCTTTTTCTTAAGTTTTTCTATATTAATACCACGCCCATCATCTATGATTTCAATCACTACTTGATCGCTTTGATGATAAGCTTTTAACTTAATTTTACCTTGAGCAGGTTTACCAGCTTTAATACGTTCTTCTATAGGTTCAATACCATGATCAACTGCATTTCTAACTAAATGCAAAAGAGGTTCATAAATTATATCTACTACTCTTTTATCAAGTTCTGTTTCTTCACCAACAATAGTTAGCTCAACTTGTTTACCACGATCTCGCCCTAAATCTCTTACTACTCGAAAAAATCGGTTAAATGTCTGATCTAACGAAACCATTCTTACTTCTAAAACAGCTTTTTGTAACTGGCCAAGTAATCTGCCTAAGTATGAATCTGTATCTATTAAACGGCTTATTCTTGGATTTTTAGGAAATTCACTTTTTAATTGCCCACATACTTGATTAAGCATTGAACGGCTAATCACTAATTCCCCAACTAAATCCATTAGTAAATCTACCTTACTAGCACTAACTCTTAATAACTCTACAGCAGCAGTTGTTTTAGTAGGCTGAGAACTAATTGTTTCTATCTGTTCAGTAGAATTAATTGAATTTACTTTTTGATTTACTACTTCTCTATTTAATGTTTCAAACTTTTCTTCATTAAGAGATTTACTATCTACAGTATTTTGCAGTTGTAAGGATTGGTTATCTTTGTCCATTTGTTGACTAAAAGAACCATTGTTATCTGTTAGTACTAAACTAACAACTGTTACACTACTAATTACTCCTGCAACTAAAGCCATTTGTTGAATGGATATAGGCTCATCTGAGAGTATAATTACTACTACTTTATCAACATCTTCTATTTGATCATCTTCAATATCAGGAAAAGTAGTAACAACTTCCCCAACACGGTTTAATTCTCGTAATAATATTAGTAATCCTGCTCCATGCATTGAGCAATCAATATCAAAATGAGCTTCGAGTTTCCATAATTTTAATAGACCTAGTTCTAAAGCTTTTTGAATTTTTAATTTTTGATATTCATTTAATTCAAAAGCTAATTCTACTTGTTTTATCTCTTCAGGTGCTTTTTGTGCTCTATGTTTACTAATAAATTTTTCTATTCGGTCAATAATAGAATCTATCTCTAATGGTGCATGTACCCACTGTCTTTTACGCTGTAGCATATCTCCTAAAGCATCAATTCCAAAGAGCAATAAATCTAGGATTTCAATAGTAAGTTCTGGGCTAATTATTCCCCATAAAGCTACTAAATCTTCTAGTTTATGAGATACCGTACCAATCTCACCAAATCCAACAGAGTTAGCATCTCCTTTTAATGTATGAAGTGTGCGCTGTAATTGATTAAGTGCATCATCATCATTAGTATGTGTTTCTAACTTTAATAAACATTGATTAGCATTATCTAAAAGCATTGAGGCTTGATCCAAAAAAAACAGCATCAATGTTTCTAGCTCTTCATTACTAAAAAATCCACTATCTTCTTCCATAGCTTAAAGCTAACTCTCCTTACGATAAGCAATACCTTTATTATGACAAATCATCTTAAAACGAGTACTAATACCTTTTAATGTCTCTGCATGTCCAATAAAAATATAGCCTCCTAATGTTAGGCTATCAGCAAAGCGGTTTACCAATTTACTACAACCAATTTGATCAAAATAAATCATTACATTACGGCAAAAAATAATATCAAAACCCCGTAAACCATTATCATGTTTAAGATTATGGTAATCAAATGTTACTAATTTCTTTACTCGCTCATTAATTAAATAATCACCACTACTATTATCTTTAATAAAGTACTTATTTTGATCTCCTAGTTCTAATCCTCTTAACTGAGTTTCTGTATAGCGCCCTGCTTCGGCTACTTCTAATATACGTAGTGAAATATCTGAAGCTAAAATCTTAATATCCCAAAGATCAATAAAAGGAATGCTTTCAAGTAAAGTGATCGCAATAGAATAAGGTTCTTGTCCAGAAGAACAGCCTGCACTCCAAATTCGTAGCCGTTTATTACCTTCTTGTTTTTTTTTCGCTATTATTTCTGGTAAAACATTTGTACTTAACAAATCAAACTGTGGTCGGTTACGAAAAAAATTAGTCTCATTAATAGTTATACTATCTACTAAGGTAATTAATTCTTGTGCTCCTAATAAACCATTAGTTAAATAGTGATAATACTTAATATAAGAATTAATATCGCACTGTTGCATTCGCTTGCGTAAACGAGTTTCCAGCAAAAAACTCTTATCTTGCTGAAAATCAATTCCACAAGTGTCATATATTAAGGTGCGAAATAAACTAAATTCTTCCGGGGTCATTAAAACCTTAATTAGAGATATTTTTTGTAATTATTTGATTAAATATTGGCGGTAACAGTAATATTCTATCAAATACTAACCATAAGAAGATATTTTATTTATTGTTTTAGATAGAAAAACTTTTTATAAAGTAATTAAGTACAAGCGTAAACGTTATGAAGGCTTAAATTGTTGGCAACATTTAACCAAAAAATATTTTTTTTAGAAGTAGATAATTTAACTAACATTAGTACAAAAGTAGGGGCAAACTGTTAGCCCCTACTTTTGCCCAATAAACACATAGGTTGGTCTTACAAATTTAACTTGGTTTACCTTTTATTGCGCCAAATATACGTGAGGCAACAGTTACAAGAGCTAGAGCTATTGCACCAGCCAACACTCCAGCCAATGCATCCAATACTGTTGGAGTTAGAGATTCAAGTATCCCACCAATTACAGGAACAGCAGTTGTTTTATGTGCTACTGCATGAATAACATCATGTGCTCCAGGTATGCCATGAGTGAGGATGCCCCCGCCTACCATAAACATAGCTGCTGTACCAACAATAGATAAACCTTTCATTAAGTAGGGAGCAGCGCTTAAAACTAAATTACCAATAGTACGTTGTAATTTAACTGTTGCACCATCGCCAGTTTTTTGATTAAGGTATAAACCTAGGTCATCTAATTTAACAATACCGGCGACTATGCCATAAACACCAACAGTCATAATTATTGCAATTCCTGACAAAACTATAACTTGCTTTGCAAATGCTGCTGTAGCTACAGTGCCTAAGGTAATAGCAATGATTTCAGCAGATAATACAAAATCAGTACGAATAGCCCCAGAAATTTTCTCTTTTTCAAAAGCAACCATATCAACGGCCGGATCAGCTACAGCCTCTTTAAGATCTGTTTTATGTGAAGCTTCTTCTTCATCGCCATGCAAAAACTTATGTGCTAGCTTTTCAAAGCCTTCAAAACATAAAAATGCACCTCCAAACATTAAGAGTGGAGTTACTGCCCAAGGAGCAAAAGCACTTATTACTAGTGCAGCAGGCACTAAAATTACTTTATTTTTAAACGATCCTACGGCGACAGCCCAAACTACGGGTAACTCACGGTCAGCATTAACGCCTGTTACTTGTTGGGCATTAAGGGCAAGATCATCACCTAAAACCCCTGCGGTTTTTTTTGCAGCAACTTTGGTCATTATTGCTAAATCATCCAAAAGGGTTGCTATATCATCAATCAAAGTAAACAAATTGCTTCCAGCCATTAAGTTTTTCCTTTTTGGGTGTTAATTTTTTGTAGAATTTATAAGCCTAGTGGGTTTTGATTATAAATAATTTAAATTAAATTTCTATTAATTTATTTTAATTTAAAGATTAATAAAACTAACTTATTTGAATGCTATGGATTAGAAACTAGAAGTTATAAGCCAGATAATTTTATTATTACTTGTTGCTACTTTATTAACATAGTTTTTTGTGGAGTAATAACCGCAGATAGGGCAATCATTGCTGCTGCGGTTGTATGTGCAATATTATAAGAAGTGTCTTCTAAAAGCGGGTCTATTATCGTACCATCTTCATTAACATTATCTACTAGCATTCTTATTAAAGATTTATATTCTAGAGTGTTTGCTTTTTGAGATAAATTTAAGCAAATAGCTACTTCAGCAGCTAAATCCAAACTACCTTCTTCAATAATCCACTCTACAGTACTTAAAAGCTCTGTTGTAACACTACTAAAGCCAAATGAAGGTACAGAACGTTGTAAATATTTTGTTCCTATTAAAAATTTGTGAGTTAACCAATAAATATAATCTACATGACCTAAGTGTTCTTTAAAGAATCTATAATCTCGTTTTAAGTATTCTTGCCTAACATCTAAACCTATTATATAGGCCATTTCTCCTAGTAACCAGGCATATTTTATTTCCCCTTTTTTTAGAAGTAAATCTTCTAAATATGCCTTAAAGACTTCTTTATTTGGTGTAGGAGAAACAAAACCCCTTTCCCTTAAAACATACCAAATATCAATTAAAGACATTCCATCTAAAGGTGATAAATCTAGAGAAAGCTCTATTTTTGTTTCTTTAATTTCTTCTAGAGTGTTAGTTAAAATATTATCTAAAGCCAATTGTTGAAATAAGTTATTTGCATAACCAGAAAACATATGTAGGGTAATTGTCCGTAGAGCCTTTGCCCAGAGTTCAGAGTTATCGGTTAAGGCTAAAAATTTATTAACAATTTTCTCTAAATCAAAAGATAATGACATTATATTAACTGAAAATTACTATATTAAGGCTTTTGACTATCAATTATTAACAGCTTAAAAATGGCTAAGTTTTTAATATTGTCTAATGCTGGATCACGTTGGAACCAAGCAAAATTTTTATTACCTTGATTAATAGACTTTCTTAAATACTCTAGTGCATTAGTTATTTGGCCACAACGAGCATAAACCTGTGTATACCAATAATAAAACTCTTCTTTTGGGCCAAAACGTCTAGTAATAGATTTCAAGTAATTATTTACTTGTATTGGGTTTTGTCTAATTGCACTTATTTGAGCTAAAAGTATATCCCCACAAGGTAAGTCTGGTAATACTCTTTTTAGCCTTATCCCTAAAGTTTCAGCATCATTAAATTTATTTTTATAAATTAAGATAATACCTTTTAGAAATAAAATTACTGGATGCCTAGGGTCTAAGCTTTTTAAGTAAGTATCTAGTACTTTCTCAGCTTCATCAAACATTCCTTGGTAAAGATAAGCAACACAAATACCCCAATAACCTCGCCAATAGGTAGGATCTTCACGCATTGCACGACGATAAGCGGCTAGAGATTTGTCCTGTTGTCCAATAGAACGATAATACCAACCTAAACACATATCTGCTTCTACATTGTTTGGTGAGATAGTTTGAGCTTTAGAAATTAACTCTAAAACTTCTGAGCGTCTGCCCATATCCATATAAACGCTAGCTAAAGTAGCATAGGCATCAGCTAAATTAGGATCAATTTCTAGAGCTTGACGGCAATTTAACTCAGCTAAAGAAATATGATCAAAATTATCATCATAGCCAGTTTGAAAAATATAGTGACATTGCGCTAGCCCATTATAAGCGCGAGCAAAATGATTATCGATTTCTATTGTTCGCTTAAACATTTGCATTGCTAGTTCTATATCTTGACGTTCTACTGCACGTTCAAAAAAATGTCGCCCCCGGCTGTAATATTGTTGTGCATCACTACTTAAAGACTGTGGGACATAGGAAAGTCTTTCTTTTTCATAATCAGTTAGATTAACTCGTAAGCTCTCTACAATCCGTCTAGCTACTGTATCTTGAATAATAAAAGGATCTTCTCCTATTAATTCAAAACGATCACTCCAAATATCTTTATTTTCTATTACGTCTACTAACCTAAAAGCTACTCTTACCCTTTTACCAAAACTTTGTACTGAACCATCTAAAATAAATTGAACTTCTAGCTGTTTACCTGTAGCAATTAAATCAATATCTATATTTTCATACTTAAGCACAGCACGAATAGGTCTGACTATTAGACTACGTACTATTGATAGTTCTGTAATTAAAGTGTCCGCTAGTCCAACACTAAGCACTTGTGTTGGTTCATCAGCAGAAAGGCATCTTAATGGCAAAATAGCTAAAGCAATCCTATCAGTAACATTTGGTTCTACTAGTTTATTAGTTAAACCAGCGGCCTGAATCATACTAGTAGCATTACGAGGAGTGTATTCGGTGACTTCTAGCTGAGGCATAATAGAAATATTTACTTGGCTAAAATTTCCTGTAGATAGGGCATTAGGTAAACTACGTTCTCGCCAAACTCCAGCATCACTAAGCATAGTAAATTGTTCTTCTAGATCAGCAAGAAAATCTGTTGCTTTAGCATAGCGATCAGTGGGTTCTTTAGCTAAAGCCTTTGATAACACCAAATCAAAGTCTAATTCTGATTCTATAAAAGATGAAGGTGGTAAAGGATCTTGAGAAACAAGTTTATCAATTACTTCTCTACCAGATTTTCCTTCAAATGGAAGCCTACCTGTAATCATTTGATAGGTAAGCACACCTAAGCTATAAATATCTGTAGCAGCATTAACATTTAAGCCAAAAGCTTGTTCTGGAGACATATAGTAAGGAGAGCCAAAAATATCTCCTTGTTGGGTTAAATGAGCAACTTGTTCTAAGTCTTCTCCTAGAGTTATAAATTTAGCAATACCAAAGTCTAAAACTTTAACTCTTTCTTCACCACGAGGATTTTTATAAAGCATTAAATTAGATGGTTTTAAGTCACGATGGACAATTCCAGCACTATGCGCAGCATCTAGGACATCAACAATACATCGTACATGTTGAAGAACTCGACGGGGGGTAAGTTGTCCTACTCTAGCTAAATATTCATCAAAACGTTCTCCCTCAACATATTGCATTACAATAAATAGCAAGCCTTCTTCAGTTTCATTCATCTCATAAACTGTTACAGCATCAGGATGAGCAATACGACGAGCGGCTAAGGCTTCACGTTGAAAACGTGCTACAAGTACTTTATTATTTGCCATCTCTTCAGCAATAAATTTAATTGCTACTGAATCCCCTATTTTTAAGTGTGTTGCTTGATAAACTGCTCCCATTCCTCCATGACCAATCTTACGTTCTAACCTATAAGTATTATTTAATATACGTCCAGATAGATCTTCACTGCTAATAGTAGCTGGAGTATTGTTAATTTCAGTATTTCCCTCATAGTCAATTTGGGTTTTATTAAATTCCAAATCAGATGTTCCTGCTTCTAGGAAAACCTTAGGAGCTTTTTGAGGTTCTATAGGTAAGAAATTATTTTGACTAGGTGGAGACTCAATACTAGGGGGGTCAATATCTGGTTCTTCCATTATTATCAGCGAAGTACCATCCATTGGACAATGCCTAATGCGGTTACGATATTGTCTCCCACAAGTTGCGCATATTTTCATGTTTTTTTTCGATTGATAGGATTAGATGAAAATATTATAGCTAATTTTCTAAATCAGAAAAGAAATAAACTAGTAAAATTAGTAAATAAACCCTTAAAACTTTATAGGGTATAAAAGACGCTTTCTTTTATACCCTATAAGCCAAAACAATTCAACAAATTATGCAAAAATCTTTATCCATAATTAGAGGGCTATTTTTCTACTCCCTAACAATTACTTCTAGGTGTTAGAAAATCAATAAATTACCTATTTTTCCCCAGGAGTAAAGAGCAACACTCTTTCAGCTTGAGTTGTTAATTTCTTTTTATCAGTAATTATTGGCTTAACATCTGCTGTTAACCACAGAGAAAGCTGATTATCATAGAATTTGCTCTTTCTATTGGCACTTTGACCACCAGGTAAAGCATCTACAACTTCAACTCCTGTTGTTTTAGTAACAGCAGTAAAACGATGTGTTGGACTATGATTAAACATAAAATCATCTTGTCCTTTAGCTCTGATCTTATGGCTACAAGCATTTGGAGATTCATAGCCTCCATCTCTAGGTATTCCATAAAGTCCAGGGAAAGGAGACTTAAAATTACCATCATTGGATGGGAAAGAAAAATCTACTCCAAGTAAATGTGGAATAAATAAACGATGAATCTTACCCCAACGATAATCACTTAACTTTTGAGAATTACTATAAGCTAAGGTAAAGTTTGGCCCAGCAAGCTCATCTAAAGCATCTCTTAGACTACGTAGTAAAATAAAATCTCTTTGTACTTCTGGTGTTTGCCCAGCTAATTCAGCAACATTAAAGAAAGAAATTCCTGAAGACCCAACTCCTTTTTTAGTTGGAAAAGTGTCTAGTAGGTTAAATAATGCGGCTATAGCTGTTTGACCAAAATTACCATCTACACCAGCTAAATTTTTAGGTGCAAGTGGTGCATCTAAAACACTACGTACCATTTGGGAACGCCATACACTATAGATTGTAGTACAAACACTATTATTTATTTGATCGTCAGTTGGTTCGGACTGATTAAATGGAACAAAGCTATCATACCCATTACGTAAGCCTGTTGGAGTGGTTAAATCCCATTTTCCAAAGCGATCCATTGCCTCTTTAACTCTTAAGTCACCAGCTAAAGTAGAAAGCTGAATAGGAGCATTTGCATTACGAGCATTATTAAAAGCCTGTTTAATAAAAGGTAAAAAGATTTCAGCATCTCGCATTTTACTAGCTGCTTGAAAACGTCGTGCCATATCAACACTAATCTTTTTATTACTACTAACAGCGGCCTTAATTTGGCTAGTTAATTGTGAAGCTCTAAGTCCACTAGCGTAAAAAGAACTAAGATAAAGTATACCTTTACCATTTTTACGTTTGGTATTTACTGGGTTATTGTCTGCTGTATCACCTGTAGGATCATTATTTGCTGATACTACAAACCCTGTTGGAGGATTAATAACTTTTGGCATTTCCTTAAAAGGTAAAATCTCAGAAGGTAGAGTTTGGAATTTTTGCTTTTTACGCAATGGTTGCCAATCACTACCACCACGCCCATCACGAATAAATGAAGGCGGTACACCATTAACCATACCTTTTTCTAAATCTTCTCTAAGTGGTAGTTCTCCAGTAGTATAATAGGCAATTTCTCCCTTAGTGGTCACAACGCCCATATTTACTGAGGCACCACCTAGTTTTTGTAAACCTTTTTCAAAGTCTTTTAAGGTTTTAGCACGATCTAGTTCTAAAAATGCTTGAATTTCTTGGGTTGGACCAAAGCCTACTTGTTGAACTACCATTGCAACAGAATTTTGGAAGTCAACGCCAATAATTGGACCATTATTACGAAATGGTACACGAGCAAATTGATCAGCTACTGTCCCTTTAGGCACATCTACAATATTATCTGTTTTGCCATCTGTCATTTGGTTAATTTTGAAGACTTCATTTCTAAAAATTACATCTTCTTTTTTACCATTATGAATAATTACTAATGGATTAGGGCCTAATTGTAATTGAATTTGATCCTGGTAAACATCAGTAAAATCAAAGACTGTTACTGTAGCTTGCCAAGCTAAATTATCATTAAAACCAAGCGCTACACCAGGTGCACCACAAACACTAACTCCAGTAACATTAAGAGGTTGTTCGTTGTTACTTGTAGGGGTTACATTTAGTTGGATTTGATACCAAGTAGGTGAATTTTCTAGGTCAAAATGTTGATCACCTGTAATCATTGGAGCGCCAGATTCTGTTAACTTACCACTTAAAAGGAACCAATTACTACCATTACGTTGTTCTCGTGGTTTAACAGCATTAGCAAATAAAGGGCTATTTTTAGCCTCTTCAAGATAGTTTTGCGCCATATTATAAATACTAGGGTGTATATTCTTTTCTAGGTATTCTCCCCATTGTTTACGCTGAAGCTCAATTTCTTGATTATTTTCCTCTTGTCCTTCTAATGGAGAAGCAACACCTTCTGCTTCTGTTTTTTGTCCTAATGCATCAGGAATAACAAAGGTAGGGTCAAAAGGAGCTAGGCGAAACATATCATCAAAAAATAATTTTGTACCATCAAATCCTTGTGCTTTACCAGCATCTTGGTATTTTTTTAAGGCTACAGTAGTGTCTAAATCAATAAGATCAAAAGCTAAACTAACTGCTAAAGCTTTGCCAACAAAAACACAATCAAGTTCTGTCCAAGGTCTAGCTTTAGTGATTTTTAATTGTTGATATTCTTCTGGTAAAGGATTATTAGCTAGATAAGAGTTAACACCAGCAGCATAAGCTTTTAAGAAGCGTAAAACCTCTGGGCTATATTTAGCCAAAGAATCTTTAGCAGCTAGATATAAACCACTACCCCGGGCTGTTGAGTCTGCTCTTAGAATACGATTATCTGTACCAGGCCCTAAAATTTCGGCTAAAGTGCCTTCTAACATACGTCGCCTGGCATCCATTTGGAAAAACCTATCTCTAGCATGTAAAAAGCCTTCCATAAAAAACACATCATCATTAGTTTTAGCAAAAACATGTGGAATACCTTGTTCATCTTCAATTACTTCTACATCTGCGGCTAAACCCTTTATTGTTTGTGGGGTAAACTCTGCTGCCTTTATTTGATTAGTAGATTTTTTGCTAGTAATAGGAATTCTTTTAGATGGTGATTTACTAAGACTATAACCAACACTTGGTATTATTAATTGAAAACAAAGAATTAAGACAACTGGCAAAGCAGTATATAATTTAATTTTTTTCATAAACTTTCTCCAAACTTCTTTAATAACTATGGAATTTGTTTTGTAAATTATTAATCTTAAGAGGGCAGACACATAGGTCTACCCCTACAGTATTATTGTGGTGCCATGCGAATTGCGCCATCTAATCGGATCACTTCGCCATTTAGCATTTCATTTTCAATAATATGTTGAGCAAGTGCTGCATACTCACTAGGACGGCCTAGTCTAGGTGGAAAAGGTACTTGTTGACCAAGAGAAATTCTAGCTGCTTCTGGTAAGCCTGCTAGTAAAGGTGTGTCAAATAGTCCTGGAGCAATAGTTAATACACGAATGCCAAAACGAGCAAATTCTCTAGCAATAGGTAAAGTCATTCCAACTATTCCACCTTTAGAAGCAGAATAGGCAGCTTGACCAATTTGTCCATCAAAGGCTGCAACTGAAGCAGTATTAATAACAACGCCTCGCTCGCCTGATGCGTTAGGTTCGCTTTTAGACATTACTGCACCAGCTAGTCTAATCATATTAAAGCTACCAATTAGGTTAACTTCAATAGTACGAGCAAAATGTGATAGCTCCATTGGCCCTTGTTTTCCAAGTACTCTTTGAGCTGCACCAATACCAGCACAATTAATTAAAATATGTAGTCCCCCAAAAGCTTCTGTAGCAGTATCAACAGCCTTTTGTACATCTTCTGCTGAAGCTACACTAGCTTTAACAAAACGCACTTTTTCGCCTAATTCATTTGCTAAAGAATTACCACGATCTTCATTAATATCAACTATTACTGCACTAGCACCTCCTGCTACTAATCGGCGCACACAAGCTTCTCCCAAGCCAGAAGCACCTCCACTAACAAGAGCTACACTGCCTTTTACATCCATAAATATTCCTCCAATGGAAATTAGAAATTTGTTTATTATTAAGTAAGAAAAATAATAAGAATTTAATTTATAAAGATAAATTTAATCTTGCATTATAACCTATCTTATTTTTTAGTAACCCACTTATTTAAATTTATACGGAAAAGTTTGTAAGGGCAGACATCTCTGTCTACCCTTCGTTGTTAAGAAATTAGTGTGGCAAATTTACTGCAACCGTGAAGCGTTTAGTGCACGAGTATGTGCCCAACTCTTAATATATTTGATTTGTTCAGTCATTGTACGAGAAAGAGGAATAGTACGGGTAACAATACGAGTAATATGATTTTGTGATAAGGGTTGTCCTTCATTAAAAGCTTCTACTCCGGCTGAAAGAACGGCTTGCTCAATTTCTGCACCATTCCAATCAGGAGTAGCTTTAGCCAAAATCACTAAATCAAATCTATTTAAATCTGCACCTTTACGGGCTAAATGTACTGAAAAGATTGATTTGCGTTCTTCTTCATCAGGTAGGTCTAGGAAAAATACTTGGTCAAAACGTCCTTTACGAATAAATTCAGCAGGTAAAAGGTCAATACGATTTGCTGTAGCAGCAACAAACACTAGTGCATCTTTTTCCTGCATCCAAGTTAAAAATGTAGCAAAAATACGTGAGGCTGGCCCAGAAGCCCCTTCTTTTACTCCAATCATCCCTGATTCAATTTCATCAATCCAAAGCACGGCTGGACTAACAGCTTCAATCGTTGCAATAGCACGGGAAAAAGCCTGTTCAGGAGCACCATAAGCACCAGAAAATACATTTGACATATCAAGCCTAAAAAGTGGCAAATTCCATAAAGTAGACACAACTTTAACAGCTAAACTTTTACCACAACCAGAAACTCCCATCATTAAAAGCCCTTTGGGAACAGAAACACCTAATTTTTCTGAATCTTTGTTAAATAGTTTAGCGCGTTTAGCAAGCCAGTCTTTTAGTACAGCATAACCACCTACATCATCAACTCTAAAACGAGGAAAGATAAATTCTAGCAATCCTTCTTTTTTAGTAATTTGTTCTTTTTCTGTTAAAACTTGTTCAATCATTGCAGGGTGAAATTGTGGCTGTCCAAAGAAAAGCGCATTAAGTACATGCTGAATCTCATTAATAGTTAAGCCCTTAAGCCCTACAATCATATTAGTTCGCGCTCTTTCATCAGCTATTGGCGCTCTAAAATACCTAGTTGAAAGAAAATCTAGCAATGGTGCAATTTCATCCTCTCCTGGCAAAGGTATATCTATTAAGTGAACTTCTTTACTCAGTTCTTCAGGTAAATGATAGGACGTAGATAGGATTACTAGAAATCTTGCCTTTTCCTTTAGCGCATAATAAGCATCTCTAACCCTACGAATTAGAGTTGGGTTATCTTTTAAGAAAGTAGGGAAATCTTTTAAGATATAAAACCCCGGTTCACCTTCTTTAATAATAAAATCAAGTGCTTTACCAGGATCTGTAGTAGCAGGAACAGTAGATTTAGCATCTCTCAAGCCTTCAGAAACTGTCCAAACATAAATAGGAACAGTTTGTGAAAAACTTTTTGCAATACTTTGTATAATTTTTTCTGCACGATCTTCTTCCCAAGTACGTAAGTAAAGTATCGGGTATTGGGCAACAATTGCCCGTTTAATACGGTCTATAGGAGTTAAACGAACTTGATTTTGCATAGTGGTTTTAATATAGGAGTTAGATTGATGTTAGTGGCTAAGAATGGTAACTAAATTAGCAAATTTTTTCAATTGCTAATTCTTATATCTTAGTCTAAGAGTTAATTAAATCTTCTATAAACTCAATGTATTTAGGTAAAAATTTTTATTTAGATACTGCTTTTTCTTTTTGAGATTTGGCCCAAGCTAGATTATTTCTTGCTAACTGAAAATCTGGAGCAATCTCTACTGCTTTCTCCCCTGCTATAATAGCCTTATCCCATAAACCTAAACCATTATATGCAACACAGATATTATTATATGCAATTACATAATTAGGGTTTATTTTAAGAGAGGCTTCAGAAGATAAAATAGCTTTTTCAAACATATTATTATTAATATAGTGTAAAGCTAGGGATGTATAATTAGTAAGTACTTTTTCATTATCAACTTTAGAAGCTTTTTGATTTACTGCATCATTAAGATTATTTTTTGCTAACTGAAAATCTGGATTAATTTTTATTGCTTGCTCAAAAGCAGCAATTGCTTCATTAAAAAGGGAAAGACTTAAGTAAGATATCCCTAAGTTATTGTAAGCAATATAACTTTTAGGGTCTATTTTTATTGCTTTTTCACAATTTATAATAGCTTGTAAAAAATCCCCTTGCTGAATTTGGGTTAAACTTAAATTTACTAGTTGGCTAGTTTCTAGATTTTTAGTTACTTGTTCTTGTTCTTGTTTGATTGAGGTTAATAGACTACTTAAATCTTGTTTAGGAAACTCCAAAGAAGCAAAAGAAACAGAAATATTAGGCTGAAAGAACCAATCTGTTGGCTGACCGTTTTCTACTAAAACAGAAAAAGATTTAATCGTATTCTGGCTAAGCTCTGTTTGCCATTCTTTAGATGCTAATTTAGCAAAATCAACACTATTACTTACAAGTGGCGAAAGTAAAAATCCTGTTTTTGCCATTTCTCTAGGTAAGCAATGAAAGTACTGATATCCATTTGCTAGAGTAATCCGTAAATAAACTATAGGAGTTCTCCAAGCAGCAGAAGCTAATTTTCCAATAAATGTTGGCTCAATATTAAACTTAACCCACACTTGATTATTGTTGATTTGTGATAGGTCTATCTCTTGATTAAACTTTATTTCTTGGCTAGATTCTGCCTTAATACTAAAACTTCTAGGAGTTTGACTAAGATTTAATAACAATAATGAATTTTTAGGAATAAAAGATTTAATATCATATAAAGTAAGTAGCTCTGGCCAAGAAAGGCCATCATCTAATGAAGGAAACCGGCTATCTATGGGGTCAATATTAAAAAAAATATTCTTAGGAGCATTTTTACTTTTTAAGTAGTTAGAATTAATCTCTGCTACCCTTGTTGGGGTTGTCATATTGCTTTGAAATACTGGTCTTGGCTGATAAGCTAAATTATGGGCTAATAATAGATCTTGACGAAAAGGATATATGTCTACTGAACCTGTTACTGGGATTATTGGATTTGCTTGACGCATCTTTGCCATTTTATCTTTATAAAGTTCTGATAGATTTGTTTTTCCTTCAATAAGAGAAACAGTAGAAGTAATATTACTAGTAAAAATTGATAACCCTAATTTAATATACTCAAGCAAACTTGTTTTTCCATACCAACTTAAATTAGCTCCAAAAAATATTATTGCTACTAATAACCCTACAATAGACAAATATTTAACATAATATTTAACCTCTTGAGAAAAACAAATTATTAAATAAAATAGTGCTATAGCTATTAGTACTTTATTAGTTGTATATACATGAAACTGATCTATACGAGTATAGCCAGCCTTAAAAGCCATTAGAGAAAGCCCTAGCAAGCCTAGTAGAAATAACAGTGATGGGGGGGTTCTTTTTTCTAGCTCATTAAACAATACTGGCAAAATAACCAGAAGAATAACAAATAGTACTAATAATATTTCAGAAAATGTTCCTCCTATGGCTAGCTCAGAATAATACTGAGCAACGGTTAAACCATTTATAATAAAGGAAGGTATTGCTAACAACGGCTGGCTAGCAAGTAGCCATAAAGAAAGAAAAGCTACTAAAAAAGTTACTAATACAATCGGTTTTTGTTTCTCTAAAAAATCACTTATTGTAACTAGAAAAATAATTAGTAGTGTGCTGCCAGTAAAAGAAAATTTAATTAGGCAAATAAGCGAAAGGCATATGGTTAAGATTATTGAAAGGTAAGATGTTTTTTTTTCATCAATATAAAAATAGAACGTTAGTAAAAATATACTAAAGGACATAAAAAAAGCATCTGGAAGAGGGCATAGAAGAAAAAACAATAATCCTAAAAACCATATAAAACTAATAAATACAGCTATTAGCTTAGAAGAGTGTTTTAGCCTTTTGTAAGCTAGCAGAAAACTTGACCACCAAAATACTAGTGATAAAACTAGCCAAATAGTAGCAGTTAAAAAGTAAGTACCAGGAAAATAAGTTTTAGAATATAAAAAACCATATGGCCCAAGAGGAAATATTATTTCTTGGCCAAAAGCTTTTTTACTTAAAAAAAAGTAATGTAAGGCTAATTTCCATGACCAATCTAGTGGGCTAGGGTCGTCAGGAAATACACCTAACCCTAGAAAACCTAGACATAATAAAAAGCTTAGAACCCCAATAATTACCCAAAAAAAATGTTTATTTATTTCTGAAAAAATAGCCATTTTGGTTTACCGTTTAATTAGTTACGAGAGTAAAGAGAAGTTGCAGTCAAAAAATATTCAATAACATCATTCCACTTAAGCTTAGATTCACCTTCTTTACGATTAACAAATACTATAGGTAATTCTTTAATCCTTGCCCCTTCTTTTATAGCTTTATATAAAAAACTCATATTAAATGCATATCCTGTAATTAATAGTTGTTGAAAGTCGATTTTTTTTAATAAATCTGTACTAATACAACGATAGCCAGATGTCCAATCATGAACACTAGGAACTCTACTAGCAAACCTAATATATTGATTACCCCAATAAGAAAGTGTTTTTCGCTGCCAGTTCCAACCTAAACAATCTCCTCCTTCAACATAACGAGAGCCAATAATAAAATCATATCCCTCATGAGCAAAATGTAAAAAATCAGCAATATATTTAGGATCATGTGAAAGGTCAGCATCCATAATAAGTACATGCTCAACCCTAGGTAAATTATCAAGCACCCAAAGAAGCCCTCTTAAATATGCTTTTCCTAAACCCTGTTTTTCATCTTGTGTAAGATATAAAAATGGAAATTCTCTTTGTTTGTTTTTTACAATATCGGCTGTACCATCAGAAGAATTATCATCAACTACCAAAACATGCATTTGACAATGTGGTAATTGCTTACTTGTACTAATAAGACTATCTATTAGTGTAGCTATGGTTTTTACTTCATTATAGGTTGGTAACATAATACAAATAATTTGTTGGTGGCTTTTCATAAAATTTTTAGAAAATATAGTTTTATCATTGATAAATAGAATGGGTTTCAGGATTTATTTCTAACAGTCGTCTTGCCAATAAGAAATCTAATTGCTAAGCTTCATAGCCGTGTTTTTTAACGTTAAACACAAAAGTATTTTCTAACAAGAAAAAGAGTAAAAATAAAGTTAATTATGTCAAAAATAGCATTAATTACTGGAATTACTGGTCAAGATGGGTCTTACTTATGTGAATTTCTATTATCAAAGGGTTATCAAGTACATGGATTAATTCGTCGATCTAGTAGTTTTCATGACCGTATTGATCATCTTGAACCAAACTCATTAAGTACTAAAACGTCTCTTTTCTTTCATTATGGGGATTTGGCTGATTCAAGTATGTTAACAAATCTGTTTTATGAGATTCAGCCTGATGAAGTTTATAATCTTGGCGCACAAAGCCATGTACGTATTAGTTTTGACATGCCTGAATATACTGGAGATATAACAGGTCTAGCAACAACAAGACTCTTAGAAGCTATACGTAAAAGTGGGGTTAAGTGTCGTCTTTATCAAGCTTCTAGTAGTGAAATGTTTGGTGATTCATTACCCCCTCAAAGTGAAAATACCCCTTTTTGCCCTAAAAGCCCTTATGCAGTTGCAAAAGTTTATGCCTATTGGATGATTCATAACTATCGTGAAGGCTATGGTTTATATGCATGCAATGGCATCTTATTTAATCATGAGAGTCCAAGAAGAGGAGAAAACTTTGTCTCTAGAAAAATTACTAAGGCTGTTGCTAATATTGTAGCTGGTCGTCAGAAAAAATTATATTTAGGAAACCTAGACGCTTACCGGGATTGGGGCTTTGCACCAGAATTTGTAGAAGTAATCTGGCAGATTCTCCAACAAGATCAGCCTCAAGACTTTGTTCTAGGAACAGGACAAACAAATTCAGTACGTGAGTTTTTAAGTGAGGCTTTTGGTTATGTTGGGCTTGATTGGTCTGATTATGTTGAGTTTGACCCTCAATATTTACGAGCAATAGAAGTTCCTATACTTAAAGCAGATATAACAAAAGCACAGAAATTTCTAAAATGGGAACCTCGTATTAATTTCCAAAATTTAGTTAGGATAATGGTAGATGCTGATTTAGAAGAAATAGGCTTAAAAACTTCTGGAGAAAGTAAAAAACTACTGGAAAAGAAAGGTTTTTCTTGGCTACAAAAACCTTAACTAAATCAGCTATTAACAAATCATCTTAAAATCCTATTAAACCAATTAAGTTTGCCAGCAAGTGTTTTTGTTATTTTGCTGGCAAAATAGATATTTATAAGAATTCTTGCAAAAATCTTGGTTCTTAAAGCCACGTAGTGGCGAAATAACGGTAGCGTAGGGCGTAAGCCCTATGTTATCTATTAGTTATAAAGTAAAGCCGCGTAGCGGCGTAAGAACCTGATTAAATTGT
>Ga0075163_10000461_pt1 | contig 52098 bp, 64 predicted proteins | sample JI1023141ADNA_FD_71478 | JGI IMG/M metagenome (GOLD analysis project Ga0075163, IMG submission 71478) | Wastewater effluent complex algal communities from Wisconsin, to seasonally profile nutrient transformation and Carbon sequestration -... | ecosystem: Engineered > WWTP > Effluent > Algae...
ATACGGGGGGGTGGGTCGCGATCGAAGGGAAACGGAACCACCCGTGACCGCCCTCTGCGGACTAGGGATGAAAGAGCGGCCTTCCCATCGAAGCCACAGTGGGAGATTAATCAGGTCGCGAATCAGTATGAGCGTGACTTCAAAGAACTCGCTCCAATTACGTGGGAAGCGTTCAACGAAAATGGGCGTGTAGCACCATGAGGTTCATGAGGTATGAAGATCTGTGTATGTACGGACTGTGGACTTGCATGAACTGTGGTGCGGTCGTGTCAGAGAGGTACAAGAGACTTCATGATGAATGGCACGATGAGTTTCATCAAGATTTTGTGAAGAAGTCAGAAGGGTACAAGTGACAATCAGTCATAGATTGCAACAAAAAGGGATTACCCTGAGATGACACCAAGACCTAGCACGATGCAAGAGCGGGTTCAACGAGAAAGAGGGAAGCCGAAGAATATGGGAGCATCTGAAAAGAGTCAAGCTTTCAGCTATGGAGGAGCTTCGTCTGGAACGTGGAACACAGCTTCTCCAACGGTTGTCATCGATCAGCGTGCTTGGGACGATCTCAAGAATAGGGTCAAGGTTCTCGAGAAGCATCAGTCTCTATTGCTCCTCAGCTTGATCATCTCTGCGCTATTCACGATCTGCTTGTTTCTCGCGTTAGTGATCGCTTTCGGGTAGTGAAGAATTCAAGAGGGTCGGGTAGTGTAAAATGCCCTGAAGGCTGTAGATGCAGGAAGCACTATCGGGATTCATACCATAACATGCTGATCGCGATTGGTATCAAAGAAGCAATGAGACGGACTCCAGAGAAGTTTGTCCGCTCTAGAGATGAGACAGGGAGGTTCGTCAGTGGTTGAGTATTCGCTAGGACGAATTGTAGAGCACGATCCACGATCGAGGAATTTCGCCTTCTCGCAAGCGCCGAAGCAGATCTCAGTTACGCATGCTCTCTATGCCTCTGCTTTAGATCAAGGGAATCTAGGCTCTTGCACTGGAAATGCGGCTTCTCAATGGCTGAATACGATCGCTGCAAAGAGAAACAGACAAGCGGGCGTTCTCAACTACATGCTCTCTGCTCATAAAGGCGTGGCCTACATGAATGAGAACGATGCTATCGCCCTCTACTCAACAGCGACTAAGCTTGATGAAGATGCAACAGAGCAGTACCCACCAGTGGATTGCGGCTCGTCTGGTCTTGGAATTGCGAAAGCGCTTCTGAAGTACGGCTTCATTACCCAGTATCGACACTCATTCTCGTTCAGCGATTTTCAAGCAGCTGTTGAACAGCAGCCTGTGATTGTCGGCACGAATTGGTACGATAGCATGTTCGAGCCCGATTCACGTGATGTGATTCAGATCTCTTCGAATGCTCAGAATCAGGGTGGTCATGAGTACTTGATCAGAGGCATCTCGTGGAAGACGAAGCGATTCCGCATCAGGAACTCTTGGAGCAGTAAATGGGGACTGCAGGGCGATGCTTGGATCCCGTTTGGTGATATGGAGCGTTTGCTTGATGAAGAAGGCGATGCAACGATTTTAGGCCTCTTCTGACTCTATAGATCTTCTCTTCACTATTCTATAATTAGACTATGTCCACCTCAACCACATCCTCATCTACACCATCTGCGTTTGACATCAAAAACACTGAGCGGTTCACGAAGGCCGTCAGCGAATTGCCCAATGAGAGACTACTCTTCGCTCTCGTTCAGACCTCTTCATGGTCGTGGTCAGAAGGCCTCATCCCGAGGAGTGAGAGTCTTGGTCAAGAGATCGTTCTCGCAGAAGTCTTGAGGAGAATGGAGAGTTGAGAGGACCTACCCTCGATGAAGTAGACTTCTCGCAGGAGGCAGAGAGTTGGTAACACGATACATCACGTATGACACAGAGTTCCTCGAAGATGGTGAGTCGATTGACCTCATTTCGATCGGACTTGTAGGAGATGATGGCCGAGAGTACTATGCGGTCAACTGGAACTGCAATTTTGAGAAGATCTGCAGCGATAATTGGCTCTGGAAGAGTGTCTGTCAGAAGCTCCCAACTACTAAGTCTGCAGAAGACTGGCAGAATCAGCCGCTCAATTTTGGGCAGGCGAATACTCGACTCGATAAGCAATCGTCTCTAGTGAAGCCGAAGTGGGTTATCGCGAATGAGGTCAGGGACTTCATCGGGAGCTATGTCGATGATACTAAGTTCGTGAGTGAAGACAGTCTGCCTCAACTTTGGGCGTATTATGGAGCATACGATCATGTTGCTCTAGCTCAATTGTGGGGGAAGATGATCGATCTCCCACAATGCGTGCCGATGTTTACGCATGAGTTGAAGCAGTTGACAGACTCAATTGAGTACTTCACTTTCCCAACAGAGTCAGGGTCGAAGCATAATGCTCTCGAAGATGCAAGATGGAATATGGAAGTCTTGCGAAGAGCGAGGAACTGGCCGAAGACTGCAGAAGAGTTTCGGAATGGTATCAAAGAAGCGATAGATCGAGATACAGCTCTCAGTCAGGGTCCATGGTGATAACGATGTCTACTTTCGTGACTGTAGTCATCCGAGTAAACCCGAAGGAGTCTGATGAGCACGTTCAGCAGTAACGATTTTGAGGAGAAGACTCCGACTGGTGATACTGACGACCTGATCGCCCGCGCCCAAGTAGCCCGGGTCTGCAGTCGCTGTGGGCCGTGGGTCCAGGAACTGGTCGCCGAGGTGCTCCAACTGCGCAAGAAGGTGAAGCAGCAGGAGGACGCTAGGGGCTGAGTTATCAACGACCGCATGCATATCGGCAAAGTCCCTGTAGCCCAACAGGTAGAGGCAACAGACTTAAAATCTGTCAAGTATCGGTTCGAATCCGATTAGGGACACGCATACCCAAAGGACTCAGAATCTAGAGGGAATTGTTCAGTTGGGATACTGAATTCGGGCAGCACCGAGTTTGAGGCGATGGTAGTCAAATCAGACGAAGCAGCTCGGTCTCTTCTACCAGAGAGGCCGTCAGTCGCGTTAGCTCAGTTGGTAGCAGCATCTGACTTTTAATCAGAGGGTCCTCGGTTCGATCCCGAGACGCGACACAAGAGATGTTCAAGCTTGGTACTAGCATCGAAGAATATATAGTCCCTAGAACTAGACCACGAGAAGAGTTCAGAGTTGAGCGAAGTTCAGATTGATCTAGAGCAGAAAAACGGACATGAGTATTCACCGCTCATTGTCTCGAATTATGCAGAGTCTCAAGTAGTGAGAGTTCTCAAAGAGGATTTCGTTCATCTGAGACGTCAATTCCGCATTGCATGCGGTTCAACGCTCATGATGCTCTTCTGCTTGACGTATCTAGTAGTGTACTTGTTCTACACCACTCATTGATCAAAGGACAAGAGAGTGTCAGCAGTTCAGAGAGTTCAAGAAAATCAGAGCGAAGTAATTCACTATCATACTCCTCCGCAGTATGTGAAGTGTCAGAATGAACGTGAAAAGAGTGATGAACCGAATCTTGTCGGGTTTGTTCTAGCGTTGAAAGAGCTTATCGCTAGTTGGAAGTATGCTAGGTCGTTTGATGACCGACTTGACAGAGCTAGTGATGAAATTGAAAAGCTTTTGATCGATTTCAAGCTTTGAACTCTATGATCGTACTCTTCGACATACTATAATCAGACTATAGGGAATAGGAGAGTAGATGATCACGAAGATCTCAGCAGTGATTGTAGGAGCAGTTCTCCCAATAGTTGCATCTTCACAAGCGAGCGCTCAAGATGCGGTCTTCGTTACAGTGACCGTAGGTTGGGTCGGCACAGAATGCATTCAGATCGAATCGCCGTATTCGTACGATCGCTTTCACTCTGGGATTGAGTGGTCGTGCTCAGATATCGGAGTAGTCTCAGCTTCATATTGGGCCCTGCCCGGTCAATTAGTAGGTTCGAATCCCTATATGGGCGATGCTGATTCTGTTTCGTGTTCACTCAAGCTCAATGGACATCTCAACTATACTGATGCGGCGATCGCAGGCGACGGCCATGATGCGAATTGTCTCCGAATTCTAACGCAGAAAGCGAATTTATTGGTATGAAGAGATTATGGGAGAAAGTGTCGGTGCTCGAATGAGAAAGCATAAGCATACAACAGCAGATTTTGAGAAGGATGATTGGGTCGTGTATCGCCCTCACCCTGATGCTCCAGCTGAAGATGGTCGGGTCTATTCAGTCAGCGAAGAGTATGTGTTCGTCCTCTACAAGGGCGATACTATTCCAAAAGCAACATGTCCGTCTGATCTCGAATTTGGGTGTCCATCAGCGCATGAAGTAAAGGAGTAGAAGTGGATCAACATGCATTTGATCAGCTTATGAAGCTGATTCAGGGCGAGGGGCAAGACAACATGTCTCAAGCTACAACGTGGCAAGAGCTGATGATGTTTGGACTGATTCAGTAATGGCCAAACCAATAGATGGAGCAGACGGAGAACCTGGTCAACCTGCTGTCTACGAAAACGGTGTGAAGGTCAAAGATGCCACGAACGGTAGCGTCGGCCAGCCTGGCAAGAGAGGAGGCAAGGGCGGCAATGGCGGTCGTGGTGCTGACGCTGTTTACACTAGCGATGGACATCTACTCTCGCCTGCTACGAATGGTGGAGACGGTGGCCCTTCGAGTTTCTGGGGCGGCGGTGAAGGAGGCCGAGGCGGCGATGGCGGAGATGCACGAGGCCCTAGTGCCCAAGCAGGCAGCGGTGGTAATGGATGTTTCGGTGGCTTCTTTAACGGTAGCATGGGACGGGGCGGCAACGGCGGTAATGCTTATTCGACCTCTGGAATCGCAACTGGAGGCCATGGAGGCTCGAGCGGCACTGAATCTTGGAGAGTGTCTGATACTAACCTCAAGGGCGATTCTGGAGGAGGAGGCAATGGCGGGAATGCCTTTTCCCAATCTGGAAGAGCGTACGGAGGTTACGGAGGCTACGGTGGTCACGGGAAGTGGCATTCAGCAGGTCCAGGTGGTCGGGGCGGTGACGCTCAGTCCCAGGCAGGAGACGCCTTTGGAGGTAACGGTGGTGAAGGTGGTGGAGTCTTCGCTGGGACAGCAGCTAGTGGTGGCCTAGGTGGACAAGCTCATGCTCCTAAAGGACAAGCGGTCGGTGGCAATGGTGGTCAGGGCGGAGTCAACGTCACTGGTAAGGGCGCTCCTGGTGGAAACGGCGGAGATGCATCAGGCAAAGAGACAACTGCAGGCAAGGGCGGAGTTGGAGGCAAGGGTCTCTTCGCTCCTGGATCAGACGGCGCAATCGGACTTATAGGAGCGGGTTAAGAGATGAGCTGGCGAGACAAAGACTATCCCATCATCAACTTCCTGAAGGAGGTTGTAGACGATGGTAAGACTCTTGTTGTCAAGGATGATGACAATAGCCCTATGGCAGTAATCATGCCACATGATGAGTACCAGAAGCTCAAGTTACAAGTGCTTGCATTCAATGAGACGACTCCTGCAGAAAACTTGAAATAGCCTCTTGTGTTCTGAAGTTCCCTATACTATAATTCAACTATAGGAGTTCATAGAACAGGAGAATTCAATGGACATCATCTCGAAGAAGATCCTCGCTGCGATCAAGCAGTTCGGCTGGGACTCGCGAGTTTGGGCGAGACAGTTGATCGTCACGAAGGACGGTCACGAGTTGGTCATCGCCTCTGACTCGCAGGGATATGTTGCTCGTTGGGCAGCTCCGTCTCAGTACTCAAACGGAATGGTCGATCGTGGGATCGTGGAGTCAGTCAAGGACATCGTCTCGATCTTGAGGGATCCGAATGCAGAGGTCCGGGCATGAGAGACTATCAGCAGACTAAGGTTTACAGGGCCGAGTGGAATCTGCAGAGGTTCCTCGACAACGCAGTCAAGTACGAGAATCCGGTCATCGAGATCGATGGAATCACGCTCACCCTTCCTCCTGAAGCGAAGTTCGGGACAATCGAATCAGTTCAAGCGTATTGCGATGCAGTGACCGAGACGGTCGAGGTCTGCCTAGTTCGTGTCAAGACGCACAGAGGCAAGAATACCGCTAATTGCTCGCACAATGGAGTAATTTCGGTTCCAGAAGGCGAGAAGTGGGCGATGCGAGAGATTGTCATCTTGCATGAGCTTGCTCATCACATCACGGGCACGTTCTACGGCCACAGGGAAGAGTTTGCTCTTACGTACATCGAGCTTCTTGGGCGAATCATGGGTCCAGAGATCGGGCTCGCGATGAGGGTCTTGTACGATCATGAAGAAGTGAAAGTGGGGTAGAGGTGAGTTGGTGGGTTATAGGGACAGGTCACCTGAAACAGAGAGTGGGTAGTGCAGTGAAGAAAGAGCCGATCTACTTAGGCGATGGTCTCTACGCTGAAGATCAGGGCTATCAGATCAGATTGTATGCGTCGAACGGTCTCGAGACTACTAATGAAGTCTATCTCGACAGAGAGATGCTTGCGAAGCTGAATAAGTGGACAGCTCGTGAGTGACGATGCTGTTTCGATCGATCTTGATCTCACGCTCGAGCTGACGAAGTCTGGAGTCTGCGATTTCTGCAAAGAGCCCTATTTGGTGAATGATCTAGTTGATGTCAAGCAGAATGTGAAGACTCGTAAAGGCGTTGCAGGGCATCGCAGATGCTGGCCAAATTCTAATGAGTCAGAAACCCTATAGTCAACATGGTAGTTGTCTTGGTTTGTCTCTAAAGAACAGATCCACCCCTATATCAGTTATACGCCGTCAAATGAGAGAAGAGAGTAGAACATGAGTGGTGATCCGAGTGAGGTCTTTACTTTCACGACTGATCTAGAAGATACTGTCGTTCGAGACAGAGAAGCAGAAGTTCAGACTTTAGCTCAGGAGCTGAGAAAACTCTTCTTCGATGCAGCTCGAATTACGATGGATGATGAGACAGTCTCACACAGTGATGGTAATCTCTATGCAAAAGAGGGTCTAGATATCATCGATACTACTGGTGGTGGAATGCCCCCTCAGTTCTGGGTGCACTATGCGAGGTTGATGCTAAGTTGAGCAATACTCGTTTCCCGCATAGACCAGATCTCTGCAACAGAGACGGACGTATCTGTGAAGAGCGTCCTGAGAAGGGTTACAAGCTCTTTCTGAATGACGAGCTCGTGGGCTTCATACTCTATGCGGGCGAGTTTCGATTCGTGGCGAAGATTCCAGGGTTGAGACTCGAAGAGACAGATCAGAGATTCTTTCCAGAGCTGACTCTTTAACGCTGATCTCGAAGACACTATAATCAAACTATAGAGAAAAATCAAGGGGCTGTTTCTGGTATCGACCTTCGTCGAAATCCGCATGCGGAACCGAAGGGAAGAGGGTTCAAATCCCTCCAGCTCCACGTGATACAAGAAGTAAGACTGCTGATTCCGCCAAGAGAGCAAGAGGGTAAGCTTGTCTGTCTAGAAGACTTCCCTGGCGGTCTTTTGAAAGATGAGCGTCTTGTCTATGATGGCCGTTTTTATCGTGTTCTAGAGGTCATCAAGCGAGTTGACTCTCCTCCACTTGTGTATGTCGAAGACTGGGGTGAGTTCAGAACTTCAGGACGACATTGCAAAGAAGAGGAGTCTGATGCCTAAGTACGCAGTAACGTGGTGCAGGGTCGGCGAAGTCGAAGTCGAAGCAGGGTCAAAAGAAGAAGCGAAGTACGTTTTTAGGGAAGACTCAAATGCGTATGAGCACGAGTCTGATACAGAGTTCGATATTGTAGGAGTCGTTGAAGTTGATGATCGAGACTAAGGGGTTCTTCTACTACCTCAAACACTGGATTCGAGGCCACAGTGTGAGATGTGTCTATCGTGAAGGGTATCTGAACAGTGTACACTGCGCAACTTGTGGATGTGGGAGGTTCTATGCGAACTAGAGCGAAACACAGGTTCACCTCTGGGTCACATATGATCCCTGTAGCGTATTTCTCAGACTACTGGAACCTTGAACGTCCTTTCACAAGTCACAATCGTTTAAAGCGACTGCTCGATGGAGATATAGTACTTCACTTTGGACGCTTCTATGGTGAGAACTTCGGGATCTGAAAATGCTCTCAAAGAGTGTTCGCAGTCATATAGAATTCAAGCATTCTGACGATCCGCATGTTACAGCGCATTGGATCTGGACGGGTACCCACGATACTATTGCTGAGAGACCTAAGACTTGGGAGACACCAGGAAAGCCAGGACGTCCTCCTACGCCAGCTTCTCAGCCTGTTCATGTCTTTGTGTACGAGAGTCTTAAAGGACCCTTGCAAGAAGATGAGAGACTTAAGCAGAACTGCAAATTCAAGAGATGCATCAACCCAAATCATTGGAGCAAGAAGTGATGACAAAGCAAGAGACAGAAGAAGACATCTGCATGAATTGCGCGAGACAGATTCCTAAGAAGCAGAGGGATCGGAACTATTGCTCTGTAGAGTGTCGTATTGCTGTTCGTCGTGAGGAGAGTACTCGCATTGTTGCGCCCAGACTACGCCCAATTGCTTACTGGAACACGTAACAACAAAAGAAGCGACAAGAACAAAGGAGTTCTACTATGAATACATTCGAAGTTGTCCTCATTGTTGAGGTTGGCCTAATCGCGATTGCTCAACTATTCGGTCCGTTCCGACGCTGAGAATGGATGAGTTTATCCAGGGCGAGTGTCCTCCACTTGGTTGTTCGTTTCCTATAGCGGAACGAATTGTGAAGGGCGAAGTCGCAGATCGGGATTGGGCGTTTGTCTCAGAGAATCTGGGCGAAGGCTATCGTTGGAGTGAAGATAGTTGAGATTGATTTCGCTCTTTCAAAAAGACAAACGATGTAAGAAGTGCGGTCACTTCAAACACTTGCATGGTGATTTCGGGTGCCTCTCGCCTGATACAGGTCATCGTAAGAAGACTGGCGAGTTGAGGCCTTGTAGGTGTAACGTTCGGGGCGAGTATATTCTCTAAAGAGAAGAGATGCACCTAATTGCAGGAGCGATGAGAGCAATATTTCACTTTGCGATCTTCGTATTTATAGCTGCTTTGGTGGCAGTTCTCCTCCTTGTGGTCTTTTCTTCTGCGATCCAAGTGTGCTCCCCTAGACAGCAGCAGTGCTCAGGAGTCTTCTTCTCTACTATCGAGCAGTAGAGAAATTTCTTTCCAGAACTCTATTGTTTCACCCATTTCCCTATACTATAATACTCCTATAGGGTATCAGAAGAACTCAACTCATGGAACAGGAGAAAGAAATGAGTACTCGCAACAACTTCTGGGACATCCCAGAAGGCAAATTCCCGAAGAACTTCAAGAAGGGCGATCGAGTTCGCGTCTATGTCGGCAATGGCCGAGGTGGAGCTGAGTCTTGGACGACAGTCGTTGAGAAGCTCGATGAGGAGCACTTCGTAGTCGACAGCGAGCAGCTTTTCACCCCCGCTCGTTTCGAAGGACTCGTAGATGGTCGTTACATCGCTCACATCGATGACATGAAGTCCGAAGCGCAAGGAATTGAAGAGCGTCATTTGTATCTCGAAGAAGAAGCGATGGCGGGGTTGCTATGAGCCACTTCTTGAGCTTCGCTTCAGTTCTGGGCTGGTGCCTCGTCATTCAAATCGAGACGCTCAGAGTTCTTGTTCCCGTAGTCAAAACGTGGAGGACTAGAGGGGGTGAGTGATCGTTCTGTTCGAGTCTCGGGTCGACTCGATTATGAATTCAGAGAAGTTGCAGTTAGAGATGCAATCTGGACTCTGATGCAGAAGTACAATTGTTCGTGTGATGTTGCGATTGAGATGATGTCCCTGACATATCTCGAAGACTTCATCATTGTAAGAGAAGAAGCAGTTTAGAGAAAGAGAGTCAGAGTGAAGAAGATCAAGAGTGTAGTTCTGGCCGGAGCTGTCGTAGCAGCAATCGCAAGCGCTACACCCGCTCAAGCAGGTCCAGCAGGCTGCATGCAGTCCCCGTGGGGTGGGTATTGCGATGGGCCTACGCAGGCAGATGGTACTCATTGGCACGAGCAAAATGTGCTAGGGTTTTGGCAAACGGGTTGGGCTTGCGCCGACTTTTCGCCCCAGAACCAGCATTGGGCGCCCTGCTAGAGGAGAGAAGAAGTATGAGTGACTTAGTAGACCCAGCGCAGATCGAAGAGATCGTTGGAGTCGAACGAGACAAGGAGATCCACTATGGGCGAGCTGTCTCTGCTGACAAGACGGTTTATATCCTGCATTCAAGACGATGCGTGAATTCAGAGATTGATCTGCGGACATGCGAATACTCTGTCGCTCTCGATAAGGGACTGCTCGCGAAGGATTGGCGAGATTTCGTTGATGTCCCTGTCGCTCTCGAAATCAAAGAAGGACGACTCGTCCCTGCAAGCAAGGCCGTTACGACTTCTTCAGAATGACCTCTTGTGTTCAGAAGTTGAAGGTACTATAATACAACTATAGGCCATCAATCGAACAGGAGAAGAAGATGAAGTGGCGTGTCGAAGCTCGGGTAGAAGACAATCAGGGTGAGATTCACAAGTTCGCATCTGTTGAGTCAGAGAAGAGCGATGCTCTGCTTGCAAGGACGAAGTTCGTCCGCGAGTTTTACAAGACTTGCTGGAGCAACAACGTGATTGATGGAAAGACGTACACTGCTACGGTCTATACAGATGGTATGGGCGTGATCGGCTTCGCGAATATCTGGGCAGAGGAGTAGAGTGAGTCTAGTTAGAAGTCAGCGTGGTCTAGTCAAGATCAAGCATGAAGAGGGGTTCTGGGGCGTTTACATCCCTTCGACTGAAGAGTTTCTTGTCTCTGTCAGTCTCGGCAACGTACGGAAGACTATCTTCGAGCACTTCGATGTTGAGAAGATTCCGCGTCCTGATGTTGAGGTCATTACTGGAGACGACGAAGAGTACGACAAGCTGATTAAGTCGTACAAGAAGCAGATTCACTCTACGAAGAAGATTGATCCTGAGGGACCTGTTCCAGAAGTCTTGCAAGTTCTCACTCGCTTCGCGAATCAGGGCGTTCATATCCGTGATGTTGCGAACTTCTTTGGAACGACGCAGAAGCATGTGAACGAATTGCTGGGCAAGAAGTGACTACTGCCCTTGAGGTGAGATGCTCTGCTAGGGAAGAGCATATTGAGATCAGCAGACAAATGGGGTGGGAGGCTTTTGACTACGACTCTCAGCCTTGGTTAAAGTCAGAGGGTCACTTTGTTGTCTTCTTGTTGAAACCCGCAGATAAGTCTCCTGATAAGTGGTCAGAGGTACGCGTTGTCTATTCGAAGAAGGGCAACGTGAAGGAAGCGAAGTTCGTGAGAAACGGGCAGATCGAGAAGCTTGTAAAGAGTCGAGCTCATCAGAAGCGTGAGATCGTGAGCGAGTGGTTGCAGACGTGCGAAGCAAAACGAGGACGTTAGTCGATCCCTACTCCTTGATGGGCAAGCTCGTCAAGAAGGACAGAAGGAAAAACGCGAGAGTCTATACAGTCGTGAATGTAGCAGGGATGTACGTACAGCTTGGCCCGACTGAGAATTGCGAGTACGGAGCGAAGCGAGTCATCAGCCCACATAGGTGGTATGACTATGAGCACCTGATTAAGGTCGCAGGATGAAGGTCTACGTTCCCGCTACAGAAGTTCGACTAGCGACAAGACTCTATATGCAGAATCAGCTTGTTGAGAAGGACGTACAATACGAGATCGTTGATGTCTCATCCAATAAGTGGGCGTATACTCAGTACCTAGGAGACCGTTGGACACAAAGAGAGACATCCTTTGCGAACCTAGAACATGACATAGTCCCCTGGCCTGGTGCTATCACAGCTATTGCAGAGTGTCCAGAACCGTGGTGTTTTTATGGCTACGTGCCTGAGATAGATTGTGTCAAGAACGGGTGCGCTCCGCTCGGTCTCGCGAAGATTACATCAGAGCTGATCAAACTCTACCCTGATGTTTGGGAAGCGATGCGAGAGTACTACACTCCTCTAGACTATGAGTATGTCTGGCAGCAGAACGATATATGGCTCTTTGACTACATCGTGAATCAGAAGAAGGGAGCACCTCCGCATCAGCACTTCCCGTCAGTGTTCAATGCTAATCCAAACAGCTAGAGTGAAAGAACAAGAGTGAGTCAGAAGAAGAGTTCAAAGAGTTACGTCAGAGGTCTGAACGAGAAGACCAAGAAAAACGCGTACAATCTGGGCAAGCCGTGGTCAGATGATGATGTCTCAGATCTCGTGAATATGATCGAAAGAGACGAGAAGACCTTCGATATGGCCATGAGTCTCGGGCGCACTTTTTACGGGACTCAGTATGCTAGATCGCATGTTCGATTCGCGATGGATCATGCTGCTGTCATCATCCCAGCATTGAGAAGTGCTAGGAGGAGAGAGCCAAAGTGAGACTTTTTCGACGAAAGCGAAGGCAAGAAGCTCTTCTCGATAACTGGCCCGACCCTATCAAGTATTTCTCAATCGAAGAGACTCTGATCTACCCGTTCTTCGAAGATGAAGAAGCAACAGGACTCTACGGCTATGGACATCAAGATAGTACGTTCTTCGCTGGGATGGCGAATAAGTACTATCACGATGCAGGACAGCATCTAATTAGCGATGCCTTCACTGAGTCTGATGTCATGCATACCTATGGTGTCTTCTATCGAGATCGAAAACAACCTGAAGATGTCCTCTTGAAGGTTGGAGACGCGTGGGTTGATACAAAGAATCCACTTGCGTACAAGGATTTGGTATATTCGCGATCATTTCCACTTACAATGATTAAACTCTAACAGAAAGAGTGGGTGATTAAAATTCCCGCCGATAGTGTCGATAAGATTATCCAAGGCTATTTCGCAGCTGTCAATGCTGTTCCGTTTGACTTCAAAGGCAAGACGTATCCAGTCCCGAGATTGCGTGTCTCGCCTTTGCTATTCAGAAGCGCGACTTGTCCTTCGAATTGTGGAGGCTGCTGCGGACCCTACACAATGGACTACATCCCGTCTGAAGACCCGCCTGTCGGGTTCGCAGAAGAGCGACTGATCTCGTTCGATGGCAGAGAGGTCTCTGTCAGAACGATCAGCCAGCCTAAGGAGCTTACTGAACCTAATGGACTCCCGCCAAAGTGTAGGTTCTTAGATCGAAGCAATGGACGTTGTGGAATCCACGGTCACCACGGATTTTCTTGCGACTTCGAACTCGTGCGCTTTATCAGACGAGAACCTTCTGAAAAGCAGTCGTTCACATCAGTCAATCTCACATCTCAGAAATACGGCCGAGGTTGGTCCATGAAGCGTGTTGACGGAGGAACAGGTGCTCAATGCGAGATGATTCCAGCGAATCCAGAGACAGCTCGTGATGTCTACCGCAAGTTGCTTCGTCTGAAAGAGTGGACTGACTATTTCGGACTCGAGACGAGACTTCCGAAGATTCTTGAGTGGGTCGAGAAGAATGTCGAGCATCCAGAAGATGCGAAGACACTCATTTTCCCGCATGATCCACTTGGTGATCCGCTTCAGAGTATCGAAGAGTCCTACATCTATGCTCCAGGAACAGAGCCACAGTCAATGGAGTCGTTAGGGATGCCTAGTTTCCCGTCTGAACCCGAGTGGTGGAATCGACACGATGCTCGAGTCTAGTGTAATCAGTGCAGAATTTGACAGAGTCCCTGTCTGCTCTCACATTACAGTTTTCTTCAAAAATGGGCCAGAACACCAGACAGTGAGAACGTACTGCAAAGAGTGTACAAGAGAGTACTTTGCTCATAGTCCCCCTGATAGACGTCCAACGCAATATTCTGGAATTCACTTTCCAGCAGGCCCTTATGTTCAGTACAACTTCCAACTATAATATGACTAAGGACGAACTTGCCCCGAAGTCAGCGATCGGAGAGTTGGTGCACGGTGGCCATCAGCTTGCGAGTTCGTCCTTCCCAAGTTCAGAAGCGAGCTAGATGAGGCTTAAGTGGAGCGTTGGGTACGGAGGCTACTTTGCCAAGGGTGAGCGTGGACGATACCTCGTCGATAAGCGTGACTCGCACTGGCAGGGTAACATGCTTTCTGAATGCTGCGGGAGTCCAATGATGATTTTTGGCACTATTGGCCGTACGCATCGCGAATCGTGCAACTTGATCGAGAAGTTCGATTGCTTCTTGCTTGAAGCTGAAGTGATTAGAGAGTCTAGCTAGTTGTCGAAGTATTCGGATAAGCAGTCCAAACCTGATTGCGCAGTCCCTTCTTGCGTAGATCAGGGCGAGAGTCTTCTCAATGTTCAAGGAAACATTGGGTGGTTTTGTCAGCATCACAAAGAGTTGTTCGAAAGGAATCAGAAGTGAGTAATCGAGTTGTCACGTTCTTCAAGGACTTCAGAGGCGAGTTTCGTTATCGTTCGAGCTCGACAAACGGACTGACGACCCTAGGTCCACAAGAAGGTTACACGAGGCCTGGCCGCGCTCGTGAGGCTGCTTACAAAGAGCTTCTCGAGGGCGGAACGATCACTCTGAAGTACTCTGACGGGAAGAACGAGACCACAGAAGTCTTTGAGCGTCCTGCTCCTAAACCTCTGACGAAGACAACGCTCCCCCTGAAGAAGTAGTTCTTGAGAAGTGATCGACCTCAGTATTCTCGTCTGTAGTGTCCATACTCGCTACGAGACTTTTGGGCGAGAGATTCAGCGTCAGATCTGGTCTCAATATGACTCGCTTCCGCAGCAGTACAAGGATCGTATTGAGATTCAAATCTTGACGGACAACAAGCAGATGATGTTAGGCGAGAAGCGAAACATCATGGTCGATGCTGCTCAAGGGAAGTATGTGCAGTTCATTGATGATGATGATCGCATTTCGTCAGAGATGTTCAAACTCGTTCTCGATGCAACAGAGTCTGATGCAGATGTAATCACGTTTCTAGCTGAAGTCTCGATGAATAGCTCTGAGCCCAAGATTTGCAGATACTCGATTGACTTTGCTGAAGATCAAAATACAGAATCTGGGTACGAGAGACTTCCTAACCATATCTGCGCCGTCAAGAAGTCTCTAGCAGTCAAGTCTTCGTTTCCGAATATCTTGTATGGAGAAGACTCTGCATATTCGAAGCTTCTTCTCCCACATCTGAAGACAGAGCACTTCATTAACAAGGTCTTGTACTTCTACGACTACAATGATGAGACAACAGAGACACAGTATCACAGGACGGGGGGTCTTAGAACAAAGAGAGCAGACCCTGTTGTCGATGTTGTGATGCTTTCGAACTCTGACACTCAGCTATTGCAAGAGATGACGCAGACTGCAATCAACAGCTGCATCTCAGGTGCGAACTCGCTTCCAGTGAATGTGATTGTTCTCGAGCAGCAAGAGGGTGTAGAGTACACAAACGCTCTAACGATACATGCTCCTGAGGAGTTCAACTACAACGTCTTCATGAATCGAGGAGCGAAATATGGACAAGCTCCCTGGATTCTCGCTGCAAATAACGATCTGATCTTCACGGACGGCTGGCTGCATCATCTTCTAGCAGCGAATCACCCGATTGTCTCTCCGAAGTGTCCTAGTGATCTACGACAAACTGATGTTGTTGAGAACACGATGGGAGATGTCTGCGGAAGACATTTCGGAGGTTGGTGCTTTATGATTTCTCGAGAGCTTTGGAAAGAGATCGGTGGGTTCGATACTGATGTCTCGTTTTGGTTCAGTGATAATTGTGTTATTGAGCAAGTGAAGTCTGTTGGTGTTCTCCCTATGCTCGTTCCCAAATCAATAGTGCACCATCTTCGATCCATGACTTTGATGTCTAGAGAAGATCAAGACAGTCTTACGTGGGGTCAAGTAGAGTCTTTTAACCAAAAATATCATCAAGAGCAGTTCCTCAAAGACTCGAGATACCAGGAGTGGAGGAAGTCGCAGAAGTGAGTGGGAAGCCATGTCCTCAAGGGTGTATGTGTGGACGACATTTAGGGAAGAGTTCGGAAGGCTTGAAGAAGTATTGGGCAGAGGATAGACATAGACAAGAACAGTCTGAAAGGTTGAAAGAGTTTTGGTCAAGTGAGGAGAATCGTGAACAACAGTCAAGACGTCAAAAGTTAATTAGTCTAGAAGAGGACTATTACAATTCTCGTTTAGGACAGTACAGAAAGACACCTACAACTGGACACGAAGATACGGGTTACTTCGTACTTTGTAGTCTACAAGATCACCCCTTAGCTAGGAATGGTAGTGTCTCTGAACATAGGTTGGTCCTCTGGGAGAAGCTCGGTTGCGAATCCCTTGATTGCGAACATGAGTGTCATTGGGGTTGCGGTAGAGTCTTAACTTGGAGTGCTGGACGGAGTGGGATCCAAGCTGATCACCTTGATGGGGACAAGCTGAACAACGATCCTGAGAACCTAGTTGTGAGTTGCTTTGCTTGTAATGTGAAGAGAGCTCGACTTGCGAAAAATCTTGTGTGATGATGTTGTAATCGAGCAAGTCACAAAAACAGGGACAGCACCTATGCTCGTTCCTAAGTCGATAGTGCACCACCTAAGGTCCATGACCCTTCAGAACAAGAGTGAGCAAGAAGATCTCACATGGCAACAAGTAGATATCTTTAACCAGAAGTACGGCCAGCATAAGTTTGAGAACGACCCACGTTTCCTTAGCTGGAAGTTGAACAGACAGGGTTGAGATGAAAGAAGACGCAGACGGAGAGGGAGTCAAAAAACGTAACTGGATGCGTCTTGCTGCTTGTCGCAACTATGATCCCGAGTGGTGGGACCCCAAGGTTGGAGAAGCTTACATTGCTCAAGAAGCTATACGAATTTGTAAGACCGAGTGTCCAGTTCTTCAAGAGTGTGGAGAGTATGCTAAGAGTTTCAGCAGAGTTGTTGGAGTCTTTGGTGGAATCTTCTTCACGCAGTCAGGCTCCCAGAAGAAGAAGGAAAGACCCAAAGAGTGTAGGGACGAGAGTGAGCAAGCAAGTTGAGTTTTGATAGAGCACCTGCAGGACATGCATCTGTTCCTCAGATAACGTTGATGTTAGCGTTGTTTGGTGAACGCGATTGGTCCTTGAGTGGCGAAGACGAGCTGATCGATCGTATAGAGCAGCTTCATGAAGCAGGCATGGAAGTCTGGGTTCGAAAGAACTTCCACAAACCTCAGGGCGTTGTCATGAATGAGTTTTTGACGAACAAGAATCAGATGCCGCTCTCGAGAGAAGAGGCGAAGAACCTCATCACGTGGCTGAAGACGCTTCCAAGAGTCACTTGCTATGATGACTAAGGACATCCAGATTGGAATCGTTGGACATTATACACGTCAAGACCAGATCAAACAGCTCGCGAAAGAGGTCAAAGCTGATAGCGTTTGTCTCGACGAGGGTGGTGTTGGTTGCGAAGAGAATCATCTCAGAGCGTGGAGATCACTTGCTTGGATTGGAGCTGAGTGGTGCGTTGTTCTTGAAGATGACGCTGTTCCAGTCTCAGAACTTCGCGAAGAACTTGCGAAGATGCTTCCCCATGCTCCTACACCAGTAGTATCGCTCTATCTCGGTCGGAAGCGACCACCTCAGTACCAAGACTCTGTCGCGCAGGTTATTGGCCTAGATTCACCATTCATTATGACTGACCTCTATACCCACGGAGTCGGAATTTGCGTGAAGTGGAACTTCGTCCCTAGCCTCATTGCGTATCTAGAACTTCGAAAGAGAAGGGTTGAAGAAAGCCTAGAGGAGCAATTGCCGATCGATGAGCTTATCGCAGAGTGGGTCCAGGGTAAAGGACTTGAGATCTCGTTCACAAACCCTTCGCTTGTAAATCATGCTGATGGTCCTACTGTACTTGACTTTCACCCCTCGAGGGATAAAGAAGAGGATATGAGTACACGTGAACCCGGACGAGTCGCGTGGCGTTTTGGTACTCGAGAGTCTTGGGAGGGCGATTCAATAAGACTGCCTGACCCTGGGACCTGGTATGAGTCTCCCGTGAATAAGTGACCGTGCTTATGTAGGACTTCTGTTCAGGGAGAGCTGAGTTGATTAAGAGAAGGCTCACGGTATCCTTCAAGAAGTCCGTCGGGACTACTGCTACAATGAACCCAGAGGTCGTTGAAGTTGTCGTTATTCCGATCACTGCACCGTCTTCAAACCTCGACAACTATACACTTGTTGGCGGGAAGCAAGTTCAGAAGATTTCACTAACGCAGTCTACGAACAACGCCTACTTCGACCTCGTCCCGACTGATGATCCAGGACTTTCAGAGCGAATCCTCTACCGAATCGGCTGGCGTACGCAGTTTCTCGGCAAGACGTACACCGAAGACTTCGCGATGCCGAACTTCGATGTCAACTTTGCGGATCTGCACGATCTAGGCGAGATTGTCCCTAGTGAGACTTATCTCCAGCAAGCGGATTTGGGCGTTGCTGGGCGTGTAGCAAAACTGAACGAAGACGGACAAGTTGTCAATGCTTTTGGGACTCCAATTACAGGACAGGGAGATGCTGACGCAGTTGGTGAAGCTCTTGCGTCTGAGACAGCTGCTCGTCTAGCTGCTGACAATGCAGTTCGAATTCAGCTTGAGCAAGAACTCGCAGCTCAGATCCAATCCACCCTAGATACTGCTCAATCGAATCTGCTCACTGCTGTCAGCAACCTCCACACCGCTGATCTTTCTGAAGCGACTATCAGAGCGAATGCAGTTATCGATCTCAACAACACAATTGACCAGCTCGAGACAGATACGAACGCTCAGATCGCGGATCTTGTAGCTACGACAGAGTCTCATACAGCTACGCTTCTCACCAAAGCAGATCTCGTTGGCGGGAAGGTTCCTTCGTCACAGCTTCCAACAATCTCGTTGACAACTGCTGTTCCAGTTGCGGATCAAGCTGCGATGCTCGCTCTCACAACTACTCAGGTTCAACCTGGTGATCTAGCAGTCCGCCCTGATGGGACGTGGATTCTTCTACAGAATCCGCCCTCGACTCTCTCCAACTGGCTCAAGACCTCGTCCGCAGGTGAAGTCCTCTCAGTCAATGGCCACACTGGTGCTGTTGTACTTGCTGCCTCTGATGTCGGAGCAAGATCTAGTTCAGTTGCTGTCCCTGCAACAGATGTTACAGGATTAGCAGACTTTGAAACTGCTACAAACTCGTCTCTTACTTCTCAAGCTTCTCGTATTACAGCAATCGAGAACAGCACAGTAATTGTTAGGCTCAATGGAAGCGGAGTTGTACAGTCAACTCTTCTAGACACTGACATAGCAAGGGTCAACAACAGCAACGTCCTCGTTAAGAAGGACGGGACGCCGATTGCTGTTACAGGGTCAGGTGCTGTCGACTCTGTCAATGGGAAGACAGGAATCGTTACACTTGCTATCGCTGACCTAGCTGACCTTCAGAACGAACTCGATGATCGTGTACTACTCACTGATCCGAGACTTACAGACTCTAGAAACCCGACATCACACAAGAACACTCACTTCACAGGTGGGTCAGACGAGCTTACTCCTGCTCAAATTGGTGCGAGATCTGCTAGTGATCCTGTCCCTATAGGAGATGTTCAGAACCTATCCACGACTTTAACCAATCACGGAAACAGAATCAACGCTCTCGAGGTTGGTGGTGTCTCTGGCGGAGGTTCAGGAACTGACCTCAAAGGTGTTCGCTACGACTGGTATGAAGCAACTGACGATTTCTCGAATGTAGCAATCGATTCACCCTTTGGCTACAACCCTACGAATCCAAATGCGAATGCTGATGGCTTCTACTACAACCCAGACGGTGCAGATGACGGTGAAGGCGTCTATGCGTACATCACGCCTAACGGCCACCTTGAGCTTCGACGACGAAACGAAGCTAATGGAGCTGACCCAGAGCTAGCTACTCAAGGTGATCTCGATTCGCTAACCACTATCGTAGGTGGAAAGGCCTCTCAGACTGATCTCGACGATCTGACAACTGTAGTTGGCGGAAAAGCAGAACAAACAGATCTCGATGACTTGACTACGGTCGTAGGCGGAAAAGCCTCTCAGACAGCTGTAGATGATCTTACCACAGTTGTAGGTGGAAAGGCCTCTCAAACTGATCTTGACGATCTAGTTACTGTAGTCGGTGGTAAAGCTCTCCAGACTGATGTCGATGATCTAACCACTGTAGTTGCAGGGAAGGCAGATCAAACCGATCTAGACGATGCTGTCGATCGACTTGACACTATTGAGACTGCACTTCCCAACAAAGCTGATCTCTCAGGAGGTGTGCTCACCTCTAGTCAAGTCCCGACGAACATTCCAGAGTCTTCAATCATGGGACTTGTTTCTGACCTTGCAGCGAAGGCAGATCTCGTAGGCGGGAAGATTCCGTCTTCTCAGTTGCCCTCAATTGCAACGAGCGAGACTTATACAGTTGCAAGCAGGGCTGCTATGCTTGCCCTTACGACTACTCAGGTTCAGGTTGGAGACATCTGCATCATTACCACTGGTGCTGATGTTGGTACATACCAACTGATTGACCCAGACCCTACGTCTTTCTCGAATTGGCTGAAGTATACGCAAGCTGCCGATTCTGTTACCTCTGTCAATGGACACACTGGTATTGTAGTCCTCGCTGCTTCAGACGTTGGTGCGAGATCGTCTTCTGTTGCTGTCCCACAAGCTGATGTTTCAGGATTAGTGACGGCTCTGAGTTTGAAGGCAAATCTCACAGACCTTGTCACAAAGACCTCAACATCAGATGTAAATGGACTTATCACAGCATCTGTTGTGTGTAAGCAGCTAGCCGGTCGTGTTGCTACTTCAAACATTGCTTCGCTTTCAGGACAGCAGGTTGCTGACGGTTCTCTGATGTCTCTTGGAACTGTTGTTCTATTGACTGCACAGACGTCTTCAATTCAGAACGGACTTTGGACAGTCAATACGGGTGCGTGGACACGCGTCTCAGATATGTCTGATGCATCGTACTTTGTTAAGGGAACGCTCGTTCTCGTGTCAGGTGGCACAGTCAATTCAAACACGTTCTGGCAAGAGACTGCAGCATCAGGTGTAGTTGGGACAAACGTCAACAACTGGTCTAAGGTGATGACCGCAGGGCCACCAAATGCATATACAGGCTCCAATGGAGTTCTGCTATCTGGACTAGACTTCTCCCTAAAGGCAGTTACAGGCGGTGGTATTGTTGCGTCAGCGGGAGGTGCTTCTGTTGATACGAATGTTGTTGTTCGCAAGTATGCAGTCAACTGCCCGAGTGGGTCGACAGTAGCGAATATCACCCACAATCTGGGAACGCTCGATGTTGAAGTGACTGTTAGGGAGATAGGTAGTGGACTTCTGGTTTTTGTGCCTATCACTGTTACAGGACTGAATACTTGCTCGCTTGAGTTCGGGACAGCACCAACATCAGGTCAGTATCGAGTGATTGTTCAGGGGTAACAAGTGCCCTCTTCTTACTTAGAGTATCGTGGCCCAACGATAACTGCGAATCGTGAGATTTCATATAGAAGTTATGTTGCTTCACGAATGGCTTCGAACCTAACAACTACAGAGATCGATAACACAATCACGTCAGCTCTTTCGGGATATGTTGCTCAGACGTATGTTGATGTTCAAGATGAGCTTAATGCAACACAGTTCTACATCCAGCAGCAGGACAATCTCAGACTGAAGTTAGCTCAGAAGGATGTAGCGAACGGTGTCCCTAGTCTCGACTCGACAGGGAGAATCAACCCTGTTCGAGTAGGTGGGTCTGTCTCCCAACGTTACCCAAGGGGCTTTTGGTCACCAACAGCGTACAACTCGAGCTCTGTTGTTGTGAGTACAAACGCTGATACATCAGTTTATACATGTGGAGTGACTGACCCTGGGTATACGTACAAGCTGCTCGTGTTCGGGACTTTTGACGGGTTGTCCTCGACTGATGGTATTGCACCTGTCGTTAGTGTTCGGGTAGGAGATACAACAGGTCCTATCATCGCCCAAGGTAAGGGGAGCCTTGACAGCTACAATTACTGGGCTTGGGATAACTTCAATCGAATTGTCTTCAGTGGTCTGGGTGGTTCTGATTATTGGGAAGAGTCCTATACAGGAACTGCTCCTGGCACGATCTATGTAGACGGTAACCAGACTCGTTGGAACGCTTCAGGAGCGAGCACAGATCGACAAGGCTTCTTCCGAAAGACTGGTCCTTCTGCTACGACGTATGATGACTGGCAAGAGATAGCTCTTCGTATGAGTCACGCACCTGAAGACACAACTGACTTCGGTGGACGCTGTCGACTCTACCTCTATGGGCGTGTGAATACTGCTCATTCTCAACATGTTTATTGCTACTGGGATGGTCGAGATACTCTCCACTATGGCTACTCAACTGCGAGTTCAGAAGTAGAGATAGACACTCGTAGTCTATCAATGTCCGAAGGGGACATACTGAGGTTGAGGTGTGGTGCAGATGCTGGGAACAAACGACTTTTCGAGTTTTTGAAGAATACTACCTCACTCGCTACGTGGGATGATTCGTCCTCTTCTGTGACCCGAATGGGCGCGAACAACAGGGGTTGGGGTTGGGGCATTCGACCAGGAGGCAAGGACTTCGCTCTCGCACTTTGGGCGCAGACTGAACCTCCTGGAATTGATTGGATTACGATCAATGATACGATTCCAGGAACTGATGCTTCGAGTTATGCTCCAGTTAATGTGCAGCCTCTAAATCTAGCCTCTCAATCCTCGTGGACGGGTAGCAAGACACTCACAGTTACAGTCAATCGTAGCGCGAATTCGAGTGCAGTTGCGTTGACTACTGCTCGTCCTAACCTTCATGTAATAGCGGTGCCCGTATGACAGGTCAGCCTTACGTTGGACGACAACCTGACTCCGACGCTGCTATTACGAATAAGCAGTATGTCGATACGCGGTACGGACAAGTCGCTGTTGATCTGTCGTATGTGAACTCAGCTGCAGCTGCAGCAGCTGCTACGCTTGTTACTCAGTCGTATGTCGATACGAGGGACAATACCAAGGCGAAGATCACTGCAGTTCAAGCTGCTGATACAGCTTACATCCCTGTCACTCAGAGAGGTGCAGCGAGTGGTGTAGCTTCACTAGGTTCTGATGGATTTGTCCCTTCTGGACAATTGCCTACAACTCTAGTAGATCGTTCTTCAAGCGCAGCTAACGTAACAACTGTTCTCTTCACATCGAAGACAGTCACTACAACAGCAACTAAAGAGTTTCAGGCTGCTACGATTGAGATCGCTGATCCAGGATACCCATACTACCCACTCATCTTCGGCTCGATTGAAGGCTATTGCTCCGTCCAGAGTCAGATTAGACGTTCTGGTGGAGGTAGTATCGGGAAGATGGCTGTTCTTGATCCCTCGAACCAGTTATGGGCTGCAGGCATCGCTCTTGGAGTGTATCAGCAATCCCAGTGGTGCTTCAACCCTGCGTGCGACCCTTCAGTAACACCCTTTACTCGCCCACCGATGACAGGCAACACGCTCCTATCGCTCTACATCAGTCTTTGGGCAGGCACAGCTTATACATTCGTGAATGACAATCTTGTCTTCACTACTGCGATTGTTCCAGGAGTCTAGAGTGCCTACGATTCCCTATGTTGGCCCTGAGCCAGACGATTCAGTTGCTGATGGTGTACAGAACAAACTGATGGTCGAGACTCAACTCACATCTGGTGTAACTCGTTCGTATGTTGACGGTCGAGTAGCAACTCTAATCGCTGGAAAAGCGACGAAGTCGTATGTTGACACGCATGACGCACTCTACGCGGATTCTAGCTACTATGCTGCTCAAGACGCTCTTCTGATTCCGTTGACACAAAGAGGCGTAGCTGGTGGAGTCGCTACTCTCGATTCACTAGGGCGAATTCCAGATGCTCAAGTCCCTGCGTTAGGCGCAGGCATCTTCAAAGGGCCGTATGGCATCACAGGCATAGCTGCAGGTACCGCAGGGTCTACGCCCGTCAAAATTGCTGAATTTGCTCTCGGAGCTACAGGAGTTCGATTCAAGCCACTAGTTTTCATGAACATCTTGTTCACTGTTGTAGGGCGAGCGAGGCCAATCGTTGAAGTCAAGATTGGTGACACTACGCAGACTACGTACGATGCTCAGACTTTAGTTGCTTCTGGATACGGTAGGGCGATGTATGACGACAACTCACTTGTAGTTGTGAAGCCTGCTGCAGATACTACAAATGTGATGCAGGATGGTACTCAGACCTACTACAGCATGACTACTTCATACAACTTGAGTGTGTGGGCTTTTGATTCTACTGGAACTGGACAGCTAACATTTGCATCAGGACAAATAGCTTCAGCTGCTGCATGGCTTATGAGAGTAGTTACGTAAGGTTTAGTTCGAAGAGGGTGTGATGACCGAGAAGGTTTTGCCTTACAACCAGAGTGTCGTTCCTCAGGAGACTGGGTACTGGTGTGGTCCTGCTACAACACAAGTCGTTCTCAACTCACTTGGGATCATAATCCCTGAAGCGACTCTAGCTTCTGAAATTGGAACGACTACAAACGGAACTGACTTTGTCGGACTCATTGAGCGTGTTCTAGATAGACACGTTCCTGATGCTCAGTACACATCAGTCTACTTAGAGCAAGATCCTCCGAGTCAGCTTCAGAAAGATCTTTTGTGGGAGCGTTTGACACGTTCAATCAATGCAGGGTATGGAGTCCCGACGAATTGGGATTCTCCAGTTACGAATCATCCTATTGCGATCAAGGGGTCGACTACTCCGAATTACGGCAATCGAGAAGTCTTTCACTATGTCCCTGCGATGGGCTACGATGACAATTACGACGGCAAGGGGTCACGTGCTGTTTGGATCGCTGATCCTGGATTCAGGCCGTTTGGGTACTGGATTACGTTTGATCAATACGCTTCGCTGATCCCACCTAAGGGCTATTGTTACGCGAACGTGGGTAGTGAAGTCATCGCTCCTACACCAATCCAGACTCCGCCGGTCGCAATTCTTTCCAAAGCGATGAACGATACTGTCTCGCTAGAGCGCTACTCGCAGTTGCTTCCGTATGTAGCGGATGCTCTACGCAAGTCTGAGTGTATTACAGTCAATCGAATTGCGATGTGGTGCGCTCAGATTGGTCATGAATCTGTTGGCTTGAAGTATATGCGTGAACTTTGGGGACCAACTGCAGATCAGCTTACGTATCAAGGTCGTATGGGCAATGATCAACCTGGAGATGGCTATCGTTACTTGGGTAGGGGCCCAATTCAGGTCACTGGCAAGGACAACTATCGAAAGCTTTCGCAGTGGGCTTTCAGCGAGGGCTATGTCCCAACTGCAACATTCTTCGTTGATAATCCTACGAAACTCGAGCAAGATGAGTACGCGTTCTTAGGTGCTGTTTGGTACTGGACGGTCGCACAGTCTACACTCAACACACTCTCTGACAACGGTGACATTAGCAGAGCATCGAAAGCAGTGAATCGTGGCAATCCTAACGCTATCTCAGAAGCGAATGGAATTGAAGATCGAACAAACAGATGGATAACATGCAAGGCTATTGGAGATTCGCTCCTGAGTCTTGTCAACTACAAGGGTGAGGTAGAGGGAGACTTACTAGTGAGTTTGTCAGACAAGCAGCAGCAAGAGATTTACGACAAGATCATGGGCTACCCGTCGAGTCCACAGTTCAATGGGAAGTGGCCGAGTCGAGCGATCTTCCGTGATGACAATCAAGGAGTCGACGATACAGTCGGGATGATGTTGAACACTGATGGAAGTGTGTGGGACATCCTCGTGATCATCGGTGCACTTACAGGCGTTCAAGAACATGTCGCTCGTGTTCAGAGACTTGCTAACGGTGAGGGTCCAAATGGGTCAGTAGAGGGGTTAGTGACACTTGCCAAAGAACTTCTACAGTTTATTCAGAAGGAGAAGTAGAGTGACTAGCCCTACTCCTGTCCCAACAGTTGACACAGAACTCAAGGACGGTACTGTTGTAGCTGTCCCCAAGCCATCCGAAACGCTAGTCGTCCCTGCAGGTGGTATGGTTCCGCTGAAGACTTTGGACGATTGGCGTGCCCTCTTCCACCAACTTGTCCCGGTTGTTGTCACCTCGCTTGTAGGAGCTCACTTAGTGACAGACACTGCGGTTACCTTGTGGTTACCGTATATCTTTGCTATCGCAGACCCCTTGCTCTCCTTAGGGAATACTCGAGATCGCGTTCGTCGCATTGTATACAGCGTTCTAGCGCTCTTACAGGGTGGATCACTCATCACTTCGCTTACAGTTTCGCTTTCTGATCATTCAGACCCGCGCATTGCTCCGCTTATCATGGTCGCAGGGACGATTGTCACTGGCGTTCTTGGACGTATCTTCACACCAACGTCTACAATGATTCCGAAGTCTCAGATCAAAGTGGTTTCAAACTAGGAGAGTTAGATGGCAAGTGCAGAAGATGAAGTAAAAGGACAACTCGATGGGCGAGATCCGAATGCTCCTAACTACCCGCCTCTGAGTTGGCGTGGAGTTAGTCTCTATCATGAAGTCGAGCTTGGACAAAACACGGTCGTTCGTCCTGCAGGCGCAGATCCTGGGAAACTGCCTGGCGATCTCTGGTGGACAACGAGCACTCTTGATCAAATAACAGTTTTGTCTGAGATCTACACTAACAAGTATCACGGTCAAACAGGGTGGGACATGCTCTGTGGTCTCTTTGCCGTCCTCGTTGAAGGCAAAGATCCCGCAGAAGTTCGCAAGTCTTTAGGCATGTAGAACATGACGTGGTGGGACGTTAAGGCTCAGCTTGATGGTCGTCAGTACGTTAAGCGTAAGATCTACAATGCTGCTGGAACTGGAGCGCAGTGGGATACGTGGAATGATCCTACATTCCTCGTTGCGAGTCAGCTAGACAAGCGCTTCTGGGACCATCAAGGAGTCTGGTATCCAGCAGCGACTTTCCCAATGAAGCAGTCAGTTGACACGCTCGTTTCAGAGCATTTGAGACTTCTTGATCTGAAACCGCCAGAGCAGGAGTGGGCTGGAGTCTACTATAGCCAATCTGGAATCGGCGCGAAGCGCATCTATGATCTGACCCGACCAGGCCAAGAGTACGAGCGTCACGGCAAGACTCTCAAAGCGATGGTCATCTTTGGTCCGCCCTGTCGTGAGAAGAATGTTGCGAACGGAAATAAGTGGGCAAATTGGCCAATGCCCGACAAAGATTCGCGTGGTATTAGCGACAATCGCTTCAAAGACACACCTGACTTCATCTACGACTTCGTACATCACAAAGACATCTATGGTGAAGTACCTGATGACGATGTAGGTGAAGACATGACGATGATCTACAGAGTCGTACAAGATCCGATAGCTCTTCTGTCAGGCAAAGATTCTGCAGTCGAGCAGATAACAGAGATGATGGTCTCACCTCTGAAGGAAATGCCTGCTGCTGTCATCGCTATCTTCAAAGGTCTGCAGTTCGTGACGACATCACCTTGGCCAACGTACCCACACACATCATATACTGTCGAAGATGCTATTAGACTCTTGAATGGGATAGGTGAGAGTGAGACTGCAGCAATCTTCTAGGAGTCATGTATGAGTGAACTCGATAAGTTGTACAAAGAGTCACTTGTACACCTAGAACGTGTTAGGAAAAGCTCTGCAAAGAAGTGGTATCATGTCTCTCCGTCTGAACTTCAGCCTGGTACAGGGTTGACTCCTTTTGGAGGTACGTCTCCGTACGGGAGGACACAGGGAACAGACCCTGAAGAGAACCACCTCTGGGTTACAGACACCCTCCCAAATGCAAGGGACTGGCAGAAGGCAATCTCGTCGGATACAGGCGTTGAACCCAAGTATGTGTATGAGGTTACGCCTAACGAGACACCTGCTGCTCGAGCAGGCGGGACTTCGAAGGTCGATTCTGAGTGGGGAACTTCAGGAGCCACTATCAAGAGACTTGTCCCTGACCAAGAAGTCGAAGATTCGTTATTAGGACTAACCTCTCAAGACAAGCGTACACTCAAAAAGTGGGGACCTGGAGCTTTTAAAGACCCACACTCTAAGCAGTTGTATAACCCGAACTGGCGCGATGATCCCTACTACAGTGCTCAACCCAGATCTAGTTACCAGCCACTCGAGATAGAGAGACTTCACAACATCCCACCGCCTGAAAACGATCCCTTCGAGCAATACCGACGTCCGGGAGCACGACTAGACAATGATTGGTAGTTAAGTGGGATCGCAGCAATCTTCTAGTGGACCATTTGGACGCATCTTGAGTGAGACAGATCAAAAGAGAGAGTGCTTTAGAGCGTCACTTGTTGAGTTCATCTCCCAATTTGGGTTTAACAACTCAGCGAAGCTAGCTGACGGTCTGATTAGAGAGTACAACCTAGAGAAGAAGAAGAGTTGAGACACGAGAAGAGATCAGCTTTCAATCTCAATGAGATTGACCTCGTTCGCGACTTTACGACCTCCCTCTCAACTTCAACTCCGTGGGACTCGATTGTCGATTTTGCTGTTCATAAGTCCTTCTGTGGCCAGTCACTCTACCCAAGACAGCTAACCCTTCTCAAGCTGATCTTTCTTGAGACAGAGAACATGACTGCGTACGATCTCGAAGTTATCGAGGAGTGGCGTAGGGGTTTCACCCAGCACAAAGAAGTTGCTGGCATCCAGCCTGACATTTGGGAGCGAGTAGATTGGCTGAAACAGCGAGGTTACAAACACTTCCCGCATATTCAGTCAATTCTCGGGAGACGTGGTTCTAAAGGAGTCATCGGTGGAATTCTGGGAGCGTATATGCTCTCGTACTTCCTCTGGCTCGACAACTGGCAGCAGCACTTTGGTGTGAAGCCACATTCAGATGGCTACCTCTCCGTGATCGCAACTACCCTCGATCAGGCGAAGCGCTTTCAATTCAATGACATCAAGCTCGTTGTTGAAGCTTGTGAATATCTGCAGCCTTACATCTACACTGACAAGGAGTACTACCTTTCGATTCAGACCCCTTCGGACAAGCGATATCTGAATGAGCTTGTAGCTCGAAAGATTCCGATTGAGCGGGAGATTGCTTCGCTTAAAGCGATGGCCTTTTCAGCTAACTCATCGTCCTCTCGTGGTGGCGCGGGCTTTAGCAACTTTCTCGATGAGTTTGCGTGGCAGATCACTGGAACTGGGTCCGTTAAGACTTCAGAACAGATCTATGCAGCCGTTCAACCCTCGTTGAGGCAGTTCAAGAAGGACTCGCTAACGTACATCCCATCAACCCCTTACTCTCAAATTGGGCAGTTCTTTACGCTCTACAACCAGGGCGTTGTTCTGATGCCTGAGTACGTGAATGGGCGTATGGAGCTCAAGGAGCAAACAGAGAAGACGCTCGGAGTTGATGCTGAAGAGCAGCTCCTCAAAGCGACTGCTAACCCAACCTTCCTTGTTATTCAGCTCCCTTCGTGGGAGATGTATAAGGATTATGATCGCTCTCATCTTCTCCCAGTGAAGAAGAACTCTGTTGAGATGGGACGACAGTTAAAGTCTGCAGTCGTTGAATATAACGAAGAGATGCAGATTCTCGAGAAGGTCAACCCTGAAGCATTTCGCGTAGAGTATCGTGCTCAATTTGCGACAGTTCAAGATGCGTATCTAAAGCCCGAAAAAGTCGAAGCGATGTTCGTCGATCCAGAGTGGCGAGCTCCGCTTACTCGTCAAGAATCTGGAATCGTTGCTCGTCAGTACAGGATTCACTGTGATCCAGGCTTGTCAGGTGCAAACTTCTCGATGTGTATTGGCCATCTCGAAGAAGCTCCACCTGATGAGAATGGACAGATCTGGCCGCATGTTATCATCGATCAGTTGCATGTCTGGCGCCCAATCGATTACGAAGACAATGTTGTTGACTATGTTGGTGTACAGCAAGATTTGATCGACACGCTCAACAACTTCCCCTCGACTACAGCTCTGAGTATGGACCAATGGCAGAGCGCGTTCTTCCTTAGAGACCTTCAGAATCGCTTCAGCCCTCAGATTCGTATAGCGCAAGAGACTTTCGATGAGAGGTCAAACCAATCGAGATTTGAGAAGTTCAAATCAGCTTTGAACTTGGGCTGGATCCACTCGTACAAAGACAACTTCTACATCGATAACTCTTCGTGTCTTCTCGAACTCGAATTGAAGTTCTTGCAGATGGTGAATGGACGTGTCAAGAAGCAGGATGTGGGCCCAGTCACAACTAAGGACTTAGCAGACTCGTTGATGGTTGTTGTGACTGATCTTCTTCATGATGCTTTGGACATGTGGTCAAATCAGCATTTGAATGCTACTGCGTTTGGCTCGACTGATACTCCTGGACTTCGATCCGGTCGTGAAGAAGACCGATTCAGATCGTTTCAGTCAGGTTCTCGTCAAGAGAAGTTCAACCAGATGCTGAATCAGCAGAGGTCTAATCGCAGATTTGGTGGAGACAGTCTTGCACCTTCACGCGGACGTTTCTAGAAAAGAGTTTTGGGAACTCCATGTGTGTCCTGGATTTATACCCTATAATCTGTCTATAGGAGTAAGTCAAACAGAAACAGGAGAAGAAGATGTCCGAGAAGGTGAGCTGGTTCTCAGCACTTGCTATTGCAGTCTTCGCAGGTTCGATTACGTACGGACTCGGAGAGCTCTACTTGTACGCAATCTCGCGTTAGATAGAGCGAAACCCAATAGTCAACATACCTGTTGTCTTGGTTTGTCTCAATAGCTTTTCACTACCCCTATATAAGTATACGTCGACGAACGAAAGAGACTTCTTCTGATGGTAGCAGATTACCAACGTTATACGGATCTCGTAGAGTACTTCGACGAGCCTACAGAAGAAGCAAAACTCGCAACTCAACGTCTTATCGCTTCACGGAGCGAGAGTGTCGAAGATGCGATCGACCTTTTGATGATGCTAGGTGTGCATCCTGATCAGTTGAAAGAGGAGAAGTGTCAGAAGGAACAGGAACAAGCTCTAGAAGAGAAGCGAAGGGTTTCGAGTTTACAGTACGAACGTTAGTTGAAAAGAAGTATGTAGTTGATGCTACTACTCGCGTCGAAGCAGAGTTGATCTTTGCCAAAGAGCGTGAGAGTGGAGTAGTCAACATAGAGGGCGTAGTGCAATCAATATCGTGTAGATTGCTCAATGACCTTCAAATCGATCCAGATGTTTTCGAAGTGCTCGAGACCAGTAGTGGTGATGGGCGCCCGACATTCTACACAGTAATTCACAAAAAGTCTGGGCTTCGTAAGACTAAATCAAGTCTCGAAGCTGCATATAGTAAAGTGATTGCAGATCTCTCACGAAGGAATCAGAGTGGACATCATCTCGAGACACCCACGTCCTAAAGCAGTCTTACTAGATTGTGATGGTACTTTAGTTGATGTCCGCCCTGTTCTTCATCACGTTCAGAACAAGCCGAAGAACTTCGACAAATTTCACGGTGAAGCGATCCATTGCCCGCCACATCAAGAAGCGCTAGATTACGCTGTAGAACACTTTCACAAGGGTTACACACTTCTCGTAGTCACTGCGCGTATGCAGAAGTGGCATGGCCCCACGTTAGAGTGGCTTCAAAAGCATCTCAGTGTTCCCTTTCACGGCCCCTTTATGAGGCCTGACAAGGACTACAGATCTGATGTTGAGATTAAGCGAGAGATCTTTGGAAGACTCTCGGCAATGTTCGATATCAGGGGAGCGATTGACGACAATCCGAATATCATTGAGCTGTGGAAGTCATTGAATCTTAAAGTGAAGCAAGTCGAGAGAGTAGATTGGGGAGCGCAAGAATGAGTGCACTGACATCAGAGTCCGTCGAGCATCTTTCAGTTGAAGAACTGAACACGCGGTACATCTTCTTGAAGGGCCGAATGAAGGTGGGAGTCTTCCTTTCGCATAAGTTGAGAGAAGAGACATACGATGACTTCGCTCTAGTAGAGTCTGAGTTGAAGAGACGAGAACGAGAGTCTGAAGAAGACTGAGTGACATCTTGTTTCGTGGACTTCTCTATACTATAATTCATCTATGAGTATCAAGGCCACAGAAGCAATCCTTCCCAATTGGTACGATCCTGAGAAGTTCAAAGGACTCATCGTACTCAAAGGTGTACAAGAGGGGGTTGTCTCACTCGTTTCGAAGTACAACCCCTCGAGGGTCAAGTGGACGTCAGATTGCAAGTACTGCTTGAGTCAGATGGATTCTGACTTCTACCCGAATCATACAGCGATGGATCATTGCCAATCCGGCAAGCATTCCCATTGTACCTGCGACTCTTGTTTCTGAAGTAGGTTGAAGATGAAGCGTGTAAGAGAGAAGTTTGTCCAGCATCTTTTAGAACTTGTACAGTTCATATAGACTGTCAAGTAGAAGTAGTTCCAAAAGAGAAAGTGAAACAACTACAGTGTCTGAAACAAAGTCGTCTCGAAAGCTTGGGCGCCGTCAGGCCGAAGCCCTCGCGCTGCTGAAGGAACACGGTACGTACTCGAAGGGGTGCGGCTGGAAGTACAACTCTCATTCGGAATCTGTCGAGATTTACGAGTCGCTCGTAGGACGCGGTTTCGTCTCTTCGATCGCGAATGACGATGGTCAGGTTCAATACACCTTCGTCTCCGAGCCCGAAGTTCAGCAGGAAGAGTCTCCTGCTCCGAATCCGGAAGTTGAGGCAGTCTCTGAAACCCCTTCAGAGCAGTCCTTTCCGAGTGAGGCTGAAGAGGTTCCTCCGACTTTCAGCGATCCGATCCCGCAGTTCCAGTAAGGACAACTAAAGACTTCTGAGCTCGAACTCTTACCCCCCCTAGACGAAGAGCTCAGAGAACTCCTACTCCCTCGTGGTTCACTCCTGTTCCTGCGGGGGAGTAGGACTGAGCGAAAGAAGTTCGAAAACTTTTCAGAAATCTGTAGAGACATCTTTTGTTCTTCAGTTCGAGGTTCTATAATTTAACTATAGGAGGTCAAGAGATCCTCCACTTCATGGAACAGGAGAAAGAAATGAAGAAGATCGCAGTCACTACAATCGGCCCCAACGGAATCGACGGTTTCCACATTCACGCCGAAGGTTGCCGGGATATCAGCCAGCGCAAGTATCACCGCTCAGAGAAGTACAACGAGATGATCACTTCGATGCAGGATCTGGTCGAAGGGACTTACTCGGACATCATCGCAGAAAACGAAGACAGCACGTGGGAAGACTACATCTCGGAATTCACGGTCTACCCTTGCGTCGGTGAACTCCCGTACGAGGATGAGGCCGAAGAGGTCGAAGCTGAAGTTGTCGAGATCGAAGAGGTCGTTGAAGATGAGGTCGAGGAGACGACCTACTCCGTCAGCGTTGGACGCAAGCTCGGCAAGAATCAGAAGTACGTCATCGCGAAGCTGGGCGAATACGGCGAGTACTACAAGGGCGCAGAGTGGTGCTGGTACTTCCACAGTTCAACAACGGAAGTCTTAGAGAGTCTCGAGAGTCGAGGGTTGGTTGAGTCTTATACCCATCGTGAGACGGGGGAGAAGATTTGGACTCTAACTCCAGCCGGAGAGTTTGTTTATGAAATTGATATCAAGGAGTATGTAAGGGAGGCATCGTAGAGGGATGGGAGAGAAGTGCAGGGAGGCGTGTCAGTGTAAAAGACACACACCGACAGAAGAGTCGAAGGAGAAGAGGTCTAGAAGGATGGCGGAGATATGGGAAGACCCAGACTCGTCCCATAACTCCGAAGAAAGACATCAGAAGCTTGTAGACTCCCTTCGGGGTCGAGCGCAAGAGTTTACAGTCTCCGAAGGGTATCGGATTCTCGGAAATCAATGGGACCACCCTCTCGCTGCATCAGGAGCTCTTGCTGAACACCGCAAAGTTCTCTGGGAAAAACTTGGTTGTGAATCCCTTGATTGCGAACACGAATGTTACTGGAGTTGCGGTAGAGTTTTAACCTGGGGCGGAATTCACGGAATCTGTGCTGATCATCTCGATGGAGACACGTTGAACAACGATCCAGAAAACTTAGTCCCTAGTTGTATCGGGTGTAATACAAATAGAGCTCGAGCAGGAGATCCCTTAGATTGGTGTCCGAGGTCACGTACCTCTAGTTGAGATTGAAAGCGTACTGCCTTCGAACTTTCTTTGAAGACATCTTTTGTTCTTCAGTAATTTAACTATAGAGACAAAGAGTCTCAAAGAAACAGGAGAAGAAGAAATGGCCAAGAGTTTCGCAGAAGCGCTCAAAGACTTCGAAGACGTCCAGTCCAAGTATGCGCGTTTCGGTGCTGCTGATACTGAGTCTCGGTCAGAGCTTTGGACTCGAATTGATGAGATGTACCACAACGGTCGTCGAGTTGCTGCACCCTCGTCAGTTCGTGGGTGGCAGCTCTTCACAGACATGAAAGGTGTCGGCAAAGCTGCCGAAGAGCTCTACTCAGCCGCAGAAAAGGCAATCACGGCCGCCAAGCGGGATCCGCAGGGCGTTAACGTTTATCTCGGAATCTGATCAAGTTCAAGAAACGGGAGAGACTACAATGAGCGTTGTTATCTTCACAGACAAGGGCACCTTCAGGGGCCGCAAGATCGAATCTTGCGTGCGAACGAATTTCGGCGAGACAGCGATCTTCAAGGGCGATGATCGCGAGTCCGAAGAACAAGGCTTGGTAGGTCTGATCGGAGTTCAAGAGAATGGTGACTTCAAAGTCCTCGCGGAAGTAACCCGCATCTATGAGCGTGAGCCTTACGTTGCTCCGCCTTCTCGTTCGCAGCGGTGGCAAGATGCGAATAACAAGCTCCGTGATGCGATTACGATCGCTGAAGAAGTTCGCGACGAGTACGAAGAAGCAGAATCGTGCGAAGATTGCACAGAAGAAACAGGAACGTGCGATGTTCATGATGAAGATCAGCTTCAGCAGAAGCTTGATGATGCAACTGATAAGTGGTCAGAAGGACTCAGTGAGCTCGAAGAGCTGAAGGATGAGTACAGTGAGTGGTACGACAATCTGCCCGAGAATCTTCAGAACGGGTCTCCAGTAGCCGACAAGTTGCAGGAGATCTCGTACATGGATCTCACGGAAGTCTCATTTGAGCTCGAAGATGTCGAGAACAACATCTCAGAAGCTGAGGGCTACGTAGACGAGTACGAGTCTGCAGACCTCCCGCTCGGATTCGGTCGAGATTAGAAGTAGCGCTACTCCGCCTTCTCAACAGAACTAATGAGGAGGTAGAGTAGCATGTTCAGAAGTTCAGCAACGCTCCAACGAGAGTCTCGACAACGTTCGATTGATCCTCTCGTTGTTGAGTACACAAACTCTCGACATACGTGGTATGACGGTTCAATTGAGTCAGTGGGCAAACGACTTGCTCAGTGTAACAAGATTCTGAGTCACGTCAACCCAACACTCGCAGATTCAACAGATTATCTGAAGGTTGCCCAAGATCTCGAGGAAGATCGTAGACGACTAATCGCAGAGCGATCGCAGTTTACAAGTGGTGATCTTTTGCTTGAGAAGCAAGCAGAGTTCGACTTTGCTCAAGCAGTAGAGAGCTTTGAAGGCCTTCCCAAGAATGCGAAGCGTTGGGTTGCGTTAGAGACACCGAAACTTGCTTCTGCTTACAAAGATACTGATCGTGAAACTGTTCAGACTCTTGTTGCTGATCACGTGAAGAAGAGTGTCACGAATCTGACTTCTTCGCAAATGCGACGTTTAACTTCTGCTCTTCAATTTTCTGTAGGACGAGAGCTTCAACAGAGACCTCAGAAACGCGTTGCAAAGAAGACAGAACGAACTGACTACGCGAAGATCGAAGATCAAGCGATCTTCTTGACATAACGAGAGGACAGCGTTCACATTGTGTGGCCACGATTTCAGCTCTCTCGAAACGATCAGAACAATGTACTGGCGCTAACACATCTGCTGCAAGTTCTTTTCGCTTTTTCAGCAGGCACGCTACTGATCCTCTCACCACAGAGACGGTACGGAGCGTCGTATCAGTTCATCTTTGAGATTGACCCACACGGTGACGACATCCTAGGATACCCGCTGCTTGTTGCTGGTTTAGTGATGTTGTACGCTCTGCGGTACGGGCGTACCCGACTTATGGGTTTCGCTCTTCTCTCTATTGGTGTAGTGTGTTGGGTCTTCGGGACCTTTCTCCTACTCGGAGCACTCGCTGGACCAACAGGCGTTCTCGGTACGATCTTCTGCTTCTATACTGGCGGGCATATGATCATCCAGTCGTTGATCTACACCCGTGGTGAGAAGAGACAGAAGTGATTAGACGTCGCTACAGAGCTCTTGCTCGCTCACTCAAGAAGCAACAGAGTCAGTTTCTCTATCAACTGGACAATGAGCGGTTTCAAACTCTTCAAGCTTTCTACTACCCGATGCTAATCTTCGCGGGCTTTTATATGTACAGAGTAGCAGATGAACCGACAAGAAGTGCTCTCAATACACTCGGGGATGGTGTCTATGTTGGCTGGCTTCTACTTCACTTCGTTTGCCCGACAATGTCTTTGGTAGGGCGTCAGCTCTACAACTATTCAGCGAGGCTCGAACCTGGTCACTCAAATCCAGCCTATGGAGCGGCATGCCTCATGTTTTGGGGCGATTTTGGAGTCCTCTCTGCTATCGCGATCTACACCCTCTGTCTTGTTAACACGTACACTGTAGGACAGCCACTCTACACAACATTCTACTTCTTGATGGGACTCCCTGGTGGAGCTCTCTTTACGTGGCGTTCGTGGCGTCGTATCCGTGAAATTCACAAGTTGGAGAAGAGACTCTAGTGAATCCACAGGTAAACACGATCGGTGCGATCATCATCGGAATCGTTACCTCAGGTGGTCTCTGGACAACTCTTCAGTTCCTCCTCAACTGGTCTGGACGGAAAGCGGAAGCGAGTCGTCTCAAAGCAGCTGAGGAGAAGGATCGTGAAGATGCTCATAAGGCAGAGGCTGAGAGACTCGCATTCATTCAGGATGTTGAGCGTACGGCCTATGATCGAGCTGTTCAAGCAGCAGATGAGCGAGTCAAGGACACTGAAAAGCATTGTCTCGATTGCGAGACAGAGGTTCAAGGACTCAGACTTCAACTAGAGCAACAGAAGACGGTATATGAACAGAGGATTCGTAGACTCGAAGATTCGAACTACGCTCTCGTCGATGCAGCTCTAGAAATCGTTCCTCTTCTCGATGCAGATGCTGAACATACGTTAGCCTTGAGAAACGCCATTCGCGAAGCTCGTCAAGCTCGCTATCGCTATGGACTCAGTAGTGATGAGCACGTAGACGAAGTGTCCCAGGATACTGATATGTGACGTTGAGACTTCTTAGAGACAATCCTTGCTACACCCTAGAACGTATAGAGACATTCTATACAATGCTCTTCACAACAGAATAACGACAATCACGACTTGGAAACAGGGCAGGTCTATATGAGCGACTTTGGTGCTATCGAATATCTTGAAGCTTCTGGATACGAGCAGAGAATTGCTTCGCAGAAGAGTCAAGAGAAGCTTGCAGAAGCGATCTACGATGCGAGACAGCAATTCGGCAGCTTCTTGAACGATGCCGAAGATCTCAGAAGCTTCAAGGATCGCGTCGCGATGGTCAAAGATGACATGATGAAGACAGTCGATCAGCATTTGATGCCTGTGTCTGGAGTCATGAACAAAGTCGTTGCTGTTCTGAAAGAAGACTTCAAGAAGCAAGCAGTCGGTGAGGGCGGTGGTTGGACTGTCACCTCTCCTGATCGTTTCAAGCATGATCTTGATCGTGCTCTGGAATTGATTGAACCAGATTACGAAGTTAGTGATGAGGGTAACAACATCTCTGACCCTGATGGAGAGCGTAGACGTCAGCGAAAGCGCGAACTTGGGTATGAGAGCTCGAAGAAGAGACTGTCAGGAATTCTTTACGACTTCGATTCCTGGGCGCAAGGCGCTGATAGTGATTGGAACAACCCCCTCGAAGATTTTCTAGCTCAATCCCCCTACGACTACTCAGACGATGAGATTCGTAGTCTAGAAGACTTTGCAAGTAAGAAGTATGGCCCAAAGCATGCTTCGAAGAAGACTGCTTGCGAAGTAGTCTGGCAAGAGGCTCCAGGCGAAGATCCGCAGCATCGCGAAGCCTACCCTGAAGAAGATGTCACGCTCTCGGTCAAGCCGAACGGTCTCGAGCTTTGGTCCTGGGAGGTCAAAGACGGCTCGACGACAAAGGGATCAGGTGACTCGACTACTCCTGATCAAGCGATGCAGTCCGCAGAGGACTGCTACAAGATCGAGATCGTAGGAGTTCAGAAAGAATCTTCGCGCTCGCGTGATCGAGCTCACGATACTTGGGCGAGTGGACGAGATCGTGGTGACGCTGAGCATGAGCGACATGATCTTGATGAAGGTCGTTGGTGGACTCCTGAAGAGCGCAAGAGTCTTCAGTCACGAGGCAGTGAGTATGTCCCTGCTGATATTTACGAAGACGACTACAAAGAGGCTTCGATCAACGATAACCCAGTGCTCGAGAATAAGGGCGATTGGGAGGGTTATCTAGACTCTGTCGACGACAACGCGCACGGCAAGATCGATCATGACTTTGTCGATAACGAAGACAACATCCCGAATTTCGCACCTAGCTCGTCTGAGAACGTTCCCAACTTCGCTCCACGAGGTTCTTCAAAGAGAACTGCAGATGGCTTCTTGACTAATGATCAAGCAAGCGGAGTCGCAAATTCAGGCGGAGCATCGAACTTGCCCGACTATCAGGGTCCGTGGGCAGGCGGCTCGACTGATACATCGAACAGCGGAACTGGTGGTATGTCGTTCGATCAGAACCAGTGGGGACAGACAAGCGATCTTAGCGATGCAGGCAGCAGCTGGGCAGATCAATCGCAGAACAATTTGGGTGGTTCCGCTGAGTCAGGTAGTTTCAGCTTTAGCTCGCGTCAAGCTTCAGTTGCTATTGCAGTCTATGCGGACTGGTGTGAGACAAATGGGCTGCCCAAGATCTCGAAGAGATCGCTTGAGCGTTATCGACAGAACGTAAACCCGCAGACGTTCAACTTGCTGACAGCTGCTGTCAGAGAAGCCGCAGGTCGACATCGCAAAGAAGTAGACTGGAGCGAGCCTGCAGGTAGTTGGGAAGCCGATAACTATTCATACGAAAACCCTTCTGGTGACCACTACACTGTCTTCCCTGATGATTCTCGTAATTGGCTCGTAGAGCATAAACTTCCAGGTGAAGAGCCAGGTGAAGTCGGGACTATCTACGGTCGCCCAAAGTACGATGTCATCTCCCCTGGAGGTGAATACGAGAACGGGTTCCCAAGTGGTTATGATGCGATGGACTGGGCTGAGCGTCAAAACGTCCCTCAAGGTGGAGGTCGTCACAGAGCTTCGAAGATGGAGAAGTTCACTGCAGCTGTCAAACAAGCAGCAGAGCATAACAAGCATGAAGAGCACTTCAAAGACCCGTGGGTCACAAATTGGGACTCTGTCTACGAGAACGAGAATCACAACATTTCGTACCCGAGTGGGGACTCTTACAGTGTTTGGGACCAGGAAGGTGTCCCGCATGTTGAGCATCGAGCACCGGGTCAAAGTGAGGGGGAAGTCGGGACTATCTATGGGTACCCTAAATATGATGTCCTCTCACCTGGAGGAGACTACGAATACGGTTTCCCAGACGTTGATAGCGCTAAGGACTGGGTTGAGCGTCAGCAAGTCCCGCAAGGTGGAGGGCGTCACAGAGCTTCGAAGATGGAGAAGTACTTCACAGCTAAAGACAAGGGCATGAGAGGCTACCCCCGCCCTTCAAATGCAGCTGATATGGCCGTGTCTGGTTGGGAAGCTCGTACTCGCAACGAAGATGGTAGCCCTGTTGAGCAGCTTCTTTCTGATACAGACTACCCGCATGGACCCAACTATAGGCCGTTTGCGTCAAGTCGACGGAAAGCCGTTCAGGACGAACGAGCTCTGCTCGATAAGGCGAATCAAGCGCTGACAGACTTGCTGAATAACAGGGCAGAGGTCTTTCAAGAGACTTTGAGTCCGATTCAAGACGCTCTCAGGGCCGTAAATTATGCTCAAGCCGTGGAGAATGCGGCTAATCCGATGAACGTAATGCCACCTGCCGGAACTGTAGATGTACTCCCGAATACTAACGACCCTGGTCCTCCGCCTCAACTCTCTCAACCTCCTATCCCACAGTCAATGCCAGGAGATGTCGATCCTTTAGCTATGGGACAGCAAGGGCCACTAGGTGACGATCCTTTGATGCAAGGGTTGCAGATGCAGCAGGGGAAGTCCTAGCTAGATGGCCGGCTTGAAGTGTGCGCCTGATTGTAAATGTGGGAGACACAAACACACCTGGGTTGCCAGTAAGAAGTGCACGTCTGGATGTACTTGTAAACGACATACAATTCCCGACGAAGTGAAACAAAGACTTTCAGAAACCATGAAAGTAGTTTGTAATACTCCAGAAGAACGTGAAAGACGTTCTCAAAGAAGTAGGGATATGTGGGCAGACGAGGACTTTCATGAGTCTCAAGTAGAGCGTCTGAGAGAAGTCTGGTCAGACCCTAGTCTTCGTAGTAAGCATTCAGAGATCATGAAAGACATTTGTGGTACTGATGAAGAACGTGAGAGACGTTCAGTAAGAATGAAGTCTGCTCGAGCAGATCTTGATTCTCCTGTGAACATCGCCCTTCAAGCAATTGAAGATAACCGCCCGGGTCAGTGGAGTAAGTCTGCAGGTTACCACAACGGTGTATACATGCGCTGTCTGAACTCCGAAGGAGTCTTTGCTCAAGAGCTCGATGAAGCAGGAATTGAATGGGTCTATGAACCCGTGGGATTCAGGTTAAGCTGGTGCATCTATTACCCTGATTTTTACCTTCCAGAGTTCGATATTTGGATTGAAGTCAAGGGCTGGATGACTGAAAGAGCTCAAGAGAAGATAGACAGTTTCAGACAAGGGACAGGGAAGACACTTGTAGTAGTTCGACAAGATGAGCTTCCAACCTCTGTTTATGAAACGAAAGTCCAAGAACTAGTAGGAGTTGTGGTATGAATCAACTCGATAAGTTGTATATTGATCGTCTTTTTAGGGAAGCTTCAGGAGAAGAGCCCCCTTACTGGGAGCAGATGCGTCCTGACAAGTTCAAGCGACCCTTGAGTCCAGGCGACCCTGGTTACGAAGAAGCTCTCGAAGATATGTCTACAAGAGCAGACAAAGCACGTCGCAAGCAGAACTTCGGGCTTGGAGTTGACAAGACATCTCGAAAGAGAGAGTCTCTAGTTCCAATCCAGCTGCATAACTATACTTCTGCTCGAAAAGTAGCTGGGTGGGACTGGGATATGCCTTTGGATGGGTACATCAGCACTGCTGCGACATCCTTTGAGTGCGATTGCGGCAACTCCCTGCCTGTCCCTTCGTACTCGAATTGTAAGTGCGGGAAGATCTGGAACAGTTACGTGATTGGCTCGAGTGGTGAGGGTAAAGAAGCTTCGATTGAGAAGATTGTCTGCCGCGAGATTCCAGTCCGTCCAGGTGTAATCGTTGCGAAGAAGCGGACACTATCGCGTCAATCTGAAGAAAAACTAGCTCGTATCAAGAGACGTCTTGTTGCTAGAAAGACTAGTCACTATAATCAGTCTAAAGAGGTAACAGGAGGTCAAGTGTCTCAGCTCGATAAGCTGTACAAAGAGTCTTTACGGGTAGAAGCAGAGGGCAAACACCGTAAAGAGCCAGAATGGCAAATGGGTACTGGAGATCCACGATTTGATCCCTTCCACCAAGTTGATCTCTACCCTACTAGTCGGGGTTACGGTTACCTAGACTATCAACAAGCGAATCCCAGTGGGTTTGCCCCTAGCCGAGGCTCAGGGTATAAAGCAACTACGGGCGACGGGGAGAATGCTGAGTTCTTTGAAGGGCCATCTCAAGGTGAAAATCTTGAGCGGGCGATGGACTATCTCGAGCGAGTAAAGCTCCCACGAAGTGGTGTTCCGCAACACTATAGGGAAGAGTCCCTCTAAAATGACTCAGCTTGATCGATTCTATCATGAAGCGCTTCGACAACAAGCAGTAAATACAGATTTTCTCGACCCGAATTCGCATGCATATGGTCGCAGTGAAGAGGATCCGCTTTTTGGACAATTCGGCCATGATGGGTACGACTACAGTGGAGTAAGTCGAGGCGAGTTCAATCATCGCTTGCGCAATCACTATGACCCAGAAACAGATGAGCTTGGTTACGATCCCGCTAAAGCGAGTCAGCAAGCTCGTGAACAGATTGACGATGAATCCGGGTATAACTGGGGCCCCGTGCCAGAGTATGACCCACGTTCTGAGCCTGGAATTGATCCCAACTTCGTAGACGGCAATCCGCTAAGTTTTGATACACCTGTCTACAACCCGAGGAGGGAGAGGTAGTTACGATGAGTAGACAACTCGATAAGCTGTACAAAGAAGCAGTCACACATCGTGCACGACGCGAAGACTTCAAGCCTGCTGACTACAGTAACTCCGAGTTCGGTGCGAGTGATGCACCTGATACAGCTTGTAGTGAGTGTGGTGCTGAAGCAGGCGAAGAGTGTGACTCGAGGTGTCCGTCTGCAGGTGGGTTGGGTTGGCAGGAGTGATCGATCTCTGCACGTCCTGCAAGAAGTATCGTGAACTCGTCATCGTTGAGGAGAACACGAACATCGGGTACTGTGAGACATGCGCAGAGATTCTACCTCCGAGTATCGAGGAGCAATCGATCGCTTTTCTGCTACTGACAATCCCGTTCACTGTAGGTGAGCAGGTTGAGTGTCGAACAGCTGGACAACTCTATGACGGCATTGGAATCGTCGAAGAGATTTCGTTCGATCTCAAGAATGGAGGGACTCCTGTCTACCCTGCCTTCAGAGTTCGATTTGAAGATAAAGCGTATCCTGAAGTCCCAGACGAGCTGTGGTATACTGAGATTTGTTTGATGCATTGTGAAAAGCCTGTCTTGTCGTCTTAGAGTTGAATTGGTGGGTGAATGTCAGAGTTTTCGATTGTTGACAAGCGAGGGGTTCGCGCTCCGTCATCGAAGCTAGTGACAGGGAACCTGTCCTCTGAAATGACGCGTTTGCGACAGGCAGGCGCAGCGCTTCCGACTTCACCTTCTGTCGCTCGAGCTCAGACAGCGCAGATCAAAGCGAAATTAACAGCACCTGGAGCTCTCGCGAATGATGTTCGCTCCTACAATCGTTCGATTACAGCAGAAACAAATCGACAGAGACTTGCCTCGACTCGTTTGGGCTATGCGACTGATGTCGATATTGCGATGCCCAAGATCCGACAGCCAATGTCTTCTCTGCGAGACAAGAACATCCCCTTCGATGTAGAGCATGAAGCTTCGCTGCAGGAGATACGTGCTTGGTGTCGCTTGTTTTCAATCACGCATGATCTCGTCCCACTCCTGATTGAGATCTACTCGAAGTTCCCGCTTCTTGGACTCGAGCTTGATTGCCCTGATCCGCAGATCAAAGACTTCTATGAGACGCTTTTCTTCGATCAGCTTAACTACACTGAGTTCTTGCCCAATGCGTTCGCACGCGAATACTTTACAGTCGGTGAAGTAACGTCCTTTGCCCACTTTTCGGAGACGCTTGGTGTCTGGTCGTCCGAAGAGATCTTGAATCCAGATCTTTTGAGTGTCTCGAAGTCAATGTTTGTTCAAGAAGAACGAGTTCAGCTCCGAGTTAAGGCGATCGTTGAGTCGCTGAGAACAGGTCCTGAGGGTTCGACTTCAATCGACTCTCGTGAAGAGACTCCGAGCGAGAGACTTGAGCGAAATCGTGAGTTCGAACAGCTGACTAAACTCTACCCGGAGTTTGTCTCAGCTGCTGCCAATGATGACGGTCTTGATCTTTCAGATGCTCTCGTCTCACGAATCGTGAACAAGTCCTCACCCTGGCATCTTCGTGGTACTCCCCATCTTCTGCGCTCGTTCAGAACGCTAATGATGGAAGAGTCGCTCAATGCTGCTCAAGACGCGGTCTGCCTCCTAGCTGGAACGCCTGTCTTGACAAAGACCGGCTTCAAGTCGATTGAAGAAGTTCAGAGTAACGAACTAGTCATGACTCATCAGGGTCGTTATCGACGAGTGCTTCGAACAATGAAACGACAGGCTGACGAGGCTGGTGTAACCATTACACCTAAGTATCACCCTCCCCTGACACTTACAGGGGAACACCCCGTTTATGTTCGGAGAAAAGCAGTTCGTCGAGGCACTTGTACAGTGTGTGGAGTTGATACACGTAATCGAACTGCTGGAGAACGTAAGTCAATAGTTTGTTCAGAGCATGATCAAGCAGGAGTTACTCAAAGTGGCAGAAAGAGAGTAGGTGTCTGCTCTGTTTGTGGTGGAGTTCCATCAAAACGACGAGGAGACGCATGCAGCTTTCACGACCCTGAAAACCAAGAGTGGGAAGAAGGGTTCCTTGCTGCAAAGCACTTAAGATTAGGTGATGAAGTACTGACCCAGTTTGGCCCCTCTGAGTATCGTGATACACTGCCTATCTGGGATCACCTCAACCGATCTGATTATGTTGTCTATGACTCAAAAGATCGAGCATTTGGATTTACAGGACACGAGTTTTATGAGACACTTTGTGACCAAGCAAAGATAGATCTTCAGAAGAGAATCAAGTTTATTGAGCATACAATCCAGGATGGAGACATCATCCGTCCTGCTCAAGCTAACTCTCATACTAAGTTCTATATGTCAGGAAATATCAAACTCACGGACGACCTCCTTTGGCTGATCGGTCTTCATGTTGCTGATGGTAATGCATATCAGGGTACGATATCTATCACCCTAGGTGCTGATGAGATGCATCTTGCTGAGCGAGCAGCACGAGTTCTTCGCGAGTCTTTCGGTGTAGAGTCGTATATTGAAAAACTCGAAGGGCAAAACTGGATTGACTTGCGAACCTCTTCAAGTATAGTCCTAGGACAACTCTTCAGGTCAATGTGCGGTGTAGGACATACTAAGAACTTCCCCTCATGGGCAGTCGCCCTCCCCCCTGAGCAGTGCAAGTCTCTTATCGAGGGCTGGCTTGACGGAGACGGGTGTTTTAGTGGAGGTGAGTACCATGGAAGTTCAGCGTATCGTACTCTAGGTGAGACAGCAGCATTCCTCTGGAGAAAGACAGGTGCATCTGTCTCTCATACACAGCAAAAGAATAATAAGGACGAGAACCAATGGAAGTGTACAACAGAGTACACAAGTTATCTTACTTCACGTTCAGGTGCGTTTGAGTCACGTGAAGAGGGAAAAGTTTGGACTCCGATATGGGATGTTAAACATCATCAAGTTACAGACACAGTCTATAACCTTGAGGTTGAAGAGGACAACTCTTATTGTGTTCCATATGCTGTACACAATTGTGACCGCCTCTACTCCCCCTTTATTCTCGCGACTCTGGGTATCCCTGATCTCGGAGACGGGACTCCGTGGATCCCGACAGCAGATCAATTGAGCGATGCCAAAGGCGACTTCCAGACTGCTTTGATGGCTGATTTCCGCTTGATGGTCCACAACTTCGGCTTGAAGATCGAGTCTGTCTTTGGACGCGAGTCTGTTCCACGTTTCGATCAAGATTACGACCGTGTTGATGAGAAATTGCTTCAAGCTTGGGGTATCGGCAAAGCTCTAATCTCAGGTGGAACTGCTTCTGCTGGAACATATGCGTCGACTGCGCTAAACAGAGAGTTTGTGACGCAGGTCATGGTCACATTCCAGAACCAGGTGAAGCGTCATATGCGTAAGCGTATGGAAGTTGTTGCAGAAGCTCAAGGACATTATGACTATGAGCGTAAGGGCGATTACAAGAGGCCAAAGTATCGGGAAGTCTTGCAGATCGATCCTGAAACAGGCGAAGAGATTGTTGTCCGTGTCCCGAAGTTCCTGATCCCCGAGGTTAAGTTCCAGACTCTGAATTTGAGAGATGAAGCGCAAGAGCGTCAGTTCTTGCAGAGTTTGAGAGAAATGGGCGTGCCAATTTCGGACAAAGCCCTTTCGGTCAATATCCCCATCGAATTCAAGAGCGAGCTTGAGCGTCAGTCTGATGAAACGGTTCAGAAGGGACTAGCCAAAGCTCAAGCGATGCGCAAGCTTCAGATGCTTTGTGATCGTGATGGACTCCCGTACCCTGAAGAGCTTGCGATGCATTTGAGTCAGACTTTGAATCTCCGTGGACTTCTTGCTCAAACAGAGGGCACAGAAGATCAGGTTGATATGCAAGAGAAGCAGATGGAAATGATGTCGCCTGCTGGGCAGATGGGAATTCTCCCGCCGCCTCCTGGTTCTGAAGAAGATGGTGACGCAAACGGTCCTGAGTCTGGTCCGTCTCAAGGAGAACAAGGACCACCGATGGCGATGGTAGGCTCGTCTGATATGAAGCCTCCACACGTCAATCCTGATGTCAATGGATCTACTGTCGAGCAGACGAAGATACGTCCTATTGAGATTCAACGGAATCGAACTCGTCCTGAAGAGTCTGATGAAAAACGAGCAGATCAGCCAAGATCTGCGAAGTTCAAGAATGGCCCCTCATCATACAAGCACTCTATGCGTATCTCTGAAGCTGAGGTCTTGCAGCAGATTGAGAGACGTGAAAAGCTTGCGAAGCATGAGCCGACTGACGATCTGCAGCAGCTCGTCTTTGATGATGGGTTTTGGCAGATTACTAATCTAAGCTCTTTTGCTGCTCAAGTCCAAGCTGACTTCCCTGAAATCTTATCGGGTAGGGGAAAGCCAGAGACAAAGGAGTCAGAACAGTTGTTGCGAGAAGCAATTGAAACTTATGAAGCTATGTACGGATGCTATATACCAATCAACTTCTAGAAGAGTCATGTTGTATTCTTTGGAAAGGAAGAAGACAAAGTGAACAAGGCCAGGGTTGCTGCAGACATGTTCTATGTGACTTTCGTTGTCGAGTCTGATGAACAAGCTGAGTCGCTCGCAAGATATCTACTCTCGCATGGCATCACAGCAGTCAATACGTCGACTGAAGTCAACATCCCGATGCAGAGTCCTAAGTTGACGCATCAAGTCTTGCAATTGCGAAACAATTGGAACGAGTGGTGGAAGCATCACGAGTCAGTTCTCTTTGAACTCCCGGTGTACATCAAGAAATGACTCTGTATGAGTGTTCAAGTGAAGACTCGAAGCAAACAGGCGGAATGATTGCTCTGAGGTTACGTGGTTCAGATGCTCAGAATCTATCAATTCCAGGTGGCGAGCCCCCTCAAGACTTGCATCTGACGCTGCTCTTTTTTGGCAATGAAGTCGATCAAGTCATCTCGGATGTGATCCCGTCTGTATGCAGCTATGCATCGTTGAACTTCAACTCTATTTGGGCGAATGTCTTCTCGCATGCAGAATTCAATCCTGGTTCTGAAGATGAGTGCGCTGTCTATCTTGTGTCTGGGACTTCAGAGCTGTCAGAGCTCCGGGACATGATTATACGAGAACTCGAAGGCAAGATCGAGATCCCCGATCAGCATGAGCCTTGGATTCCGCATATCACTGCTTCCTACCAACACAACGTCAGTCAACTCTTCTTCACTGGTCAAGTTTGCTTCGATCGAATCTCGCTTGATTGGGCAGGGCAGCAACAAGTCTTCCCACTCTAGTCTTCTCTCCTCTTTCTACACACAATAAGTAGAAGAGGAGGAGTGTGTATGTCTGTTGACACTCAGTACGGGTCAGGCGAGATTACTGAAGTCCGTACCCTTCGTGGTCACAAAGAGTTTCTTGTTGAGGGCGTAGGATTCTCGAAGTGGATCGATGAGAAGACGCTTCGTAGAACTGCTGAAAACGAAGTTGATAAGGCGAATTCAGTCAATTTGCCTTATAATCCGACTCCGCAGAATCCAGCTGCAGTTCTCTTGCATGATGACTCAACAATCCAACCTATTCACGAGATTGACGTTGAAGAGCGTCTTCATCCTTCGAATTCGTTGACCTTTGAAGATGTTAGCGAAGACGAAGCAGGCACTAAGCCAGGTCCAAACCCTGATCTTTTCGCAGATGACAAAGCTGATGTTGACGGTCCTACTCAACCGCTTGATGAGGTAGAGAAGACCTCTTCAACTGCTCTTCTCAATAAGATGCAACGAGAAGCGTATAAGCTTGAAGCGAATTTGGATCCGCGTGTTGCAGAGTACATGGATCTCGTTGAAGGAGACTCGCAGCTTAGGGAAGCAGCTTGGTCTGATGTTCGTCAAAAGGCCCTGAGACTTCGCCGTGAGGGTCGGGTTCACGTTAAGACGTGCAATCCTGAAGCGATTGAAGCTTCTGTTGATGGAGACACAGGCACTTACGACACGATCATCGTTCGTGGAAATGTCTTCGATCTTGGTGGCCAATCAGTCACTGCCTGGTCTTGCAACTGTGGTTGGGGCTCGTGGGCCTTCAAGCGAAAAGTCTCGTTCATAGGTCGCTTCTGCAGCCATGCATACGCTGCCTATCTTGAGATGCAGTCTCAGTCGAACAAAGGCAAGAAGCAGTGGAAGCGTAAGAAGTCCTCCCACCACTCCTGCCCAAGCTGTGGATCTCGTGGATTCGAAGCTGACCCTGTTTCAGGGGAAGGTGAATGCCTCGATTGTGGGTCGATTATTGATAACAACGCTCAAGACGAGTTGAGGTCCGAACGAGGACTTGAGTGGACCCCTCACGGGTATGATCGTCCAGGAGATAGTCTCTACCCCGATTCTGTTCACCGAGCATCGACACTTGGTCGTCCTGGTGGTTGGAGTAGTCCACTCGACCCGAGCAGGGACTCTCTTCCCTTTGACCCTGAGAAGCATAATCACGATAACTATCTTGGACTTTCTGACGAAGAGTTGAGAGAGAGTCTTGGACTTGATGACCACGATTACTCACGTCAGTCTTCTAATAGATACTTAGCTAATCCTGCTCTGCTTCTACCGCTTCTTGAAGAAGCAGGAGGTGCTGCTGCAGCTGGAGGTGCTGTTGAAGGCCTTGGTGCTGGAGGTGCTGCTGCGGGCGAAGGTGCTGCTGCGGGAGGCCTCGCTGACGCTATTCCAGGAATGCTCGGTGGTGGTGGTGGATCGAAGCAGCAAGATTCAAGTAGCGGAGGTAGTAACATCGATCTCGATCTAGACCCTGCTGCATTGAGGGCCCGTACTGAGCGTCTCTATTCGTCTCGAGGAGAATCTATGCCTAAAGAAGCAGACGCGCTAAGACTGAAGCCGTTCAGACTTACACCTGACTTCGTCTTCAACGATACAGAAGACGATCACTACTTCACAGATGTTGAAGAAGACGATCGAGTTACGACAGGTCCAGATCAGATCACAATTGAGCATCTTTCTTCGCGAGAAGCAGGGTACTCAACAAGTGACGAGTACTGGAACTGGCAAGATCAACAAATGAAGAAAGAACAGCAAGACAACTACCCGCATGACCCAAATAGTGCAGGGTACACTCCTCCGTGGGAGTCACAGTATCTAGGACCAGAAGACACCCACACTGAAGAAGAGTACAAGCAGAACTACCCATGGAGAGACAAGACTCCTTCTTGGGTACGTGATCATCACGGGAGTATCCACGTTACGAACTTTGTGGAACAATATCCCTACGCTGATCAGATTGGTGAGAAGGAGGATCAAGCTCTTTGGTCGGCTCTCGATAATTGGCGTCCTCGTAGAAGAGCGTCTAAGTTGTCACGATTCTTTGAAGCTGATGCGCTTCCCTTTGACGGCTCAGGACCTGTTTTCAAAGACTGGTTTTCGTCTTCAGAAGACTGGCTCAAGACGCATCAAGCTCCAATGCATGATGTAACAGAAGGCGACGGGATCACGAAGTACACAGAAGATGAAGATCTTCCGCAGCAAAGAGCTTCGAGTCTGAAGCAGTTCTTCGCTGCCCCAAGTCGTAGAAGAACAATCGCCCGTGAACGGAACTTCAAGACTGAAGGCCCAGGAGATCCTAACGACCCCGATTGGATGTGGGATGAAGAGGGAGGGCCAGAAGATGATGGTTGGGAAGAGGGGAAAGAGTGGGACGATAATCAGGGACGCTATGTCTGGAGCCGTAGAAAGTCCTCAATGAAGAAAGTTGCTGGTCGTCAATTCTCGCTGAGAGAGCAACAAGAGCTTATCAATGAGAGACACCCACTCGGAGCTCGAAATCTAGATGAGCTTGATCTTGAAGGGACACACTACCTCGCGTAGGAGATGAATGAGTACTTCACATAGGGTTGCGTCTCAGCTCAAGACAACGAACCTCTCTAAACAGGGGTTGACTCAGCTTTTGCTCTCGTACAAGAGCAAAAATGCTGATGCAGCAATTGTCCCTGGATTCAAGTTCAAGCAGGGTTTCGTCTACTCTGTTGTTCGAGCGATTTCAGCGAGGGTCAATCAGAACTTTGACGGTTGGCCGTCTGAAGAGTTGAAGAAGTCGTACAAGACTTTCTTGGGCAAGCCAGTCTTCGTGAATCATGCGAATGATGACCCCACTCTAGCGCGTGGTCGTGTTGTCGCAGCCCGCTATATAGATGCAGGCAATGACAAGTACATCGAGGTCATCCAAGAGACTGACGGCGAGCGCTTCCCGAAGCTCGCGAAAGTCTTGATTGGTGGAGACCTTGATTCAGTCTCGATGGGCGTTGAAGCGAAGTTAACGATCTGCAGTTATTGCCAGAACAAAGCTGTCAACGAAGAAGACTTCTGTGATCACGTCTTGCACCATAAGGGCGAGTATCTCCCGCGAACAGCAGCTAATGGTGAAACAGAACAGGTGTTAGTCTATGAGTCGTGTCGAGATCTTCACTTCTTCGAACTCTCGTACGTTTTCGACCCTGCAGATGAGACTGCTGTCGTGAGCAAGGTTTTGACTGCGAATAAGAAGAGGGCTTTTGGGGAGATAGAAGCTCCTGCTCAAGTCGATACTCTTCGCAAAGATGAAGTTTCAGTCGATGATGATGACTTCTACTCGTATGTCGACCCACCTAAAGAGTTTCAAGACCCTGATCTTGATGAAGCGCTTCAACTCGATCGCGATGAATTAGGGGAGAATGTAGTTATTGAGCCTACACAACTCGATGACAATGAACTTGCAGATACTCTAGAAGCGCTTGAACAAGAAGTTCATGCTCGTGGACTTGATGATGGTTCCGAGGATGAGTTTCACCAAGACGAGTTCGAGCAGGGGGTCAACCCTGACGAGCTAGAAGCTCCTGCTGAAGACGAACTTGAGAGACTCTTTGAAGAGTCTCAAGATGATGATAGCGATGATGAACCCATCGCCCATCTTTCGCGAAGAAATTCGAAGTCGTCTTTGAGAAATACATCTAGACACAACAGAACTAATGAGGGAACAACTGGGAGGCATTTCGTGGCTGTCGAAGACGATGGGTATCCAGACGGAGACGTTGTCCCAGTCTCAGATGATAGCGTAGATGAGTTCTTGGGAGACAATCCTGATGAGGACCAAGACTTCCAAGATGATTCAGCAGTTGATGCAGAATCGCTTAGCGATGATGAGTTGATTGATACCCTCGATGATCTAGCCGAAGAAGCAGTCGATCGCGGTCTCATCACAGACTCTGAACCAGTTGAAGACTTCCCACTCGAAGACGACTTCGAATTTCCAGTTGCATCTCGAAACGCAAGGAGCAGAAATATGGCCGGTAACTCTCTAGCAAGTCGCGGGAGGGTTGCTGCCCGCGGGAAGCAGCGTCATCACGTCCGCAAGAAGGCAGAAGGCCCCTACACGGACGGTGGACCCTTTGGTCGTAATGATCAGGGCGAGCAAGAGCCTGCCTTCATTTCGCAGACTCCTCCTGAAGAAGCTGTTGAGGACGCTCAGGGCGGTCCGATCTCGAATACAGAGCAGAATCTTGTCGCGAAGATGAATCGTGAAAAGAATCAGATGCTTCAAACTGCTCGTCAGCTCCAGCAGCTCCAGCAAAAGAGACAGGGCAAGCGTAGGGTCTCGAACTGGAATCGTGAGAACGATCCTTATGTCACTAACCCTGCTCTTGGTGGGGTTGATGAAGGTGAGGTCTTCGTAACTCCAGAGAGTGTCTCTGAGGACTTCAAGGCCTATCTCAATGATCTCGATGAATATGGCGAGGGCGTAGATACTGATACAGACCACGTTACGAACTTTGTGGAACAATATCCCTACGCTGATCAGATTGGTGAG
>Ga0075163_10000462_pt1 | contig 52071 bp, 62 predicted proteins | sample JI1023141ADNA_FD_71478 | JGI IMG/M metagenome (GOLD analysis project Ga0075163, IMG submission 71478) | Wastewater effluent complex algal communities from Wisconsin, to seasonally profile nutrient transformation and Carbon sequestration -... | ecosystem: Engineered > WWTP > Effluent > Algae...
AAGCATGTCTGCCATTTCATTCATCTTCCTATTTAAAGCATAGTAAAGTTTTGCAGCACCATTCTGCTCATACATTTTTACTTTAGCTTTTAATGATTCTATATCACTCATAATAGTTTACCAATATTTAGGTTGTTTCTTTTTAATTATTTTTTTTCTTTAAACAATATATCTTTTACTTTTTCTGTTACTTCGGCAGATATGCCACCAGACCCATAAATAACATTGTTTAGTTGGTCTACGGATAAACTATTAATATAAACCCTTTTTTTATCTCTCATGCCATCTCTTGTTGTTGGTGTTGTAGCTGTTCCGTACTTGTCAACATATATTTTTATTTTCCCTTCTTTTAGTTTAGATAATTCTTCCTTTATATATTTTCTCTTTAGTTCAATGTATTTATCTTGAACATCTTTTGGCATATCGCTTAAATACTCTGTAACCTTCCCGTTTACTTTTTTAATCTGTATTTTATTGGGTAACATCTGCGGCAATTTAACCCCCTTGTCTGAATAAAACTTTATTACAGGGTCTTTAAGTTCTTCATTGCTATATGACATAGATTCAGGTTGTTCAGGAGCAACGCCAATAAAATCTAATAACCCTCCTTTTAAGTACCCTTCTAAAATATCTTTAGAAGGTCTGTTATCAACTTTGTAAACTTCGCCACCTGATGCACCTTGTGCTATCTGAACTCCATCACGTACCAATCTCCACGGTATAGGTAATCCTATTATACCACCTGCTACTTCGCCTGATTGACCTAATGCTGCTTTATTATCTCCCTTAACTGCTGAAACAGTAGCCTTCATTAATTTTTTTGTCTTGTCAAACTGCTCATTCTGATTAAGTGAACTTTCTAAATACCTTTTCATCTTATCATCTTTTGCAGCCATTGTAGCAAGTACTAATTCAGGTGTAAATGAATCTAAATATCTTGCAGCCCACATATTTTTATTTCTCCATTTTCTGTATTCATCGGTACTTACTATTCCATAAAAAAGAGAAGCGATTAATGCTGTTGTTAACCCACCTACTGCGCCACGTATGAACTTGTCTTTAATCTTCATGTTTTCATACATGGCTTTTTCTAAATTCTTGATGCCTGTTTCGCTTGTTAAGTCCATTTTAGCACCCTTACGCATCATTGAACCTAAGCCACTAACTAATCCTAAGCCCGTTTTTTCCATCCGTAATACTACCCAATTTGTACCACCGCCAACAAACGGATTTGCTATGTTTCTAAAGAATATAGATTCCATTGTTAGCAATGCTGCTTTTCTGTAATCCTTTTCTTTTATTGCATCATTAATACGAGTTTCTATTTCACCTGTTACATTACCAACCTGACGAGAAATCCAGTTATTAGCAACGTGTCCTAAGCCCCTACCTGCTGCTTTATATGCTGCATTGTAAGAAGCCGTAACCATATCTTCTGTTATCTTTTCTCCATTTACCAATGACGCTGTAACTATATCATTTGCTAACCTATCTACAAATTCAGGACTATCTTTTAATACTTTTTCTTTCTTACCCTCATTTACTTTATCAATAATTGCTTTTGCTGTTTTTTGTGCATCTTCAAATGATTCACCTGTGAGTTTTTCGGCAACATACTTTTTGGCATCTTCTTTACTCATGCCTTTTTGTATCTTGCCATTTACCAATCTGTCTTTGGTAAGTATCTGAATGAGATTGTATGTGAATTTCTGATTTGTAATTTTAGCTTTGTAAAAACTATCAACCGCATCAAGTGTTGACCTACCTAACAATGTGGAAGTAATACCATGCAATAATTGACTTTCAGGCATATTCTTTAACATCATTTCTAAGTTACCTTTATTTACAAACGTAGAAGATACATCCCCGTAAGCAGTACCTCCTTGTAAAACCATTTCTTTGTAAAGTTTTACTGCCATTTTTCTGCGTTGCACCCCTAACTCTTTAGGCATATCTTTCGTATATCCTATGGAAGAGTAAATGTTTTCCAACTGACCTGATAACGGATTTTCCAATGCCTGCTTTAAATTATTCAAAGTCATTCTCTGTACTGCATCCATATATGTACGTGCCATATCTGCTAACATCAACGGTGTGCTACCATGCTGCTTTGCTTCCTGATGTAGTATATGCCTCATTTTATCTTCTACTACTTGTATGGCTGACTTCATTTCACGTTCTGAAAGCCTTTTTCCCTTAAAGTCGCTACTGAAAAGTGTTGCAAGCGCATCACCTAATTCTTTAACCTGCTGGAAACGTCCTTCATTTAATTTATCTACTCCAATGGCTTTTGTTAATACCTTTTCAAATTCTACTGGTTCTTTATCAAACAATCCATAATTGTACATTTCAGCAAGTTTCTTTGCTGCACTTTTTTGAGCCGGTGTTACTGTTGTCTTATTTCGGGAAGCAAGTTCATTTAATCCTTTTTCAATTACGGATGAACGCAAGTCATTATATTCTTGTATGAAGTCATCTTTCATTTCAATAACTTCTTCTTTTGACAACTTACCGCTATCAACATCTTTCTGTAATGACTTTGATACATTTTCACTTATCTTATCAATACTACCTTCTTCACCTGCAAGTTTCTTCCAATCGAGTATTTGTTTTTTTACTTTTTCTTTTTCAGGCTTCCCTTCTTTATTAAGAATATCATTACCGCTTGCATCTTTTTTATTTACAGTAACGGTTACTTCTTTCCCAAAACCTTGACTTATTAAAGATTCTTTTACATATTTTTTAGGGTTGATGTCTTTATCATCCTTAATGCCACTTTCTTTAAATCCGTTTAACATGTCCTTTCTAAAATCATCTTCTTTACTCCAATCTTTGCCGTATTTGTCTTTTATTTTTTTAATACCTAATTCAATAGCATCAGCAATATTCACACCTGCTTTTATAGCAGTTTTTATAGTAGTTATACCTGCATCTATTATAGCAACAGGAATGCCCAAAGAGGCATCATAAGTTTTACTTCTTAATTTTTTCTGAATATTATCTAAGGCTTTTATCGCTCTATCAGCAGCCTTTTTTCTGTTAGTAGGTAGTTTTTCGTAAATAGAATTTATTTCTTTTTCTACGCCCTGCTGTATTTTTCTTTCCAAATCTTCCGAAAATCCGCCTTCCGTTTCTTTTAATTCAGATTCTTTTTGGATAGTTTCAGCATCCGACTGCACCGCTTTTTCTACTTCTGCTTTTTGCTCTAACTCTTTTGATGAAAAGAATTTATCCGTAACTTTTGAAATATCATATCCTGCTTCTGCAAACTTTCTAAGCCTACCCATATTTATTGCAAGTGAATTAGAACGAAGGTATGCCTGTGATTTTGTGCGTACTAAATCTTGCAGTTTCTTTAACCCTAAATTATCCGGTTCAGCCAAAATACGTTTAGCCATATCATTTTCCAATGACACATATAGCAACGCTTTATTTTCAGGATTCAGTTTTTCACGTTCAATATAATCCAATGTTTTCTCTACATATTCATCCCCAAATATCTCTTTGGCTTTATCAATAGTTTCAACACCATGCTTTAATGCAGGTTCTAATTCCTGTGCTGTTATCTCCTGATTATTCCTTAACTCTGTACCTTCTTCATATTTTTTAATAGTATCACCGCTAAGGTACTTTTTGACTTCCCCTCCATTTGGGATAGAAGTAGCCATTTTATCAAACTCTTTTACTACTGGTGGTTCTGCTATTTTTTCAGTAATAGTTTCTTCTGCTCCTTCTCCAACTTTATTAGTTTCTTTAATTGTAGTGCTTTCAACTTTTGTGGGCTGCTGTACTTCAATGGCTTTTGCTTCATTGGTTGGTTGGGGTTTGATTGGTTTGCCGTCACCTGATTGTTTGGTTTGTTCTTTTAGGGATTGTTCTACTGCTTTAAAAATTCCGTATGTATTTGTTTCATTGCCTGTTTTTGTTGCGGTAAATGGTGAACCTGAATTATAGCTTTCCTTTTGAACTATCCCATCAAATCCTAATGCTTGTAACGCTTTTACATATTTAGACGAAACGCCTTTCTTATTGGTTTTGGTAGAATACAACTCACTTTCTTCACCTGCTGCCAATACAAATTCATCAATAGCTTTAGATGCTTCTATGGCTTGTTCTTTTGTTACTTTGCCTTCTCTGAATAGTCTATTTAAAATGCCCTTTAATTTATTGCCAACATCACTGCCTTTAACGTGAATTGTATCTGTTGGATTTGGAAATGGATTTTTAGGTTTAGTTACCTCAATTTCTTCAACATTCCCATCATTGGAATAATTTTCCGCTACTTTTTTATCTTCTGCAACCCAAGTAACACCTTCGTTTTCCCCTTCTGATACATTCTTCCCTTTCCCACGATACACTTTAATTTTTTCAGAAGGCTTAACTAATCTTAACCCAGCATTTGCAAATTCATCTGCTTGTACTCCCGTATGCAATCCAAAGAAACTTGCATAGGCATCGCTATCAAACTTCCCTTTTTCAATAGTGTACCCTTCTTTTTTAAGTTTATCAAAGGCAGATTCACCAACTATCTTTTTAGCCGTAGCTTCCACATCTCCCCCTACTCCACTACTACCTGCACCTTGCTTGGTTACTGGTGCTTTGCCCCCACTCTCTTGTTTGGATAGGGATTGTTCTTTGAGTTCTTTAGCGTAATCTAATGCTTCTAACTTTGTATCAAACAATTTTGTTTTACCTTCGTTTATAGTAAGTCCTGTATTTGAATCAGACTTTTCAGATATAGTTACTGAATATTTCCCATCTGCACCAAGCGGCTTACCTATAACTATTTCTGTATCTTCATTTTTAAAACTTAGTGCATCTCCATCCTTAAACTCCATTTCAAGTTTTGTCTGCCTCATTTTATCATTCACGCCTTTCATCACATCTCCCCCTACACCCCCACTACCTTCTTCTACTACTACATTAGATGTATTGCCTTTGGGGGTGGGTTCTACTACATTACTTTCTTGTGTAGGGGCTGGTGTTTCTGCTTTGGTTGTTTCTTTGAGGGATTGTTCTACTGCTTTTACAAGTTCGGGATTAGAACCATCTGCTTTGGCTTTGTGGTAGGCTTCTGCAATATCTGAATGTTCATTATCTTTTAATAAGTCGGAATATTTATTGTCAAACATTACCCTAAGTTTTGCAGGTATTTTGTTTAACAATGCTTCATCACCATATAATTTTCCTTGAAAATATTGCATTACATAATCGGCAAAGTTTTCCTCTTGTAAAGATGCACTTGTTTGTTTCCCTCCGTTTTTCTCTTGTGCTTCATAATGTTTTGCCATTCCTGTTTCAAGTGGTAACGACCTAACATAATCTCTTTCTTCTTTGGTAAGTTTAGTCCATTCGTGATGCCCTAATTCGTGGCTCATTGCATTTGTTACTTGCTTTATATTTTCAAACGCAGAATTATTGTTTAAATGAATCTTGCCATCTGAATAATGTGCAAACATTTCTTCTGCTGGTCTGTTTTCACCGTGTATTTTAGTTACACCTAACTTATTTAAGACATTTAAAAATTTATTATTTTCTAATAATAGTTTTAGGTGATTTGAATTTAAGTCTAAGTCAATTAATGAATTACCTACTTTATAATAGCCACCTTCTGTATGGTGCAAATCGTCTAATTCATAATCAGCCCTTTTTAATTTCTTTTCTCTACTACTCAACTTATCCCATTCTGCTTTTGCTTTATTGAAATTATTTATATGGTCTGCATTACTTACTATCCCTAATTTATTGCCTACGCTTTTTATCGCCTCTTTTATCTTTTCCCATAATGTAGGTTTTGTTTTAGAAACTTCTTCAAGTGCTTTCGCTGTACTCTCCACTACCCCTTCATCTACTACTACATCCTTACCTTTACCTTCTCCTGACTTATTAGGTTCGTCTATTTTGGCTTGTTGACTTAATGCAATTGGTGTTTCAGAAATTGATTTTTTTAGTTCATCAATTTTATTTTGGTATTCTGCTTTTTTATTTTCAATATCTTTTGTTCTATCAGTTATATTAAGTGGTATTACAGGTAGTGATAGCTTTCCTCTTAGCCCGTTTAATTCACCATGCAGTTCTTCCATTGCTTTTTTAGCAACCTCTCTCATGGTAGCATTATCTAAAGGATTACCCTTTTCATCTTTGAATAAAGAAGATAAGTCATGGTCTTTTATAATTTCAAAACAATCTGGCTTCATTAAATAATTGTTGTTTTTAAAGTAATCTCAACTATCTGTACTAAGATACTGTCCTCTATTAATATTCTCTTTCTTCTTTCTTCTTGTTCATTTGGCTTGTAGGCTTCTGTTTGATAATACCCTCCACCGCCACCGCCTGATGGTGGGGTTGGTGGTTCTACTATCCCTGATGTAAAATACATAGTACCAGCCATAGCTAATACGAGTACTTTTTTTGCAGAGCCTCCTTTTAATACCCCTCTTGTTGCTTTTGTTAATGGCCTCATGGTTCTCTTGTTGAAAGGACATCTGATTCTTCGTCCCCTATTAAATTTATTACTACATCATCAAATTCTATTTTACTTACTGTGCTGCTAAATCTTTGTTGCCTAACCGGATTTAATGGGTCTAAGGCTAATGCCTGATATACTTTTAACAGCATATTTTGTTCATCTACACTTAACCCACTTCCGCTACTCACCTGTATCAATCCTGCACTATTTGCACTTCTTATACTCACGCTGTTTACATTTGATACATCCGAAATATTATTATTACTCCCCGTTAATTTTACTGCATACATTCCATCCTCAAATGTAATTGTATATCCGTTTATAATCTCAATAACCCTTGCTAATGTCACACCTCCTACTGTTACTGTGGTATTGTGATTATGCGTTGTAGGGAACGGCATACCTTCTTCACTATCTTCTAAATCCTTTAAATCTAATCTAAACTGGTCAGTATCTAATTCATATACCCCTCCACCTAAATCAGTTAAATATGATTGAGGTATTGTTATAATTTTTGTTGCCCATGCTATTGATATTGCCATTGTTAAACATCTGGGATTAAAAATACTGTTTGTTCAAATCCACTACTCGTTACTGTCCCTACTATTGGTGCTGTTTTATAAAATTCTACCGTTGCCTTCCTTGCCCTTCCTGTTACATCTTCGTCAGCAGTATAAGCATAAGAAGTGTTTTCAACTATACCGTTTACATCAGTTAAAGTATTAAATATATCTACACCGCCGGGGTCTGTTTTTAAAAACACTCTTGCATTTTCAATTGGCAAATCCGTATTAATATCCTTAACTGTTATCCTTAAAGTTACAACTTCTAAGGGATATTGATAATCCTGCGCTGTTGTGCTACTATTGGTAAGCATATATACGCTTGTTATAGCAGTTGCGTTGGTAGTACCTGTGGTTATTTCTAATCTTAATTTAAACCCTAAACTTGCATCAATTCCTGTCAATCCATTTAGGGCAGTCATTAAAGTTGTTGGTGAATAATTTGATGTGGTCATGGTGGAAAATCCTGCTCCATCATTCTTATCAATTGAATAATCGTAAGTATAGTTTGTTGCAGTACCGCCTGCCATTATCAATGCACTGTTTTGAAAACTTGTATGTCCTAAAATATAATATGGCGTTTCAAAAATAACCTGATGCCCGATAACAGGCATATACAAACCGCCTGCACTTGTAAAGGCTGCACCATTTGCCAACGTAATATAACTTGTGGTTAGTGCTGTTGCTTCATTCATTAATATAGCTATCCTGCCAACTGTTGTAGATGTAAAGTAATCTACCCAATGGGTTCCATAAACAGATGTTTGTGCGGTCAGTGCTTTAGTCGTTCCTAATCCTTTTTGAAACTGGTTAATTACAGGACTAACATCTGCTGCATCGGCATAATCACCATGCACATTTTCCATTATCAACCCCTTAGATGAGTTGTCGGAAGTGTATTGCCCTGTACGGGTATTGGAACAATATACTCTTTGCACTTTTGTATTAATAGCAGCAGCGGCAGCAGTTAATATAAATATTAACCCCGTTGCACTTGCGCTACCTAAACTTAAAGGGCTTGCTCTTGTGCCAATGTTTCTTATTTTGGTATTAGTACATCCTGCTACTCCAATTGAAAATAATGCAGTATAAGGATGTGTATTTGTTACTGGTAAAGTAAGCCCATCAATAGTTACATCTAAGCAATTTGATGTTAATAAAAATGCAGTACAAGGGTTAGTTGAACTTGTTGTTCCTGAAACCCCACCGACATATATTGTATCTGTTATCTGAACATTTGAACAGGTAACAATAGAAAACTGCCCGTCAATCATTTTTAATGTATCAAATACGCAGTTGTTTACACGGGTTGCTACTATGGAAACTGGTAATGTATGCGCTCTTAAAGCAGCATATCTTGTAACAAATCTTGTGAAAGTAAACCCATCGCAGTCAGTCATAACTACTTGGGTAGAACTGTTAGCTGCTGTGGCTACCCTTTGAAATCTACAATCTGTAAATGTACCACCTGCCAAACAAAGGGTCATTGATAATGGTGCAACTACAAGTGCAGTTGTTGGTTTATTACCAACTCCCATATTTGTAAAGGTCATAGCAGTTGCCACCTCTGATAATAAAATACCGTCAATAAATCCAGAATTTGAAACTGCTACAGCATACGCCTGTGAGCATGACAGATACCATGCCATATTACATTTATCCACGTTTACCACTCCTCCTCCCGTTGTAGTAAAGTCATAACGGTTTGCAATAGTTGCGTTAGGTATTACGTTAGCAGTCCTTGCTGCCGTTGTACAATTTTCTAAAAATACATTCCCAATAACTACCTTTAATCCAGTTACAGGCGTATATCCATTTGTTGCTGCCCCACTATTACCAATCCTTACTAATCCAGCATTATCTATCCATACACATTTTCCCCTTGCTGCTTCCGTTCCTGTTGTAGTTACAATGCCTGCATTGGGGTAAAATTCATAATCAGCACCCCCAACTGTTTGTTCTATAAATACTCCTGCTGCATACCTTAGTAATCCATTATTAGGTATCTGCATTGTTTGGTTACTTGCCCCGTTAGTTGTTCCTATTTCATACCATTCCCCTGTAATATTTACAGCCCCCAATCTGTTAGCCGTTAAAGTAGCAGCCTCATCACCAACAACCTCAATCCATCCAACTCTACCTGCATCACTTGCTGTTGCTCCAATACCAGTTAAAGCCCCTGCTGCATAAGCACCAGACTTTTGTTTAACTCTGATAAACCCTGTTGCTGGCATAGCAGCACCCGTTGCTGTACTTGCTGCTGTTAATGCAGAATGTACGCCTATTAGTTTACCTGTACCTGTATTATTTGTTATTGCAGTATTCCATGCAGGTACGTTACCTGTACCTGCTGTATAAGGTATCATCCAAATATCTGTACCATCAATATTGACACTACCCCCTAATGATGCTGAAATGTTTACCGGCCCTAAAGTGGATGAAGTTGTTTGATTGAGACCTACTCTTGAATCCTGGTCTATGGTTAATATAAAACCTAAACAGTTATAAGTATCCCCGCCAGCCTTAGTAGTAAGAGCGTCAATGTTAGTATCAGCCGCAAGATTATAAGTCGCCATCTATTATTATTATAAGTCAGATATTCTACTTGCTGTTACAGAAAAACCACCACTACCAAATGTAGTAGTTGATTCAAAAGTTTTTATCGGAGAACCGCTACCGCCATCTCTTACCCTGATAAATATAGACCTGTTACTTGTGTAAACTGCTGTAAAGGATTCGCTTGTTGCTGTTGCTAATTTATCAATGTAGCTAATAAATACATTAGTGCTGTTTGCCGCATTATTTGTACTAAAATCTGTACTTGCTATCGTAAACGTACTACTTGTCCATGATGTGTAAGCGTGGCGTGTATATACTCCATTTGCTCGTAATATTCTTATAGAACCTGTGTTTGGAGTATCAGCAGGTATGCTACCTGTAATCACAACCGATGTTACTGCCGCACCAGTTAAAGCCCCGTTTAATGTTAGCTGATTAAAGTCAATATTACTTGTATCATTTGCGGTTACAATAACGTAATCTTCTCCTACTACTAATCCTGATACAACACCACTTTGAAAGTTTGGTGGCGAATATTGTGTATTGTTTAAATCAAAAACTTTATCGCTTGCAGAAAGGTCTAACGCTTCTACACCAAATCCATAAGCCCCTATTAAAGCTGAACCTGTAGATACACCACAAAAAGGTTGAGATATAGTCCTTTCTGTTATTGTAACATTCATTGTATTGGTTGCAGCAGATGTACCACCTGTTATCACTTGGTTATCTATTGGAGGTATCCCTGTTAATAACTGTATCCATAACTTAGTACAGGATGTTGCTGTAGCGTTATTCCTTGCTAATAATTGTCCTGTACCACCACTCCATGTTACTGCCTCAAATGCACTCCATGTTCCAGAACCGCCATCTACTGTTATTTCGTGCGTAATACCTCTAAATATCTGCCCCTGTATGCCGTATAATGTGGTAGTTTCACCTCTCCTTGTCAGGTACTTCATCCTTTCATAAAGGTCATTAATACTTTGTGTGTCCTTATTCCATTCAGAATAAAAATACTCATCAGCAGCATCATTATTTACATCAATGCCATTATACCCTGCTGATGTGTTTGTAATGTTTGTCCATGTAGCTACTGTGCCACTTGCTGTTTGGTTATTCAGGTCGGAAGCGTAAGTTAAAGCCAGTACGTTATTACCTCTTGCTGTACCATTAATTTTAAACTCTGAATAAGTAAATCCAAACTCCCTTGTATAACCTATAAGCCTACGTCCGTCAATATCAGCACCCCCCGTTCTTACTTTTAATAAAAATCTGTGGCTTATTCCATTGGCTGCATCTGCATTAATTCCTGTTGTCCAAAAGTTAGTAGCTAATGCCCCATTTTGAATAATCTCTAACCTCATACCAGCGTTAGCAAAAACTAATACCCCATCATAAATAGTATCCCCTGCTGCCTGTATAATAGAACCATCATAAAGATATTGCGCTGCATCATCATCAATATTATACCCATTTATAAGGGTAATGATATTATCAGTACTCCTTTCAGATGGAGTTACATCCGTAATGTCTAATTCATCATTACCTGCAAAACTTGCATCATCAGCTACATCTTGCAGCCATCTATGAAGTTGTATTACTGTGTAATTTGTTGAACCAGATGTATGTCTGATATTACCTGTTGAACGGGTTATAGAAAAATCATCTTGTATTGGCATGATGTATTATTTTTTAGAATTTATTTCTTTAGCTGACTTATATTTTACTTTTACTGATTCTGGTTCCCCTCCATATCCCCTTACCATATGAAATGTATCTGGCAAAAGCCTGTTTTCTAATGCCTCAATTACTTTCTGATTACTATCTACTATTTCCTTTGTAAATCCGTTAAGCAAACTTACTAATTTTTCGTGGTTATATTCTATTTTTACTTCGGGTGTTTGCTGCTTTTCTGGCTTTGGAATATTGGCTATTGCTTTTACAAAATCATCTGTTTGTTTAGTTATGGCTTTGGCTATTTCTTTATCCCCTTTATCTTCACTTATGGCAGTAGCAATTTTTCCCAAAGAAGTAGTTAATTCCTTGTGGTTTTTTTGAGCCAGTTCAAGTTCAAATTCTTTATCGTCAAAATCATTTGGCATGGAGGCAATTTATCAATTTTTTTAATTCTTTATACCTGTCTTTAATACTATTATGCGCTTTCTTATCTTGAATTGGGTCTTTTGAATTAGCCAAATCTCTTTCTTGTACAAATAAGGGTTCTAATCTAATATCTGGCTTACTTAATTCAATAACCTCTGCATCTCTTTCTAATTCTAAGTCTTTGATTTTTTGTTCGGTATTGGCTCCTGGTTCTTTAGTAGGTTCTGCTACTTTTATTTCAGGATTTATTTCGATTGGCTTTGCAATATTTTCTGGTTCACCTTTGCTATTTATAGCAGATGGAACATTTCCTTTACTCAATAAACTTTCTATTGGATACGCTTTTATTGCGGCATCAGTTAATTGTTTTCCAAATTGATTTACTGTTGATTGATATACACGCTCTGTCATTTCAGGTGTATCGGCTTCCCCTGTTTCTGTAACCCCTTGTGCTTGCTTTGCAATTTCTTTTATTGCAACTTCGGAAGGCATACTACCATATACGCCTAATTTTCGATTAGTTTTTTCTTTTTCAAATAATTGTTGAGCATACTCTTTATTTGCATTATTAGCTGCTTCGTCTTGTGGTATTATTAATTCAGAACGGTCTTGTCCAAATTGTTTTTTTGCTTCTGCCCGGTCAATGATACTACCATCAGAAAGTTTAAATTTACCTTCTTCCTGCCTATCAACATTTGAAATATCCTGTCCATCTGCTTGCGCTGCTAAAATTGCTTCTGCATGATTTTTGCCTTCGTACTGCTTACCTCCTATTTCAATAACTGCACTTTCAATTTTCACTGGTGCTGGCACATTATCACCTATTGAAATACCCTGTTCATCTACTCCTTCAATTGGTTGACTTAATTTAATATTCGTAGGGTCATATATTTCAGATTGTATTTTTTCAGATTCTACTATCTTATTTTTTAAATCTTCTATTTGAGGTTTCCCTAAAGATTTATTTTCAAGTTTCTTAGTGTTTATTGCTATGCTTGTTTGCTCTGTTGCATATTCTAATCTTTTATCTAAAGGTATATCGTTATTTTGAGCATCAACTTTTGGGGCATTTATAATACTCTCTCTGTGTGTTTTAATTAATGATATAGCAGTATTTTCTTGTTCCTGGTTAATCTTACCAGCCCTTCTTAAATTCTCAAATTGTTTTTCATAAGCGTTTACATTAAGTGCCGCATCATGTAAACTTTTTTGTGTAAAGTCTTTACGCATAGCTGCCCCACCACCTGATAATATTGCTGGTATAGCGGTTTGTATTGCAGTAGCTTTAAATGTATCTAACATTTCGCTGCCCAAATTTCTATTCTCGGCAGTTTTGGGAGAATATACTTGCTCTACTGCAAAATTTGTAAAAGTAGTGCCTAATTCTTCTAACTGTTCTTGTGTTATTACGTTTCCTGCTTCTTTGCCAAACTTAACAAAAATGTTAGCCCCTTCTTTTAATAAATCTTTAGGGTCGCCACCTTTCTTAACCAGTTCAAATAAACTTTTTGCTACGCCTCCATTTTTAAACCCTTCAACAATATTCCCTGCTAATTTTGCATCTGGTAAAATTTCTTCAAATGCCGCTTCTGCTAATGAATTTATTGCAGCAACGGTTTTGGCAGTCTTAACATCGCCTGATTTATTTAGAGCATCTTCATAATTACTACCATAGCTTTGTAAATATGTAGATGCGAATGTTCCGGTGGCTATTTCAGCCCCCAATCCTTCGCCTGCTGTAAGTAATGCTCTTGTGGTATTAGTTCCGACTAAAGCCTTTCCTGCTGCCCCTGTAATCCCTCCTATACCTCTTGTAAGGGCTGCTTGTGTAACAAACTGTCCTAATCCCTCTATTGCTGAATACAGTACATTATTTTTATCACTCTCCAACTTATCGCTTCTTTCGCCTGTACTGTACATTATTTTATCACTGCCTAAACTACCCCCACTTAAACTATTACTTCTTAAATATGTTTCAGCTTGTGTTTCTCCAATACCATCAATTGTATTTGAGATGCTATTAATAGGCGCAATTAACCCTCTATCGAATAAGGATGGTAATATACCGGATTTAGGTATTGCATCTTTACCTAAAAGATGTTCTGTGAAAATTATATCTTGTAATATTTCTTCGTCATTAATGCCAGTAGATTTGGCAGCTTTTCTTATTTCTTTTTCAGAAAATTCACTTTGGTTTGTATAACCATTATTTTTAAGCCACTCCCCCATTTGTGCGGCAGCTTTGGCTTTTTTAAATTCATAGGCATTATCTGCATAATTTATATCTGTTTCCTTACCTATTAAATCAGGATTAGTCGCCGCATCTTTAAATATTTTAGTATTCCTTATTGCTTGTCCAATATGGGCTAAATTAACAAATGTGGTTTCATCTATTTTGCTTTTCTCTTTTAATGCAGCCAATACATTTAGATACCTTCCTTTATCTGATGTTCGCAAATCTTCCAAACCTAATCTTACATTTTCTGCTGTTACTTTATCAATGTCGCCCGATTTAGAATAATCGTTTCTCCCTATATTGGCTTTCATATTGAAAGATATTGCAGCATCTTCAATTTTAGTTTTAAAGTAATCTTCATTTTCCTGTTCACTAAAATCAGCATAGGCTTTATCTAAAGGCTTTACTCCATTCTTTGCTATAAGCCCTCTTTTTTGATTAAGCAACTTTTGAGATAATTCCTCTTTATTTATTTTTATCGGATTCCCTTCTTTATCTACTATAACATCGCTGCTTTTTAATGCTTTTATAATGCCCTCATAAGTGTCTGGATTATTTGGGTCGAAAGACGGGAACTGCATTTCATACGACTGCGTTACACCACCGCCCATACTGGATGCGTAAGGCTTACCTAAAGTTTTTAATCTTGCATTGCTTGCTAAATCCTGTATGGTAGCATTAAATTCCCTATCGTAATTATCTATTGCGGCAACTGTATTTATTCTATATTTAGATTGGCTGTTTTTTATCGCACTTGCCCAATGCTCTCCTTCTCCTGCAAGTAAAAATTCTTGTTGTGGCAATTTTTCTTTATCTGAATATGTATTTAAAAAATTAGATACTAATGCTGCTCCTGCATCATCAGTTAATAACTCTTGTATATTGCTTTGTTCTAATACACCACCATATAATGCACTATTGAAATCTTCTATTTTTTTTAGCCCTGTTTTTTCTTCTGCCGTAAATGTATTTGGACTTCTTTTTCTTGAACCAAATACAATATCGCCTTTGGCTGGCTGCCCAATAGGTTTTGCTTTACCTGTATCTATTGCATCATTAATTCTTTGCCCTAATTTTTGTGCAAAAGATAACGGATCATTTGAGGTAGAAGGGGTTTCTAACTCTGATTTTTTTGCACCATTCTTTGAATCGTTGCCAACGGGATTTTTTTTTTCTAATTCATCAAATGATGAAACAGTTTCATCATTGACTAATTCTTCAAAACTTGATACAGTATTTTTTCTTTTTATAGTACCCATTACTACGATTTAATTTTTGTAACGCCTTTGTAAATAAACTTTGTACCACTTGGCAATTTATCAAATCCTGCTTTATCTGTTATTACAGGTATATCATTATTATTTGAATCTTCCTGTTTTGAATCATCTGCCGGTTGTGTTTTATTATTCCAGTTATCCCATATTGTTTTACCGGATGTTGTGCCCCACAATTCTTTGAAATAATTTTCTGATTTAGTCTGAAATCCTTCTGCCATTGCACCGTCTTTATTTTCGCCTCCACTGATGTCAGCTAATTTTACGGCTTCAATAAATCCTTGTGCTAAATTATCAATGGTTCCCACTGACTTTTGTGTTTTACCATCTTTATCCAATACTACATAACTTCCATCTGCCCTGTAAACAATAGTATCTCCTTCGATTAATTTAGCAGCAACTCTTGTTTTATCATCTACTTGGTTATAAGTAACTGGTAAGTCTTTTCCTCCATTAATGCTGAACCTATTTTTAAGCCTGTCAATGTGCTGTCCAAATAAAATGGCTGGTTTATCTATTCCTGCAGCATTACTTGCCCCACTGCCTCCGCCACTGTCGCCAGATGGTTTGTTTGCATTGTGCCATGCAACTTTAAAATCTAAATCCATATTCCTACGGGCATTTCCTTCACCTGTGTATTTATAGTCTTTGGTTACAACATCTGGTGCTGCTTTTTCAAACCTTGCAAGCAATGATAAATCTTCTGGCTTTAATGGTTTGGTTACATCAATGAATGAATTTTTTAGTTCTTCAATGGTATCATCTCCTTCTGTAAATTCTACTCTCTCCCCAGTAACTGTATCGGTATAATATCCGTTTTGAATATCCTGTATTTTTTTAGTTACGTAATCATTATACCGCTGTCCTAAATTCATTATGCCACCTACTATTGGATTAGCTGCTTTTATTTTTTCAATATCAACATCTTCTGTAACAATCGTTGTGCCGCCAGGTGCTGCTATTACATTCTTTTCATCATTGGTAATTGTTTTTTTATATGCAGGGTCATTTAATGCGCCTGCAAAAAATTTAGAAGCATCCTGCCATCCACCAATAGGTGTTTTAGCAAATTCTAATTTCTGTTGTTCAAAAGCATCTTTTTCCTGCTGGCTTGCATTTGGGGCCGGAGGTGTAGGAAACATTAAATTGTTTCCCTCCATGTAAGATAATTTTTTGTTACCCGATACAGAAAACCCTGTCATTGTTTTTTCAACTATGGCATTACCGTTTTTATCTCTCTTAATTACGTTTACTGTTTCTTTTACTGCATCACCTACTTTCGGAACTTTTAAATCGTATTCTGGTATTGTAAACAGCGTATTAATATCACTTTCATCAAAATATTTTTGCGCTTGTTTTTTCTTTAACTCTTTTTGCGGAACTGTTAAGGTAACATCTGCATCTACTTTATCAGTATAGGTTTTTAATTTTATTTGCCTTGCAGTTGCGGAGTTAATTGTTTTAAGGTTATTGGCTATTTCTTTCTGAAATTCAAAATATGCTTTTGTTTTATCATTAGGATTATTCCATTTTTTTGCGGCAAAATCTGCACCCTTTTTTCTTAGTTCAGCTACATTTCTAAATACTTCATCTTTATCTTTACCTTCCCCTGTTGCTGCATCATAAGGTGCTAATTCTGATAATGCTTTTATTTTTTCATCGGCATCTTTTTGGCGCTGGTCATATTGACTTTTATTATATAAAAAAGTATAGTTCGCTAACTGTTGTAGCGGTCTTATATCTGTATCAAGTATAAAGCCTCCTCCTCCGCCAAGTGGAATTGAGCCTACATATTGAGAAGCGTTCGCTATAGAATTTATATCTGCCATATTAAATGTGTTTCCATATTTGCCTTTTTAATACCCTTCTAATAACAGAAGGACTAATGCTGTACTTATTAGCTAATAAATCATATATCTCCATTTTATTTAAACCTTGTTCTACCAAATTATTATTTCTTATACTTAATACAATATTATTGTTAAGTTTTGTCATACCATTACGTTCTCCTCTTGGCACTAATTCAGGGTTTCTATTTGCCCAATGATTCATGCCTGTTTGTGGATTATTTCTGCCCTTTTTTATCATATCGTCAGCATTATCTTTTGTTGTGCCTAAAAATAAATGATTAGGATTTACACAGCATCTACGGTCGCAAGAATGTAATACAAGTAAGCCTTTAGGAATTTCTCCAAATGATAAAAAATATGATACCCTATGCGCTTTAAAAAATCCATCCTTAGTACTTAGATGAAATGCTCCATACCCACTTATTATTTCTATTGTACACTGCCAATCCCAACATTCATCTTTTTCTCCAATACTTATTTTACTCCAAAATCTGTCTTTATCTTTATCTGACAAATTGGGTATTTGTTTAATTTTTTTATTATCTATTAGTAATTCTGTTCTCATATTACTTATTTATTTTTTATCCATGCTCCGGTGCTTCAATAAAATTATTACTATTAATTCCGGGAGTTTTTTCTTCTTTATACAATTGGTTAGTTCCGTAAATACCTATACCACCTAATAATGAATTGATACCATTATTTAAAGTAGTATTAGCATCTGCTTTTTTCTTTGCTAATGATTGCATATAATCCTTCCAGATATTATCTTGGCTTATTTGTTCTGCAGCTTTATTATCGCCAACCATTTTAAGAGCGTTCATATAGTTGCCAAATGATTCCATATTGCTTTTATGGAACTGGTCGCCCACTTGAAGCATCCCTTGTATTTTTTGTCCGAACAAAGAACTCAATTGATTAGGGTCTGCCCCTAATGTTTCTGCTGTTCCTAAAATATCAGCAAAACTTGTATCCAGTTGGTTTGTTTGAAAATCTCTGGTAATAGTATCACCTTGTGATTTATTTTCTGTGGCATTTAGTATCTGAAATACTTCGTCAGGAGTTTTATATGCTTTGCGTTTAGACATAGCATTTTTAATACCCTTTTCGGCTTTTGCTCCATTTGCTGCGCCTACTGCAATACCAGTTACGCCAACTACTGCTGATGCTACCGCTGCGAAACTCATTGTGTTAAGTTTTTAATGGTGGTTAATACTTTATCAAAGAATGGTTTTTTACGCCATTGTAATTTTGCTATGTGTTTATCAAACTGTGTGTAATCTTTTGCAATAACTTTTTCTTCAATTTTTTTCAAGTCTTTATTATCATCTAAGTTTTGATGTACTGTTACCCATACGGTATCTGCCAGTGTAATAGCAGCCCTTTTAACGCCTGGAGGTGAAATAAAATACTGTGGTGCCATTAAATGCACAACGCCTTCTTCTGTTGCCACTAATATTTCTCCTTCCATTAAAAATACAGGGTGTTCGTGAAAATGAATTTTACCAGTTATTGCCATGCCTGCCGGTATTGTTATTTCACGCAAATACATTCCTTTACAAAAAGTATGCTGTAATGGGCACGTATCGCTATCACCAATTACTGCTTCTGGCCTCTGCTTTAACATTGCTTCAAATGCCAAAATTCCTGCTCTTGCAGTCCTTTGTGATACTTGTTTTTCTTCTATGGTTTCAATGTTAATCATAAATTTTCTGTATATCCAGATTGAGCACTTATTGCTGACTTAAACAATATAAAATCTAATTCCCCAAATTTAGTCATTTTTGCAATATCTACCACGTTAACTTGGTCTGCAACTACGTTATCCCGAATAAAGGTACATGCCATCCAATACCCCCTTCCTGGCGTTCCTGCAACTGTTTTTGAAACTCCATACAATCCTCCTCTCGCATTCTTGTCAAATAAAAAACTCCCATTATAATGCCTCTCCCATAACTTAACCCTTCGTGGTGGAACTTCTGATTCAAAGCCTATCTTATCCGTAATCGTTTTAGCTACGTACCATTTATCAGTGGCCGCAACTTCAAATGATATTGGTATTATTACATTTTCTGTTGGCCTATTAATACATACCCCCACTATCCAATCAGTTGCGGTGCCAAAAAACTCATTGTAATCATTATCGCTTAATGCAATCTTAGGATGAATATAAGGAATACCGTTTTGAAATGCCATAAATGCACATCCGAACCCATCATATAAATCAAGGTTACAGTATTCTTCCGGTACAAAGCCTGCGAAGGTTAAGAAATCTTCTGTTTCAGGATGGAATAATATGGTATCGTTTGTTTGCCCAAATGCTTCTTTGATATTATATGTTCCTCCCTGTACTAATGATTTAACAGTTATCATTAACGCTTTTGTAAGTGTATTATATCCTATAACTATCCTGAATTTTTCTCTATCTGTTGCGGCTGTTTTATTAAAGGTTTCCATAAACTGCCCACGCTTATCAAAATACAGTTTTGCTTTCCCTGCTGAAATATCTCTGGCAATATTAAAGTCGTGTTTAACGTAAGCGGATTTATTTACATCCCAATACGTAACAAATCCATCTCCATAATAAATGCTTCCGATGTGAGGATATTGGCAACCAAATGTTCCTGATATTTTAGGTTCTGCATCACTTATTAAAGCGTCTGCTGGTGCTGCCCTTACTATGCCGTCTGCACTAACTCTTAAAAAATCATCCGATACCTGAAAAACAAAGTTATCATTCTCTGCAATAGCCAATCCTACTTTGCCGTCATAAAGTCCCATTGAAGTAATATCGCCTTGTTCCGGAGCATCAAATGTTTTTTCAAGATACCCAAATACATTAAAGTTTGTTGTTGAATTAAAAGTTATGTTCCTGCCAAATCTTTGCTCGTTCTCAAACCTATTTACAAAATGTACTTTACCTCCGTCATTAATTCTATTTCCCCAATGATCGGATGGTGAATGATGTTCAAAAATCTGCAAAGCATTTTGTCCAATCTTTCTGTTTACAAAGAAGGTATCAAATGTATTGAATGTGCCGGATGGAATTGATAATGTATTTTGTCCACTTATTTCAACTAATGGAATAGAGTACACTTCATAATATGTAGGCTCTACTGTACAATCTCTCGGTCTTTGTAATTCTATTTTTGCACCTACTGATAAGTTTTCAAGTTTCCCATCATCATCAATAAGTATTTGGTTAAAATAATTAGCCGGGGCTTCTGTTTCACCACTGATTACTTTATCATGGAATGGACTTAATACCTGATAATTTAATAACCCATAAGTTGCGGTATCGAAAATAATATCATCACCATTTGAAATAAATTCTACTCTGTCATTTTTTTGGTATTGATAGGTTGTATTGGTTTCAAAATTGTATTCTGCATTATAATCATTAAGGCTTTGAATTGTCAGTCTTATTTTTTTATCCTGTGTACGTTCTATTTTATCAACTACCCATTGTAATTCAAATCTGTTTACATTTTCGCCACGTACAATTGAAAGGCAGCTTGCTCCGGTAGGTAATGTTATTCCGTTACCATTAAATTCAATGTCACAAAAACTTAATACCCCTTTTTCTTGTGTCTTTGGGATATTCATGTAATTATCTCCGTTAGGTAAACTTCCACTTAATACAGTTATAGGATATACAGCGCTTATTTTGTTACAAGGCCATTTTACTACAAAACCCCACGGATAACGTCCTCCAGCCTTCAACCCTTTCTTTTCATCGCCAGAAGTATTTTTGTTTAATTTAGTTGTAGTCATTACATCAAGATACGGTGTACCTGAAAAACAAGCTGACAATGCTGTATCACTTGTTATAGGATTACATGGGTTACAATTATTACTACAATCTAAAGAGAAGCAATTGTTATAATTTAATACCACGGCTTTTGCAACACGATTCCTGGTACTATAATTTCTCATTTTAAATATCGCTGCTCCGCTGGCCACATTTGATACCACATATTTTGAACCAGACATTGCTACTCTTATTCCTGATATAGCCAGATTATCACAATCACGTACATATACATTTACTTGTTCGTAAAAATCTGTTGTATAACCCGGCACATCTGTTTCAGTAATTTGAATATTTATTTCTGCTAAATAATATCCGCTGGTAATAGCAACACTTTTTGCAAGTGTAAAACCGCCTACGCATCCACGCTCTAAATAAACTTCAAGGTATATTGTTCCTGAATAACCTCCATATCTGAAATAATGATAAAATCCATTGTGGTCAGTTCTGCATCTCACTACTCCATCTGTCACATCAAATATATCTGCTCCTTCTATTGGATTATTATTTGCATCGGTAACATAACCACAATAAACGCTTGATGAATGAGAACCAGTTGTAAATTTTTTAAAGTTATCACAAATGATAAGTGTTTCATCTAAGGTTACATCTCCTGAACAAGTATCAATATATAATTCTTCGCTTTGGCTTACCAGTCCATCTAAATTTTGTCCCCCATAATAGGTATGAATATCGGCTATGGTGCCTATTACAAATGTTGAAGTATCCTGACTTGCTCCAATGCCATCTGTATTTTTATGTGATACGATTCTGGCAAAACCTCTTGTGCCCTTTGGTACTTTTATAACTCCCTTTTGTACAAAGAAATTACCACTATCAATTCTACCAAGTACAGAACTCACTACACCACTTTCTCCAAAACCGCTAATCATTCCTTTTTCAACCGGATTGACAAACCCTGGCTGACATTCAAATTGTTTCATCTCTGCCCAATAATCAGTTCCCTCAATGTAAACAATAAAATTCCTTGTCTTATCTACAAATGTTTGTTGATACCCATCGTTATCTAATGATACCCTCCCAAACCTTGCGGTATCAGCTAAATCATCTGGGTCTGATTCATTTAATCCTCCAAGCCTATAAATAAAAGAGTTAACACTTTCTTCCTGATTATATACAATGGCATATACAGTAACATCTACCATTTCTGAATTACATATTCCATCTCTGCATTGTAAATTAACGGTTAGTTTTTTCGCTTCATCGCCACTGATAGGACAATTGCCTTTTTTATAATTATAAAAACCTAAACTATCTTTTATGCGAATTAACCCCTGTGGCTGCTGCGGCATAGGATTATAAACCCTATTGGTTTGGTCAACATCAATTGGATTACATTCTTTATCATTACAAAAAATATAATCAAAGCAACAGTCTGTATCTGAAAAATTAAGTAGGTCTGCCAGTTCTCTTTCATACCACATTTGGTCTTGTGTGGCATAAGGTGCATATTTTTCAATTACTTCTACTGACCTCCATAATGGGCTTAGTCCATCTGTAAATATTTCGTTATCCCTTCTTACCGCTACTTCAATTCTATCTACTAATGGATTACCAACGGGCATCCTGAATTTTAAACATCTTGGGAATCCTTCTGAAACATCAAAGCAGGATTTACTATCCTGAAAATATGTGCTGCTTACTCCCATCCATTCACTTACTCTGCCATCATAATAAATATGCCTGTAACAAACCTGAATAGCTACGTCTAATAGATGATTTGTAAAATCAATTTCACTTGCATCTAATGCCACCCATTCACCTTCCAGTTGTTTGCATATTAATGGCACACACATCCTTGTATAAGAACAAGGGTCTGGGCATATATCAAAAAATGGTGTGGTAAAATTTTCTGTGGCAATAGATGCTTCAACATCTATCATTCCAATATCATAAAGTCCGTCTGTCCATATTAAAGCCTTACCGTGTCTATGGGCACAAAGTTTTTCATATTTTAAATACGCTCTCCAAGGCTTTATAGCGTGTTTTGGTTCTGCACTTAATGGTAAGCAGTCGTTATCCCCTGTATATACAATCTGGCAGGTAGCATCTTCATTAACACGAAGTAAATAATTTAGCCCTCCATCATTTAGTGTCCATGAATACGCTTCATTTGTAATCGGGTCTTTATAAGTACCAACACTATTCGGAGTACCCACCATTGGGTACATATCGCAGCATTGGTAATTGGAAGGCATTGGAGTAGATTTACCTATTACTCCTTTTGAAACAATGTTTCTTTCATTATTAAGCATGAAGAAAGCACTATCCTGTGGTAAGTATTTATTGCTTACATCCAGATTTAATTTAACCGGTTTATTTGCTTGCCTTTCTTGTGCCATAATATTATTAACCTAAATTCCATTTGTAATTTGTTCCGTCATAAAAGAAAGCCAGTGCTGTTACTGCTCCTGCGGTATTATCAATAACCCCATCCCATCCATTAAGAAATATACTATTAGTTGGTAAACTTAATGTTCTTCCTCCGGTTCCATCCTGTGTAACATATAACACACCTGATGCGTTAGCAGTAAGATTACTAATAGCAGATAAACTTCTATTACCGCCTATTGTAAAATACCCAACATTGCCTAATAAAAAATCCCATACTATTGTAGCTGCATCTGTAATTGCTGTGGCTGTATTTGCTGCTCCGTTACCTAATCTTGTAAAATCAATTACGGCTACATCTGCAGGCGGCCCTGCCTGCCATGTATTATTCCTTGTTATAGTACCAGATACACCATTGAAAACAAAATCATCGTTAGCGTATTCAGTATTTTTATTTACATTAATCATTGCCAACCCTGTTGCGCCTATCAAAGCGTTATTTTGATAAGTAGTTGCGCCGTTAACCGGGCTCCCAGTTTTACCATCAACAATTAATTTTAATTCAGTATAGTTATTAAGCACAACATAGGTATTGTTTATTGTGTTGTTATAAGTATTGCCACCGCTTGAAGAACTGGCAGCAGCAGTAGTATCGCAATCTGTTGAAGATTCAACTACCTGAACTGTATTTGTAATACCGCAGAATGAATTAAATGAATATCCGTAATCGAACTTAGGATTTAAAGAAATGGATTGCAGAATAGTTGCTAAACTAATTCTACCCATCATTTTTTCCATGTTCTTTCTTTCACGCCGGTAATTCTCAAAGAAGAAGGCTCTTTCCCATAACGGAACACTTTTTTTATTTTCTACACTTTTATACTTTGTCCAGTTTACTAATGTTTCAAAGGCTACTTCCGGAACCGCTAATTGTCCATTAATTTTATTAATAAACCCAAGATATTCTATGTAAACTTTTGTGTGTTTAAAATTAAAATCAAATTGAATTAAACCACTTTCTTCAAATATCTGGTAGCCTCCTGCTTTTGTATCACAAGTAGGACTGCAGGATGTAAAATGGCAGCACCAGGCATCATAACAACAATCATGTATGGTCTGAATATTTTCTTCTGTTTCTTCAATACAGCCGCAAGGTTTCAATGCTATTGAAACGATAAATTCTTTGGTGGTAATATATTCTACTTCTGAATTTTCAGTGTTATAGTAAGGCGTTGTAACTTCTAAAAAGTAGTCGCCATTTGGATACAGTTTTTTGATTGTTGTTTTATCATAGAACGCATCATTAATTACAACTGTTTCTGAATCTTCTGTAACAGTAAGGTCATTGCAAATAGATTTTTTTTGATTACAGCTTTGGCATACTTCTGAAAGGTCGGTTATTGAATCGTCATTGGTAAGGTTGATATTTAATGGCAAAGGAATTTTAATGCCTCTGCTGTTAATATATCCTACAAATAATTCCTGTTTAAAATCTGCTGGTAAAGTAGCTGTCCTTGTATTTGGATTTACAGGTAGTATTGCTCTTTGTTTACCCCGCTTTAATGTTTCCTGTTGCAGCTTATCCAATCCACGACAAGCCCAATGAGAAAACATTTGCTGCATTTTACCACGATCTTCGTATGTATCTATTAATGCAGCGGCCACTACCCTTGATAGTGGAACTAATTTGATGTATTTATCCGGGCAGTCTGTTTTCATTATTGATCTGATTTACCATCATTATTTGAATCTTCTTTGCCAATTTTACCGCCATATATTTCTATTAACCTTACTCTTACTACTGCTGCTAATTCATCCTGTATAGGCGTTTCTCCATCTATAGAATTTCCAGAATTTGCGTATATAATTTTAAGAGGGCTTGTATGCACTCCTTTAGGAAATATAATTTTTTTGCCCAGCACAAAATAAGTTTTAACTCCATCCCCTAATCCATCGTCTGTATCACACATAATTTGAGATAAATTAATTGTGCTTTTAACATACTTACATTCACATACCCACCCCCCAATTGATACTAACCAAATTTCTTGTGGTAGTGCTGTTATAATATTCAAATCAGAAATGTCCATTTCATTATCTACTACCTTTTTTTCTACTTGTGATAATAGATAGCTTGGAATATTATAAACTCCTTCCGTGGCTTTTTCTTTCCACGCCATTAATAGCATCTGGTAGGCTAATTCAGAACGTCCAGTTTCAATAAATTCTTCTTTAGTAATAGATGAATCATCTGCCCCTTTTGGAAAAAGTTGCAGCCACGCTAATTCACAAGTACTTTCTAACGTAGTAGCCATTATTTAATCTTTTTCGCTATTTAAAAAATCAAAATATTTATTTACCTTAATAATTAGTAAAAATAACATCCAAACAATTCCTGCTACTAAACTCGAACCACACACTACAATAGGATAAGCAATTAACTGTTTCCATTCTGTTACTATTCCAAGTAAATATCCAAAGCCATAACCAAATAAACTGTATATACTTGGCATACAAAATGGACATACTAATAATGCTTCAAATATCTTGTACCCTGCCTGCACTTTTTTTTCGCCCCATTCCCCGACTTTATCAAAAATCATCCCTGGCTCTGTAGAAATTTTTACTCCCCAAATAAATAATGAAGTAATAAAAATTAGTTTTATAATTACTATTATCATTTCCCTGGCAATTGTCCGGTTAAAATATTCGCTTGTTTCAATGCTGCCTCACGGGTATGGTTACTAAAGCTATCAACGGCAAAAAATATTAAAAGCTCCCTTGCCCATGTACCCCATTCAGAATTTATAGAAGTGCTGCTGTCTGCAATCTGGTCGTTATAAACAGGGTCATAAACAGACTTTATAGTTCCTGCAATCGGATAACGAATATAATCTAATCTTACATTAGCAATATCCTTTGGTAGAAATTCAAAATCATACCCAACTTCTTTTGCAATTGGTTTGTTTTTGGGTTTGAGTAATTCAATATTTGTCGCAGCCCTGATTTTAAATTGCTGCCCGTCCAACAACTCAATATCTCTATAAATTATTTCGTTAACGCCATTGCTTTCATCATCACAATCTTTATCCGGTTCGCAGCCATTGTCTTTTAAGGACATTTCATACATATTTTCAAAAGCATAATAATCATCCGGTTTTGACATTAATCCATTAGATACCTGCTGCTTGTATGGTGTAATCAAAAATGCTATAAACCCTTTTGCTTTTTCGGTATCATAAGCCATTGGCGGAGTTGCGCCATCTGTACCGCCAGTTATATAATTAAGTGTACGAAGGCTCGCCCTATAATTAATCCGGTTAAACATTTCGTAATCCAGCGTTCCATTTTCGCTGGTATTTATTACGTCCCTTATATCTTCGTACAGTGGTATAATGTCCATTTATTATTGTTGTAATATGCTTAATTCAAAAGGGAAATTAGCTAATAAACTGTCTGCTGGAGTTTCCGTTGCCTGATCTGCTGTTATCACTGTTATTGAATTAACACTTGCCCAATTTGCTTTAATTAAAGTATTTGATGTTTTACCCATTAAAATAAATGTATTACTTTGTGCTAACGGTGTAAATGTTCCGCTTAATGTTCCCGTATAATTTCCTGTTGAATTTCTTGTCCATGCAATTGCTACAGAATTTCTTGTATCAACTGATGCAGTAGGATTTCCTGTACCACTTTGAGATAATATACCACGGTAAACAAAATCAATCCCTCCTGCTGCTACCAATGCAGATGGGTCAATATTGATATGCTGTTTTTTAGTACAGCCATCTTGAACTATTGCACCAACTGATATTACTCCTGTGGTATCATCATTTACTAATTCGTAATCGTAAACATTAATGGTATAATTATCGGTTAGCCCTACTGTTTCTTTGTTTACGTTACAACCGGTAATCAAGAAATCTTTTGCTGGAGTATTATCAATTATTGGAGTTCCTTCATTGCAATTACAAGTGCATATACAGCCCAATAATTTTTCCAGCTTATCAATCCATGTACTCGGATCTGCACCACAATTTGCTGCTCCCTGTGCTGCTGTAACGTAGAATTGGCTTTCTACGATAATGCTCATTGTAGTTGATTTCTCATCTTCGGTACAATCGCTATCCAAACGTGCTGCCAGTTCATCCCACTTCTGCTGTACGCAGCACATATCAACTATGCACTTTATTATTTTGTTGCAATTAATTTTATAAGGAATGTTGTAGAAAATATTATCCCCGTATTCATACCATACAGCGGTAGTACCTGTAATTATGTACTGGCCTTCGTATAGTATTACAGAAAATGAAGCATAGGCAATATCAACTCTGTTAGGCAAGCCGCTTGAAGTAGGATATTGTAAATCCATATCAATAACCTGGCTGGTGTACATGGTGCCTTTATAGTTCGGTGGCTCGTTAAGTAAGAACACCACTTTACCATCTTTACAGTTACCTCTTATATCTACATTTAAGCAGCCTTCATTTTTATTTTTATTGTTGGGGTCTGGAGGGCAAATGTTTATTGATTTTGAAACGGTGTATTGAGTGCCATCATCATCTGTTAATTGCACATCAATAACATAACTTCCGTAAGAATATTTCCCCGCAGTTTTAGGAATTGCAAAACTTACCCTTGAAGTCATTGGGGGGTTAATATCAAATCCAGAAGTAGAGTATTGTTTTATTACAACTCCCAATGGATTTGTAATTTTTACATTAGCACCTTGTACACCACCGGAAGTACTTGTTCCACCGGGTAGAAAGACACTCGGAGTAACGTCAATATAAAAGAATCCGGTAGATAGGTCGGCTACTATTTTTGAATCAAGGGATGTTATATTTGGACTTGCGGTTATTATTGTTGCCATGGCATTTTTTTTAAACTATTTTTTATACAAAAAGGTATCACTCTTTTTTAAAAGTTGTTCTAAAATAAAATTTGAACTACTGCTATAAAAGAATGATACCTCCCTTACTATTTTGATGTTCGGCTGCGAAAACTCATCCTGATTTTAGGACTACCTATTTCGCTTGCCTTACCTGCAGTTCTTGATGCTCCGGTACTTCTGTTTGCAGAATCCCAGATAGTAGAACTGCTTTTTTGTGGGGTGTAAGGTGTACGGCCTTTACCGTTTATACCACTACCACCACTACACCCACCAAATGATCCACATGCCATAGTTGTAAGTTTTATCCGTTATCAATCCTTTTTACTTCGTTCTGCAGGTCGGTTAAATGAACTTTACCTTCTTCTGAATTTAAGAAATCAATGAATAGCCTTTCTTTTTCATCGGGTTCAATGTCCTTTGGCATATCTGTTAATTTAACCCATTTACCGCCTTTTGCTTTTTTACTTATCTGGTTTTCTACATCTGTAAAAGATATAAGCCCTGCTGTAAGTAATTTTGCAACTATTACCTGTGTTTTGTTAATATTGGTGCCTTCTTCCTGTAAGATAGCATTTATGCCATCTAATTCTGCTGCATCCAGGAAGCTAACCAACATATCCTGCGCTTCAATTAAAGCATCTTCTTCTGTTTTGCCATCTGTTGTGTTGGGCACTTCAAAGAAACTGCCATTCAAACGAATAAGCATTTCCTGCGCTCCTTTTAAATCAAGTTCAACAATTTTCATTGCCGCTTTTGTTCTTAATTTAAAATCTTCATTATTTATTTTCAGTTCATCATTCTTTTTGTATTCCCTGAATTTTTTGTTAGGCTCATCTGGACAAAATCCATTAAATGCTTCATTCGCCGGGTAAGCATCAAGATAAGTCTGTAATAAAACATCTTTTGTAACTAAAACCCCATTTTTAAACTGTCGTGCTAACCTTTCATTTGGCGTAAACGGCTCATTCGCAGGAATATTATCGCCATCTATTTTTGTTTGTTGGTCTTGCCAAATCGTACTTGCTGTTTGCTTGTATCGAATGGTTTTATTTTTTCCATCTTCTCCCTGAAAAGTAATTTTTAGATATGGCTCCCATATTGGAAGTTTATCAACTCTTACTCTTTGGTCTTTACTTATTCTTACGAATACCGGTGCGCTTACATCCATTGAGGGTAGTAATACGAAAGTTCTTAATGCCATTGTTTTTTAGTTTAAAAATAATTTCTCTCTACTTTAATAACGGGCAAAGAGGATAACCGTTTTTTATTATTTATAAAAATAATCTCGTTTTTGTTAAGCGTTCAAACGCTTCTTCACGGCTGATGTTTTTTTGAAGCATCATTTCTTTTACCACTAAATCTGATGGTACATATTTTACCTTTCCTGTAGTAAGGTTATCTACGCTATCAGATTTTTTAACTTCTTTAACAGTACCATCCTCATTTAATCCTGCGGCCAAGTGCGCCTTTTTTTGTTCTGCTGAAAGTTTCATAATTTATTTTTTACTATTTTTAACGCCCTTAAACCCTGATGAACTTGGTGGTGTTGTCAATATTTTTTCTCCATCCCAACCCTTCCTATATCTTTCACGAAGGCTATCCAATTTCACTAAACATCTTTCATCTTCAAGCCATGCAGTCATACATTTTGTTTCACCGAAAGCAGTAATCATTACTACACTTTTCATATTCCGGCTAACCTTTTTTCTTTCAGCTTGTGGTGTAGTTAATGCTTCTTCAAAAGTACCTTTCCAATCCCTATCCATTCTGCTTCTTAATGCCCAAACTGAAACTACACATCTTTTATCTGCACCCCAATCAAATAAACATTTAGTTTCGCCAAATGCTGTAAAAAATCTGTTTCTTCTTTGATTCCTACTTTGTTCTGCTCTTGTTGCAAAGCGACAATTGTAAGGAGCATAATGACCATCATTATCTTCCCTGTCCAGGCTTAATTCTTCTGAATACCCATTCGCCATGCACCATTCATAGAACTCCAAAAAATCTTCCTTCCAATCTTTCCACACTTCAATTCCACGGCCTCCATAATCTTTAAACTGTTCATTTTTTTCATTGTAACAACGATCAACCATTTTTTGCCAAACATCATATAATTTATGATTTGACAAATTATGTGTGGTCATTCTTTTTTTTGTCACTTCAACTCTTAAACAACCACATGATTGAGTTTCCCCGCTTGCAAGCCTGTGCCATCTATATTCCTTAACCTCTCCACAAACGCATACTGCTTCAACAAACCTTATCCAATGCCCATAAATACTTAAAGTATAAGTAATTCCTGTTAAAGTAAGGCGACCAAATTTATCTCCGGCTCCATAAATAAATTTCAGTCTTTTTCTGCGAGGCTTTAATTGATTTATTACATTCATAAAATTGTTTTTAGAAAACAAAGATATGAATTTTTACTAAATTAGACCCGTTTATGAGAAAGAACTAAAAGAAATCAGCGAATTAATACAATTCGCTGATTTACATATTATTATACTTAACCTCCAAGTCCCATATATCCCCACGCATTAGCGCAGTGAATCTCATTTAGGAATCTTGTTTTTACAGTCCATTCCTGTTCTTCACAACCTGTTCCGAAAGTGTTACGGCCACCGTTAGCACCACTGATAACACCATTGGCATCTGTCAATGTATCCCAAACTCTACCCAAAGAAATATCTTTGAAGTAAACTCTGGTAAACATTTTTTCAGTGTAACCGTTACGGCCAGTTATCATTGATGTCCTGTTTGCTCCGTTTGGATTATTCCACATTGGAACAAAGATTGCGGAGTTAGGGAATATGCTACCAACACCACCCAATTCTTTACCGTTACTGAAAGAACATTCATCGTAAATATGCAAAGTGATACCTTCCACTTTGATACCACAATACTCCATGTTAATCCATTTACAGTCATTCATTGGTTGTTCGCTGTAGTCCAGTTTTACAACACCGGCTGCAAGTAACATCCTTTGAAATTGAGAGTAAAGTACACGGCCAGCAAAAACGGCATACTCACGGCCTACCACACCTGCTAAATCAAGTGCTTGTTTCCATGCACGTATATCATCGGTGGTAATTTCTGATGAAGATGCCGGGGTGAATTTAATACCCCTTGCTCTTAAAAGTGGTACAAGGCCAAAGTTGGGGTTAAGCAGGGTTTCGTAGTGCTTACGTTTTTCAAAACGCTTGTACATATCCTGCTGTGGTTTTACATACCATCTTTCTTCCAATACATTCCCGTTTTCATCTCTGAATGGAATTTTAAGGAACTGGCATTTATTCAGCGCATCGCCACACATTTCACCTTTGTCGCCAAAAGTAATCATGTTTACATCTATCTCTACAGGTAAATCATCAAAAGCAAACTGTCCTGTTGGGCAGGCGCAATCAGCAATTTCAGAACCGCTTAATACCAGCATTTCAGAACCGTCAGGTACACTTTGGGCTGCTGCTGTAGAACTCCTTAACCTTACGGCTAAAACAGTATCGTTACCAGTAGCGTGTGTAACGGTTACAACTTCTGCGGGTTCGCCATTTGGTGCCAGCAAAATTGTATTACCTTGCTGTGGCAATACATAAGCACCACTTACGAAGTGATCTTTTCCAGAAAGGCGAATGTTTGCTGTACCTCCAGAACGAACCGGAACTACTACACCGCCATTATTACGAATCTGTTGCCTTTGTCCGTACTGCTCCAGCAATGTGTAAGCAGGGTGGCAATCTGTTTCATAGCCCATAAATTCTTCCAGCCATGTACTCATTGTACATTCACCAACAATATTACAGTTATAGGCTTCTTTGTAAATCTTGTTGGTATTGATACGACCTGCGAAAGCAGCGTCAAAAAAACTTTGGTCAACTGGTGTTCCCAGCGGCCCGGAGAAGAAACCGGTTTGGTATCCTACCCCATTTGTGTCATTTGTTGATATACCTGGTGTTGCCATGATAAATTATGTTGTGGCTCCAACATTAACTCTTTCTGTTTTACCAAAAGATGCTATTTTACCTTTCATTTTTCCATTATTGGAACTTCCGGGTAGTTGGCCTAAACCAATAGCATTTTTATCTCTTATCGGAAATATTTTTTCAAATTCAGCGGTGTTATCCGAAACCCCTTTGAGGTAACTACGATTTGCGGCTGCTTCCAATACTTTGTTCCGTATCAAGATTTCTGATAAAGCAGTAATGTTAATACTGTTGTCCTTGTTAAATAAAATTTGGTTACGTTTGTCAGTGGTTTTTAATAAATCTTTGACTTCTGCAATTATTTCCGCAGGTACATCCAACTCCAAAGGAGCAATGTCAGCATCTTCTGCTGTTTTGCCCATCTGTAATGTGATTTTGCCGGGTACAGTCTGGAAATGAGAATCAACTTTCTGGGCTAATTCTACTTCATTTGCTGTATCGGCTGCTGCATCATCGGCTTCTGCCTTAATTGCTTTATCTATGTTTTCAAAAAAACCTACTGCTAATTTTTGTTTTGCTTCTGCTTTGGTACTTAATTTTTTTGTACCGAAATCTTTTTTCTTTTTTGCAAAAGCCTTTTCATTTTCATCCTCCAAACTTTCAATGGCTTCATCGTCCAATTGAAAATATCTTTCTGCACGAATAATTTTCTTTTCTTCTTCTGTAAACCCTTGCTCTTTCAACTCTTTTTCCAATTCCTGTTCTGAAAGTTGTGTAAGGTCAGAAGTGGCTACCACTTTCATTGCTGCATAAGAATCAACTGTACCACCATGTGCTACAAACCAATCCAGCCTTTGTTTGTCTTTGGCATCTTCTTCGGCTTTCTTTTGTTCCGGCGTTAATTCTGTTGTTTTGGGAAATTTCTTTTCGTATAGTTCTTTTATTTCATCATCGGTAAGTTCGGTTACGGCTTTGGCTTTTGGTGTGCCATCCTCGTTTAATCCGGCTGCTACATTTTCAGCTTTTTTCTCTGCTGTGATTTCAATGGTTTTAGCAGTACCATCTTCATTCAATCCTGCGGCTATGTTTTCCGCTTTTTTTTCTGCGGTTATTTCATTCCCTGTAGCTGGTTTATCGTCAGGCTTTTCTTCGGTATCATCAATATTGTCTTGTTTATGTTGGCTTTGATTTACAAAGTCAACTCTTTCTACTTTACCAACCGATACAATATTTTTTTCTACAGGCTCTTGTGACATATTTGATATTTACATGATAAATAATACAGCATAAAAGTAGTTATAATGGGGGCTAAATATTTGTTTATGTACTTTAATAGTATTAAATTTGGGGACTAACTTTTTATTTATGTTAAATTTTGAAATGCCCCAAGATGTCAGAAATTTTGTTCTTAGAATACAAAAGGAACTAAAACAAAAAAAGAATATGAAATTATATTCTCAACAATTAACTATCTCTCATATAATTAGAGAGTATAAAAAAATAACGGAAACCCGCAATGCCAAACAATAAAGAAATTAACCGAAATAAAAAAATTGAAACCTATAAAATAGATTATTTAGGTAAAACTTATGGGTTTCTAACTATTACTGATATTACCGGATATAATGAAAAGGGTCAGGTGATTGCTTTGGTCATTTGCGTGTGTGGTATAGAAAAAAGATTGGGATTATATAGAATACATAGTGGTATTGTTACATCTTGCGGATGTAGAAATACAAATAGAATAGAAAGTAATTTTCACGGATTAAGCCATGACCCTTTATATACTATTTGGGAAGGAATAAAGAACAGATGCTGTAACGATAAAAGCAAATACTTTTATTTATATGGCGGTCGTGGCATTACTGTTTGCGATGAATGGAAAAATAATTTCAAGAAGTTTTACGATTGGTGTATGTCTAATGGATATGAAAAGGGATTACAAATTGACAGATACCCTGATAAAAATGGAGGATATTATCCTAATAATTGTAGATGGGTAACGCCTAAAGAAAATATGAATAATACAAATGCTAATGTTATTTTGGATATTTTAGGCGAATCTTTAACTGTAACCGAAGCCGCCGAGAAATATAATATGTCCCCTCTTACATTACGAAGTAGATTATTGCGTGGCTGGTCTGTCTTTAAGTCTATTAATACTCCTATTAATTGCCAGTATAGAAAAAACAAATTAGCAACATGAAAAAGATAAGTAGTCCAGCCCCAAATAGTTTCATTCCTAAAGATGAACCAAAAACCTATAAGGATTTTAAGGATATTACTATTAAAGATATTGAAAAGTTTTATGATGATATGGATGAAGAAACTAAAAATAGTATGATAACAACTATTGATTTAGGTAATGGTAAAGTTCAAATAAGTAGTAACCGGGTTTTTGGGATAGTTGGTAAAAAACAATGGAATGATGCACTTCAAGCCGCAGCAAAAAAAATAAAATAATTAATTATGCCTCCAAAGCCATATAAAAGACAAATAATCAGCACTGAAAATCTTAGAAGATTAGTTGCTGAATCTGGATTAACCGTTAAAGAGATTGAAAAAGGAGTAGGGATGCCAGATTGTACATTAGATAAATCATTAGCTGCAAGAGCAGTTGGTAAAAGTGGATATGTAAGAACATTCCCTGAAAAATGGGTACAGCCTACAATTAATTTTATTAAAGAAAAGAAAGCAGCTATTGTAGAAATAAAAATGGAGGTAAGAGAAGTATTGATTGACCACAAAGTTGATATTGTAGAACCAGAAGGAACTACTCCTGATAAAGAAAGAAAATTAGCATGGATAAAAAAACTGCGGGAAGTAAAAGCAGAACTAAACTAATCCATCTTTACATCTCCAAATATTTTTCTCCCTACTAAAAAAGGACGGTAGCTATCAATAGAGGTTTTTGTATTGTCTGATTTACCTCCGATCTGTTCCGCAACTACTTTGTCACAAAATAAAAACTGACAATCCTTTGCAATGCCCCCTAACATTTCCCGGTCAATATGGCAATTATCATTTAAAGATAAAAATGTATCGTAGAAAGAATGATGTACAGTATAAAGTGTCATGCCCGAAAATACCCCTGTAATTCTATTCCCTTCTATACTATCTGCCACATAGTACATTGCAAAGTAAATATCATATCGTTCTGGAATTTGTGATAGATAATATTTCCAGGCACCTTCTGCCATGAATCTACAATCATCTTCTGCTATACAAACATATCGTAACAGATTATCTTTTGCGTATTGTACGATTTGTTTATGGGCACGATTAATTCCCATTTTATTATTATGCTTTACAATTATTCCGGGCCATACACGGTAGCCAAAACCTTGTTCTATTGATTGCTGATGAAATAATGAAAGCCTATCAGTTCTATGCTCTAAATTTATGACATTAATAATGTTGTGTTCAATCATGTTTTCAAAATAAAGTTAACTGTTTACATACTTTTGGTTTTGTATGGTTTAAATTAGGCTTTGTTTTCACTACTTGATTAGTAGTTTTTTCTAATAGTACGCAGCCTATAAATTTTCCTGTTAAATTAAAATAATCCCAGCCTTGTTTTGCATCATTCCACTTACCTGCAACTGGTGACAATTTTTTATTACCACACTTACAAATAGAATCTTTTATACTTGTGCCATTTATCTGAACTAACTTGATACATATTGAGCAAAATGCACCTGATACATATTGTGTAAGCAGATTCACAATTAATTATTTTAATTTAATTCAGGCTGTGAGTTAATTTCTCCAATCTCCGGTTCCTCTCCGCATCCACAAGGCAGTAAAAGAAGCAGTGTTTCTTCCTCCCCTTCTTCTTCATCCATTATGGTTACAACACTTGATTTTTCTTTGCATACCGTTATCAATGCTTCATCATCTAAAATCATTACTACTGGCATATCATTAGGTAATCCTTTTAATAATGTTTTCAATTCCCTTACAGTCATTTTATGATATTTTAATTTTTAAAGAAGATTAAATTTTCAGCATTGGTATGTGCCAGATAGAATCCAAATGGTATTACATAATCTGTTATCTGCTGATAATTATCCTGTATGCTATTCCATTCAATACATAAGCATTCGCAGCCAATTTCTTTAAGATTTATTTGCTTTAAGATAGCTATATCCAAACCTTCGCAATCTATTGAAATAAAGGCGAATTGTTTTAATGTTGACTGTTCTAACAGAGTTCTAAAATCTACGACATCTACTTCTATTTTATTAAAAGTTGTTGAATTTCCCCAACGCTCCGTTTCTTTTATATCCAAAGTGGAAAGTAATGAAGTATCTCCATCAGATAAGTGACTGCCGCTGTCATAAAATTCCGCTTTATAATTACAGATACCTACAGCCACATTTATACATTGTACCCTATTATTCCCATTATGGAGTTCCTGTAGCTGTTGGAATGCTTTGGGAGCTGGTTCCACGAGGGTAGCTGACCAGTTATTTTGTATTAATAATAAGGCATTGCTTAACACAGTGCCTGTGTTTTCCCCCAAACTTAAAAGGTTTAATGTCCTATCTACAAACCTTTCAGATACTAAAATATCCTCCCTGTTTTGTGCGTAACTATTCATTTTCTATCGTTTGTTTATGATTACAAATCCTACATACATGATCTGGCGTTACCTTATAAATAGCGGAAATTTCTTTTAATTTTTTCCCACTTTCTCTTAGCTTCCGAATGTCGTGTATATCTTTAAGAGATACTTTTCTTAGCGAATGCTTTGACCCTTTTTCAAAAGTATTTTTCGTATGCCCTGTTTTTCAAGAATAAGTCTATTGTATTCATCCCAATAGTCAGTTGACTTAACTTCCCAGCCATAGCTTTTAATATAGTCAAGGAACTGATCGTGGGTAAATACGGGTACAGTCATTTAAAAATACCTTTAAAATATTTTAATAAGGATTTATGCGAATTGAAATTTCAATTCTTTTTTGCCGTTTTGCTTTAATTCATTTGATAATTCCTTGTATAGTTGCTCATCTGAAGAAACTTGTTTTTCTGAAATATCCCGTATATCAATTCCTAATTGATAGGATAACGAAACTTTAAGAGAAATAACCAATTCTTTAGCTGCTTCTTCTGGGGTATTCCCATGTACAAGCATTTTAAAATTTTTAGGATTATCTATCCAAGCAACGAATCCTTCCGTTCCTTGGGCTTCCATGAAGGCATTTAATGTGAATAACATAATCTAAGTTTTAAGTAAAACGAATGAAGGTTTTTTCTATTAACGAAATCTAATTAAAAAAGTTGTGTTGATAATTCAGGGGATAATTGGGGTGGTTTTTGTAAGCGTAATCAGCGATTTCTCAAATGTATAATATACAGACGCAACTTATAACTTCTGAATACCACTCAGATAGTTAAAGATATGTTAATATAAATTATATTCCAAGGCAAAATTAGCAATTTTCATGGATTTTACAGAATAAAGATATTATTAAAATAAAAATTGCCTACCGCCCCCAGGTTTTTATAGAAAATCTTTAACATCTACCTCTAATTTGTCAGCAATTGTTTTAAGAGTAAGTAAATAGCTATTCTTTTGCCCATTCTCAATACGGGATATACTCCCGAAATCAAGATTACACATTTCGCCTAATTGCCTTAATGATATGTTCTTTGTTTTACGAAGGGCTTTTATTTTGTTACCCATCTGTTTTAAATATTCTCCGTTACTCATTATTTACCTGTTAATGTTTTATACTTTAAAGAACCTTGACAGTTAGCCAGTGCAGCCGCAAATCTTTCATCCTGTAATAAAACCCTGTTATTAAACCTAAAAGCACTTTCATTGCAATAGCGTTGTAAATGCTTTGGGCTTACTGAATGATGGATGCCGTCAATTTGTTTTTTCAAAATATTCCAATACCCTTCAATATTGTTAGTGTGTACTAAAATATCTTCTTTACGAACATATTCTTTACCCCTGTGGTTTACTTTTTTGTGATTGTATTTTTTACCCACTTTGTTATAAGCATGATGTTCGTCTGTTACCATAGTGCTATCAACTGCAACAAAACCTTCAATTGCATTGCTTACGTTTTCAATATTTGTTTGAGGTATTACTTTTGTTCTCACCTTTCCACCTCTTTGGATAGCCCCGAATACCATAGTTTTATTATCAAGTCCTTTTAAAGCCTCTTTCTTTTTAGCATGAATATTTTTTAAAGAACCGCCAACGTAAGTTTCGTCAACCTCTACAATGCCTTCTAATAATTCAGGTGCTTTATCTGTCAGCATTTCACGAATACGGTGGTTTAAATGCCATGCTGTTTTCTGTGTACAGCCTAACCAGCTTGCCAACTGTAAGCTGCTTATTCCTTTGCTATGCACCGATAAAATATAGGTAGCTAAAAACCATTTAGTCAATGGCAGTTTTGAGTTTTCGTAAATTGTTCCCACAGTAACACTAAACTTGCTTCTGCATTGTTTTTCCCTGCACTTGAATATTTTGCCATTAGGAAAACGATGTACGTTTAATGAGCCGCAAAATGGGCAAGCCGGTGTACCGTTCCAACGTTGTTGCTCCAAGTACTCCCTGCATTTTTCTTCGCTGCTAAATTCTTTTTGAAAGTCTAATATTGATTTGAATGTTTTCATCTTTTTATTTTTGTCTTACTTTGTCTTACAGTAAGGGTAAAAAAAATTGTTACTTCTTTTTAGAAGTTTTAACGGCAGTTTCTAATAGTATTTCAATCATATTACTAACTGTACGTTTCTCCCTGTCAGCCATTATTTGTATAGCGTCTTTCAACTCCTTTGTAGTTCTAAATGTAATTGATTGTGTTTTATTGTCCTTCATTGTAAGACAAATGTAAGACATTATTTTGAAACGACAAAAAAATTTTATACCATTTTTAAAATTAACTTTGCAGTGCGCACTGCAAAGTTAGTAGTGTAAATAATTTTGTGTTTTTTATTTATTAATAAAACCATAATTTCAATATATAATGGCTGAAAATGAAACTGACATATTAGAATTAAAATTTAACGGTGGTGGGGTTAACCCATATATTGTTAAGCCGCATGAAATTGCAGAGTTAATAATTAGCTTTGAGAAGTTTCTATTAACAACTATTAAAGAGAATAATTCAGAGATAGATACAGAGGAACTTTTATTTTCATTTCATGAAATAGATGATAAAAGCCTCGATTTAAGATTTGTGCCTAAAAAGGTTAAAGATGTTGTTATTAGCAGCTATCTATTAGTAACGAGTAGTTTTAATTCTGGCGATTTTTCACCTATAAGTAATGTTGCTATTGATAGCCTAAAAACATTCACTAAATTTTCAAAAAAATATAATTGCATTGGTTCGTTTAGCCACAATAATAAAACTATCTCAACATTTAATCAATCAACTGAAATACCAGTAAATAAGATTAAGATTGTAAAAGGGGAAACTACAATTTTGGGTAAACTAATTGATGTAGGTGGAGAAAAGCCAAATGTTCATATAAAAATAAATGATGATTATGTTTTAATTTTTCCGACATCAGAAAATAATGCTAAAAAATTAGCTACTCGTCTTTTTGAAAAAATTAGTTTAACCGGTGTCGCTACATGGGATGCTGTTAGCCTAAAAATTGAAACCTTTAAATTGTTGGATATACATGATTATTCTCCTGGGAATACATCTACTGCAATAAAAGATTTAAAAAAACTAACCAGCGGTATTTGGGACAAGTATAATACCAATGATGATATAAATAAACAACTATTTTTTATAAAAATATCTGGGGCCATCTTCTTGTCCTACTAAAATCATTGATGGTAAATTTCCTTTAAAATAATCATAAACAGCTTTATTCGATCCGTCTAAATTATCATCAAGTATTATACAACCTCCATCAACTACCAAAGGATAAAGATGCTCTAAACATACCATTGTGCTTTCATATAAATCTCCATCCAATCTAAGCAATGCAATTGGCCCTGTTTCATAAAGTGGTAATGTATCCTGAAACCATCCTTCTACAAATAGAATATTTGTTAGTGGTATTCCAAACCTTTCAAAGTTCTCTTTTACATTCTTACTTGAATGACAGGTAATACCGGATGAAACCAATCTTTCTTTTAAAGGCAAAAATTTGTTGTGCTTTATTTCTCCGATTCCAGGTTGTGAGGTATCATGCTCTCCTGCCATTGGTATTCCTTCAAAGCTATCAAAAGCATAGATTACTTTTTTGGTTCCTTCAACCGCTAACTGCATAGCCATTATTTGTGAACCTGCACCTACACCACATTCAACAAAGCATCCTTCTTTATGCAGCATTTCTTTTGCAAGAAAATAAGTATTATCAATAGTAGCCCTTGTTGAATAGGCTATGCTGGCTGCTGCTGTTATTTTTTCTTCAATCTCCATAAATAAAATAATAATTGTTGCCGTATTCTTTTGTTCTTGCGTGTTCTGCTGATACCAGTGTACCGTATGGTAATAATTCTACATTGTGATTATGAAGTAATACGCTAAGAACTGCCTGATCGTGCCGGTGTGCTACAAAGTTCTCCCTTATTGTATTATCATTATTAAATGAACCTTTATTTATTTGCTCAAAAATTTCAGACAATATTATGTTTGGTAACTCTTTATCAAAATCCCAAAAAGTGCAACCTCCCCAAATTTGCTTAACCCCTTCTGTGGTTTCAATGCCTAAATTTTTAATAGCCGTATCGTTAATATAATTGGCCAGTAAGTGCCCAAGGTTATCAAAAGCAACTACTCCGGTTTCTGATTGCTCCAGTAAATCGGTAATGCTTCTTTCCTCAATTAACCGCATCGAACTATCCATCCAGTAAATTTTCCGATAGCCTCTACTAATAGCATTTTTAATTAAGTCATATTTAAAAGCATACGGAACTTTATAATGATTTGTACACCATTCAGGAAATGATTTATGTATTTCTGCATCTCCTTCCCAATACTTCAAACTTTCTTCAAGTTTTAATATTTTTTCGGAATATTTTTCCCTGCCATCCACCCCAATTGAAATAATTAATGGTTTCATGCTACTAATTTTAATCTTATGATAGTATCAACATTTTTTTTAGCATCATTAATTGCGTGTTTTGCACTTTGTAGATTATCTCCATCAATGGTTCTGAAATCTTGCAAAACAAAAATACCTTCCTTAAATAAAAGCCAATTAATATGTTTTCCCGATTCTCTTTTTTCTTCGGATGCAATTATATCATATCCCTTATATGTTTCTTTTAATTCCATTATCTGTACCCGGCTTTTAAAATTTTATCTGCTTCGCTTCCTGATGCAGAATGATTGTATTGAGTAAGTATTTTATCAGAATGTATTCCGCTATTTACATGCTGCATTATTTTAGACATCCACTCTACATCTTCTCCGTGATTTAATTCATCGTTAAAATGTTCCTTCCTTGCAATCTCTGATTTAATACCGCATACGTGCCATGGTTTTCTTTTTATGATTCTTTCTGGCGAAGCCTGTTCATCTTCTTTATTATCAAAGGACATATTGATAATTGTCCAGTAATCATCATTGGTAAATAAACAATTAAATGTCAAAACATCTTTATCTTCTTGTGCAAGCCTTACTAATGTTTCTATGTAGTTTGGAGCAATCCAATCGTCCATATCCAATTGTGCCTGGTATTTACCCAATGCTTTTTGTCTTAGGAAATTTCTCTTACCGCCGATACTTGGGCCACCATGTAGAAATGATGGTCTATCATCGAAACATATTTCAATTAATCCCAGCGTTGGATTGTTACGGTGCATGTACGATACCTGCCTTTGTAGTTCATGGAGTAATCGCATAAACTGTGGATAGCGCTCTGGTAATACAGGAATTAAAATACTTAGTATCATTCTGGTTTTTTAATTTTATAGTTGTTCTCAAAAAATATTCTTTTATAAAATCTTTCTATTGTTTTTGACAAAAGGATATCCTTTTCTACCTGCGTATATGGGATTTTATTTTCTTGATTTGTTTTTAATTCGCCCTTATCACCAAGTCTTAATCCCGATAACTCTGGCAAATGCGCTTTTATTAAAACTGTAAAAATTCCGTTTTCTTCTTTTTGCTCAACCTGTATTGTCATGTGTAAGATTTATTTTGTGAACTGTACCGATAATGATAAATAATTTTATCAATTTTTACTTCAGTTTTAAGATAAGGATTAAGTTGCATACTGTAAAATTTATCTTCAGCATTTGATACATCATTATACCCTGCTTTTAATGCAAGCAATCTTTTAACCGGACTTATGTGATTTGTTGTACGAAGATAAATATGCCTTCCCTTTTCTGAAATAGTTTCATTAGGATAGTCTTTTGATAGCCTCCATTCTGTTGACTGGTTTCCATCATTGGTATAGATACCTCTTGTTCCTACGCAGTCAGGATTGCTTTGTATTGCTTTTAAAATTTCTTCTACGTAATACGGGTAAACATAATCATCATCGTCAATGCTAACTACAAAGTCGTTTTTTGCAAGTTCTAAAAGTAACTGCCTTTTTTTTCCTGTGCTAATTGTTTTGTTATCACAAGCTATAATTATCTCAACGTTTTCAAAATCCAAAACAGTAATCTCACATCCATTTACATTTGATGGAGTAGTTGATTTTAAACTCCCACATTGCCTGATTAAATCACATACCAAATCCGAAAGCACTTGCTCCCTGCCATTTATTGTGGGTATCATTATTGTGAGCGAATACTTCATTTATTATAATAGTTTTTACTTGTTTTTACAGCCCCTCTTTTACCTAACGATATTCCTTTTGGATATTTCCATATAAATCTACTATTATTAGTAGGCTTTCCATTACAACTAAGCCATATTGTGCTTTGACTGATACCCGTTAATCGTTCTGCTTCCGTTTGTCCAGCAAATGTTTTAATATACTCCCCATCCACAGTATATTGTTCAACAGGTTTGCTCTTTGGGTTTTTAGCCCCTATGTTTATAAATTCTAATGGAGGTTTTTTAAGCCCTATTTGAAATGCGTGTAGAATATTATCGCTTTTAGTTGACCACTTTAATTGGTGAAAGCGATTATCAGTTTTAATACCCTTTAAATGATTTACTTCTGGTAAATTATCTGGATTAGGAATAAAATGTAACCCAACTAATCTATGAACCGTGAAATTTGCTTGCTTCTTACTATTATTACTATAAAGTTTTATCCCACAATAACCTCCAGACTGCATTATTGTCTGTTTAAGTATTTTTTCTGATAATGGGCATTTTTTTGATTTAAACTTACCCCCCTTTATAATTGTCCTTTTTAATGATTTAATTCTTCCAAAATTACTAATAGCATACATAGTTTCTGCATCAATCATAGGTTTCCATTCTTCTTTATAAAAAATGCCATCTACTATTTCACTTAAAATTTCTAAGGTGTAATTTTTGTAATGAGGTATATTATTTTCCATAAAATTAAAGCCCAATCCAGAAGGCTTATCACACTTAGCAGGAAGCGAAGGTGCATCTGAATTAGGCATTAAAGTTGTAAATAAGTTTAACATACCAAGTGTAATAAGCATCATAAAGATACCTACTTTATTTTAATGTTTTCATTAATTCATAAAATACTTGCCTATCTTTTTCATATCCTTCTGGTGCTTCTGTTTTACGATACTGGTCGTCCATTGGAGCCATACCCCAACAAGGATGAAAGTGATCGAAGATTGATTTATTGAAAAACTGATACCTACCCAAATATTTTGCTTCTTCCATAGCCCAGTTATCACAATAAACTGACCCAAATTTTGGATGATATATATGGCCTGTTCTTTTAAAATAATCAATCCCTATTATGCTTAATGTTGCAAGTCTTTCTTTTGCATGAGAATCCGGGTAATGTAAAAACCAATCGGTTCCTCCTAATGCTTCCATATCTGCCCGAATGATATTGTCAAATCCTGGAAGTAGGAATTGCATATCATCGCTCATGTTGATTAAAATATCAAAAAGTGGAGCAAACCCTAAGTCCCTGTTTATCGCATTAACTTTTCCATAGCTAATTCCAAAGTAGTAAGAAACATTTTTATACTGCTTTAACCGGTCAACAAAAGCCGGATTATTATAGGCAGAATCGTCAACATCAAAACTACATTGTACGTGGTAATCTTCTTTATTTGCAAGGTTATTTACGATGCTATCTAAGCCCCTAAAGAAGAACTCTGGTCTTGATTTTGAAGCGTATTTAAAGTAAATTAATGCTGCCATGCTGCCTATTTATTGTCGTGTGTTAAACAATTGATATTGTTATAGTTATAGCTGTTTTTTGATTTGTCAGGTAATTTTAGCCATCAAATGTAATACTAAGTTTTCATTTTTTCAACATCGGCAACCAAATATAAAGTATTGTCAACTGTATTTATTATTTTGAAGGTTCTGATTTCAAGAATTATATAATCTACTCCATCAAGTGTTACTGTCTTTGTGCCCATTTCGTCCATTAGGTTTGTCCACTTCAAATAGCTTATTCTTTTTCTCATGGCATAATAATCGTTCTTTGGTAAAGATATGTCATAAAAAATAGCGTAGTACATTGGGTCTATTAGCATAGTCATTTTTTTTAAGTGAATAGTTCCGGTTGGGTTATTTCTTCTGGCCTATGAAAACTACCTGCCATTTGTTCTGCTACATAATTTTTCATTTTTTGTATTCCAGGCGCATTGTACTCCGTTCTGTTTAGCCGGTAATCAGTCCACTCACATTTTTGCCCATATCTCGATTTGCCGGTTTTTTCAGTTCGGGATACCTCCACGCCAAAACCATTATCATTTGGGTTTTTAGTAACACTCCCATCCCTTTCTATTGACCTTCCGATTTCTCTTGGAATATTTGTTATCCCAAATAAGTGGAACCCGTTTTTAATATTCACTACCATACCATCAAGTAATGCTTTACAAAGTGCGGCTTTTGAAGTCATATATGTCTGTTTTTAGGTTCGCAATAAGGAATACCAATACGATTAAATAAATCTATTTCCTCTCTTACCTCATAAGTTTTACCGCCTTGTGTTAGAATACCGCCTTCACTTTTATAGCCACGTTTAACCCATCCATCTGCCAAAACTTTATGGCTGTAATCTGAACTTCCGGTGCGTATGGCAAATATTAGCCCCCAGTTTTCTTCACAAGCAATAAATACGTCCAATGCTACACGCTTACCTTTTACGCCAACAATTTCATCAGGCACTATTCTTTGAGTGTATTTGCACTTTCCGTAAACCAATTCCCCTTTTACTTTTTCCCATGGATTTAAAACAGATGCTATACCGCTGGTGAATAATCCTGTTTCATAAGGTTTAGGAATAAGGCAAATCTCAACATCCCCAATAACTTCTTGTTCACGGCGAATGCTCCCTGCAATTTCAATACGAATGCAATGTGGCCGTAGAAGTTCAACCAAATGATCTGCTATTCGTTTAGCTGTAGAATATAGCATTTTACTTTTTGACATTTAAACGCCTCTTTTATTTTGCTTTTTGTTGGTATGTATCCAAGTTCTCACTTCTGCTAAATCCTTCTGCATCCACTTAACAATATCTGCTACATCTTTTTTGCTGCCATCAGGAATATCGAACTTGTTTGTAATTGCTTCCAGCTTATCGGCTAATTTTATACAATTTTGGATTTGCTTTACTTCATCTCTTGATTCATCGTATTTCACAATACCATCATCTTCTACTTTTTCTTTGCTATTATTAGCAGCGGTATTGCCTACTAATGTCAGTGGTTTGCTTTCGTATTCTTTTAGTTCAGGGTCAGTGGTTCTTATTTCTTCTGCCTGCTTTTCAAGTTCATCAAGTTCTTTCATTTCATCAGCAAGTGCATCTTTGGGGAACGGTGTTGGTGGTGCGGAATTTTTGTGGCTGGCGGTTTCGGCATCGTCAGTTTGTTTATCCAGATTCTTTTGTTTACGAATATAAGCTACGGCATCTGTAAAGGTCATGTCACCATTTAAAATTTCGTTCTTTATATCATCCCCTGCTTCTGCTATTAATAGCAAATTATCAACCTTTTGGCGGCTTATGTTCAATTTTATAGCAATTTTCTCATTGCTTATTTTGTCAAAGTTGTGCTTTAATGAAAAACAAACTTCCGCTTGTTCAACCGGCTTTAGCTTTGACTGGTGCATATTGGAAGTATAAATATCAACAACCCTGTCAAGTTCGCTCATGTCTTTAGTTGGAGTACAAACAACAAAGTCAATAACCAACCCCTTTTCTACTGCCATCTGCATAGCTTTAAACCTCCTGTGCCCTCGGCAAATGAATGTTCTCCCGTCTGGTAATGTATCAACAGTTAAAGGCGGGTCAAGTTCACAAAGGCCATCCACCGTATTTTCCTTTACCCATTCCACAACGCTTTCCATATCCTCGTAAATTCGCCGGGCATTAAATCCCTCACGAATTAATAAATCTCCAAATGGTATTTTGTAAGATTCTTTACTGCTGATTTTAAATTTACCACGTAAAGCTGTTCTACCTAAAACGGAATCAATAATCTCGTAAGGCAATGATAGTTGGTTATTACTCATTTTTTATGATTTTTAGAATTTTATTCTGTACTTTGTAATACAACATTTATTGTTTCACCTTTTAAAATACTATCCAGTAAATCTTCTACAACTGCTCTTTGGTCAGGTTTTAATAACGCAGCCTTTTCAATCAAAGCAGGAACAATAAAAGCATCACTTGCCAATTCTTCTTTTATTCCTTGTACTACCTCTCTGTCAAAATTTGGATTGGTTATGATGTCATTAAAAATCCAATTGATTCTGTTTTCATAGGTTTTAAAAATAGCTGCACCTCTTGTATCTGGGAACTGCCTTTGAAAGTCCATAGCGAACTCTTTAGCAACTTTTAAATGATGTATGAAATGTAGTATTTCTGTGTTGGCCATAAATTTTATATTGACATCATTTTTGCAAATTCCTTCATGTTAAAAAATTCACCGTCCGGTTCCTGGGCTTTAATTTTTTCTTCCCTTTTTTCATGCACACAATCTTTGCAGTCGGGATCTGTTTTGTATTCAGTTCCTTTTTTATAATAAAAATCATTTCTCGTTTTAGGCTTCTTGCACCTTGGGCATTTCATCGTCATAAGTTGAAGTTATTAATTCAAGAATACATGCTGCTCTGCTGGCTACAATCTTATCTCTTTCTTCATAACAAAATAAATTAGCCAGCCTCCAATATTTTTCTTTTTTTATTTTTGGTAAGTTTTCAATTGGTTCAATATCTTTAGCACCTACCAATGATTCATAAACTCTTTCTGTGGCATAACAAAAAACATAACCTCTGATAACTCTAAACCTTATATCATCATCTTTATCACATTTATAAAAATACCTTTGGTTTATTCCCAATATGCCCTCTATAAAATCACTGTCCACTTTTATCTGATTTTAAATAATCTGCTATTATTAGCTTTTTTGCTTTATTTAAAATTTGTTCTTTTAATTTTCCGGTAAAGCCATCTTTCTCCATTTTCTCAAACTCCCCAAATTCACGTAAGGCATCAGTTGTTTTGCACTCCCCTATTGCAACCTGTAAAGAAGATTTGATTGATTGTGTTGCCCGTTCTATTGCCTCCCATTTAATTTTTGGCGTTATCTCTACTAAATTAAATTGAATAAGATAATCATAAAAATGTATTGGTATCAGGTCAACAATTATATCATCACGTTTCCATTCATTAAGCCATTCTAATTTTTCTTCGTCAGATACTTCTTTTTTTTCTTCAAGTTCAATAATAGCAGGCTTACTTTTATTTGTCTGCCAAATTTTATTCAACCATGATTTATACGCTGACATTACCATTGCTAAGTAAGAAATCGTAAACTGGTCATAAATTTTTATATCATCCGTTTTTAAATCCAGTTCGTTATTTATGGCAAGATCAAAAGCTAATACAAATTCGCTTAATGTTTTCTTACCGTATTTCAACCTGATATAATCATGCAAGTCTTGCTTTTCCTGGCCTTGTGGATAATGAGTAACCCGTAAACCTACCATAGAATAAATAAGCAATAGTTTAGGCTTAATTTCTTCCTCTGTACAGTTTTCTATCAATTTATCAGTTAAAGCATTTTTTGCTCTGTTAACATTAAAATCAATAACTTCTACGGGCTTCTTCTCTTGCTGCGCTGGGACTAAGTTTTGCACTACCTTTTGAATTTCCTGTTCCATTGTTAAATTTTTTATTATTATGTAACCATGATTCAAAACCTGCTGCTGCTGCTTTTTTACCAAATGGATATTTTTCATTTTTAGTCAGCCATAAGTGATACATATGCAGCTCAATTTTTACTTCATCAGCCTTTTTATTTGTTGCCATGCAAATTTTTTCAAGTAAAACCTGATTATTTAAAATATAATCCTCTACATCATAGCAAACAAAATCACTATTTGTTTTTGGTATTAAGAACTCTTTAGTAGAAGTATCTTTATTTTCATTTTCATCTTCCATATGCTTAACCATATGCTTAACCATATGCTTATCCTCTTTTTTATCAGTTTTTTGTATAGAACCGTTACTACGTCTGCTTTCTGTGAATTTTTGCCTTTTTTCTTTTTCTACCTGCAATCGCTTATTCCAGTAAAAAGTACCATCTGTATCAAACTTATCGCAAATATTAGCCCAAGCTACATCGAAGCTACCGTTAAGCATATGCTTCGCTTGTGCTTCTGTAAATTTACCTTTTGCGAACTGTAAAATGAGTAATTCCATATAACAACCTTTCTCTAAAAGTGTCATGTGCATTGTCCCTAAGTTCCAATCTCCGGGATAAAAAAGAAAAGCTGGATCTTTTGCCATTATTAGCAGTAATTATTTTTTAAAATCTGTATCCAATAAAGCGTTTATAACGGATAATTTTTCTTCGGATAATTCAATTACTTTCTGAACAAAAGTAGAATACATGGTATTGTAGTTATACCCAGCTTTTTTGGATAGCCAACTTAAATTCCTTTCAATCTTTGTTAAGTGTTCCAGGATTTCATCCCTTACATCTGCGGTTTTAACTTGTACTGCCATCTTGTTTATTTTTGATTAGGAACACAATATTATAAACAAAGTTTCGATTTGCCAAATATTTAGTTACAAATTATTTATTTGCACAATCCAAAACTGTTTTATACATTTGCCTTCAAACAGTAAACAAGTGAGTTTTTTACCCCAGACTAAATATGGTAAATGTAGTAAGTGCCCGGCTACTGATACAATGGTAGTAAAGGTTAAAAAAGATTTATTGTGTCTGGCCTGCAACAAAACTTTAAAAACAGAACAGCAATTAGCTAAAGCAAAAGAACGTGATAAACTACGTGGTATAGGAAGGGAGCAGGTTAAAAATGGTTCCTATGATGAAGCTGACAGGCAAGCACTAATCAATGAATTAGATTGGGTATTTTCAAGAATAGTAAGGCTTCGTGAATCCGATAAATATAGTAACTGCAAATGTTTTACTTGTGGCCTTAATAAACATTGGTCAATGCAACAGTGTGGCCATTTTGTAAAACGTGGTAACACGCAGCTAAGATGGGAATTTAAAAATGGTAAGGTTCAGTGTAAGCACTGTAATGAGAACCTTGGCGGCAACTTAGAAGTGTATGCTACTAATCTTGATAAAGAAGAAGCCGGATTATCACTGCAATTAATTGAAATCGGTAGAGAAGTATATAGCTGGAGCAGAGAGGAATTAAAACAATTACTTTTTACATTACGTGAAAAACTTAGGCTTACAGAACAAGTATTTAAAGAAAAAACAGGCCAGAAAATATGAACGAAAAATTATTACAATATCTACATGATTTAGGATGCTCCGTAATTAATCCAATTCAAAAAAGCCTTACTGATAAAACAGTAGTGGGCTGGTACTGCAGGTCAACTTCTATTATGAGAGTAAAACAGCATTATGATAAAGTAGAAAAATTCATTAAAGAAAATAACATTGATTATTTTATGTCAGATGCTAATGAAGCCACAACTAACTTTTCCATATACATCAATAAAGCAGATGATATTACTAACCAGGTAAGAAATAATTTTTCAGGAACATTATAATTTTAAAAATGAAATCAATAGATGGAGTTGAATTAAAAGAAGGTGCTATTGTTTTTGTGCCTGGATTTGAGGGGAAAGATTCATTTTGGAAACCGATAGCTAAAAAACTACAATTTAATTTCACTAAATTTTATGCAGACTTTCAAACCTGTGTTGAATATTGTAAAAAACTAAACGCTAAACAATGAAATTATTCCCGACAGTTTATGTGCCTGTAAAAAGTATTAATAAAATTCAGTTTGAAGAAGGTACTTTACTGAAACATTATTTAAGATCATGTGCTGCCATAACCGATAATGTTTATACTATTTTGGATACATTTAACATTATTGAAGGCAAGCCGGTTGTACAAGGCATTTTAAGCCCTAAAGAAAATGTTTACATCCTAACAGAAGATGAAGTAAAAAAGATAGCAAGCGATGCCTGGGATGCAATGGTAAACTATGCTATTAATAGCGTAGGTACTGTACCCGATAAAGAAGCCTATTTAAACAACCTTAAACTTGATTGATTATGAAGGATGTAACTATTGGGATACTAATTGGTGTAGGGTTATCTATAATGCTTATTGGTATTTTGAATTTCTTGTACCATTTGATAATTGGTTTAATTACATTATGTATTGATGTTTACGATGATTGGGCTTATTTAAGAAAAAGAAATAAGCATAGGGTAAAGTGTGGTTTACCAAAAATTAAAAAACAATTTAACTAATCCCTTTCCCCTCCCCCTTTTATTTAAGAGATGGGGTAAAAATTGGAACGCACAGGGCTTTGTGTAGTACGGATAATTGAAAAACTAAAGCTGCACAGCGAAGCGGATTCGTCAGCCCGTATTACACAAAACACCATGTTAAATGCCGTTTTTTGTCGCAAGGCAAAGACAATTAAAAATAAACGTAAATAAATAAATAAATAAATAAATAAACAATAAAAATGAATACTCAAAAAGAAAACCAATTTGACATTTTGAAAGAAATAGATACTCCTTTTGGTGGATTGTTAAGATGCTTATACGCAATTAAATTTATTGACAAAAAAGAACTTAATGACGAGCAGAAGCAAACTGCTTTTAAGTGCTTAAATATAATAGCAGAAGATACAAAAAATAGCAATAATGTTAGGGCTTGGTGTTATAATGAACTAGGGCTTATACACTCTGGTCGTTCAAGTTTTATTACCGTGTCGTAAAATGGCATTTAACGGTAGGGCATATTGCGAAGTTGGGGTAATAGAATTACTGTCGCTTGGTAGCTTATTGCACAACTGCTGAACAAAGATTTAAAAGCCGATTGCGGTTGCGTCAAGCCCCAATTTAGCAAATGCCTTTGTTGGTGGCTGTATGGTAAGATTAATTATTAACTGTCAAAATAAAAAACGATGAAAAATTTAAAGGACTATGTACACTTTTTTTTAGGCTGCCAATTTCAACTTTTTTGGCGAAATGATGATGGCACTACTGAATATGAAAGAGATGGCGAATTGGTAACTATCAGGCCGCAAGATAAAGATACACACGGCTTAGTTTTTAGATGCAAAACAAAGGGCGATAATTTTATAGAAATGGCTTATCCTTTTGAAGATGTAAAGCCAATATTTAAGCCGCTTTCTGATTATAAAGAAGTTAACAACGAAGGTTTGAATGATATTAATTGCGACCTATCAAACCAAATGGAGATTGTTGACTTGGCGAATAAGCAACTACATTATTCATCAGCAACATTTGAAACCGTAAGGCTTTGTTTAGAAAATAGAGTTGATGTTTTTAATCTGATTGATGAAGGGCTTGCTATCAACGCCACCGAATTGAAGGCTGCAATATAGCCACCAACTCTACGATTGCTGCACCTTATATAAATAAAACACTGTAAATCAAATGAAAGTTTATACATATAAAAACATTGAATTTAGTTACGGCGGTGGACTTAATATTTATGTAGGGAGTAGT
>Ga0075163_10000463_pt1 | contig 52064 bp, 45 predicted proteins | sample JI1023141ADNA_FD_71478 | JGI IMG/M metagenome (GOLD analysis project Ga0075163, IMG submission 71478) | Wastewater effluent complex algal communities from Wisconsin, to seasonally profile nutrient transformation and Carbon sequestration -... | ecosystem: Engineered > WWTP > Effluent > Algae...
TATTTCTTTTTTATTATGCTTTCTACTTTGCGATTAAATGTTAAACTCTCCATGTTTACTGCAAGTGTCGCAGCAGTTGAATTTTTAAGTATGTCTCTTTATTTTTCCTATACAGAACAAATTCAAAATCTTAATTTAATTTCAGCAGAGACGCCAATCCTTTTTCTAAGAGCTTTGTTCTTTTTAATTGGTGGAGGTATAGCGGGATTAGTCGCAATGCAAATTAAATCAGGGTTTTTAAAATCCATTGAAACCCTCGAAGAAAGAAAACAGTTGATGAATATTTTTGGTCAGCATGTATCTCCTGAAGTTGTTGATAAACTCTTAAATCAGAATGTAGATATTGAAAGTGAAATTAAGCATGTATGCGTTATGTTTTTGGACATTCGAAATTTTACATCCTTCTCGGAAAATAAAAGTCCTGTTGAAGTAGTCAATTTTTTAAATACACTTTTTGAGTTCATGATTCAAATCGTAAATCAAAACAATGGTATTATTAATAAATTTTTAGGCGATGGTTTCATGGCTGTATTCGGGGCACCTCTTTCTAACGGCAAAGACTGTGTAAACGCTGTGCAAGCTTCTATAGAAATTTTAGAAAAAGTAAAAGAATACAATGAAACTGGAAAAATTTTACCAACTAAAATTGGAATTGGTCTTCATTCAGGCGATGCTGTGACTGGAAATGTTGACTCCGATTTGCGAAAGGAATATACTGTTATTGGTGATGTTGTTAATCTAGCTTCAAGAATTGAACAGCTAACAAAACAATACGGAGAACAAATTTTAATATCTGAAGATGTATTACAAAAAGCAAACTCTTTTGATTACAGGGAAATCGATACAGTCCGTGTAAAAGGAAGAATAAATCCAGTGAAGATATACACAGTATTGTAAAAAATAATTGAAGTAAATCAGCTTGAGATACTTTCTGTTTGAAGGTAAACAAAGATATTAACCACGAAGGACACGAAGAGCGTGAAGAAAGGAAAAGACAATGTAATCATTGTTTGTGCTCCACATTCTTTGCCCAGTGATAAGATAATAATGTATTATATAACTTACCTTACGCAAAGCAATAAAACTATGGAAAAATTAATGGAAGTAAGAATATTAGATAAATATAATAAATTTATAACATCAATAGCCCGCGGCAGCGAACCCACCATTATGTTTCGACCCTTAGGGAGAAACATTGAGTTCGGGTGTAACACCCACATCCAGCGCTGGGCACGCTGGTCACTCACCTTGCGTAAGGTGAGTTATATAAAATCAATTTTACTTTTTAGTTTTCTTTTAAATTTTGCTTTCTGTAATATGGACAGCCAAATGAAATTACCCGCTGGAGTTCCTAAAGAAGCTAAGTTTGATAGAAAGAAAAATATTTACACTTTAGTAAAAGATCAGCGTGAATATGTGTGGTATGAAAATGGAAAAATTTATTCTGATTGTAAGCTCGGCACAAATGGGTTACGAAACGGTGAATGCCAATATTTTTCAGAATTCAATGGTAACTTACTAAGCAAAGGAAATTATTTTGATAATCTAAAAGATGGTCTATGGTTTTGGTATTTTCCGAATGGAAATATTTATTATAAACAAAACTTTAGCCACAAAGAGCGCAGAACCTTTTGGATGGAAACAAATCTTTTAGGAAATGAGCATGGTCCCTATGAAAGATATTACCAGGATGGAAAATTAGAAGAGCGCGGTGAATATACCGGTGGATTCAAATCCGGTAAATGGGAAAAATATTATCCCAACGGCAAATTAGAATATACCGGAAGTTATTCAAAAGATAGTAAAATTGGTTTATGGAAATATTACTTTTCTGATGGAAAGCTAGAAGCGGAAGAAAATTTTACATCTAATACAGAATTTTTAAGTAGAGTTACTTATTTTCCAGACGGCACTTTGAATTGTAAAAATTTTAAAGATAAAAAGCTAGAATGCAATTAATTTAAGTATTGTTTAATCTCCTCTAGCGTATACTCGGTCTTATTCACATAACTTAAATATTTACGAATTTCCTCTGCGCTGGAATCTGGGTCAATTTCTAAACAGGCTTTCACCCACTCTTCTAAAGAGTAGTCGTAAAAACTTTTTTTGAGATAGGTCTTTTTAAATTTATAAAATTGATAGCGGCTAATCTTATATTTTGCGCATAGGTTTTTTATAGGCTCTTTTTTTAGATAAAAATCGTTAAATAGTTGATCTTTTTCTAAAAGAGATAATTCTATCATGCGATAAATCCAATTGCATATACTTGGGAAAATACCAAATTATTACCTACAAAAAGATTGTTTATTGCAAATAGCAAATAAAAAAATATAAAACTAATCCTTTTGGGTTATTGTATTTGAGATTGATTACTTGTATACTTATTATACATTTTCGGTAGGAGGGTAGAACCATGAACTCAAAAATCATCTTATTTACTTTATTATTTATTCTAGTCGGATGCTCTTCGAAGCAAGATCCAAATTACTTATGGCTCGTAGGTCTTGTGCAAAACACTCAGGCAGCCGGAGTGGGAGAACCAGGTGCCACCACGCCCAATGTTCCTGCCAATCCTTCAGCTCCAGCACCGACTGGAACACAAAATTTTACTATGACGGTGAGTGATAACACAGGTAGTCCAACTGACTTTATTTTTGATACAACCAAGACTTTAACCCTTAGTGTAATTGCATATGACTTTGCTGAGCATCCAGCAACAGGTGCTTTGATTCAAATTTCGGATACAAATGACCCTGATAATTTCAGCACATTATTTCAAGCAGTGACAGATACCAGCGGAAATGTAACTGGTAGCTTTACGGTTAATTCAACAGCTAGTCAGGTATTTTTATTAATAACATATCAGGGAGTTGAATATAGAGCATTGGTAGATATCAAAGGAGTTTATTCGGTTAAACGAACCATGTATATGATTGGCGTTTCCCAACATGTTACGATAGTAGACACCGACAAAGACGGAGTTGCCGATTCTGATGATGCCTACCCTGATGACCCAACACGATCTGCCAAAATTAAATATCCTACGAGCGGATACTATACTGTATCCTTTGAAGACCTTTATCCTAAACAGGGTGATGCTGACTTTAACGATTACTCAGTTCGAGTTCGCTATGAAGAAGACTTGGATGCTAGAGGAGAAGTGGTTCGAGTGCGTGGATACTATCAGCATGTTGCAAAAGGCGCGGGTTACAACCATATACTCCGATTAAACCTCCCAGGTGTCAACAATGCAAATTATTCTTTAAAAAGATTAACTGCAAATGATGCTGTCGAATTTGAAACTAATACTACCACTTCTCAATTCTCAGGCGTTGAAATTTTACCTAAAAGCAATACTACAATTTCCGCATCCAATACTGCAAGTGGACAGGCTTTTGTTCTTGGTAAAAAAGCTGAATTAGAAGTTATTTTATCTCAGCCAATAGCTAAGACTACATTGGGTGCTGTACCATATGATCTTTATTTATATGTCTTAGACACCAAACAAGAAATTCACTTTGCGGGTAAATATACTAAAACCGACGGGACAGATCAGTATCTAGATGCAAAAGGCTTTCCCTGGGCTGTGATGATTCCTGGAAATTGGAAATGGCCTTACGAAAGAACAGATGTAAGAAATTCCTATTCAAAATTTCAATCCTGGTATGAATCTAAAGGAACTCTTGATCTGGACTGGTATAATTCTCCTAATTCGAATTATGTTTTTCCTTCCAACTAAAAACCTTTTGACTTTTCCTGCATGCAATAGAAACTATTGCCTGTGGGAAAAGCTATTTTAAAAAATAAAAAAAAAGCTACAACAACTAGACCTACTGTAGTAAATTTTAGCAGTCTACTCGCAAGTATTTCTCCCCTGGTTACAATGGATGAAAATTTAATCATCCGCTATGCAAATCGTTCCTTGCTAGATGAATTCAAATCAAGCAAATCAGAATTAACCGGTATTCCATTTTTCCAGGCATTTCCCATTTCTAAATCAGATAAAAAAACCTTCTTAGAAAAATTAGAACTATCTAAGACAAAGCGAATTGGAAACTGTGAATTTAAAATAAAAGAAAAAGTATTCGGGTACTCTATTTTTCGGTTCGCAAATGAAATCGGGATTATCCTAAAAGATATCACCGATACAAAGAAACTCCAAAAAAAAGTATTTAACTTACACTCTAAACTTCTGAAGCTACAAGAAAATGAAAGACAAAAAATTGCAAGGGAATTACATGATAGTGTTGGACAGACAATCTTAGCCGCTAAGTTAAATTTTAATGCATTTAATAAAGAGCCAATCAAGATGCAAGAATGCTTTAAAGTAGGTTTAAGCCTGATTGATAAAGCAAGTCAGGAATTAAGAGAAATCTACACTACCTTATACCCTTCCTCTCTGCGAGAGCTCGGGTTAGTATCTGCGATTAAGTCATTCTTAAAAGACTTTAACGGGGCTAATGGCTATAAACTTACAACTACTATCCAGTTGAAATCAAAACTAAGAGAGGAAATGCAAATTCATCTATTTAGAATCACACAAGAAATTTGCACCAATATTTTCAAACACGCAGATGCCTCTGAGATAATACTATTAATAGAAGAGAAAAAGAATTTAATCCATTTTTCCATTGCGGATAATGGCAAAGGCTTTGATACAGAATTAATACAAATCAAATCATCAGGCTTTGGTTTAGAGAATATTAGAAGACGTGTAGAAGATATGGATGGGAGTTTAGAAATTCACTCCACCCTAAAAAAAGGAACCGAATTTGTTATCCAAATCCCTATCAAGTAAAAAAATCAAAATCTACCTCGCTGACGATCACAGAATCCTTCGGGAAGGTTTAAAGATGATACTTAAAACACAAACTTCTTTTGAAATTATTGGGGAATCAGGCGAAGGAGTAAAAGCCCTAGAAGAAATTGAGAATTTAAAACCAGACCTAGCCATACTAGATATATCCATGCCGGGCATGACTGGAATCGAAATTAGCCGCAACATATTAAAAGAGGACCGACGCATAAAAGTTATTATTCTCTCCCGCCATGACAATGAAGAATATGTAAAGCAAGCCTTAAAGTATGGAATCCATGGATATGTATTAAAAGACGATGCCGGAGAAGATTTATTGCAAGCAGTGGAATCTGTATTTAATGGTAAGACTTACCTGAGTCCAAGAATCTCCAATAGACTTGTGGATATGAATCATTTACCGCAAAGAGAAAATGAAGAATCTTTAATCATACTCACAAACCGAGAAAGAGAAATTGTAAAGCTAGTTGCAGAGGGAAATTCTAACGAGCAAATTGCAAAGGCTCTACATATTTCTCCTAGCACTGCAAAAGTCCATAGAGCCAATACTATGAAAAAACTTGGTCTTCACAAAGCTGCGGATATTGTAAAGTATGCGATTAAGGAAGGGATTCTGGAATCGTAAAAATAAGATTAGCTATTGACGAACACAGAGGAGTTTGCCAGTTGTTGCATTTGAACATGCAGTTGTCCCCGCAGTGGCGATAGAATTTACATTTGTAGCCGATCCGCTTCCTCTTTTTCCGTTTTGTCCACCGCTTGATGATAACCAATTAAGGCAATTAAAGCCTGAATCCGTCCAATCAACATCTATTCCTGTCCAATAATTGGATGCACTAGTATCAATAGAGGTTAATAATGAACTGCCTCCAGTAAAGTTTACAATTCCCGACGCATTGGTTGTAAACAATTTCGTATCAGTAGTTCCATCTAATCGATAGTAGTCGGTATTTGCTTTGAGAACCCAATCAATGTTTTCCGACACTCCGCCAGTGCAATCAGAAGTAGAACAAGCTCGCCTAGTAGTCCCGGTTCCTGTGGATAAAATTGCTTTATAGTCTTCTGCATTTCCCGGAAGACCTGCAAAATTATTCGTTTTCTCTGTTTGGCATTTTGTATCAGCACCCGATATTCCTCCTAAATTTCCGTTATATGTAGCTACTGTAACAAAAATATATTTATTTGTATTAACCGTTGGTGTTGGAGATGTAGTAGTTGTCGTCGTTGTCGCTACCGTTGGCTTGGTAAGTAATTTACGAAGAATCATAAGATCAAACAAATTTCCTTTCGGGAATTTATGTGAGCAAGAGGCTGTGAGGGTAATGAGAAGTAGACTGATAGAAAAAGAAAGCACTTTAACGGTCATTTCGAACATCAGAATACAGTGCATGCGTTGAGTTTGGAAGAATAAAAGGCTGGATGTGAGAAATCTATCTGCCAACAAAGATATAATATTAACCATTGTTATGCAAAGCCATCGAAAAATGAAATTAGTAAAGATGGAATATAGACCTCTCACACTCGAAGTTGCTTCCGCTTCGCCACCACCACGGAGAAAGGTTCGAGGTGACTGTAATAAAGCTGTAATCTTAAAAAATCTTTTCATAGTCAATACCTCATCGAAATTTTTAGCTCGAAAGACAAAAAGGGATTATCCGCTTGCATTGACCTTGCTTCTGAAAATCTTTGGGGGCGAGAATTGAGTTCGACAGTCACATTGGCTTTATCGGCAACCCTTTTTGCATGCCAGACTTGTAGAGCATAACTTAGAATTGCCACTACTCCTACTGCCTGTTGATTAGACTGGTGTTGGTTGTATTCTGATTCTGCTTTCTTTCGCTCAGTCCAGAGATATAAATCTAAAGTCACAGGAGTTCCAAGTGATAATGCTGAAAGAAAAATTGGATCATTCAAATTATTTCCTGCCAGATTATTGCCCGCGACTCTTTCGCTATTTGCATAAAAAGCAAGTCCAGTAAACCAGAAAATCCACAACCCACTGTAAATCTTTTGATTCGATTGGTATTGAGTAAGACCCGGAACAAACCACTTCCATTTTTTGATTTGTGTAGACGAAATAGGTTTATCCTCTGGGACTTTTACTTCAGCTTGTTTTGCATCTTTTGGATTTGGCTTAGGTTTATCTTTTTCAACTAGAAATTCTTCCCATTTTGTCCAGGCTGAAGGTTTTCCAAATTTATTAATAGAGGCAATTCTAAACTCATATAATCCAGCAGCTAATTTTAATTCTGCGCTATTGTAATCTAATCGTTCTTCCGTCTGTGTATCCGTTGCTTTGTCTTTTATTTGTATCAAATATCCTTTTGCACCGGTGACGTTTTGCCATTCAATATAATAATTAAATATTTTTCTTTCCTCTGCGGATATAGATAGACTGAGGCTAAGATAGATTAGTCCACAAAAGAATAAATAAATGAATCTAGCAGATAAAAGATTTATGCAATTTGCAACTCGCATACTTTCAGAAATTACTTTCATTCTTTGACCTACTCACAGAATCAAGATTCGTCAACATAAAAAAGATTAACGCCGATGAACAGGCAATATCGCTCTAAGTTATAAAGTTAAAGAACATTTAAAGATTATCACAGATGAACACCGATGGACACGGATAAAAAATGATAGGGGTTCGAACCAAACTTGGAAATTTGACTCAGTATCGTATCTCTACCTTCGACTCGGCTCAAGCTATTCAAAGCATTCGAAAACCTCCGTGTCTCTGTGCCTCTGTGGCGGAAAAATCCGCCCTAACGATGCAGAATGGCTTGAAATGGCTGTTTTAAGTGGAAATAGGTTTTTTGCTTGACTAAAGGCTAAGCATATTGTTTTAAGTATATACAATATGTCGAGTAAAACCCTGAACCCCTTTTTCACAATCTCTGAAGTAACAATGGCGATGAATTCCACGCTTGACCCTGACCAAGTGTTAGAAATGATTTTAGATCATTCGTTAAAATTTTCGAACGTTGAGTCCGGCTCTTTAATGCTTGTAAACAGTCGAGAATCTGTTTTAGACATTGTCACTTCACGCGGACACAATCCTGAAATTAAAAAAGAAATTCGACTAAAAATTGGACAGGGGATAACAGGTCTAGTAGCTTCTTCTGGCAGAGGCATGATTGTAAATGATGTAAGCAAAGATCCAAATTACATTTCCATCAAAAAAGAAATTCAATCTGAATTAGCAGTTCCTTTAATTGTAGAAGATATGGTTATCGGTGTTGTCTCTCTTGATTCAAATCGAATCAACGCATTCACAGAAGAGCATTTGAAAATAGTAGGAATTCTTGCAAACCAGGCAGCATTAATTTTTAAAAACTTACAAACATTTAGAAGACTCGAACAAAAAAATAAAATCCAACAAGTTCTTATAGAAATTTCTAAAATAGTAACTTCTAGTCTAGATCTCGATGAAATTTTTCAATCCATAATGGCGACAATCGAAAGATCCTTAAAATTAGAAAAAGGAAGCCTAGTATTGTATGATGAGTCCTCTGAAACGTTACGCTTAGTAGCCGCTATTGGACTTTCAGCAGATGAAATCGATAAGGGAGTTTATCAATTAGGCGAAGGTGTAATCGGAAAGGTATATGAATCAGGAGAACCTGTATTAATCCGTTCTGTGGCTAATGATCCTTTGTTCCTCAATCGAGTGGGATACCTGAACCATTTTAAAAATGATCCAAACAATGTAAGTTTATTATCAGCTCCTGTAAAAAGAGAGCAATCTGTCATCGGTGTATTGAGCGTATTCTTAGTTCATCAAAAAAATATGGATACACAGACTTATTTAGATTTTCTTCAAGTCGTTGCATCCATTATTTCGCAGGCAGTTAAAATTCATCATCTAGTAGATGATGTCAAAAAAGAAATTTCTAGAGAGAATGTTCTTCTAAAAAGAGAACTCAAAGAAAAATACAAATTTGGCTCTATCATCGGTCGCTCCAAAAATATGGAAAAACTATTCGAGAAGATTCAGCTTGTATCTGATTCCCGCGCATCGGTTTTAATTACTGGAGAATCGGGCACCGGTAAAGAGATGATAGCCTCAGCCATTCACTACAATAGCAATCGTTCTGAGAAACCATTCATTAAAATTAACTGTGCGGCTATTCCTGAAAATCTCCTCGAAAGCGAACTATTCGGTCATACAAAAGGCTCTTTCACAGGGGCTGTAACAGACAAAAAAGGAAAGTTTGAAATCGCAGATGGTGGAACTATATTCCTAGACGAAATCGGGGAAATGGATTTAAACCTTCAATCAAAACTTCTTCGCGTTTTACAGGAAAAAGAAATTGAAGCAGTCGGCTCCCTTAAAGTAAAAAAAGTAGATATACGAATTCTTGCTGCAACAAACGCAAACCTCGAAGCACTCATTGCAGAAAAGAAATTTCGCTCTGATCTTTACTACCGCTTAAATGTGGTTAACATCCATACACCAGCACTCAGAGAAAGAACAGAAGACATTCCACTTCTAACAATTCATTTCATAGAAAAATATTCCAAAGAAAATAACAAGAATATCAAGGGCTTTACACGTGAGGTTCAGAAGCTACTCGCTCTATACCCATGGCCTGGAAATGTGCGCGAATTAGAAAATATAATAGAGCGTGCTGTTGTAATGACTCAAAACACTATGCTCGACGAGAATGACTTTTCTGAGATTACAGAAAAACTTGCCTCGATGAATCTTCCAATCACAAAAGTAACAGAAGATACAGCAACCGATTTAAGTGCAGGTCTATACAGTATGCCAAACTTAGATGCGATAGACGGTAGAGCGCTCGAAGTAGTTGTTGGAGAAGTAGAAGCAAGACTCATCCAATACGCCCTAAAAAAATTCCGCTACACAAAAACTCGTGTTGCAAAGTTTCTCGGCATTAACCGCAACACTTTAGACAAACGAATTAAAGAGTTGAAGATAGAATATTAATTCCTTCTTTCTTCAATATCTTCATAAACTCTTCTTCTGTAACGACTTTAACACCGAGCTCTAATGCTTTCTCCATTTTAGAGCCTGCACCTTCTCCTGCGAGAAGGTGTGTTGTTTTAGAGGATACCGATGTGACTTTTCTGCCTCCGTGATGAACAATCAAATCCATTGCTTTGTCTCTTGGCTGAAAATTCTGAAAACTTCCTGTTACACACCAGCTTTGATCCAAGAAAGGTTGTTTGTCTGATTTAACTACTTGCTTACCTTTGAAGTTTAAGCCCAGTTTTTTTAGAGTTTCAATTAAGGCTAATACCTCTTTGTCTCTAAACACTACAAGTAAGGATTCGACTGTGCGCGGTCCAAGTCCGTGAATTTCCATAAGTTCTTGTTCTGCAGTTTTACTTTTTACAAGACTAATAATTTTATCCACATCATCGTATCCACTTTCGATAAGTAACTCTGTGACTTTATGACCGACTTCAGAAAATCCAAGAGAGGGAAGTAAAACTTTGAAGTCTTTTAGTTTGGAATTTTCAATTCCTTTTAGAATAATATCTACACTCTTTTTTCCAAATCCATCGATTTCTTTTAATTCATCCGCTCGTTTATGTAGATTATACAAATCGGGGATACTCTTTATAAACCCCAAATCATATAAGTTCTGAATTTGTTTTTCGCCGAGTCCTTCAATATCCATTTGTTTTTTCTGACAAAAAAAGATTAGATTATTTTTTTCTCTATCGGGGCATTTTTTATTTGGACAAAACAAATCGACAGAGTCATCTACTTTACCAAGTTTGGTTCCGCAGCAGGGACATTTTGTAGGAAGCTTAAATATACCTTCTGGTCCTTTTTCTAATACTTCCTCTACTGCTGGAATAATTTCACCGCGTTTTGCGACTAGCACTCTTGCACCAATTCCAACTCCAAGCTCATCAATATAATCCTGGTTGTGAAGTGTCGCAAACTTAACAGTAGTCCCCGCAAGATTAACAGGCTCAATTTCTGCCCGTGGAGTTATTTTTCCAGTTCTACCAACGGCAAAATCTATTCTTAGAATTTTACTCTCTTTCATGAGGGCATCAAACTTATAAGCCCTTGCCCAACGCGGAGAATGAGCAGTAGCCCCCAGTGCATCTCTTTTTGAAAGACTATTTAGTTTAATAACAAGTCCATCCGTAGGAAAATCGAGAGTATCCTTTCTTTTCTTAAATTCCTCTACTCTCTTAATTACATCTTTTGCTTTTACAATAAGTGAATCATCCGAGACAGGAAGCTTTTGTGCTTTCATAAACTTAAGCATTTCTTCATGGGATTTAATTTTTCCATAACCTTCGGGAAAATAACCATCGTAGGTAAAAATTTTTAGAGGACGTTTTGCGGTTTGGGAAGAATTTTTATGTTTTATAGAGCCTGCTGCCGTATTTCTTGGATTTGCAAACTTACCACCATTTTCTTCGTTGAACTCTTCGAAATCTTTGTATCCCATATAAACTTCCCCACGCACATAAATAGTTACGGGTTCTTTTAATACGAGTGGAATATTTTTAATAGTGCGGATATTCGCTGTTACATCATCTCCTATTCCGCCTGTTCCTCGCGATACTGCTTTGTCTAATTTTCCTTTTTCGTAATACAAAACAATGGAAGCTCCATCTATTTTCCACTCGACTGAATATTCACCTTCTGTATCTGTTTTAGCAATCCATTCACTGAGTTCATTTATATTGTAGGTATTTTCAAGAGATAGGACTGGAATCTTGTGAGTGACTTTTTCAAATTCATTATCTAAATCAGAGCCTACAACTTGAGTAGGACTATTCGGTGACGCAAACTCAGGATAATCCGCTTCTAACTTTTGCAATTTTTTAAATAATAAATCAAACTCTTTATCAGAGATTTCGGGTTTATTTTTTACATAGTATAAGTTTTGATGATGACGAATGGTTTCTTCCAATTCTCTAATTTGTTTTTCTTCTTTTTTCATGGGGGTCTCTGTAATTTATAAAACTAATTTTTCAAATAAACCTATGTCAATTCCAATTTCTAGAAATATTTTTTAGCCTGCCAGATTAAAGACAATGCAACTAAAAAAATAAAACTTAAAAATCCTATCGTAACAGTTTTTTCAGAAAGCTTGGGTAAAAACCGGGTTCCGATTTGTGCACCTATCAGTCCACCAAACCCAATGAGCAGTCCTTCGCCTAATAATATATTACCCGCAACTGCATGACCTACACTCGCGGAAATCGCAGTCAGTATAATTACACCCAGGCTAGTTTGGATTGCTGTTTTAATTTTTTCACCGAGCAAAAGCATTTGGAGGGGAACCATGATTACCCCACCGCCTACTCCAAATAAGCCGGACAAAATTCCAGCCGCTCCTCCGGTTAATATTGTATTGATAAAGATTCTATTTTCATTTACTGAAATGGATTCCTGCTTCATTAATTTTCTCCGAAGCGATACCAGGTAAATATTAAAAAATAATAAGGCTGCGAATAAGGAAAGTAATATGACGGGTGAAGAATGCGATGCGATAAAAACTCCAACCTGCGCGGTTATGACAGCAGGAATTCCAAGGGATATCACTTTTCTAATTTCAAGATTTCCCTCTTTCCAATTTTGAAAACTACCGGATATGGATGTAATCACAATAGCCAGCGAGCTAGTAGCTACAGCGTTTACTGGTAATTTGCCAAAGAATACAAGCATGGGAACTATAATAATTCCACCGCCGACTCCCAGAAGTCCTGCAATGATTCCAGCAAAGACCCCGCCCGAAAAAAATAATCCTATTTGTTCTAAATTCAATTTTTAATCTTATCCTTGAATGCAAAGTAATTGCCAGATTGTTTCGATTCACTTAGTTTCATATTTTTTCAAGAAATCACATCTCACAGTATTTTACATAGACATTTGGATTTGTCAAAACATAAGAAGGACTAATTCCAAAGTTTTGCTTAAATGTTTTACTAAAGTGAGCAGAGTCTGTAAAGCCTGCATCATGTGCTGCATCTGTTAAACTAAAACCTTTTTGTAATAAATAACCAATTTTACGAACTCTGAGCCAGAGCAAATAACGTCTTATCGATAAACCCATTTCTTGAGCGAATAAATGTCTAAACCGATCCGGCGATAGAGAAGCCATTTTTGCAAGAGAGGCAAGGCTAATTTTTGGTGGAAGCTCTTCCAATGCTTTTAAATATCGTATAACGTCTTTTATTCGATAATCAAGCGTTGCTCTAGACGTTTTTTTATCTAACTCGGGTTCACCGATTTGATAAATAACTTTTCTAACTAACTCAATTGCATTTGTGCAATTCGATAAAAGGGGAATTTCCTTTGCGTCTAATTTTATTTTTTCAGTAAGATTAGATGGGTTCTCTTTTGAAAATTTTCTCAGCGGTAAATATTCCGGGGAATCGGGATCAATTTGTAAAATTAAAATAGCAGAATTTGAATGCAAACGATGCTTATAATTGGAAGGGAGAAAGACTGTCTGCATTCGCAGCTTATCTCCATTAGCCACTTCTAATTCCAATGGTTCACCAAAGCTATGTAAAATGGAAGCTGCATAATGAGTATGAGAAGAGTTTGCCATAGAGGTGGAATAAAATAAAGCAAAACCACTCCATATATAAAGATAAGATTTCTCAGTATTTTTCATACAGACTCTTCCAAACTATTTTTTTTCTTTTTTAGCCGTTTTTTACAAGCATGTTTTTTCTTTTTAGGTTATAAATAAACTATCAAAACCAACAAAAAGGAAATTTATATGAAAACTTTAGAAGAAAGAATGTCAGGCTATGCAGCTTACCACAAAGATCCAAGAAACAAACTCACTCATTTTTTTGGAGTGCCGATGGTTTATTATTCCCCCCTCATTGCGTTTGGATGGGTGCCTCTTTTTGATATAAGTGGATTTACAATCACACTCGCTTGGGTTCTATTTGCCATTACAATGATTTGGTATTTTACACTCGATATTCAGCTTGCAACAATCATGACAATCATTTCACTTCCCATTGTTTATGCAACCGACATTGCTGCAAAACTCCCATTCACTGAATCACTTTTGATCTTTGTTGGAATTAAAATTTTTGGATGGATCATTCAATTAACAGGTCATGTCTTTGAAGGTAGAAGACCAGCTCTTGTGGATAATTTAATCCAAGCCCTCATGGCTCCTTTATTTTTAATTGCAGAAGTTATGTTCTTTTTCGGAATCAGAAAAGACTTAGAAAAAAATGTAGAAAAAAGAGTAACTCTACTCGGCAATTCAAAATTCTAATGAAGCGATAGTTGAGAGGGTTATGCAACATATAGCTTCATTAACTGTATGCCATAACCCTTAGAGAATATTCACTTTTCTTTCTAGTAGAATTGCATTTAACTTCTCCCTTAATTCTCTGCTAATCTATCTTACAACTTAAAAACACAAAGCAAAGTCAGATTTCATTTCTTTAATAATGAACTACTTTGAAATGAATGGAATTATTTTTATATTTGAGATTTTTTAATCAGAAGATGGGACGAAGTAAATTTTAGGATAATCATTAGTAAACTCTTCAATGTAAATGCCATTGCGGTTACTTTATATTTGACGCAAAATATTTATTTTCAAATTATAATTTCTTCTTCAGTTGTTACAAGTTTTTTCGTTAAAAATTAAAATGAGTTAACAACCGAAAATGGATTTTATTGAATCAATTTTCAAAATATACTCCGTTTTCGGTTGGATCTTTGTGCATACTGGAAATTTAAGACTTAAGCCAAGTTTTTGCATCTACCAAATTATCAAAATACTTGGATTGGAAGTTATCTACTTTCGTCAGGATTTGATCTAATGACATTTTAGCTAATTCACTTTTGGGTAATATGTTTGCAATTTTATTTAAACCCAAACCAAGTGCTCTTGGAAACCAAACTGTGTCTAACCACGTCTTAAACTCTACTCTAAACATTCCAAGCTCAGTTGGATCAAAGAGTAATTCTTTTACTCCATATGCTTTCATTGTATCAAGTGCTAGATCGGTTGCTTCTTTTTGTTGTTCTATAGTCCCTGGTTTTTTCCATTTTGCGAATACTACTTTTTTGTCTGTATCCCAATAAATTGTCATTACTTCTAATTCTTTCAATATTTGATCCATAGTTTTTTCCTCTGTTTATATTATGTTTTAATTCTGTTTATATTACGTTTGAATATTTTTTATTTGAAAATTAAATAGTCAATTGAAATCTAATCCAACTAGTCTATGTGTCTGATTCAAATTTTTACCTATATAATTTAGTCATCACAGAGGATAACTATAGTTCACTGCCAAATTATTTCGTTTCGAATTTATTCCAATAGAATTCAGTTGTGGCAAATATCGAATATCCCGAGCATAGATTCGATAGTAACGATACCTCTTAAGAATTATTCCGAAAGACCAGAGGTTAAAGATTAATGCAATTGGTTTTAAATTAAATCTTTCGGTCAGTATTTAGGATTTTTTTGGGAATACCCTAATATTTTAAAAAAGGGAAAACAATATTTGTGAGCGTTTTTTAGATAAACGTAGCATAATATCAATTTTCCTCTCATACATTTATTTTTTAAATTCTTAATTACATTGTATCAGGGAAAATACTTAATTCCTCGACCTAAGGGAATACATCAGCGGCTACTCGTACGAAACTTTTATTAATAGGATGACAAAAAAATTTATAATAAAAAACTTCTACATATCAGCTTAAAAGTTTAGAATAAAAAGGTAAACATCTAAGTTTCTCTTTTTATCGGTAAAATTAAAGTTAACCCAAAACCAATGAAAAATACAGAATTCAAATATTCAGAGCTTACATTCCAGTTGATTGTAGAATCGTCTCCCAATGCTATTATTCTAGTGAACCAGGAAGGTAAAATTGCTTACATCAATATGCAGACGGAAAAATTATTTGGATACCTTAGAACTGAGTTAATTGGTCAAAAGGTTGAGCAATTAATTCCTGAACGATTTAAAAAAAATCATCCCGGATTTCGCGATCTATTTTTTAATTCTCCTGCTGTTCGCTCAATGGGGGCGGGCAGAGAACTTTTTGCACTTCGAAAAGATGGAAATGAATTCCCTATTGAAATTGGATTAAACCCTGTTATCACAGTTGAAGGTACATTAGTATTAGCCTCAATTATTGATATTACCGAGCGTAAAAAAGCGGAAGAGAGATTCAAACTCGTTGTGGAGTCTGCACCCAATGCAATGGTTCTTGTTAATAGCATCGGGTTCATAACACTCGTGAATAACCAAACAGAAAAACTCTTTGGTTTTAGTCGCAATGAGTTAATTGGTGCTAAACTTGAAAAATTAATTCCTAGTAGGTTTAGCGCTCGGCATCCCGAACAACGAGATATGTTTTTTAGAAATCCTCAAACCAGGGCAATGGGAACTGGGAGAGATTTATTTGCTTTAAAAAAAGATGGAACAGAAGTTCAAGTAGAAATTGGTTTAAACCCAATAGAAACTCCAGAAGGTATAATGGTATTAGCCTCAATAATTGACATTACAGAACGAAAGCTTCAGGAAGTTACTCAGAAAAAACAAGTAGAGTTAGAAACTCGTAATAAGGAATTAGAGCAATTTGCCTACATAGCTTCCCATGATTTGCAAGAACCTTTACGAACTGTTTCCAATTATGTACAATTATTTGAAGAAGAGTATTTAAGTGTTTTAGATACAAATGCAAAAAAATATCTTTTATCTATCAATAAAGCAACGAAGCGAATGGGAATTCTTATCAAAGCTTTATTAGAATTTTCCAGGCTGGGAAAGGGTAGAGAGTTAGTAAAGATAAACCTTAAAACTCCAATTGATGAAGTAATTTCTGATTTGCAAACAATTATAAAAATATCCGGCGCAACTATTCATGTATCAGAAATGCCTGAATTGGCTATTTATGAGATCGAAGTACGTCAATTATTCCAAAACCTAATCGAAAATGCTATCAAGTTTCGGAAGAAGGATATCGCTCCAGTAATAGAAATCTCTGCCAGGCAATTAGCTGATAAATGGGAGTTTTTTGTGAGTGATAATGGAATCGGGATTGATCCAATTCATTTTGAGAGGATATTCTATATTTTCCAGAGATTACATACTTCGGATAAATACGAGGGGAATGGGATTGGTCTCGCTAATTGCAAGAAGATAGTTGAACTTCATAAAGGAGAAATAAAAGTAAAATCTAGTCCTGGAAACGGTGCTGTTTTTTCTTTTACTTTATAAATAAATTCTATGAAAAAAATTAATTGTATAATGCTTATTGATGACAACGAAGATGATAATTTCTTCCATGAGAGAGTAATTCGCAAATCTTCCTATGCCGATATCATTCTAGTAAAACAATCTGCTCTAGATGCATTAAATTATTTAAAGAAAGACTTACTTGAGAGTGAATACCCTGATTTAATTTTTTTAGATATTAATATGCCTGCAATGAATGGATGGGAGTTTTTAGAGGAGTTTAACCAGCTAACGAAGGTTAGTCAACGGAATCCTATTATCATTATGCTAACAACTTCTGATAATCCAGATGATAAGGAAAATGCGAATACGTATAAGATTGTATCTGATTTTAAAACTAAACCTCTGACTAAAGATATGTTGGACTCAATCATTCAAAAATTTTTCTAATTATACAAATCAAAATATTAAAGGAAAGTTAGATTTCGTTACTTTTATACATTGTAAATAAAAGTAAAATGGGGCATGTCAACTATGGAGAATAACGTTCTTATATCGAATTCACGTCAACTTAAATACTTTGTTCTATTACTTCCATATTAAATCCTTCGTCTTCAGTTGGTTCTTGAAAATAACTTGTGACTTGATTAAATACTTCTTCGTTATCAAACTTAGATCTTTCTGGAAAAGTTTGTCTGCGTTTTTCTAGACGTTTTAAACAGATTTGATTTTCTGCTTTTAGATATATCAATTTATGTGGAATATTTTCATTTGTAAATATTTCTTTAAACCATGCTCTTTGTTTGATTGTGTTGCCGGGGAAATCCAAAACTACGGAGAGTCCTGAATTTAAGATACTTTGAATATGAGTTCTTAATAGAGGTTTTAATCTTGCCGAATACTTGATATAATCCTCAAAAATTTTTATTTCTTCTGGATAAATAGAACTTAACCATTCATCCTCGGATAATAAAATTGCATTCAATTCAGTTGCTATTTTTTTTGAATAAGTCGATTTACCTGCACCCATTTTCCCCGAAAAAAATACAAGAGTTCCTTTTTGATTTATCTCCATAACTGTATCCCGTTATTTTTTTATCTGTCGTAGAATTGTTTCATCTGTAATTTTATCATCGGAGGACAATAAAAATGCCTTACTGATTACTGACGATAAACCGCTATCTCCTTCAAACGGCAAAAAGAAAGTTTCTGTTTTGCTTTTTACTCTATCAGGAACGATACATAGATATTCATCATTTGGCTCCATTAAAATATTAGAACTTCCAATATGAATTTTATAAGTTCGTAGTTTCCCTTTGACAATTAAAAACTTATCCTTAATCTCTGCATGATTTGCTATTTTGAGTTTCGGAAGAATTTTTTCTAAAACCTGTTTTCTTATTTTCGCTGTTTCATTTAAATCCCCAAAAGAATATCCCTGCCAGTAATTTCGATGCGGAGTATCCATATTACCCCTATCATTCCATTCAGGGTCATTGCCAACACTTCCAACACCTACAAATAAATCAACATCGCGCATAACTTCTGAAAATAAAATGGCAGGAATATGAATCAGTTCCAAAACATTTCCATTCCTATCTACAAAGCGGACTTGATCGGTTCCTACAAAATTCCAAATACCAGAATCATTGAATTCATCTTGAATAAACAATTCATTGATCCAAAAATTTGCTTTTAAATTGTATTCTGGAATTACTAATTCTGCAATCTCATTGTCTCTTCCATCGTCATAAGCCCCCAATAAAGAATACGACCAAGCCCTACCTTTGGCAAGCGTATTGAATTGGTGTTGTTTGATGATATGTGCCGCCATTCGATTGCTATAGGTTCTAGTATTTAACTCTGCGTCAGTGATGATATAAACTTCACGGAAGGCTTGTTTGAAAGGTTGAGTAATTTCCTTTTCCATAAAGAAATTTCTCCAAGCGAGAATTTCTTCTAAATCTTCCCCAACGGGATGCCAGAGAGTAACCACAGAGGAAGAATCCGGCTGTTGTTCTTTTCCTGAAAAATCGATCCATTTATTTTCAAAGAAATATAAATTATGTTTTTCTGAATGAACTGTAAAGGACCAAATTAACTTGCGGGAAATAACAGACATTAGCCCATGATTGTGAAAGTATTTTAAGAAGTCTTCATATTTCCAGGAACGACTGTATATATACGATCGATCCAATCTATCTTTATTGGTGGTAAGCGACTTGGAAATTTCTTTTGTTAAATCAGAAATTCTTTTTAATTCTTCTTTGTTTTCTGTTTTAAATTTTGCAGGTAATACTTTTAGTATTTTTCCTTCGGGAGATTTATAGATAGTTTCGATTTCTCCGGGTCTTTTTACTAAAATTTCAATTGTATACTCTCCCAGAGTGGTTTTAGATTTTCCTTCCTCTAAACCATATTGAGGAACCGCCATATCTTCCATTTCTCTTTTACTGAGTCCGGATTCTTTTGCGATTTCTTCTATGTATCCATCAATTAACTTTAATACACTGGATTGTTTTAGTTTTAATTTTAAAATAGAAAGATGATTTACCGCTTCCAGTGTATTAGAAGATGCTAATGCATAAAAACAAGCATTACCGATAGCCGCATTAGCCGGTCCTTTGCCTGGAATTTTTTTATAAGATTTTTCTGCAATTTTAGCTAATAAATTGATCAACTCAATATTTAAAATTGGAATGATCGCCCAGATAAAAACTTTTAGCATATCAGAATTTACAGCGTTTATATTTTCATATCTATCATAGGAACGTTCTTTTCCCCCATAGGTATAGGTTTCGGTTATTTTTTCTACTTTGAAATTTATATACGATTCTAGAATAAACTTTATTCCGGGTAAAATGGAATTAGTCTCAACTGAGTTTAAGATTTTTTTAGTTTCCTCTTTGAATTTTGCGTTTGGTTTTCCGCCGCTAGCTTTTTTTCCTAATGCAAAGATTTTATAAAAATTTGATTTTGTTGTTTGGTCTAACGTTTCCAGGTAAGAATTAATTTTTTCGCCAAAAGAGTCTCCGGTCGCCCAGAGAATTTTTGTTACAATCTCTTCTTTTGAATTGGCGTCACTACTCAATCCAGATAAAGTTTCCGATAGAAATACAACAATTTTGTCTCTGTCTTTGGCATCTCTGATTGGAATCAAGTTTGAATTTTCGATTCTTTGTTTCATAAAAGAAATTAAGGAAGGAGAATCAGGATATTTTGCTAAAACATTTTTTATTTGTTTAAATGTAAGAGAATAGATTGAATCATTTGATACAAAATTTAATTTACTGTATTCTTCTAATAAGGAAAGAATGGACTCTTCTGAAAAAATAATTTTAGAGCGAAGCATATCCTCGATAATATTTTTTAAAACATACACTCTTTTATAAAAAATATTAAAAGTATCGTTTCTAAGGTTAGAATCTTTTTCGGACTCTCTTTTTTGATTATATAACTCACTTAATAATTTTACAAATTCTACAACTCGAAATAGTATTTTTATTTTGAATTCGTCCGGTTTTTTCTTTAATTCTTGATAGGCTTTTGAATTTTTAAAATTAGAATTGTAATAATAATTTGGATTATAGGTTTCATTAAAAACTTTTTCAATTACTTCATCAAGTTCTGGATTGGGATTTATTTTTATTTCTTCAATTTCTTTTTTAAAATTCATGTTAGCCTCCGACTAACGGTATTAATTTAACAAAACTGATTTCTGTATTTTCAGTGAGTAAGATTTCATTGTCTAAAGAATCCATCTGGGAATCATTTACTAAAACCAAAAATGAATTCTGTTCAAAGCCTTTTAATGCTTTTTCTATCTGCTCGTTTGAATCAATTTTCTTTTTTTCTTTTAATTTATATCCATTGGGAGTTGAAACTGCTTCAGATGGTTGCACTAGTCCTTTAAAATATTGCGCACCCGATTCGTTGTATTTATCGACTTCACGTTTCACACGAATTTGAATAATTTCTTTTACAGTCAATCTATCCATGACTATGGGAATTGTCCATGAATCGAAAATATTCCCGGTTAAATTAGAGTCATTCATTTTTAGAGAATAAGCCATATTTTCCTCTTACAATATATATTATTTCAGATTACAGGGACAAATTGACCATGTCAATGATAAGGATTTTGTATAATTCTCATAAACTTACAAAAATTTATATTGAGCTAATAGTGAACGATTCTTTAATTGTATGAAAAAGACGATCCAAGGAGAATTCAAATGAAAAAAAATACCTTACTCATTTTAATTATTTTATCTTGTCTTATATCAGGTTATGTTTATCCAGAAAGTAAAGCTGAAGCGAATAGAATCAAGTTCGCGAAAAAAAAAGCAAATAAAGAGTTAAAAGGCTCACTCTCAAGTGACGAAGAGATGGAGTATGTTTTTGGAGCTAAAAAAGGACAAACTGTGTATATCACGAATTCAGACTCTGATAAATTTGCCTATCGATTACTTACTGAAGATGGTGTAAACAAAGACAGCACTGAACTTGCAGAACCGACTATGGAATTTGTAATTCCTAAAACTGGAGATTATATGCTATTTGTTCGTAGAGCAAACAAAAAACCCAAAACGGCAAAGTTTTCTATTACTATTGCTATCAATTAGTAAGTAAATTCAAAACAAATTTTATAAAGGAAATTATGAATAAAAAAATTTTATCAGTTATTGCCATCTTACTCTTAGTTACTTCGATTTCTGCACAATCAACTTCGAGTAATTCTAAACCTAAAAGAATCACTTTCTCTTCAGGAAAATCTGAAATAGATGAATCCATTTCTTTAAAACCAAATGAGTCAAAGAAATTTTTAGTCAGTGCAAAAGCTGGACAAATCTTTATGGTAACATCTGATTCTAAAGATATAGAGATTAAAATGCTCAAAGGAAAAGACACAGCCCAAATGAAAGAACCAGGTCATTACGACTCTACTCTTTTGGCAAATGGAGACTATATTTTTCAAGTTAAGAATACATCCGAAAAAGAAGTCAAATCATCTATTAAAATTATTATAGACCACACAAGTGCTAGCAAGCTCTAGTGAAAATTTTTTGCAAGAGTTTATATAATTATAAATTATGCTTTGGCTATTCGATGAAATTTCTATTTTTTATTCCTTTGCTGGTTTCCAAAGTGGACCCACTGCCAATAGCAGGACTATTACATTAAAGAAAGCGTTCGAAGGGTTACCGGAGGCAATTGATCCTGCACTATCCAAGCAAAACCAGGATAAAAGTCCTAAAAGAACTGCCCTACGCACCGCCTCAGGAGCTTTATCATACACCCATACAGAAAGAAACCAAATCATGACCCCCCATCCCAAGAGAAATCCTCCTGTAAGAGCCGAAAGGAACCTCGTATCCGGCGATTGATAATTCGGTATTCCATCGATAGGCCAACTTAATATATCCAGGGTTAATCTGGCTGGCTCCATAGTCTCAATCATTGTTCCCAAAAAGAAAACCGGTCCAAATGACCCCACGATAATTGCCGTTACTTTTAGCCAAAACTTATGAAATTTAAGGGACATTATATTTAGTTTATTGTTTAATTTTGAATTCATTATCAAAATGTAGCAACTGCTACATTTTTGTCAACAAGAAATAAGTGTATGAGAAGGTGACTCACCTCATAGAAATGTATGCTTTTTCCTCTTTCTATCCTGGATATTTTCTTTCTATAATGAAGTTCTAGGTTCTACCCGGGTGGCTGTTTCTTTTGATTTGGTTTTAGCCGATAGATTGCACTAGAAAAATGTTGACATCTGCCAACTAACGTCTACTTTAATATCTCGTTGTCTAAAAACTTGTCGCCCATGGATAAACTAGAATTTAAATTACGAAAAAGATTAGAGATTCAACCCACGGGAGCACGTGTGAACAGTGCCATGGATGGGTATCGTCAATCGAAAACTTATATCGACTTTATTGTAAATGAAAATTCCCTCGCGGATTTATTTGATGTAGACAAACGAGATTTAATTAGTATGCTTTCCGTTGAAGACATTCGAAAACTGCCTCCACAGGGACGAGAAATATTTGATTATTTTAAGCGGTCCGGTACTCTAATCCATGAACTTACCTTTCAAATTCCCTGTCGGTATGAATTTCGTCGGGTTCATATTTATGGTTGTCCAGAATGCGGTGATCTCTGGTGCGGAAATGTAACCTTTCAGCTTATCGAAAAAGCCGATACGGTTATTTGGCAACGTTTTGATAATGGGCGAGAAGAATATGCAAATTATATGTCCTCGGATAAATCTTATAATAACGGTCAGCTATTTGAATTATGGCAAGAAAGAAATAGAGACTATTCTGTATTAGACGCATTTGGTCTTTCTGATATCGAAATGGATTATGAGTATTGCTATAAACTTAGGACTGGACAAATTTCTCTTGATAAAGATGCAGATATTCTCAGGGGAGATTCTGTAGTCATTGATTTTCCTGAAATCGGTCCATTTGAGTTTGATAAAATTGAGTATCTAAAAGCGTTTGAAAAGTTACAGCAACTAGATCTGTCCTAACCTCTAGGAAATAAAATATTTATGGACATTGTAGAAAACATTAAAATTGGATTATTTTTAGAATCCGATGATCTGTGGTTAAAATGGAATTCTAAATTTGACGAATTAACACAAATCGCAAGCCCGGAGATTATTAAATGGGGTGGTCCTTATAAAGAATTAAGATGGGCAAACAAAACTATATTTAATGGCCTTGTTTTTGATGTCTCTACTGTAATGGAGCTCGATGTAAATGGAAATCCTAACGGTGAGCTTACGCATTTTAGGTTTTTTACTCCAAATGACTCAGAGCCTCATGCCTTAGCTTACAAGACTAGGGATCATTTGATCCAATTGATTGGGGAAATTACCTCCGATAAATCCGAAGGGGAAGAATACTATTGGGCTTGGGAAAGAAATGGATATCGGTTAATTGTTGGAATAGAAGAGAGGTATTCAACCGTTTTTCATTTTCATTTTGAATTAATTTGAGTGAATATTCATTAAACCCTTTATATACTTTGGTCATTTAATATTATGAAACTACTGCAAAGAAAATTTTTATAAATTTGTTATTAATCATTTGTCTGTTTATTAATTGCTTGAACGCAAAGCGATCTCCTTTAGATGTTTCTTTCTAGTAAATTGCATTCAACCTCTCTCATAATTCTCTCTCGCTTAAATACCACTTCTCGTAAATAAGTTCCTCTATTTCTCTACAAAGGGGTATTCCCCATTCTCAGCTCTAGCGAAAGCAGAGTATCCAATTTTAATTCAAAATTTCCTTTTGAGAATGGGTATAGCAAAAACGGATTGCGTCTCTCTCATAGCGAGATGTTTTAAAATGAACGGGGGAAATTTATTTTGTATCGTAATCAATAATGCCTTCCCATTCAGGAGGAATTCCATTTGCAAGAAGATAGTCAGTCCTTTGTAGATAAATACTAGCGGCTTTGTCGTTGGGATTATTTGTATGAACTTTTAGGAAGTATTCTTTTGCCTTTATTAAGTCGTGCATAATATAAGCATGAACTCCGCGTTCAAAGTCTGGTTTTGTTTGCGAAAATAATTCAATGATAAAATCGGGTTGCCCGTCAATAACCTCAATCACAGACACAGTATCTTTTTTCCCTTTGACTCTGACTCTGTCCAATACTCGGAAGTTATAGAGTCCAGGGTCGTGTAATTTCAAGAGAGTGTCTTGGCTAATCAAGATTCGCTCCGTATTGTTTTGTTAACCCTTCCATTCTAGATGCCAAGTTCACGGCATCGGATTCCGATGCTAATAGGGTCTAGATTTTTTCTAAGACGGTTGTTATTATAGATTCTAACTTGTTTTTGCATTTCTATTGCTGCTTTAAGTGCGTCTTCCGCGGATAATGGGAATAATGCCATAATAGCATCTCCAATGTATTTATCAATAAAACCATTATTATTTAAAACACAAGGAGACATTGTTTTTAAATAAGAATTTAAAAAGTTAAAATTTTCTACTGGACTCATCTTTTCGGATAATTCAGTAAAGGATCGAATGTCAGAAAATAGGATGGACATTTCTTTTTGGATTTGATCTCCGAGTCTAACATCTGTTACGTTCTCTTTTCCTAAGAGAGTTAAAAACTGACTTGGAACAAATCTTTCATAGGACAAATTCAACTTTAGCATATTTTGGTAAAGTGTTGCATTTTCCATTGAGATAGCCGCTTGGGAAGCCAAAATATTTAGAATCTCAACTCTGTCAGGAGTAAAAGCACCTGTAGTTAAATTATTTTCTAAATATAGAATTGCTATCAGCTTTCCTTGATTTAAAATGGGTAGACACAAAATAGAACGAATTGATTTTTTGATTATATATTCGTTCGTAGCAAACATAGCGTATTTGGTAGCGTCTGCTATTACAAGAGATTCTTTTGTTCTAAGCACATAATTCACAATAGCCTCTGGTAAATATTCATCAGAATTCAAAGGAATTGACTGTAATACTTTAATCTCGGAATTGATTTCTCCAAATGCTTCAATCTTTAACTTTTCTTGATCGGGTAATAGCAAATAGCCTTTCTGTGCTCCTGCATTTTCGATAACAAATTTCATGATCCGAGATAGAAGTTTATCTAGAACGATTTCCCCTGATATTGCCTGAGACGCTTTTAAAACAGTTTTTACATCGAGCGAATTACTACTAGTAGACGATGCAGTAAGATGAATTGTTGAAAAAGAAATATCATTTCCTTTTGAATTTATCAAACTTTGTAGATAAGGGAATTCTTCTTCTAATTTTTGAACTTTGGGTAGACAGCCCCATTTTTTATAAGCGTAATGTGCTTCTGTAATATGGATTTTTGCATACTTCTCTCTTTTATTTTTCATCCAAAATTTAGCACAAAGTTCATTTCCGATTGCTTCTTCTAATACATATTCGTTTTCTTTTGCTAGTTCAATTCCTTTTTCAAAAGCTTGTAGAGCTTGGATTCGTTCACCCGTAATCGAATGAACTTCAGCTTCGATGATATAATATTTGTGTCCGAAGTTGGCGGGACAACTATCAGCCCATTTTTTCATTCTCTTTTGATTCTGTTTAATTCGTTGCAGGTAATTGTTATTATCCTTGTTTTTGCCAGATTTTAAAAATAGCTCATATAAATGACAGAGCGCAAGAGATTCAAAAAAGACATGATCTGGAATAAATAAGGTTCCAAAGTTTCCATTTTCATGCACGGCGGCTAATGCTTCGTATTCTAATACTTTGTTTTTGTCACCTAATAGGTATTCGATAATGATTTTCATTAAATAATAGGCATTTAGAGTAGTTGAATTTTTTGAGTCGATCCATTTAGGAATAGTAATTCTTTCATCAAAAACAGTACCACAAAGCATAAACATATCAGATGAAAGTCCTCGTAGATTAAAAGTTGCCTGCTCTATGAGAGTAAACATATCGCGCACATCGTCTTGTTTCAGTTTTATATGGGTTTGGCGATATTGCTCAAACTTCTCTGAAACTGATGCGAGATTTTGCCGCATAGAAAAAGATTGAAAGACTATATGGTTCACTGCATAAGCGGCGTAAAGTATATCGCCGTTATCCATTCCACTTTGGATTGATTCGGAAAGGTATTTTTGGCTAGTCCGCGCATGATATTTGAAGTGATTGACAGTAAAGGCAAATAAGAAGTATACTCTAGATTTAATTGCATCAAACTTATATTTATCTACCATATCGATTGCCAATTTTCCAAATTCGTATCCCAGTGAAAAATCACCTAAAGCAGAACCTTGAATCATTCCCAAAGCCACAAATGCAAAGGGGGAAATTGGACTTATTCCATAGTTCAAAGTAGAGTTTACCATTTTCAATGCAATGATAGGAAATAAGGCAGGTTTAGAAATATACGAAGGAGCAAAACAGGCATTTAACAAGCGCAAAATAGAAAGTTGCTTCTGATTTTTTAGAAGAGGAAGATTTAATAAACTCTGAATAGGTTTATTTCTTAGTTTGAGTTTTATTTTTAGAATTTCCGGTAAAGGGGAAAGCTCACTTGGATTTGCCGGAAGAGAAACTTTTAAAACGGATAAGGCTTCTGTTGCAATGTCTAAAGCCTCTCGCATTTTACTTTGGCTAGTGTATAGCATTGCCTTTATTTCTAGAATAGAAATTTTATCGAGAGTTGTTTTCGCATAACGGAGTATTACCGCAAAGGTAAATTCAGCAGACTCGTAGTTAGTTGCTAAGTATTCAGCCAATGCTTTTTTTGAAAAAATATCTAATGACTCTTCGTAGTTGTGTTCCCAATGATCCTTGGTTAAAGTTTCCTCTACTATTTGGAAAAATTTTTCTGCGGCTTCATAAGCACCGGACAATAAAGATTTATTTCCAGCCATAATATTTAGATCAATGAATCGCTTTTTTTCTTCTTCTTTTAATAAAGCCCTGCCCTGGTTCAGTTGGTTTACTATTGGAAATAAATATTCTTCTGTCCTTTCTTCACCGGCTAATTCTAGGTAAACGCTTCCAATTGTATAATGATTTTGAATTCTTTCTTCTTCTGTGATTAATGTATAAGTAGCTTCTCTTATTTTATCATGAACAAATCGAGCCTGGTTGTCTCCTATCAAAAAGAAACCTTCGTTTGCGAGGAAAGCTAATTCCAGGTTTGAGTCTTTTTCGGGAATACCTAACACTTTGGCAAATACATCCATTCGGAAATGATTTCCAATACAAGCGGCAAGTTTCAAAATTTGGATTCTAGAATCTGCCATTTTTTCGATTTTTTCAACCATCAGTTCAATGACATTGTCTGCTATTTTAACTTCTCTTATTTTTTCAATATTCCAACTCCATTTTACAGTTTCGTCTTTAGAGTTTGGAGCTAGGATTAAATTTTGATCGTAAAGATTTTTAAAGACCTCATTAACAAAAAATGGATTACCACCTGTCTTCAAATGAATTACTTCCGCCAAATCAGAAGTATCCTCTTTTTTACAAGAAAGAGTATCAGAGATAAGGTGATTTACATCAAACATGGAAAGAGGATTTAGTAGAATATGTTTGATTTCTATTCCACTTTTTTTTATATCTTCCATCGCCAATTGAAAAGGATGAGTTGTATTTACTTCATTATCTCGGTAAGATAAAATGATAAGTATATACTTTGAATCAGGATTTAGGATGATTGATTTGATTAAATTTATACTTGGTAAATCTGCCCATTGCATATCATCTAAAAATATGCAGATTGGATGAGTCATATCGCATAACGCATGAATAAAATTCTGAAATACTAATTCAAATCTATTTTGAGAATCCCCTGGACTTAATTCAGGAACTACTGGTTGTTTGCCTATGAGTAGTTCTAATTCGGGTATGATGTCAGTAATGACCTTTCCATTGTTTCCGAGAGCATTTCCTAATCTAGATTTCCACCTAACTAAAGATTCAGAACTTTCTGTTAAGATTTGATTAAGGATATTTTGAAAAGCTTGTATGATTGCGCGATAAGGAGTATTTCTTTTGTATTGATCGTATTTGCCGGCAATGAAATATCCTCTGTATTCTAGAATTGGTTTGTGTATTTCTCCGACTAATGCTGATTTTCCGATTCCAGATCTGCCTGAGACTAACAAAACTTTCGCATTTCCTTTTGTCGCACTGTGAAATGTTTTCATGATTTGAGTTACTTCTTTTGCGCGACCATACAACTTTTCTGGGATATGTAATTTATTTGAAAAATCTTTTTGGGCAATAGGAAATTGTTTGATCTCACCTGAATTTTTTAATCGTTTCCAACATTCTTCTAAATCATATAATATCCCATCACAAGTTTGGTATCTATCTTCTGCGTCTTTTGCCATTAGCTTTAAGATGATAAATGAAATCACTTCTGGGATTCGATTATCAATTTCGTGCGGTAACTCTGGTTTTTTCGCTATATGGGAGTGAATGATTTCGAGAGTGTCATGGCTGTTAAATGGTAGAACATTTGTTAAAATTTGATAGAGGCTAATACCTAATGAATAAAAATCACTTCGATAGTCGATTGTGCGATTCATTCTTCCACTCTGCTCAGGCGAGATGTAATAAACCGTTCCTTCTAAAAGGTCGGATGAAATGCTGGATGGATTTTCTTTTAAGAGTTCAGTAGCAATTCCAAAATCTATAATTTTGATTTGCCTTGTTTCTGGATTAAATACTATATTCGCAGGATTTATATCTTTGTGGATGATGTTCTTATCATGAATTTGTTTTAAAATTTTTATGACTTTAATCGCAATATCAATGAATTCTTCTAAATAAATTTTTTCATTTTTAATATAGTCTTTTAAGGAAAGTCCAGCAAAATCTTCCATGAAGAAAATAGGTCTATCTCCTAACTTCTCCATTTCAAATACTTTTATAACACCTGCTATATTAATTCGAGTCAGTAGTTCATATTCAGATTTAAAACGAAGTAAAAGATCTGGACTCGGATATTCTCCACTAAGAGTCTTTGCTATAACGTTCTCATTATTACTTTTTCGTTTTCCTTTATAAATTATCGAGTTCTTGCTCTCATATATTTTTTCTGTGATTATATAGTTATCTGTAGTTAAGAATGGCATTGCCACAAACTAACGCATCTAATTTTAAAAGCAATTAATATTTGGTGTGTGAAATCTTTTGTTTTCCGCGGTATGTGCAGTGACGACAACCATTCGCACAGCAATACCCTCGTCTAAGATGAAACTTTTCTGTAAACACCATGAGACCATTTATAATAAGATGTTTTGAAGGATGCTTTCTTTTAAAAAATATATCCAACCGTAAACCATATATTACGTCTTTCTAATGGAAGTAGAGTCGGAACTGCTTGCCCATTTCCATTTCTAAACCCTGGATCAAAGTATTGTTCATTGGCAAGATTATAAACCTGCATCTGCACAAATAATCCTTCATATAAAAAATCTTCCCAGCGGATATTTAGTTTACCCATTACATAAGAATTTGCAATCTTTACTGGATTGGTAGAAGGGTTTCGTCTGACATCCATATAATTTAATCCGAAATGAAAGGATAGTTTCGGTAATAAATAGTAAGTAAAACCGATATTAGCCTTATGAGGAGCGATGACCGGAATAGGTCCTGTATCCGGAACAGCATTTGTCTTCATCACTTTATTGAAAAGATCAATCGCGTAGTCATCACCGGTTCTTCCTCGAGTAGAAGGAGTTGCTCCGAGTATATCAGTATATACCCCTCGGTTGAATGTATAATTAAAAAATATTTTAAATTTATCCGTTACCTGTATGTCGTTTGAAACCTCTGTTCCATAAATTTTAGCTCCACCGATATTTTGATTTTGCGTAAAGCGAGTTCCAGGTCTTCCAGGATTTGCCTCTGCTGTTTCAGCATCAATGATAATATCTGCAATTGTGCTATAGTAACTCATCACAGATAAGTAATATTTATTTAAAAATCTGTAACCAAATCCCAGTTCAAGAGACTTAAGTCTCTCCGGTTTAAGGTTTGGATTTATTTTTCTACCAGCGGAAGCGGCAAACATCTCTTGCCCGGTGGGTGCTCTGAAGCCAGCTCCAGCGAGTGCCTTAATAGTAAAATCTTTTGTAAGACTAAATACTGCTGCAAGTCGAGGCGTATGAATATGATGAAAGACTGTATTGTAATCATAGCGATACCCAGCGGTGAAATTCAAATTTTGAATAGGACGATAAGTTTGTTGTAAATAAATTCCAGTATTTTTAATTTCAAATCTTTCTACTGCGGTTACAGGTGAGTTTCCCCTTGGCATATTAAAATAACTTAATTCTAAACCGGCGGTAGTGGAGAGCCTGGGATTGGGATTGTATTGCAAAGTCTGTTTACTTGCATAAGAAAAATCCGGTCTAGAAAATGTGGCTAATGTGAATTCGCCCGGACGGTATTCTGAATTAGGACCTGATTTATTCAGATTTTCATTGAAAGTGGAACTGATAACATCAGTTTGACGAATAGTCAATTCAGAATCAAGATTTAATTTTTCGTTAAAGCGGTAGAGGTATCCTGAGCTAACAGAATTTTGCCGCGTATTTATAACACTTCCACGAGAACCGTTGGGTTTAATTTTGTAAAGCAGTCCGCCTACGAGACGAGCATTATTCCTGTCATCGTAATTTCCAGTTTCATAACCTCTCTCATGAAAATCGGACACAAATGTGCCGTTATTCGTAGTACCTGCTCCTTGCTGATATTGCCAGTTGATACTTTGAAATCGAAAACCACCTTTACTAAATTTTCCAGTTACATTGTAAGTATCCGTTGCAGACATTGTGTATTTAGGCGACCAATAATAACCTACTGAATTACTATCGGGAAGACAGACTCCACCGCAGGCTTTTGATTCAATCGCGTAGGGTACATCATTTGGATCAATGTTTCGCTTATCCAAATGCCCATTTTGTCCAAAGTTTGGTCCCTGTGTTTTATAAAAATATCCATTCACGCTGTATTGAAAAGAACCATCGTATCTTCCGCGTCCGCGAGTAGAAAAATTTGCCGCATACCCTGGGTTTCTAAACCCGCTCTCCCAGGCTCCATACATAAAATCAACACTACTACCAGGGTCTCCTTTTCCATCTTTGGTAATAATATTAATCGTACCACTAAATGCACTACTCCCATGAAGCGCAGCAGCAGGACCTGCAAGGATTTCGATACGTTTTACATTTTGAAGAGGAAATTGCGTATTACCTGCTCTCACTGATTGCTCACTGATTCCCATTTCAGGAATCCCGTCTATATAGAAAAGTGTCCGCTGATTATTTCCCACAATTCCTCTCTGGTGAAATAAAATCGGATATTGACCATAGGTATGCTGAATATCAAAACCCGGTATATCTTGCAGTGCATCGGATAACCATCTATACCCTCTCTCTCGAATTTGTTTATCCGTTATAACATAAATAGCAGAAGGGGCATCTGTAATCTTTTGCTCACGCTTAGTTACAGTAGTTACAATCGTATCTTCCAATTTAAAAAAAGCCTCTTCGTTCATTTTCTGCTCGTAGCCATTTTCAATTTTATTATTTTTATTCGCTTTATTTTCCAGTTCTTGGATTTTACGCTTTACTGCTTCTCGTTTATCATCGAGGTCATCTAAATCCTTGTAGAGTTTTTCGGTTTCAGACTTATTTTTATTTTTTTCCTCCTCCTCTGTTGTAGATTCAGATTGTGAATGCAATGAATAGTTTAATGACAATAAAATCATAAAGAAGTGTAAAGCGAGTAAACGCACTCTTTTTTTAATAGAATAATTCATTTGCTTCTCCTTAGATTTCTGAAGTAGTTAAAAATTAAGGAGGCTTTTTATTTATTTCGTCAAGCAGGTTTCTAAAAAAAGATTTGTAAAATAAAATATACTACTTACAAGCTACGACTTCTTTCCATACGTAACTAAAGTAATGCTTAGCATGACTCGATATTTTCGACCAAAGAAATGCATAAAAGCAATTAGATGGCGACTGAAAACCAAAGCTTTTTTTAAGAAGAATTACAAACCATAGACTTTACTCTCTGAGAATTTGGACAGACGAATTGATTTTTCTTTCTAGTAAATTGTATTCAACTTCTATCATAATTATCTCTGATTCTATCACCACAAGTTAAAAGCTTAATGTAAAATTGGATTGTCTTTCTCTCATAAAAAAAGATGTTTTGAACGAAACGTGGTAAAATTTTTTTATGCTAAAAAAATAAATGATACCTATTATATTATTTTTAGCACCAGTGAGAACTTAGATTTTGATTCTAAATATGGTACACGTACAACAAAGATTCAATTTATAGAAAGCCAAAATAAAGTTTTAGCTGAGGATATTTATTCATTAAAAAAATACAATAAAAATAGTAATAACTTATTAATAGAATATGTTAAAAAACAATAAATAAACGCCGCATAACAATAAATTACCTGCTGAGAGCCTTCAAACCATAAAACGAAATTAACTTGATTGAACTGACAAACAAAAAACTGTAACAAATATGACTAATCAATTTAAACCGACAAACTACAATTCAGTTTCACCCTACTTTATTGTTCAAGGTGCTCAAAAGCTAATTAACTTACTTGCAGAAATTTTTAATGCAAAGGAACTAAGAAGGTATGACATGCCCGATGGATCCATTATGCATGCAGAAATTCAAATTGATGACTCTGTAATAATGCTAGGCGACTCATCAGATAGATTTCCACCAGTTCCAATTGTAATGCACGTTTATGTGCCTAACGTTGACGAAACTTTTGAGCGTGCTATAAAAGCAGGTTGTGAAATAATCGAACCACCAAAACAACGTGAGGGTGACCCAGACAGACGGGCAACGTTTAAGGACTTTGCAGGAAATATGTGGTCAGTAGGAACACAATTATAATATCTAAATTGAATAAAATATAAACAAAGAAACGATAAGCGACACAGATAAAAAAAAGAGGTAAATGAAAAATGTTAAGAGAAAAATTTTTCTTTCTAGTAATTTGCATTCCACTTCTCCCACAATTCTCTCCCATTCAAATTCTATAGATTAAAAGCTTAAAACAAAATTGGATTGTCTTTCTCTCATAACGAGATGTTTTGATCTAAACGAGTAAAATTTTCTTTTATTTCCAGAAGAAACTAGAAAACATTTCTACACCACCAATGCTGTTGAATCTATCAATTCTGGAATCGAAAGAATGAGAAATGATTTAGGTGGATACTTTGCCTCCAAACGATCTCTGGAAGTAAATTTATTTATCCAGTTTGCAAATCTTCATGATCTTTGGGCTAGGAAGAAAATACCAATTATCCGCGCATATCTCTATGAAATAAATCAGCTCTTCGCTCTTAAGTATGGAGAATAACGTTTTATTATTTCATCTTAGTAAATACGTTTCTTCTTCTCTTTGATCTACTCACTCAACTCTATATACTCTTATTAGAATTGTTTCATCTCAAAACCCCCTTCACAAATTCTGAGGGGGTTTTGAAGGGAAATAATTCGCTCTCTCGTTATTACATTTATTTTTTTGATTTACAAGTAATTCTGCTATTTTTACTATTACTATATCTAAGTCTTTACACAATTTTTAGAGATAGTCTCACAGAAGTAGGAAAAGGATTCTTTTTATCATTTAAGTTTAGTAATACAAGACTCTATTGTTATTAGTATCTACAATATAAAGTCGCTCACTCGCATCTAATGCAATACCACTTGCAGCACTTATACTATTGCTAGATATTCCACCATTGTTTACCGTGGTCGTTGTAAAACTTCCGCCTTGCCCGTAAACTTTTGTTGCAATAGTGCCACCGATCGGAAAGTAGATAACGCGACTGCTGCCCGATACATATAGACCTCCACTCTTATCCATTGCAAGGTAACTTGCTCCATTAACGCTACTTGCGGTAGCTGCTGGATATATTGAAGTTCTCGATGTAAAATCAGACTGCCCATATACTTTAGAGGGAACTATCGATCCCGATGGAAAATACAATATTCTATTATTGCCGCTATCTGCGATATAGAGTCCGTTACTTGAATCGACCAGTAGCCCGGTGGGATTATAAAGAGAATCCGCTGAAATCGTAAATCTATAGTCTATTGAACTAGTAAAGCTTCCTAAAGTTCCATAAACGCGCGTGGCAGTAGTGCTTCCAGATGGATAATAAAGAACTCTATCATTTCCAGAATCAGCAATATACAGACCGTTGCTTGAATCTAACGCCAAACCAGTAGGTCCTCCGAGACTATTCGCTGTTATCCCTCCAGTATTTGCTGTTTGAACAGTAAATACTCCTAATTGCCCGTAAACTCTTGTTGCAGTGGTACTACCGGAAGTATAAAACAAAACCCTCCCACTACAGGAGATATAAACTCCTCCAGTGGAATCAAGTAATATTCCTCTTGGAGCAAACAACGTCGATGCAGTAACATTGCCCGTACCGTTAGAATTCGAAGAAAAACTCCCAGCCTGACCATAGACTTTTGTTGCCGTCGTGCTCCCCGCAGAATAGTAAAGAACTCTATTATTAGATTCATCAGCAATATACACCCCTCCGCTAGAATCAACCGCAATGCCCTTCGGGTCATATAAACTATCCGCAGAGATCCCTCCTTTATTGGATGTAGCCGTTGTAAAGCTTCCTCCTTGTCCATAGACTCTTGTTGCAGTAGGTCCGCCTATGCCTGTGCTCGTTATTGTTCGACTTTGTAAAAATAAAAGTCCTGCGACTAATATGTTTTTGTCTTTGTTATTAGATGACTTTGAGCAGGCTACTAGGCTTGCTAGGATTATTAAAATGCTTGTTGTTTTGTAAAATGGGTTCAACGGTTACTCCTTAGTTTTTTCTGCATCATGGTCGTATAAGATAAATTCTTTCTTCACTTGCTCATAAGTCTTGCCAATATCATCCTTTCCATCGAACGCAAACTTGGTATTAGGCGGTAGTTCTTTGAGCGTGATAGTAAAGCAGGGGACTGTCTCTTGTTTCCATTCAAAAGGAGTATACGCAGTTGCGTTATAAGAGCCACGAGGCAGAGATGAATTTGGGTCTATAAGTATTTCTAGCTGATAGATTTTCCCAGATTCAAATTTTACAGGCTTCTGTAGTCCTCTATAAATAAATTGGTCAAAGTATTTCTCTGGCAATTTGAAAAATGGATTTTTCCTCATTTTCCAATATTGTGCTTCATCCATAGTATAATTAAAATAGAGCATAACACTCAGTATTCCCTCTCTAGCTGGAATTGGGAATAAATACTCAGAGCCTAATGCCATAAATGTGCAATTTCTTCGTGTGATACTAGTATTTTCTGAAATGATTCTTTCCTTTATTTTGGAACTTACTTTATATTTGTCTCTATCTTCTTTAGGTGGGTTTAATAAAACTGCTCCACCAGTTAATTCAATATAAATTGGCAACGCACGCTCTTTTCTTAGTTTACTACCATCAGGGCTATAATCGATATCGTAGTCTAAATACTCATCGCCTAGCTCTGGTATTTTTAAGTATAAGAATGCATGTTTATCTATTAGCCGCTCCTCAAAAGTTCTAGTTCTATTCTTACAAATTTCCAGTTCACGAGCAGTTTCTATTTCTTGGCTAAATCTTCTTTCAGATTGGCAGGTTGCACTTGTCATGCCAGTAACCGCAAATAAGTTATTGTAACTAAACAAAAAGAGCAACAATACGATTGATTTTCTTTCTAGTAATTTGCATTCCACTTCTCCCACAATTCTCTCCCCTTCTCTCCATCAAAGTTAAAAGCTTAAAACAAAATTGGATTGTCTTTCTCTCATAACGAGATGTTTTGATCTAAACGAGTAAAATTTTGCTCAAATTAGAAAGCTTAAATGTAATTAAAATATTCCTCTGGTATCCAAGAAAAAGCTGGCTTTAAAACTTGTCAATAAGATTCAAAAAACGAAAAAGATGTGCAAATTTACGAAAGCCCCAAAGGGGCGCAATACTCTCCGCATGGGTGTCCCCTCAGCCCATGTAAGAATTCATTTCCATTAACAACATACTACCGTATCACTTCCGATAAGTTGTCCTTTACTCATGTCCGGTTCAGCTCCTGCGTGAAAAACTAACCGTGTTTTATTACTTCGTAAACAAGACTCCATCTGCTTTTGCGCAGATAACGCCTGTTTCACTTTCAATCCAGGAATTAGAATAGATTAGATTTTTCTTAACTTCTTTAATTTTTGCAAAGGCGTAGACTGATTCAGCAAAGAGTGGTTTTTTAAAATGAATATTGATTCTAGAAGTCACAGAGGAAACAAATTGATTGTCTTTTACTAAATAGGAAGTCATGCCTAAAGCTAGATCGAACAGGTAGGAAATCACTCCTCCATTTACAGCATTTGCGCCAACGCCTCCCTGGTGAATCGAAGTAATCGTTGGAATTTTTACTAATAAAAGATTATCCGATATAAATTCTACTTCACAGTTATAGTATTTTAATTGAATGCTATTATTGTAAAATTCCTTCACATCTTTGTGTGGACTATTAAATTTAATACTTAAATTGGATAAATCAGACATTAGATTGAACCACAGTTTCTACGAGATTTATTAATTTTTTACGAACGATATCCCGTGTGTAATTCATTTCGACATAAAGTTTACCATTAGCCCCCATCTTTTTTCTTGTTTCGGGGTATTTGAGTAGATAATTTAAAGTAGCCACAAAGCTATCGAGGTCGGAATAAAAAAGTCCAGCGTTACTTCGAATACAATGTGCTCTTAGTATTTCAGATTCCTGGTTTACTAAAACTGGAATTTCTAATAGCCATGACTCCATTACAACAATGGAAAAACTCTCTAAATGAGATGGGTTTACTAAAAGGAGAGCATTTTTTATATAATTAACTTTTTCCTCTTCCGAAATATACCCTGTAAAAATAATATCTGGATTATTAAAATCACTATGTTCTCCCCCACCGACTAACAACAATTTAACTGAAGAATTTGTTTTATGCTTCCATTCAAGAAAATACTCAATTAGGGTATATACACCCTTCCCTGCATCTATTCTTCCGATGTATAAAATATATTCAAACGGAGGTTTGGGCAAATCAGGAATAACCGGTTGATTTACATGAAGCCCGATCACTGAATATTTTTCTGGTTCATAATGGAATATTTTTTTGAATAAATCTCTCTCTTCGGGAGTATTAAAAGAATATGTAATCTCATTGGTTAAGGTTTCTTTGAAAATTGGAAAATAGGCAGGGGGCTCATCGTGAAGAGTAGTAACACAAATTGATTTGCTTTTTATTTTTTCAATTCCATAAATTGTTGTATAATAAAGATAAGTCATGAAAATAAAAGCATCATAGTTTTTTTCATTTTCATTTATAAACTGAATTAGATCAGGTGAATACGGTCCCTGTAATTGCAACCACTCTGCCATTTTAGATTTAGAAATCTCTGGCATTTTTTGGATGAGCTTAGCATGAAACCGGTTAAAAGATTTTATATTTCTAGATTGATTGACTTTAAATCTTCGCACTTTGCTATTACCGAAACTTTCTAAGTCCCCGGGAATTACATTTTTCCAGGTTATATAATCTAGAGCTTTAGTCGTAAGTATCTCAAGTTCATATTCTTCCGATAAAATTTCTGCAAAATTCAAAGCATGTCTTTCTGCCCCGCCAGAAATATCCGGCGAAAAAATAGGTGATACAAGGGCTAACTTTTTCTTCATGCAAAATCAAGATTGACTACATTCATTTTAAAATAAAGATAAATATCAGGAAAGAAAACTTGTATTCCAAAAAATATTCAGTTAGTTTAAATCACAAAATTGTATCCATTTACCTAAGCCTTTTGATTGGAGCCTTTGCTCTATTCAAAGCTATTACCCAGCACTGGGTTTGTGATGATGCATTTATTTCCTTTCGCTATGCTAAAAACCTGAAAGAAGGACTTGGTCTGGTTTATAATAGTGGAGAATTTGTAGAAGGTTTTACTAACTTTCTCTGGACAATTCTAATTTCAGTTGGGATGAATTTCAACTTAGATCCAATACATATTTCTTCTGCATTTGGAATTCTTTTTTACTTTCTCACTCTGGTCGTATTGTATAAGTCCGGGACTACTATTTACCAAATTAAAGCAGGAAAAGATTATAAATCTTTTTACTTTCCAATTGCGTTCGCAGGATATGCGCTTCATTCCCATGGTCAAATATTTGCAACGGGTGGACTTGAGACTTCGCTATTTACATTTTTAATTTTAACGGGGTTAGTTTTTTTACTATTAAGTGATAGGGGCTTACATCTATTAACCGGTTTTTTTCTTCTGGTTCTTTCTATCATGACTAGACCCGATGGTGCTTTGTTTTATTTATTTGCTGTGCTCTATGTTGTATTGTTTAAATACAGGCATACTGATTATAAAACCTATTTTACAAATCAAATCGCATTACAACTTCCTTTTATTTTTATTTTTTTACCGTATTGGTTTTGGAGGTATAGTTATTACGGTTGGTTTTTCCCGAATACTTTTTATGCAAAGTCAGGAATGGATACATACTTAGAGCAAGGAATTCGCTATTTTCTACTCTATTTTAATTCTTATTATGTATTATACATTCCTTTTGTATTAGTAGTATTATGGTTTTTGCGGCTATTTAAAATTAGCTCTCGTATCCGATTCTTTTTACTTTCTATTTTCTCTTCTCGTTACAAATCTAGAAGAAGAAAACTTCGTTTAAAACATAGAAGTCTTTACCGAATTAAGCCTGCTTTTTCCTTAAAAAAAATAATTTCCGGTCAGAGTAGAATAGATAATTTTTATGTAAGAATATTTATTCTTTTTTTTCTACCGTCTTTTTTATATACAATGTATCTTACAAAAATAGGCGGCGATTTTATGTTTGCCCGTCTACTTATACCGGTAACTCCTTTATTTTATCTAACGACTGAATTATTTTTATTTAGAATGAAGTTCAAGCAAGTTAGAAATATTTTAAGTATACTCGTTATTATCTGCACTCTCTTTTATATGAATCCATATAAAGGAACAACTCTACCAGTGGTGGATAATATCACGAATGAAAGTGATGTATATAAATTAAAATCTGTATACCAATTAAAGCTTTCTTTACTCCCATTTGCAAAGTATTTTCAAGAAGAAGAATTAAACATCGCCTTTGGTGGATCACAGGCAATGCTAGCTTATTATTTAAACCCCAAAGTTGCGATAGAGTCAGTAACGGGTCTAACCGATGAATTCATTGCTCATCAAAAGATAACCAGGAGAGGAAAAGTGGGTCATGAAAAGCCTGCCCCCATTTCTTATTTAGAAAAGAGAAATATACATATTCATTTTTTTCCTACAACAGATACCCCAAAAACAGATTATAACTTAATTCGGCTAAAACATATTCCGGGTGATTTCCGTATTATCCGCTATGATGCAATTGCTTTTTCTGAATTAAAAAAATCAAAGCTATTTGAATTTCAAAGCTTTGAAGATTATTTAGATGAATACATTGCTACCATGGAAAATAAAAGTCGTGCAGAGATCAATAAAGACTATGAAGAATTTAGAAAGTATTATTTTGAATTGAATGGAGATGAAAAAAGAGAGAGAGCTTTCTTGGAATAGCCTTAGGGCGTTGCACACCTAAGGGCTATTCAAGTGAAACTATTTAGTAGAATTATCTGACGAAATTTTGTCTTCTACTAACTTGCCCTTTCCATCGCAGGCAGATAGGCTTACACTTGCTAGAGAAAGGGCAATGATACAAACTGCTAAAAAATTCTTAATCAAATAACACTCCTTCCATCTTAAATTATCTAGTTAATTTCACTGTTGACCATATCATTGTTTGGATTTTGTCTTATGACAAGCCTGAAACTTGGATCATCTCTGATCTCTTAGTCTTCAGATTCCACCGGAGATTTCGTCTTCAGTTAAAACATACATAACCTATTTTCAAAAAAATAGCAAATCTTTTTTTTAAAAAAGTTTGTATTTAGGAAAAAAAGTTAAAAACAAAATACTCAAATAGAATTTAAAAAAAATGCATCACGCAAAGGCGCAAAGGGTATTGACATTGTTAACTCTTTTCTTTGTGCCTTCGTGCTTAAATCAGAAAGAGAGGCTAATAGTAAGTAAACACTATCAGTAAGATTGCCACAGAGACACTGAGACACGAAGGATATCTAGACTGTCTATTTCATTCGACTAATGTGAATAAAAATTGGGTAATCTCAAAATTCTCTGTGTTTTCGTGGCAAACTAGACTGAGTAGTTACATAATTTTTCTTTTTACAAAAATTCTATCTTTTAAACTATGTTTTTATGTTAGGACTAAATTTATTTATCATCATTTTAATTTCTCTTTTTTCCCAATTGGGAGCAGAAGAATTAAATCTAAAAATTTCTTTAAAAAACGGAACCAACGGAGGAGTGGGAAGAGCGGATACTATTAAGTTAATCGCACTCCAGGGTGGAATGACTCCCATTGGTGAATTTCAAAATAAGCAAGGCGACTTTGTATTAGAAAAAATAAATGTTCCAGACGAAGCACCCCTTTTGATCCAGGTAAATTACAAAGGAGCAAATTACAATAAAATGGTTCCGCCGGCTCCCATGTTTAGAACAAAAGTCCAGGAGATCACAGTTTACGAAACGACCTCCGAATTCAAGAATATAGACGTAAAGGGGCTAATGCAAATTATTCGAGAGGAAAATACAGTTCGTGTTTATAAAATATTTCTAATCGAAAACCAAACCAATCCGCCTATGTCCTTTCAAAATAAACAATCTCCTCTTGAAGTTTTTGTTCCTGCTAATGCAACGGAAGTATTTGGTCAATTAAAGCAGGGAGATTCTAAGATGGCGATTCCTCTAAATTTAGTTGATGGACAAAAAGGAAAGGTATTGGACAGACCAATTCTTCCCGGAGCTTCTGAATTGCAAATATCCTATGCGTTACCCGCAAAGTCTCTCTCCGATGTTTCCTTTAAAGACGAGATGAATTTTGAAGACAAAAAATCTCCGAGAGTTATTTTCTTTAAACCTAGAGACATGAAAATTGATATTAAAGGAGCAGTAACAAAAGAAGAAATAAAGGACAATATACCACAGGGCTTAGGAGCACTGCGTGTAATTTATCCACAATCTAGCCCTGTAGATATTTCAGTGGTAGGAGGAAGTTTTGAGCCAGAAGAAGAGCATCACTCTGCCGAAACTCGCAAAGTAAGAAATGGAACAATCTTTACTACTTGGGACAAATCAGTATTAGGCGTCATTGGAATCTTAGGACTTTTGTTTACTCTTTCTTTTGTATTTGTCTATAGAAAATGAATCGAACTTTAAATATCATTGGAATCCAGCTTGATATTATCTGGGAAGATAAAGAAGCAAATTTCCAGAGGATTCGAGAAATACTCTCTCGATTAGATGCAAAGCCGGATTTAATTGTTCTACCTGAAACATTTGCAACAGGATTTACAATGAAGAGCGAAGAGTTTTCTGAGCCACAAATGGATATCACTGAAAAATTCTTAATTGAGATGGCTAGAAAAACTGGATCTGCTATCGGAGGAAGTTGGATTGAGAAAAATCCAGATGGAATGCCGTTTAACACTTTCTCGATTGCTAGACCTTCTGGAATCATAACCAATCGATACCACAAGATTCATCCTTTCTCGTTTGCAGAAGAAGATAAGTTTTTCACGGCAGGCGACAAAACGGAAACATTCGAGTTGAATGGATTTAATATCAGTCTACTCATATGCTATGATCTGCGTTTTCCAGAAGTGTTCCGAAAAACAGCCGGTGTAACTGATCTATACCTCGTAGTGGGAAATTGGCCTGAAGCTAGAATCGAGCATTGGCTTACTCTCTTAAAAGCCAGGGCAATTGAAAATCAGGCTTATGTTTTAGGTGTAAACAGAGTTGGCTATGCCGGCAGAAAAAAACAACTCTACCATACCGGTCATTCTGCTTATTTTAATCCATTTGGGGAAGGGGAAGTTTTAGAAACTAAAAAGGAGGATATTCTGAAGTTCAGAGTATCCTCCAAAGAGGTAATAGAATTTAGAGATAAATTTCCATTCTTAAAGGATAGGAGAAAGATAATAGGTTAGTTTTGAGAAACTAAAATTGCACATGCTGATTTGAATTCTTTTAGTCCTTCTGATTCAGCTACGTTTGCATCATCTACCATACCTAGGTAGTTATAGATTTTGATTACTTTTTTGATGTTTTCAGCTGCTTTACAGGAATCACCAAGTTTATGCTCTACAATCGAAGTTAAAAATAAGATTGTTGCATAACCCTGAGTTTTATCTAAACCAATTGCTTTTCTGATTTCAAGAGACTTTTTGTAATTTAAAAGAGCACTAGCATAATCCCCTTTGATTTGGTGAGTGCTTCCAAGAGCACTATAGTTGCTAGCAATGTTTGGTAAATCAGCAGGTCTACTATTTTTGAGTATATTTTCTACACTGTTTAATTCAGAATCAGCGTAAAGGAAAGTGGAAAGTGTAAAAAGGATTAAAGTTAGAATTTTTTGCATATTAGTAGATCTCCTTGCTTCTTATGTAAGTAATATTGCAAATTCGATGCCAATTATTAGGGTATTTTCCCGATAATCCCAGAAGAGAGCAAAAAAAGAATAAAACCTGCTTTTTTATGCCTCAATTCCAACTAAAAAGGTAAGACAATGCTCATAGATTGCGCAAAAAAGTTATATTTTTTGATTATATCAAAGAGAGTCGGTCTACTCCTTCTAATTTTTCTTGCTTTAAATTTAAGCATTTTGCCCCAATCAAAGTCTAGAAGAGATAGATATAGGAAAAATCTTACAAGAGTTGAGGAATTTAAGCGCAATATGTCAGCACAGGAGATTGCCTATTATCTTCCCAGAAAACGCTTCATAGACAAACAATCAGTGAGACCAACCGATGAGCCCTTTTATCAAATAGATATAATCTTAAGGGGAACTGCCTTTCGGGAAAAAAATAAATGGAATATTACCGAAATCCGAAAGCTAGAAAAATTTTTACTCAAGGCAGATGATTTTCAGCTTCATAGATACTTTGGAACGAGTGAAGAGCTTTATTTAGGAATGAAAGCCCAGAAGGCGATTCAAAGCATAAAAAGAGAAGCAAAGCTAGATGAAGATTGGCGAAAAAAAAATGACCCCGTGTTTATCAATTATCTAAAGCAGGAAGCAACTAAAGAGGAAAGAAGATTTTATCAAAAAAACAAAGCACTTTTCTTTAAGCCAGAAACAGGACATGCTCTCATTCAATTCTTAAAAACTGAAGTAAAAGGTAAATCGGTTAATACAAAATAGCCTCCTCCGTAAAAAATGAACATTGACAAAGAGACAAAATATTATTTTGAAAAATAGCTAGAAATTTAAGAGAGAGATATTTTTATATGCTATACCAATCAGCTTTGTAGACAGTAAGAGCAAAATATTCTCCAGAGTCAAAAATAAAGCCGTCAACAGGGAAATGCGAATTTACTTTTGGCAGTTGGTATACGATAAATAGAGATAGGAGTAAATTATGTTCAAATACACAATTCTAATTGTTGCACTTGTAGTATCCCATACAGCCCTTTTTGCGGTTGAGTCATTCACATACAGAGAAGGAAGTAGTGATAAATTTTTTGTAGAACAAGTTCGAAATATTTCCAACGGAACCTTACAACAAAAAATTGCTGCAATCGACATTCTAAAAAAGGCAAGAACCAAAAGAGCACTTCGCCCTATGATTCTAGCACTAAAAGGTGTTACGACTAGTGCAGAGCCAACTAAAATACAAACCCAAGAAATTAGTCCTAAAGACAATTATTCGCCAATCAATTTTGATATCCCTGATAACAATAAGCCAGTGATTAAGTTTTTAGCAGCTCAAGCTCTAGCAGATATCGGACATGAATTAGGAATTAAACCATTGGCAGATGCTTATAAAGTTCTTGGAGAACAAGTAACAAAAGATAAAGACCAAAGAATTTATTATTCTGATTTAGAAAAACTTCCTGCTGTAGTTGCTGCCGGTGAAGTTTTAAGATCTTTAGGTTATTTACTAGATTCTTTTGAGGATAAAGAAGCCTTTGATGTAATTGTTAAAGCATTAGACCACGAACATTATTATATTCGTGCTTCTGCAGCTGAAGCTCTTAGAAATACAAACAAAGACGTTGCGATTGCAGCTATTGATGGCGCACTTGGCAAAGAAAAAGATGATTATGCAAGAGCAGTAATGCTTGGTTCTGTTGTTGGAATCAAAAAAACTAACACGAAACATTTCTTTCAACTCATAGATATGCTAAAAAATGCATCACCAACAGTAAGAATTAAAACTTCTAGCATGATTGGAGAATTGGGAATCGCAAATTCAGAAACATACTTAAGACAAGCAATGATGATCGAAGATAGCTTACTTGTTAGAGACCAACTTAGAAGAGATATAGGAATCATTACTGGATATCAAATTCCAAACGCTCCTTCTGCAAGCTATAACACTTCTGCTGATGAAAGAGATAGAAATAAAAAAGGGGATGATGTAAAGTAATCGTCTTCACTTAAAATTGCTTTAAGGAAAATATATCATGATGGGAAATACTGGATTTGAACCAGTGGCCTCTTCCATGTCAAGGAAGCGCTCTAGCCAACTGAGCTAATTCCCCATCAATGTTTTTTTATCTTTTTAAGACTGCCTATTTTTACAATCAAAAATAAATTCTTAGATTCCCATCACTGTATCTACTAAGATTGAATCACCAAAGTCTTTCTTAAAATCTTCTTTTAATTGCTCCACACGTTTTTTCTTTCCTGTGTTTCGATAAGCCTGCACCATATGAGCAAAAATAAAATCTGCATAGGTAGATTCATAATTATTCTTAAGATAATTCTTTGATTCTACAATGACTTGAAAATCGTTCTTAAGCTGAGCAATGCGTAATAGCTTTAACTTCCCAGTGATTTTCTTGTTTGGTTTCTCTTTTAATGCGTTATCAATCACAGATAGTGATATTGTGGATTTATTCGCTTTATACAATAAACAAGAATATAAATAAAGCCCTTTAATATACTTTGTCTTTTTTGATTTGGCTTCTTTGCGATAGATATCGCCCCATTTCACTCCAATATCATATTGCTCTGCTAAAAGTGTTTTCTCCATCAGCATATAAGTGAGTGTATGAAATTTAGGAGAAAGCTCGTCAGTGTTTTTGTATATTTGATCTAGAACTGTATCTAGTTTTTGCAAATCATTTTCAGTATGAAAATAAACCTTTATAACTTTGTCGTCCTGGCTTAATTCCTCTTGACTGCGTATGTATTCACTTGCTATTTTATTAATCTCTTTAAAGTCTTTTCTTTTATAAAGCTCTAATACCCGCTTCAAAGTAGGATTTTCATCAGCTGACGCAAACATAGCTGAAGAAAAAGATAAAAACCCTACTATAAATACGAATAACTTCATTATACCTCTAAACTATTTACTTTACAATACAAACTCATTCTAAAAATGAAGGACGTGGCGATTCATAGTCTTCCTCTGTTAGAAAACGAATCGCAAATTGCACGTCCTTGTCGATAAACATTTTATAAATTTATTTAGATTTCAGCTACATTGGAAGATCCGCACATAGGACAAATTAAATCTTCCTCGTATGCCTCTTCCTCATCCTCTACTTCTAAAGAAATTTTCCATCGATAATCACAATCATCACAAGCCATTGTAACGGTTGTGTCATCATACTCTTCTTCTTCCGCATCATATTCATCGTCAAATTCATCTTCGTATAACATATAACTCTTCCATTTAAACTAAGTTTTTAAACTGATTTTAAAAACAGCTTTCTTAGTCAAGATTTATTTTGTTAGACTTTTCGTAAATACATTAGCAATAGCTAATAAATAGTAGAAAAGTATTTTTGAATTATGTCGATAAAATATTTATGAATAAATCTGTCGAAACCTCCCTTTTCAATCTCAAAAAAGATCTCGGTATATATGTAAAAGATTATTGTTTTACTGGCTTAAAAGGTGGAACAGAGACAGAGGACATGGATTATGATGAGCTTAAGCTTTTATCCCTTCTAGGTAGAGATTTATTGCCAGTAGTGGTAAAGATTGGAGGACCGGAAGCAAGAACAGATATTCGATTTTGTAAAGCAAATGGAATAGATGGAATTTCTGCTCCCATGATTGAATCTCAATACGCCTTAAAAAATTTCATTTCTACTCTAAAGAATCTAATTCCACCTGTTCAATACGAAACAGTCTTTAAATCGATGAACCTGGAAACGATTACCGGTTACAGAAATATTTTAGAAATCGCAGATTCAAAGTCATTTGAAGAACTAAACAATGTGACAGCAGCACGCTCAGATCTTTCTGCTTCCATGGATTTGAGTCCTGATGACCCTGAAGTTATGAGAGTGACCACCCAGATTATCAAAATAGCTAGAGAGCGCGGAAAGAATACTTGCGTAGGTGGAACAATTACCAAGGCGAACTTTTTTATGATAGCAGAGACTGCAAAGCCTGATAGCATCAATTCCCGTCATGTTATGGTAAATGTTAAATCTGTTCTTGATAAAAAAATTGATGATGTCGCAGAAGTTATGCTTTCTTTTGAAATGGATTTATTCGATTTACTCGGGCAACTAAAACCTGAAAAGACTTATTACTACAATAATCGCATTGAACTAAATAGAGAAAGAATAGGAAAGCGTAAGGTGCTCTATTCTATTCGCTAAGAAGTTATTCTAATGCCCTAGAATATAAAAATTTAATATTTGACCTGCTTATACATTAAATTTTATGTATATGAATGATACATTTTATAGGCGGCGAAAAAGGCGGAGTCGGAAAATCAGTAATTTCTAGGCTACTTGCTCAATATTTCATTGAAAACCAAATTCCATTTACCGGCTACGATACGGATAGATCTCACAATACATTTTTGCGGTTTTATCAAGACTATGCTTCACCTACCACAGTTGACAGCTATGAAGATTTAGATGCAATCATAGAAAACTATGATTTAGAGAATCCCAAAAGAATAATAGTAGATCTTGCAGCGCAAACAAACCTTCCTCTATTGCAATGGATAGAAGAGAGCAATGTAATAGAGCTTTCGAATGAATTAGGCTTAAAGCTAAAATTCTGGCATGTAATGGATGATAGTAAAGATTCAGTCATTCTCCTTGAAAATCTCCTAAATAGATTTCAAGACAAAGTAGACTATATAATTGTTCTTAATCAGGGAAGAGGAACACAATTTAAAATATTTGAATCGTCCTCAGCAAAAGAACTAGCTATTCAATACAATGCATCTTTCTTAAATCTAAAAAAACTTCATGAAAGAACAATGCAGAAAATAGATGAAACCAATTCCAGCTTCTGGGCGGCAATTCACAGTAAACCGACAGTAATTGGTTTAATGGAAAGAGAAAGAATCAAAAGCTGGCTTAAGTCTGTCTATGATGATTTTAGTAGAATAAATGTTTGATTGCTTTTTTAAAGGACGATTTTCGTATTCACAGTATAGAATAGTTTTCTAAATAAATAGTTACTCCAGCCATTTTCGAGAAAACAAAACCGAGAATGGCAAGAGGCAAATAGCAGTTAACCAATACAGGAAGACCCTAAATAGGCTCTGAATTATTCTTCCCTTGCCAATTCAATATTAAACTTTCAACATTGCCTCAAACTCCACACCCTTCTTTAAATTAGTAGGGATAAATAAGACCTCGCCTCTTTTAAGTGGGACTTTGGGAACCATCCAGCCTACTCCACCGAATGAGGGTAATAAGAATTTACTCACAAACATTACACCGGGTGCATCAAAACCAGTTGTGGCAATAATGATATTTCCCTTAAATCCTGACTTGTAAATTTTACGAATTAAAAAAAGACCAGAAGTTTGAGTCTCCATCGTTATATCACTGATTACAGTATGAAAGGTTTCTTTTTGGAATTTTTCCCAACCCTCTTTAGCGTCTAACGCTCTTACAGTTTCAATTTTTCTAGCATCAAAGAATGCCTTTAGGTTATTCGCGTAACGATCATTATCATCTACAATTAAAATCTTCATTCGTAAATCCTTTCATAAAATCCAGCGTAGTTCGATACGCCAAGTATTGCTTGTGTTAAGGGATGCCAGGTAAACTCATAAGAGCCAGGACCACCCGGACCACCAAAGACACTGATTGTGCTCGGAGGCAAATAGATTTGTCCTCCACCTTCCGGCTGAAAGTAAAGCTTTCCGTCTTTATAAAACACTTTTGCTTTTTTTTGCGTGAGCGGATTCTTGTAATTACCCTCATATTTTTTATAAACTTCTTCTGTAGGTTCAGTCTCGCCCGTTTTATGAACTGGCCTTTCAGCACCTACGATTGCTGTTGCTAAATCTCCTAACTTCCACTGCATGATAACAAGTTGTGTCATAAGGTTGTCATCGTATTCGGGAGGATTGGATAGATAAAAAACTGCTACATCATACTTGGGAAACATTTGCACCCAGGCCGCAACATAGTTAGCACCACCGATATGAAAGAATGTGGTTACTCCCTCTTCGTCGCTCTCTGTGCGCCAGGCAAGACCGCAATATTTTTTTGTTCTAGCAAAACTCGGAACAGGAGTCTGTAAACGAATCATTTTATTGACTGTTTCGGGTTTTAATACTTGAACTCCATTCACAGATTTACCTTCGTTTAACCACATGGACGCATAACGTCCCATATCAATTAGGTTGGTTTGAATTCCCCCCGCTCCTTGCACCATGGGACTAGCAAAGGAATTATCCATTCCAATCTTTGCAAAAATTTCTTCTTCTATAATTTGTTTTAGAGGTTTATTATAAACTTTTTCTAATACAACACCTAGAGTCATAAATCCATAATTAGAATAACGATAATGATACCCGGCAGGATAAATCTGACCCGTAATATTAAAAGGCAAACCAGTAGTAGCCGATGGGATTACTTCTGGATTTTGATAATAACGAAGATCCGGCATACCAGAAGTATGCGATAATAGATGACGTATGGTGACCGGTTTAGATTTGAGTTCTGCTTTTTCTAATTTTAAACCGAGGATGTATTTACTAACAGGAGCGTCTAATTCGATTAAGCCCTTTTCTACTGCTTGCATTACCATTGTGCCGGTAAAAGTTTTTGTGATAGAGCCTAACCCGTAGTTTGTCCTGTCTGTAGTTCCTAGCTTATAACTATAGACAAGCTCATTTCCCTTTACAACGCCTACTGCAACAGAAGGAAAGACCTTGCTTGAATAGTTATAATTTAACCATCCTTCTAAACTATTTTTAATTTGAGCAACTTTAACTTCATCAACAGTCCCCTTCTTTCTTAGAAAAGAGGACTGGTATTTTTCGATAGCTGTATCGGTCTTACATAAATTGATGATGAGGAATAATAAGAGTAACCTTAACCTAATCGGCATCGGGAAATAAATCTTCTTCGTCTAGAAAATTTACACTCGCCAATTCCGTTTCCGGTTGCATTGGTAGTTTTTCCAATAACTCTAAGTAACGGGTTGCAAGAGAATGCATTTGTCCCTGATAAGATGTAAAACCTGCTGACTTATAAGAAGGAGGATTACACAACTGAATGATAAAAGATTTATTCTGAGGCATAATACGCAAATCCGCAAAAATTCCATTCCAAATTCCAGTGTGGTAAAACATTTTTACAGCATTGTTTTCTCTTGTCACTCTCCAACCGAGTCCATAGTATTCCATATGAGAACTCTTTGGAATAAATTCAGGGGCTTTAAAAATCTTTTTAATCTTAGAAGATTGAATGATAGATTGGTCTTTGTATTTTCCATCTAGCAAGAATACATTTGCAAAGTTAGCTAGGTTACGAGCAGAAACTGCAATTCCGGAAGCTCCATCAGCATTTGAACTTACCATTGAATCATCCATATCAAGGGGAAAGAAAATATTCTCTTTTATATAGGTTGCATAACTTTGACCGGATACTTTTTCGATGATGCTTGCAAGAAGTCTATAATTGTAATTTGAATACATAAACTTAGCGCCCGCTGCATGTATCTGACGTGTGCCTATATAAGGAATTCCAGAAGTATGATTTAATAAATGACGAATGGTAATTTCTTTGCCTTCGATCGGAGGAAATTGCTTCGCATACTCGGGAATGAATTTAGCGATTGGATCGTTTAATTTTAAGAATCCAGAATCTGCCAGTTGCATGATAGCCATGCTAGTAAATGGCTTTGTAACAGATGCAATAGACATAGGTGTAGAATTCTTAAAAACCTCATTTACTTCAAAAACAAGGTTTTGCTTGTAATAGATGGCAACAGAAGAGCCAAGGATATAATTATGGCTAACTGCATTTTGAGCAACTGCAACCATTGATTTTTCAATGCGAGCTAGTTCTTTTCGAATTTCTCGCTCGGATGCATTCATTTCAGCGATTTTTTCTCGATTTTTCTTAGTAACCAACTCAGAAGGATTAATTTCGTCCTCAGGAGTGATATTTACTAAGTTCGGAGACAATAGAGCTATATAAATTAAGAGTAATTGTGTGATTTTGGATTTATTCAAGGTTTAGAATCTGCCTATTTCAGTAGATTTAAGATGCACAGGGGCATAAAGTTTGTTTTGTATTTCAATGTCACATACGATTAATAACGACCATAGAAATTAGTCAATAAATTTTAGGGTTGCAAATTGCAAAAAAAAGGCGGATTTTTACCATGATTTTCAAGGCTAAATGAAATTTATAAAGATTTACCATGCTAAGGTAATGGAATGCACTCCAATTAAAAAAATGGGGTTGTGTAAAAGCAAAGAAAATATTTCTCACAGAGCCCACAAAGGTCACAGAGAGTATTGATTGTATTGATTCTTTCCTTTGTGTCCTACTTGCGCTCTGTGAGAATTTCATGTTTTTACACATCCCCTAAATAACGAAATCATACTTGGCAATATGCAGTTAAACCATAAGCAGCATTGGATCGATGCACTCGATTTGTAAATGGATGTGAGGGGTCATGGTTCGTTTTTTGGTATTATACCGCTTTGAAATATCTTGAGCGATACCGAGTCTGTCTCCCTGCTTGACTTTTAATCCTAATATTTTCTTATCAGGAAGAAAGTAGAACATCTTGAGACTAAGAGAATCATTTTCCAAGAGCACACCAGCATATTCTTTATTCGCATAGGGAAATGCTCTTCGAACAACGATTCCATCTATGGGGCTTACAACGACTTGTCCTGGCTCGCATATAAAATCTACTCCATTGTGTTTTACTTTTCCCCTGGGAGCATTAAAAAGTCCAGAACCAAAATGATCCATCAGACGAATCGACTTTCCAGTGGGAGAAATAAGAGTAACCGCTTTCATGCTTTACTCCTTGTGGTCTTGAGTTTACCTTCTATGAGTTTTGCATAGAGAAACAGTAAACCTTCTAAGATTCCAGAATTGGCAATGGCAGCAAAGAGTAAAAGTAAGACAAGAGGAATCTCTGTGCCAACTCCATAGATAGGGAGGGTAATGAATGTA
>Ga0075163_10000464_pt1 | contig 52050 bp, 42 predicted proteins | sample JI1023141ADNA_FD_71478 | JGI IMG/M metagenome (GOLD analysis project Ga0075163, IMG submission 71478) | Wastewater effluent complex algal communities from Wisconsin, to seasonally profile nutrient transformation and Carbon sequestration -... | ecosystem: Engineered > WWTP > Effluent > Algae...
CGACGTCGCCCTGGAGCCCAGAACCGGATTCGAACCGGCGACCTCGTCCTTACCAAGAACGTGCTCTACCAACTGAGCTATCTGGGCAGACCAAGTCACTGGCAAAAAACAAAGAGAACGACGAATCAATGATTCCCAAAATGGACCGTCAACTAGATTCTTACATTAAATACTAAAAAGACTAGGCCCCGACCCAAACGCGGTAGCGGCCGGGCGGAAGGCGCGCCCCCACGCGATAGGACTTCACCAGATAGGTCCGGAAATAGTTGTCCACTTCTTCCTGGCCGGATCCAACCACCAAAATCGGCTCCCCAACTAGCCCGGCTGATTCGACCACCAACAGGAACTCCACCGGCGCAAAATCCATCCGTGGGAGCACCAACCCACTCAATGCGTGCGACGCAACGACCTGCCCATTAGCAAGATCGTTGATGTCCAGGTAACCGGCACGAATGGGCAGCAAGGCCTTGGCCCGATCAACTTGGCCCATGCCCGCGAACGGTGCCTCCACCCCCAGGGTTAACACATCGGCCAGCTTTTCCGGCACGACCGGCGTTCCTGCGCCATAGGTGGCAATGGTCTTTTCGTCGATGGTCGGTTTGGGCGGAAAGTCCCCGAAGAAGCGCCCGGGTTGCTTTTCCAAGTTCTCACTGAGCGGTTGCTGCCCAAAATTCCATTCGGTTGGGAAAAAGAGCGGAGTCGGATCCATCAACTGGGCCCGCTCCTGCAACAATTGGCTGCCTGCGGCCGAATCGGCACCAGCCAGCTGCACAAAGGGTTGCTTTAGCCGCTCCGCAGCCGAGGGGTGCACGGGACGCGAACGGGTCCAAAGCGCCCAGCACCCAATGACCAGGCAGACTCCCCCAAGCGTAAACCAAACCCGCCGCCTCATGCGGCCCACGACCTCGACCTGACTCGCTCCCTTCTTCATGGTTTGGTGGATTCGGCCTGGGGCTGGTCCGCCGCCGCCAGCACGTGGGCGAATCCGGCAGTGCGGGCCAGCTGGCACAAATCCAAGAAGGCCTGCATCGACACCTGACGATCGGCGCGCACCAGCATGATCGCGCCGGGATGCTCCTTGGCGTACGCGGTCATGTGCTTTTTCAGTTCCACGAGATTATACATGCCACCTTCAAACAGAATGACATTGTCCCGGCGATAGCTCACCACCACGGAGGCCGGAGCACCGGCGGACGATGCACCGGCCAGCTGAGGCAGATCCATGGCATTCTCTCCGCCCAATCCCACCGGCAAACCGGGGGCCAGAACAAAGCGAGACCCCAGGAGGGCGAAAAACAGCACGATCACACCCACATTGACCCAGGCAAAAAAGTCCAGATCCCGGGGAGGACGGCTGAGTCGGGACTGCAACTCGAGCGGCTGGGTGATCATGAGGATTTCTCGCCCTGCTTGCGATGTTCGCGGAGCAGATAGCGCATGAGTTCGTTGCCGACCCATTCCATGTCCTGCACCAACAGGCGTACCCGTCCGGACAGAAAATGCCGTCCAAGGTGGGCAGGAATCGCCACCGCCAGTCCGGCGGCGGCGGTGAGCAGGGCTTCCCACATGCCACCCGCCAGAACGGTGGGCGTGGCGTAATTGCCCCCTTGGTTGAAAAGCCAGAAGGTCTTGATCATGCCTAGGAGTGTACCTAACAGGCCGAAGAGCGGCGCAATCTGCGCGATCGCTGCCAACGAACTGATGCGGCGTTCCAACACCGGCAGTTCCGCCAGCGCGGCTTCCTGGACGGCGAAACGCATCGTCTGTTCATCGTCGGCCGAGTGACGCAGGCCGGCCTTCACCAACTTGGCCACGGGACCGGGAGTCTCCTCACAGAGCGTGAGCGCCTCCATCAGCCGGTCCTTTTGCAGCAGGTTCTTGATCCCGTTGAGAAACTCCGTGGAACGGATCTGGCTGCGATGCAAATAGAGCATCCGCTCGATGAACACGACCAGCGCGGCCACCCCGAGCAAAACCAGCAGCCACATCACCGGGCCGCCTTTGGCGAATACGTTGTAACTGAAAGCTGTCATGAAGGTGTGCGCATCATGCCGGCCTGGGAAGATCCGTCCATGTCAAAGCTCATGGCGCCACCGCCCCCACGGGCCGATAGCGCGCGAGCTTGGCTTGCGCCTGCGCCATGCCGCCGAGCCGGTTGTCGACGATCAGCTGGTAGACACGCTGCGCCTCATCGAGCCGGCCGGCGTCCTCGTGGATCTGCCCCAGCTCCAGCAAAGAGCGCGAGACCCAGTAGCGGCCGGTGGCCCCCAGTTTCACCGCTTGTTTGGCGTCGAGGAGAAACCCCTCGACCACCGACCAGTAAACCGTCTGCGCCCTGGCCGTCTGCGCCCGCTTGGCCAGCGCGTAGGCCCACTTGAATCCGGCTTCGGCCCGCAGATCGACCGGCGCCGAAGGCAAATCCCGCAGACGCTCGAAAATGGCCGAGGCGCTCTCGTAATTCACCACGCTGTTGGCGCCCTGCGCGAACAAACTGTCGGCCAGTCTGAGCTGCGCCACGAGCTCGTCGGGATGCCCGGGATAATTGTTGACCAGATACTCGTAGACCTGACGGGCGGCGGGAAAGTTGTTCAGCTTCCGCAACAGGTCCCCCTGCTTCAGGCGGGCATTGAAGACGAGTCCATCCCGCGGGTAGTCCCGCACGATGCGCTCCAGCAGTTTGTAGGCTTCCTCCAGCTGGCGGTCCAGACCCTGCCGCTCCAACAGGAGCGCCGTCTGATACAGCGCCAGGGGCGCGAAGTCACTGCCCCGGTATTCCGCCGTGTCGACGAAGTTGATCAGCACACGCTGCGCCCCGGCCAGGTCACCGCGCTGGGTGAGGAACCCCGCCTGGATCAGGTATGAATATTCCGCCGCCGCCGAGGCATGGAAATTGGTGCGCAAGGCATCCAGCACGGCGAAGCCCGCCTCATCCTTGCCCAGCGCCAGCAGGGCCTGGGCTTTCAGCAGGCGCGTGGTGCTGGACACCTCGTTGCGCAGATCGGCCGCGAGCTGGCTCACCCCGGTCAGGGTGGCCAGCAATTCGTCGGCCTGCCGGAGCGCCGCCCCGGGCTGATCGTTGTCAAAGGACAGCTTCACGCGCAACCAGAGCATCCGGACGCGCAACTCCTCCGGCACGTCCTCCGCGCCCGCTGCCAACAGTTTGTCCACCCGGGCCTGCGCCGCCTGCTCCTGGCCCCTCACTTGCATCACTCGCACCAGATTCCACTCCGCCTGCCAGTGATTGACCGCATCAAAGCCACTCACCTTGGCCGCCTCATCGAGCTGCTGCGCCGCCGCCTCGAGCCGATCGGCGCGGATCTCCGACAGGACCCGTTGAAAAATCAGCACCCCGATCGGTGCCGCCAACGGCGCCTCATGCAGTGCGGCCTCATACGTGTCGGCCGCATTGCGATAATCCTCCGCCCGGAAAAACGCCTCGGCCAGCAACACCCCGAGCTCGGCCCTCATTCGCCCCGGGGACAGCGCGGCGCGATACTGCGCGATCACGTCCGCGGCGGTGCGGTAGCGCTTCAGGTCCCAGGACACCACCAACCTGACGCCCAGGGCGGCCGTCTTGTGGTTCGACGCCGGATAGCGCTCGAGCAAAGCCCGGGCCTCCTCCTCCGCGAGCGCATAGGCCTTGTCCGCCAGAGCCAGTTGCGCCCGCACGAGCAACAGGTCCTCCACGATGGGCTGCTGGGTGGGCGCGTTCAGGGCCGTTCCGAGTTCACGAAAAAGCTGTTCACGATCGGCCTGATTCTTGGCCCCGCGCACGAGCAGCTGAAGAGCCAGACGCTTGGTGTCGGGTCGCTGGGCGTCGCGAAGCAGCTGCCGGAACGCCTGGCGCCCGGCCACGCTGTCCTCCCCGGCGATCAAGCCCAGCATCAGACCGAGTTGGTCCGCCGCATCCCGTTCGGTCACCGGCAGCGTCGCCAGCTGGCGTTGCAGGATTTCCTGCGCCTCCACCGACCGGCCCAATCCGGCCAGCGCGGCGGCGTACGTGCGCACATACGCATAACCCGTCCGCTGCCCCTGAAACCGATCCATGTTGGCGCGCAAGGTGGCCAGCTGCGTCTCACTCACCTGATCGGTGCGCAGACGCGACTGCTCCTGCCCAAGCACGAAACGCGCGCGCTGCAAATCGGACACCGCCGCGCGCATCGCCTGTTCGTAGATGGCATTGGCCTGCACGATCTGCCCTTCCTCATCCGCGATGCTGGCCTGCAGAAAATACCACCAGCCCCGGTCCGATTCGGGCAATTCCTCGACTTTTCCCGCGGCCAGTGCCGACCGGGCCGGCGCGACTTTGTGGGCATTGATCGCGAGCAAACCGGCCCGCAATTGATACGCGCTGCCCCGCGCGCCATCGTAGGTCTGCAGCGCGGATTCGGCCGCCGCCAGATCACCCGCATCCATCAAGGCGGTGACCCGGGCCAGCGTCACGCGCTGCCTCATTTCCTCGGGCACGTTCTTGTCGGCCAGAATTTCGCCATAGATCGTCGCCGCCGTGGCGGGAAAGCCGGATTGCAACGCCTGGTCAGCCCGGTTCTCCGCCATGATCCAACGCCCCGGCACCACCTGCTCCGACGCTCGCGGCGAGGTGAGCGGACTCTGGCTGGCCGGCTGGGCCATCAGCCGGCCGGTCAACAGCAGGAGCAAAATCAATAGGGGGCGCGCCAGCTTCATCATCATGAACCGCCAGAATGTGCCGGCGGCCTCACAGTGTGGCAAGCGCCGCGTGATCCAAAAATCCCCTTGCCGTGTAACGGAAAAATTCTCGCACCTTGCTTCTGATCGCCCCACAAGGTTGGTGTTCCGTCAAACCTCCCCTGTTCCTATGAGTATCGCAATTATTCTCCTTCTGGTCATCGGCGGCGTCGCCGTACTCTTCGCCTTCTGGGTCATCGGTGCCTACAACGGCCTCGTCACCCTGCGCAACCGTTTCAAGAACGCCTTCGCCCAGATCGACGTGCAACTGAAGCGTCGCTACGACCTCATCCCCAATTTGGTGGAAACCGCCAAGGGCTACCTCAAGCACGAGCGCGAGACCCTCGAGGCCGTGATCGCCGCGCGCAACACCGCCTACGCCGCCTCGAAGGCCGCCGCCGCCAACCCCGCCGACGCCGCCGCCATGAAAGGCCTGCTCGGCGCCGAGTCCGGCCTCGCGGGCGCGATGTCCCGCCTCATGGTCGTTGCGGAACAATATCCCGACCTCAAGGCCAACCAGAACATGATGCAGCTCACGGAGGAGCTCACCTCCACGGAGAACAAGATTTCCTTCGCCCGTCAGGCCTACAACGATGCGGTCACCTCCTTCAACACCAAGCGCGAGGTCTTCCCGACCAACCTGATCGCCGGCATGTTCAACTTCGCCGAGGCCGCCCTCTTCCAGGTTGAAAACGCCGCCGAGCGCGAGGCACCCAAGGTCAAATTTACCTGAGCGACCGGGGTGGTTGGCCCAACCGCCCGGACCGTTGACGGCAACGGCTCCTCCCTGTTCCGCACATGGATTTCTTCGAGGCCCAAGACCGCGCCCGCCGCCGCTCCAAGCGGCTGGTGTTCTTGTTCGGTCTCGCGGTCCTGGGCACCATTGCGACCAGCTACGCCGTCGCCGTCGGCCTGAATTATTGGGCCGTATCAAAACGTTCCTTCAACCACGCCACCTTCAGCTGGTGGGATCCCAAGCTCTTTTACTCCATCGCGGGAATCACGGTCATCGTGGTCGGCTTTGCCTCGTTGTTCAAATGGCTCCAGATGCGGCAGGGCGGCGCCGCCGTCGCCGAGATGGTGGGCGGACGGGCCGTCCAGCCGAACACCACCGACCTCAGCGAACGCCGCCTGCTCAACGTCGTGGAGGAAATGGCCATCGCGTCGGGCATTCCCATGCCGGCGGTTTATATTCTCGATCAGGAACCCGGCCTCAACGCCTTCGCTGCGGGGCTCACCACCGCCGACGCCGCTGTCGCCGTCACCCGGGGCACGCTCGACAAGCTGACACGCGACGAACTGCAGGGCGTCGTCGCCCATGAATTCAGCCACATCCTCAACGGCGACATGCGCCTCAACGTACGGATCACGGCCATCGTTTTCGGCATCCTCGTCATCGGCCTGATGGGGCGCGGCATCCTCCGCGGCATGATGTACGGACGCGTCCGCGGTGGCAGCGGCAAGGACAAGGGCGGCGGCATCGCGCTCGTGCTCGCCGTCGGCGTTTCCATGATGATCATCGGCTACATCGGCTACTTCTTCGGCCGGATGATCCAGGCCGCCGTGTCGCGCCAACGCGAGTTTCTCGCCGATGCCTCGGCCGTTCAGTTCACCCGCAACCCGCTCGGCATCGGCGGGGCGCTCAAGAAGATCGGTGGCTATGCCCTCGGCGGCACGATGGTCAACAACCACGCGGGTGAGATCGGCCACTTCTTCATCGCCCAGGCTTTCAAATCCAATTTTGGCGGCCTGTGGGCCACCCACCCTCCCCTCGATGAGCGCATCCGCGCGGTGGACCCCACTTGGGACGGGAAGCTCTTCGACCCGCCGGCGGTGGTCGACATCAAGCATGAGTCCTTTGCCACCGCCGGCTTTGGCGGCGGCACCCGGCTCTCGGCCGACGAGACGGCGCGGCGGGTGCAGGCCGCCCAACCTTCGATCCCCCCGCCGATCATCCCAACACGCGTGGCCTTTCAGCCCACGAGAGCGGTGGTGGATATCGGCCAGCTCACGGAATCACATTTCCGCCAAGCCCAGGCATTGCTCGGCAACATTCCTGCCCCGCTCCGGGAAGCGATCCGCGAGCCGGCAACGGCGCAGGCGGTCGTCTATGGTCTTCTGCTCACTGGCAACAAGGCCGAGCGAGATCAACAAGTGCTGCTCGTGGAGAAGCACGATGGCGCCGCCGCAGCCGCCCTGCTGACGCCACTGCGGCCGGCGCTCAGCGTGCTGGAGCCGGCCGCCCGGCTGCCGCTGCTTCAACTCGCGCTGCCCGCCTTGCGTTCGCTGGATCCGACCACCGTCGATCGGTTCGCCACGGTGCTCGATGAACTCGTGCACGCCGACGGCAGGGTGACCCCGTTCGAGTTCGCGCTGCAAAAGATGCTGTTGAGCCAGCTCCGGCTTGCCCAGACCCCGTCGCGGCCAGTCGCCTACGATTCCTTCCCCGCCGTCGCCGGCGAGATCGCGGTCATGCTCTCCGCCTTGGCCCATCTTTCCCCGACCGAATCAGCCAAGGCCTTCGCGGCCGGGGCCACCCAGCTGCCCTTGCTCGCGGGTCGTCTCGCGCTGCTGGAGTCCTCGGCCTGCGGCTTGGAACAGGTCGACGCCGCCCTCGACAAACTCGCCGTCTGCTCGCTTCCCATCAAGAAACGCGTCCTGATCGCCGCCGCCCACGTCATCGGCAGTGACGGGACCATCAGCGACGAGGAAACTGAACTTTATCGCGCCTTCGCCGCCACTCTGGATTGCCCGATGCCCTCCCTGGGAACCGCCGCCTGAAATCGCGCACCCTTCGATAACCATGCTCGTCGTCCACGTTCATGTTCAGGTCAAACCGGAGGCGCTGGCCGCCTTCTTGGCTGCCACGACGGAAAACGCGCGCCAAAGCCTCCGCGAGCCCGGCATCGCCCGTTTCGACGTCGTACAGCAACAAGACGACCCGACCCGCTTCGTGCTCGTGGAGGTCTACCGGAATGCCGAGGCTCCCGCCGCCCACAAAGCCACCGCCCACTACGCCGTCTGGCGCGACACCGTCGAACCGATGATGGCCACACCCCGCCGCAGCGTGAAATACGCCAATCTCTTCCCGCCCGACGCGGGCTGGTGATCCGCCCCGGCAAGCCCCGCCTCCCTCCCCGCTGTCGCCATGCGTTTCGAATTCGCCACCGCCGGCCGCATCCTGTTCGGCCCGGGCACGCTCCGTGAGATCGGCCCCGCCGCCCGCGCAACGGGCCGACACGCCTTTGTTGCCACCGGACGCGACACCACCCGGGCCGCGCCGCTGCTCGAACTGCTCGCGGCCGAAAAAATCGCCGTCACGACCCGCCCGATCGCCGGCGAGCCCACCACCGACCGCTTGCGCGCCGACGCCGAACTGGCCCGCGCCGCCGGCTGCGACTTCACCATCGGATTCGGGGGCGGCAGCGCGCTCGACGCCGCCAAAGCCGTCGCCGCGTTGCTCACCAACCCCGGTGATCCCCTCGATTATCTGGAAGTGGTCGGCCGCGGCCTGACGTTGCCCCAACCCGCGGCCCCGTGCCTCGCCATCCCGACCACCTCCGGCACCGGCTCCGAGGTCACCCGCAACGCGGGTCTCATCTCCACCGCGCACCGATTCAAGGCGAGTCTGCGTCACGTCTCGATGCTGCCTCGCCTCGCGCTGGTGGATCCCGACCTGACGCGCGATCTTCCGCCCGCGCTCACCGCCGCCACCGGCCTCGACGCGCTCACGCAACTCATCGAGCCCTACGTTTCCTGCAGGGCCAATCCGTTCACCGACGCCCTGTGCGTCGAAGGCATCCCTCGCGCGGCGGGAGCGCTTCGCCGCGCCTGCCAGGACGGTCGCGATGACGCCGCCCGCGCGGATCTCGCGATGGCCAGCCTCTTCAGCGGACTTGCCCTCGCCAACTCCGGCCTCGGCATTGTCCACGGATTTGCTTCGCCTCTGGGAGGCATGTTTCCGGCTCCGCATGGCGCCATCTGCGCCGCTCTCCTGCCCCATGCCATGGCCGCGAATCTCGACGCGGCCCGCCAGCGGCAACCTCACGGGGAAATCATCCGCCGCTACGATCAGGTGGCTCGCTTGCTCACCGGACGACCGCACGCGTCGGCCGACGAAGGCGTTGCCTGGACTCGTCAGCTCGTCAGTGATCTCCGCATTCCGCATCTGTCGCTCTACGGCATCACCACCGAAGACATTCCCGACATCGTGGAAAAGGCCGCCGGCGCCAGCAGCACCAAGGCCAATCCTCTCCCGCTCACCCGCCCCGAGCTCACCGCCCTGTTGTCTGCCGCGTTGTGAGCGGGCGCTCCGCGCTCAGTGCCGGATCTGGTTGATCACGATCGCGAGCACCCCCGAACCCACGATCAGCGCCCGGGCGTACAGCTTGCGCTTGTCTTCTTCGGGAATGAGGCGGTTCTCCCGCTTCGCCAGCCACATGAAAAAGAAAGCGGGCAGGACCATGGCGTAGAGCCAATGCACGCCGATCTTGGCGAGGAGATGATTCACCTCCCGCGAAAGCGGCCAACCCAGCACGAAGGTCGCGAACAACAGCGCGAAGGTCACGCTCTTGCCCTTGAAGCCCCGCCACAGCCAGCTGATCGCAAACGGATTTACCATCAACCCATAGAAGGGGCCGGTCCGATGCTTGCAAGCCGGACGAAGGCCCGCACGCTGGATCCAGTGTCCCTGGCCGAAAAACAGCAGCAAATGATCGAGGACCTCGCCCTGATCGAGGATTCACAGGAACGACTTTCCGCCATCCTCGACCGAGCCCGCCATCGCCCGCCTCTGACCGAGTCGGAACGCACCGAGGCCAATCGGGTAAAGGGCTGCATTTCCCAAGCCTGGATCGTGGCGGATTGTCGCGACGGTCTCTGCCACTTCCGTTGCGACGCCGACTCGCCGCTCGTGCGCGGGTTGCTCGTGCTCCTCTGTGATTTCTATAGCGAAGCGACGCCCGCCGAGGTCGCGGCCACCGAACCGAGTCTGCTGGAGGCACTGGGGGTGGCCCAGAATCTCTCTCCAACCCGTCTCAACGGGCTGCGCAGCGTCCGGGCCAAGATCAGGGATTATGCCCTCGCCCAGACCCGCCCGTAAAAAACACCCAAAGGTCGGCCCCAGCCCATTTCTTCGAAACCTGAGCACGCCCGCTTCGTCTCAGTGACCACCCCCATCCCATGAGCCACGACGCTTCTGAGCATCATCATCACGGTCATCATCCCTGTCTTGGCGTGTCCACGAACCTCGAGGACTACTTCCTCACACGGCGCCAGTTTCTCAATCGCGTCGGCCTGGGCCTCGGCGCCCTCGGCCTGGCCTCCGTCCTCAGCCCCACCGAGCTGATGGGCGCGCCCGGCACGGTCACCGCCTCGGGTGCGGGCCCCCTGCTCCCCCGTTCGCCGCACTTCCCGGGCAAGGCCAAGGCCGTCATCCACATCTTCGCCCAAGGCGCGCCTTCGCATGTGGATACCTGGGATTACAAGCCGACCCTCCTGAAAATGGACGGCAAATCCATCGGCGCCGACGGTGGCGTGGCCATGGCCTCGCCTTTTGCTTTCAAACGCTACGGGCAGTCCGGCCTGGAGGTCAGCGACCTCTTTGCGAAAACCGCCGCCCACGCCGACGACTTCACCGTCATCCGCTCGATGTACACCGACATCCCCGCGCACGATGTCGCCACCACGTTCATGAACACCGGCTCGATCCGGATCACCAAGCCCAGCCTGGGGTCGTGGGTCGTCTACGGCCTCGGCACGGAAAACCAGAATCTACCCGGTTTCATTTCCCTCCGGGGCAATCGTTTGCCGACCGGTGGCGCGGGTGGCTACGGCTCGGCCTTTCTGCCGGGCATTTACCAGGGAACCAGCGTCAACACCTCGGCCCAGAACGTGCAGCAGATGATCCAGAACATCCGCAACAGCTACGTCTCCAAGTCCGAGCAGCGTCGTCAGCTCGACTTCGTCCACCAGCTCAACGAACTGCACGCGCAGAACCTCCAACGCGACGCCGCCCTCGAATCGCGTCTCGAGACCGCGGAGATCGCCTTCCGCATGCAGTCCGAGGCGACCGATGTCTTCGAAATCAACAAGGAACCCGCCGATGTCCGCGCCGCCTACGGCAATTCCCAACAGGGCAAACAACTCCTCATCGCCCGCCGCCTGGTCGAGCGCGGCGTCCGCTTCGTGCAGGTCTGGCACGATGGCTGGGACCATCATCAGGACCTCGAGGACCGCATCACCGTCAAGGCCGGCGAGATCGACCAGCCCCTCGCGGCGTTATTCGCCGACCTCAAACAGCGCGGTCTGCTTGACTCGACCCTGGTGATTTGGGGCGGAGAATTTGGCCGCAAGCCCACCAAGGATCGCAACGGCGGCGACAACCCCGGCCGCGATCACAACGCCAAGGCCTTCTCGGTCGTCCTCGCCGGCGGCGGCGTCAAAGGCGGCTATGTCCACGGCGCCACCGACGAATTCGGCGCGGCCGCCGTCAAGGACAAGGTCCACGTCCACGACCTCCACGCCACCATTCTCCAGACCCTCGGCTTCGACCACACCAAGCTCACCTACCGCTACAACGGGCGCGATTTCCGCCTGACCGACGTCGCGGGCAATGTCGTGAAACCAATCCTCGCATGAGGGCGCGCGCTTCCGGCCGGTATTTTCCTGTAGGGTCGAACCTTGGTCCGACCTCGCGCCGGAGGTCGTCGCAAGCGACGACCCTACAGATTCTCCTCCTTCTTGTGGGAGCGAGCTTGCTCGCGACAGCTCTCCCCGCCGCCGAACCCACGCTCGCCAAAACCGATCTCGACTTCTTCGAGACCAAAATCCGCCCGGTCCTCAGCGAGCAGTGCTACAAATGCCACAGTCACACCGCCGACAAGATCAAGGGTGGGCTGCTCCTCGATTCGCGCGACGCCCTGCTCAGCGGGGGCAGCAACGGCCCGATTATCGTACCCGGAAAGCCCGACGAGAGCGTCCTGATCCAGGCCTTGCGCTACACCGACGAGGACCTCCGCATGCCGCCCGAGGATCACGGCGGCAAGTTGTCGGCGCAACAGATCGCCGACTTCACCGAGTGGGTGCGGCGGGGCGCGCCCGACCCCCGGGTGACTCTCGGGATCGCCGGCGGCAAATCCTACGGCGGAGTCGGCAAGAATCATTGGGCCTTCCAACCCCTGCAAAAGCCGACCGTGCCGACCGTGCGCGCGGCCTCCTGGGTGCAGTCGCCGGTCGACAGTTTCGTCCTCGCCCGACTGGAGGCCGAGGGTCTCAGCCCGGCCGCACCGGCCGACAAGCGGACCCTCATCCGCCGGGTGACGTTTGATCTCACCGGCCTGCCGCCGACCGAAGCCGAGATTCAGCGCTTCCTGGCCGACACCTCGCCAGACGCCTTCGCCAAAGTCGTGGACCGCTTGCTTGACTCGCCCGCTTACGGCGAACGCTGGGCCCGCTACTGGATGGATGTCGCCCGCTACTCCGACACCAAGGGCGATCCGCCCAAGCGGGACGACCCGCGGTTCCCCCACGCCTGGACCTATCGCGACTACCTCATCGAGGCGTTCAACACCGACAAGCCCTTCGACCAGTTCATCGTCGAACAACTCGCCGCCGACCGGCTCGTCGCGCAGCAAGCCGCCGCCGCGAAGGAAGCCAAGCAATCCCCGCCCACCAACCAGCACGTGCTCGCGGCTCTCGGTTTCCTCACGCTCGGCAACCAGCACGACGGCCGGCGCAACGACATCATCGACGACCGCATCGACGTCACCACCAAGGCCTTTCTCGGCCTCACCGTTTCCTGCGCCCGCTGCCACGACCACAAATTCGATCCGATCCCCACCAAGGACTATTATTCGCTGTACGGCGTGTTCGCCAATACGGTTGAGCCCAAGTCGGTTTTTCAGGAACCGCCCTTGGACACGCTTCTCCCGAAAACCCCGGAGCTCGTCGAGTACATGGCGAAGGCCAAGGAGCTCGACACCAAGAGCGACGCCCTTCGCCAGGAATACCTGGAGCTGCGGCGCAACCGCAACCGCGACCCGCAAAAGCGCCGCGAACTCATCCGCGCCGAGGGCCAGCTGCAACGCGAGATCGGCAATCTGGAAATGAACCACCCCGGCGCGCCCGCCCGGGCCCACGCCCTGTTTGACGCGCCCAACGCCAAGGATTACCCCGTGTTGCTCCGCGGCGAGGTGAAGAACGAAGGCGACGTCGTTCCCCGGCGCTTTCTGGAAATCCTTTCTCCCGACCCGAAGAAACGCCCCACTTGGAAAAAGGGCTCGGGCCGCCTGGAGTTGGCGCAGGCGATCGCCAGCCCGCAGAACCCGATGACTGCACGCGTGCTCGTGAACCGCATCTGGCAGCAGCATTTCGGCGCCGGCTTCGTCACCACGCCCGACGACCTCGGCAACATGGGCGGTCCGCCCAGTCACCCGGAGTTGCTCGACTGGCTGGCCACCAAGTTCATGGCGGACGGCTGGTCGCTGAAGAAACTTCACCGGACAATTCTGCTCACCAGCACCTATCAGCAAAGCAGCGAGAGCAATCCCGCCGGCCTGGCCGCGGACCCGGCCAACCGGTTGCTCTGGCACGCCCCGATGCGCCGCCTCGATTTTGAGGAAATCTACGACTCTCTGCTCGCCATCGCCGGCACGCTTGATCGCACCATCGGCGGTCGCCCAGTCACCATGGCCAGCGATGGTTTCGGCAAACGTCGTGCCCTTTATTTCCTCATCGACCGGCGCAACCCGCCCGAACTGCTCACCCAGTTCGACTTTCCCAATCCCGACACGCCTTCAGGGAAACGTTACGACACGACCGTACCCCAGCAGGCCCTCTTCCTGATGAACAGTCCGCTCGTGATCGAGACTGCCCGCAAACTCACCCATCGGCCTGATTTCACCGGCTTCCAACGCGACGAAGACCGGGTCACGTCCCTGTATCTCGCCATTTTCCAGCGCGAGCCCCTGAAGCAGGAGATGAATCTCGCCCTGCGTTACATCCGGGCCAATCCCACCGGTTCCAGCCTGCAGCCGCCCATGGAGCCTCCGGCCATGAAGAACGCCCGCGAACGCCAGAAGGAACAGCGTCAGGCCCAGCGGGCCGCCTTTGCGAAAAAGAACGGCGCCGATCAACGCCCAATCGGCTCCACCATCGAGCACGGTGGCCCGCTTGATGCGTGGACCAAGCTCGCGCAGGCCCTCTTTCAGGCGAACGAGGCGATGTTCATCAACTGAGATCCTGCTCGGTACACGCCCAATCGGGCCAGGTCGCCATCGCGTAAGCCCTCACACTGTCGATCGCCGCCTGCACGAGCGGCGTCGGTTCGCCGCGCCAGAGCGCCCCCATGGTCACCGGGGCAAATCCCTCGAGGGGCAACCGGCGCACATCGCGGGATTTCGCCTTCGGGTGCACCAGCACGTTGAGGCCGATCCCGTCCCCATTGGCCACGTAGCGCGTCACCAGGTCCAGGGAAGTCGCCTCGATGATGTTGCGCCAGACAACGCCCCGCTTCTTCAAGGTCTCGAGAAAATCGCGGGTGATCCCGGTGCTGACCGGCAGACAGATCAGCGAGTCGGCGATCTTCTTTTGCGCCCAAAGCTCGTTGGCCGACTTGATCGGGGACTTGGCCGGCACCTGGAGCACGAGCGGAATGTTGGCGAAGCGCGTCTGCTTCAGCCCGGTCGGTGCCCTCGCATAAACCGGAGACAAGACCAGGTCCGCATGCCCGTTGCGCAGCCAGGCCTCCACCTCCGACTGAAATCCCAGCGCGCGCAGGCTGAACTTCAATTTGGGGAACTTTTCCCGTAGTCCCTTCATTACGCCGGGCAGATGATCGCGCAGGACCATCTCCGCGCCGCCGATCCGGAGCTCGGGGCCGCTCGCCTCCTGCAGTTCCAAGGCCAGGTCGTCCAACCGGGCGAAGAACGGCTCGACGTGGGCATAGAGCTTTTCGCCCGCCACCGTCAGCCGGAAGGGGCTGCGTTCAAACAGACGCACGCCCAGATCCTTCTCCAGTTTGCCCACCTGGCTGCTGATCGCGGGCTGCTGGATCCCGTACGGGATCTTGCGCACCGCCGCGCTGATGCCGCCATGCTTCGCCACATAATAGAACAATTCGAGGAAATGGACATTCATGCAGCGATCCGAGGAAGGCCGTTCCGCCCGCGGCCTGCAATGCCGTTCTCCCGGCAAGCGCGTCACATCGAAAAATCCAATGCGCGGCATCAGGCTTATCAACTCACGCCGTTGGACGAGCTCCGGTATCCTGCCGCCGCCCTGATTAACCCGGGCATCATCCCAAACATCGTCATGAGCATCCTCATTCCAATCCTCCTGATCAGCGTGCAAATCATCCTCATCGTCGGCCTCGCCGACTTTGTGGCGGGCCTCGTGCATTGGGCCGAGGACGCCTATTTCTCGGAAGATACCCCGATCATCGGACGCCCCGTCATTGTGCCCAACATCGTCCACCACCACTTGCCCCGGTACTTCACCCGCCTGTCCTGGTGGGAAAGCTCCTGGCTGTTGCTGCTGGCCGGCGCCGTGTTGCTGGGCCTCGCCTCGGTGCTGGGCCTGGTCTCCTGGCAGCTCCTCCTGTTCATTGTCGTAAGCGTCAACGCCAACGAAATCCACAAGATGGCCCATCGCACCCGGGCCGAAAACGGCTGGTTGATCTCCACCCTCCAGGATTGGCATATCCTCCAGACTCCCCGTCACCACGGGCTCCACCACGCCGACCCGAAAAACACGTACTACTGTCCGGTCACGAACTTCGTTAATCCGCTGCTCGAGCGGACCGATTTCTGGCCGCGCCTCGAGGCCTTCATCGAACTCCGCACCGGCTTCAAGCACCGGCACGACACTGCGGTTCGGGGCCAGGGCCCTGGTCCCGACTGGCTCGAGGCGTACCGGCGCAAACCCAAGTCGCCGTGCCCGCGCCATTGCGCCGAGTGCGCGGGCTGCCCGGCCATGGGCCAAAAACAGCTTAGGGCGGCCTGAGTTGTCTCAGACCGCCCCAGCTTTACCCACATGCAATCACGCTGCTTACTCTGGCCCCAAAAGTCTCGGTCCCCGGTCCGGATCGTCGCCCAGCGGCTCATCGTATTCCGCCCGGATATTCGCCGGCTCGGCCGCCTCCAGGAAGCGCCGGGCGTGGGCATAATCCCACAGCCAGCACGATCCATCATGGCTGTCGTTCACGAGCATGAACTCGGGTTCGCCACCCTCATGGGCGGTCGCAAAATTGAAACGGTTGTCGGTGATCTTTTCGACGGTGTTCCGCAGGCGGCGCAACAGCTCGGCATCATCCACCAACACCGTCCAGAGCCCGGCCACCACGACCGACCGGTTTCCAGTGAAGTAGTAGCCAAAGAACCGCGGAACCTTGAACCGGCCGGCGATACCCAGTCGTCGAGCGTGGTCTTCGACCGCCTCGATGAATTTGACGCGCCATGCCATGTCTCGGGGCAGGCGTAGTTCTGGTATGTCGATGATCATGTTGTCCGTCATGGACGTGGTTCCTTCCTTGGTTGCTTTGCATAACGGCCACTTTCGGGTACTACTTGAGGGCGAAAAACCTTCAGAGTCGCCCAACCGTGCATTCCCTCTACGACGCCCACCAACACCTCCATTTTGACGCTTTGGTGACGAATCGCGCCACCCTGCTGCAGGACTGTCAGGCCATCGGCGTGAAGCAGGCCATCGTCAACGCGACCAACGAGGAGGAATGGCCGGTTGTCGCCGCCTTGGCCCGGGAATACCCCCTCGTCCGGCCCAGCTTCGGTATCCACCCGTGGGACTGCGGCAACCGATCCGACCAATGGCTGGACGGCCTGCGCGCGGCCCTGCTCGCCACTACCGACGCTGGCGTCGGCGAAATCGGCCTCGATCGCTGGATCATCGACGGGGTGAGACCCGATGACCCGCGGATTGCCGGTCTGCGGGTGGCCCCACTGGACGAGCAAGCCGCCGTCTTCGCCAGCCAGCTCAAACTGGCGGCAGAACTCAATCGTCCGCCCTCCATCCATTGCGTGCAGGCGTTCGGTGCCCTCCTTGAGGTCCTCCAGCAAACCCCGCTGCCCGCCCGCGGATTCCTGCTCCACGGCTACGGCGGCCCGGCGGAAATGATCAAGACCTTCGCCGACCTGGGCGCCTACTTTTCGTTCAACATCGAACTGCTGCAACCCCGCCTCGCAGCCCGGCTGGAGAACTTCCGCACGCTGCCGGCCGATCGGCTCCTCGTCGAGACCGACGCCCCGACCAAGCCCCCGCCAGCGAACTTGAACCGCTACCCGCTGCCGCAGGCAGCCGATGGCTCCGAGGTGAATCACCCGGCCAACGTGGTGGTTGCCTACGAACAGCTCGCCCTGCTGCGCGATCTGCCGCTCGAAGCCCTCGCCAATCAGGTCCAAGCCAACTTCATCCGGCTTTTTCAGTAGCGAACTCGCGCTCCCGGCTCTGCGCGGGCCCTTCCCACGAAGCCTTGGCGCCAAGGCATTTCCGGAGGGATTCATCTCGCGGGAGCTCGGGAACTGAGGTCTGTACAGCCACCCCGCCGGGGCTCCGCAACGTCGGCGCGCCGTCGCCAAAGTCGAGGCTTCGGCCCACTGTGCGTTTCTTGCCAAAGACTGCCCTGCCCACACTCACGTCTTTCCTTCGCCCGGTCTTTGCGGAAATTTTCAGTCAGTTCAGTCTGCTTCCACTTCGCCGGCTGTGACCATCCGCATGTCCACGACACTTCCAACCATCATCCAAGGCGGCATGGGTGTGGGCGTCTCCAGCTGGCGCCTCGCCAGCGCGGTCGCCAAAACCGGCCAGCTCGGCGTTGTCTCCGGCACCGCCCTCCCCCTCATGCTGGCGCGCCAGCTGCAACTCGGCGATCCCGAGGGCAACCTCGCCCGCATTCTCCATGGTTTTCCCCGGTCTGATATCGTGGACCGTGTCTGGTCCGCCTATTACATCCCGGGCGGCAAGGCACCCGACGCCCCTTTCAAGGCGATCCCCATGCCCAACCTGCAGCCGAGCCAGGCCTTCCTGGATCTCGCCGTGCTCGCGGCCTTCACGGAGGTGGCGCTGGCCAAGGAAGGACACAGCGGACGGATCGGCATCAACCTGCTCGAAAAGATCCAGCTGCCGACCTTGCCCACCCTCTTCGGCGCCATGCTGGCGGGCGTCGACTACGTGCTCATGGGCGCGGGCATTCCCCGCTCCATCCCCGGCGTGCTCGATGCGCTTTCCCGCGGCGAGCCCACTGAACTGAAGATCGACATTGTCGGCGCCACCGAGGCCAACGACTGCCTCAACCGCTTTGACCCACGTCCCTATCTCCGGGACGTATCCTCGCCTCCGCCGCGCCCCCAGTTCCTGGCCATCATTTCTTCCGCCACCCTGGCCCTGACCCTCGCCCGCAAATCCAACGGTCGCGTCGACGGATTCGTCATCGAGGGACCCCTCGCCGGCGGACACAACGCGCCGCCCCGCGGCCCCATGACCCTCACCGAACAGGGCGAACCCATCTACGGCCCGCGCGATGTCCCGGAACTGCCCAAGATCCGCGAACTCGGTCTGCCGTTCTGGCTCGGCGGTTCCTGTGCCGACCCCGAGAAGCTGATCGAAGCCCGCGCCCAAGGGGCCGCCGGGGTCCAGATCGGCACGGCGTTCGCCTTTTGCGAGGAATCCGGTCTCCTGCCTGACCTGAAACGCCGCGTCTGCGAACTCAGCCGGACGCTGGGCGCCCTCCGGGTGCGGACCGATCCGCGCGCCTCGCCCACGGGCTTTCCCTTCAAGGTCCTGCAGATGCTCGGCACTCTTTCGGAGGAAACACGCGCCTTCGCCCGGAAACGCATCTGCGACCTCGGCTACCTGCGGCAAGCCTACCAGAAGCCCGACGGCTCCGTCGGCTACCGCTGTGCTGCCGAACCCGTCGAGGACTATGTCCGCAAGGGCGGCCTGCTCGAGGACACCACGGGCCGGCTGTGTCTCTGCAATGGTCTCATGGCCAACATCGGCCTCGGCCAGATCCGGCCCGAGGGCCCGGAGCAAGCCCTGCTGACCGCCGGTGACGACGTCATGAACCTCGCCCGCTTCCTGCCGTCAGGCGCCAATTCCTACAGTGCGGCCGATGTCATCCACCGGCTGCTCGGCCAGCCTGCCATGGCTTGACCGTCTCGTCCGACAGCGGGTCGCCCTCTCAACCCGCCACGCGCCGCACCACTTCACCCGCCGCCGCAAATCCGAAGGCGGCCGTGATAAACACCGCCGTGCCAAAGCCGGTCGCGCAATCCAGCCTTAGCGCCGACCCTGCCTCCGGCTCGGTCGCACAGGTGCCGTCGGCCCACGGATAAACCGGCTTTTCCTGGGACGAAACACAGGGAATGCCGTAGTCGTTGCCCTCGCCCTTGGCGAAGCCGTGTTCGCGACGCAGTTTCCTGCGCACCTGCTTCAGCAGCTCATCCCCGTGCGACCCGCCCAGATCGCCCACCCGCACCCGGGTGGCATCGCGCTTTCCGCCCGCCCCGCCCACCGTCACCACCGGCTGGCCGCGCCGTTCGCACTCGGCGATCACCAGCGCCTTGTTCGTGACCGAGTCGATGCAGTCCACGACCCAGTCAAAGCGTCCGGCCAGCAATCGCGGCGCCGAGGCCGCCGTGAAAAACTCTCCCACCGCCGTCACCCGGCAGGCGGGATTGATGAGCCGGATGCGATCCGTCATCGCCGTCACCTTCGGACGCCCGATGTTGCCGTCGAGCGCGGGCAGCTGCCGGTTGACGTTGGTGATGCAGACATCGTCCAAGTCGATCATCGTGATGGCCCCGATCCCGGAGCGCGCCAGGCCCTCGACGGTCCACGAACCCACCCCGCCGATACCGATGACCGCCACATGCGCGGCCTGCAACCGGGGCAAGGCCGCGACGCCGTAGAGGCGGCCCAGCCCGCCGAATCGTTGGAGATAATCTTCGGTCAGTTCCATCGTCTATAACGCGGCTCTATGCCTGCCCTCCGGCCCTCCCGTCAATCCTAGCCCGGAAATTTCCCCGCCCTGGGCACCGACCTCGCCACCCGGCGCGTCGACCTGGCGGGCCTGACGAGCCCGCGAAACCGGGCCCGCGCACATCACAAGGTTATCTACGCATGTTTTGCGATCCGTCGGTTAGTAGCGGACTCCATTACTGGTGTACGTGGCGGTCAATTCCGTGCCCTCCGATCACATCATCGTTGGTTTGTCGCCGGGCATTGGTAGAGTGGCACAATCCCCAGCTGTTAGCAGCCCCCCAACCCCATGAAAAACTACCTTCACGGCAAACGTGGCGTCGAACTCCTGCACGACCCCCTGTTGAACAAGGGCACGGCATTCACCGACCAGGAACGCGCCTTGCTCGGTCTGCGGGGTCTGCTGCCGCCCCGCATCACCACGCAGGAGGACCAGATCAACCGGGTGCTCGACAGCTTCCGCCGCAAGACCTCGGACATCGAGAAATACATCTACCTCATCGCCCTGCAGGAGCGCAACGAGTCCCTCTTCTACCGCGTCGTCATGGATCATCTCGAGGAGATGATGCCCATCATCTACACCCCCACCGTCGGTCAGGCCTGTCAGCGCTGGGGCTACATTTTCCGGCGTTCCCGCGGTCTCTACATCACCGCAGAGGATCGCGGCCGGGTCGTGCGCATCCTCCGCAACTGGCCCTATCCCGACGTGCGCATGATCGTGGTGACCGACGGCGAGCGCATTCTCGGTTTGGGCGACCTCGGGGCCAACGGCATGGGCATCCCGGTCGGCAAGCTCTCCCTCTACACGGCCTGCGCCGGCATCCACCCGGCCCAGTGCCTGCCCATCATGCTGGATGTCGGGACCAACAACACGGGCCTGCGCGAAGACCCGCTCTACATCGGGACCCCGACGCCGCGCCTGCGCGGTCCTGCGTATGATGAACTGGTCGACGAGCTCGTGCAGTCCGTGCAACAGATGTTCCCGCGCGCCTGCCTCCAGTTCGAGGATTTCGGCAACGCCAACGCCTTCAGCCTGCTGCACCGCTATCAGGACCAGATCTGCTGCTTCAATGATGACATCCAGGGAACGGCGAGCGTTACTCTGGCCGGACTCTATTCCGCCGCTCGGTTGTCCGGCGTGAAACTGGCGGACATGCGCATCCTTTTCAACGGTGCCGGCGAAGCGGGGATCGGCATCGGCGACCTCATCGTCAGCGCCCTGAAGGCCGAAGGCGTGGACGAGGCCACGGCCCGCCGGCAGTGCTGGTTTTTCGACTCGAAAGGATTGGTCGTGAAAAGCCGCACCGACCTGGTCGCGCACAAGCTCCCTTATGCCCACGACCACAACCAGCAGGCCGATCTCACGGCGGCGATCGAGGAGCTCAAGCCTCATGCGCTCATCGGGGTCTCGGGCATACCCGGCGCTTTCAGCGAGTCGGCCGTGCGGGCCATGACGCGCCTCAACCCGCGTCCCGTCGTATTCGCCCTCTCGAACCCGACCTCGAAATCAGAATGCACCGCCGAGCAGGCCTATGGTTGGAGCGAGGGCCGGGCCATTTATGCCAGCGGCAGCCCGTTCGCCCCCGTCACCCTGGCCGGGCACACCCACGTCCCCGGACAGGGCAACAACGCCTACATCTTCCCCGGCGTGGGCCTCGGGGTGATCGCCAGCCAGTCCAGCCGGGTCACTCAGGCCATGTTTCTCGTGGCGGCCCGGACCTTGGCCAACCTCGTGACACCGGCCGATCTGGCGATGGGCCGGGTCTTCCCCGAACTGCCGCGCATCCGGGAAGTCTCCCGCGAAATCGCCCTCGCGGTCGCCGAAGTCGCCTTCGAACGGGGTTTGAACCAGACGCCGCGGCCGGCCGATCTCAAGGCCCACATCGCCTCCGTGATGTTCGACCCGCAGTATCCTTCCTACATCTGACGTGCCACCGGCGACGGTTCAGAAGCCTTCCGTCGCCAGCTTCACCACGCCGATTTCCAAAAGAAGGTTCGCGAAGCGGCGTTGCTCGCCGGTCGCGATCATCAGGGTCGTGCGCGGCGAGGCGATTTTTTCGTAGAACGACCAGCGCTCCATCTCCAGCCACCCGACCGTCGGTCCCAGGCGGTCGCGATAGAGTTGAAACAGGGGCGGCGTGTAATCCGCCGGCGGGGCCATCACCGTGGCGGCCTGCACCGGCACCGCCTCCAGCAACACGTCCAGCACCGTGAGCGCATCAAGCATACCCGGCGCGAGATTCAGGTGCACGACCCGCGCATGGGGTCCGCGATTGCCGGCGACAGGGAAGTTGCCGTCGGCTATCAAAACCTGGGAGAAATGCCCCGAGGCCGCCAAGGCGGCGAGAATCTCGGGATGCTGGAGACGGGTTTTCAACATGGCGGGGGCATTTTTCCGGGAGGGTACAGATTGGCAATCGGTATTGCGCCCCGCGCCTGACGCCGGCCGGGGCCCATGCCGTCAGGACCCTATTTGATCCCGAGCATTTTCTTCAACTGACCACCGAGAGAGCCGCTGCGCACCCCGGTTGCCACGAACATTCCGTTGGCGTCAAACAGGGCCGAGCTGGAGGGCTTGCTGATGTTCAGCCGTTCGCCGAGCTCGTTTTCCGTGCCGGTGCCGGCATACCAGACCGGGAAGATGAGCTTGTTGCTTTTCACGAACTTCTCGACCTGCGCCTTGTCGGCGGCGGTATCCAGGCTGACCGCGATCAATTCAAACTTCTCTTTCTTGAACTCCGCATAAGTGTTCTTCAGCTCCAGCAGGTCCTTCGTCGAGCCTTCGCCGGTCGTCGCCCAGAAATAGAAATAGACCACCTTGCCCCTCAACTGGGCGAGGTCGACCTGCTTCCCATCCAGCGCGGTGAAGGTCAGCTCCAGCGGCTGCTTGGCGATCTCGATCAGCTTCAGTTCCTGCTTGGCCATGCCCGCCACCCGCTTGTCCTTGCTGGCCAGCAGGGCGTTCGCGTGCTTCTCGGCCAGGTCCACCTTCCGGATCATTTTCAGCAGCTGGATGAAGGTGCGCTCCTGGTCGGACAGAAACCGCGTGCTTTCCGGCAGGGGCGCCAGCCGGTCGATCTTTTCGCGAAAGGCGGCGATGTTTTCGCCGTTGGGCACTTCCTTCGCAAAGGCTCCGGCCGTTGTCGCCAGCAGCGCCGTAAACGCGGTGGCCGCCGGGCTGCCGGCTTCCGCCTTGCTGGCCTGGACAAAGGCCTCGTACTGCAAGCGCGAATACCAGGCCGTGCGTTGCGCCGCCTGTTTCTTGTCCTTGATCGTCGCGCCAAAGGTGGCGAGCGAGTTCATCACACCGCCGGCCCGGCCGCTGGCCGGATAGTCCTTGAGGAACGCGATGCCCGCTTCGAGCACCTTGGCCTGACGCTCCGGCGTGGGCGGCGCATCCTTCGCATCCCGCAGTTTGAAGAATGCATCGGCCGCGAGATCGGCGGGTGATTTTTCAGCGGCGTTTTTCGGGTCGGCGGCATGGGCGCCGGCGACAAAGAGACTCAGCAACAGGGTCAGAGCGAGCAGGGGGTAACGAGACATGTTAGGCAGGTTTTATTGGGGTTGGCCCGGTACCGCAAAAAACGGTCCCGATGGGGTATGGATGAAGTGCCATCGCGAGCGATCGCTCACCATCCGACCGCAGTTTCTCGGAGCCTCTCCGGCTCTCAAGAAACAAATCCAAGGACCGTCACTATTTTGCCAGGATGCTCTTCACCGCAGCGATCGCGCGATTTTCACGCTCCGCCCAGTTGCCCTGAATGAGCACGAAGGGCAGGCCCCGCCGCTCCAACGCCCCGCGCCAGATCCGCATGGCCTTCTCCCGGTCCGCGGGATCGGGAAAGCACCGCTGCGGGTCGGGCGCAAAGGGCACGTCAATGTCCAGAAGCAGGTAGAGCGCATAGCGTCGGCAGCGGCGCTCCGCCTCCCGCCTCAGTTCCTCCGGCGTCGTCCCATAGAGGAGATCGCTCCACAGCATGGTGGTGAGCGCGTCCGTGTCACAGATCACCACCGGGGAACGCTGCTCCGCGGAGGCCTGACCCGCCTCGCGGGCCGCGGCGTCTTCCCGGCGCCATTGCTCGGTCGCCACCGGCATCATGTCATCCAGACCCAGCGCGCCCTGCTCATCCCAACGCTCACGGGCGTACTCAGCCACCAAGGGCGCGCGAAAATGGATCGCCAGCCGCCCGGCCAGCTCCGTCTTGCCGGTTGATTCCGGCCCGTAGACCGCGATGCGCTTGATTTCGGTGGACATGATTCTGGCGGGCTCGGCCGCGCTCACGAAACCGCTCCCTGGGCAGCCTGCGTCATGGTCCGCCGCCATTCGCGCCAGCCCCAGAGCGCCATCAGCCAAAAGATGAGGTAGAGCCCGCTGGTGAGCCGGAGATCCTTGGCCCAATAGACCCCGATCGCCACGGTGTTGACGATCAGCCAGCCGGGCCAGTTCTCCAGCTTCTTCCGGGCCTGCAGCCACTGGGCGATGAGGCTGAAGACCAGAATGAAGGCATCCCAGTAGGGCAACGCCGCATCGGTCGCGTGGTGCATCCAGGCACCCCAGCCCGCGCTCAAGGCCAGACCGAGCACCACCCACCCGCCCAGCGCCGGCCCGCTCAGCCGGGTCACGGGGAGATCGCTGTGCGCGGCCGTGTGCTTGTTCCGCAGCCAGAAATACCAGCCGTAGGCCTGGATCAGGAAAAAGCAGACCTGCAGGATCGTATCCGAGTAGAGCTTCGCATCGTAGAACACCCAGGCATACACCGCCACCTGGACCAGCCCCACGGGCCAGCCCCAGATGTTCTGACGGATCATCAGCGCGACGCCGATCACCCCCAGCACCGTGCCGATGATCTCGGCCGCGCTCATGAAGCCCGGGCGGAACCGTCCAGCCACGCCTCCATCGCCTCGCGCGTGATGGCATGGGCCGCGGCACAGCGCGGACACTGCACATGGATGAGTTCGCTGTCGCCGAAAAGGCCGGCCATGTCCGCCCGCGCCGCCGGGGCCAGGGCATTGAGGATGCGGCTTTGCTTGCAGCCGCAATGCCACCGGTAGGCCCGGCGCTCGATCCGCGCCAGCGTCTCCCGCGCGTCCATGGTCCGGACCTCATCGACCTGCACGCGACGCAGCCAGTCCTCGTCACAATCCGGATGCGACAGCAACAGGGCGTAGCGGTCCTCCCCGAGGTCGAAATACCGCACGAGCCGCTGCTCGCTGCCAGCATAGAAGGCTTCGACGGCGGCGAAGATGTCGGCGCCCTCGAAGCTGACTACGCTGCGTCGTTTCTCGGCGCTGCGCGAGGGCATGAACTCGCTGTAGAACACGTTTTCCGGCGCTTCGCGGACGTTCTCCGTGAACAAACGTCCCGCGACCACGCAGTCCTCATTGTCCCCCGCCAGAAACAGGTTCAGCCGGGGTGCCTGCAAGCCGATGGTCCAGGAAAAGTGCTCGTTCCGGGGCCGGGCCGCGCCATGCAGCGTGAAGGCGACGAGCGCCTGCTTGAGCAAGGCGTCGTTTTCCGGGCTGTTCCGCAGCTTGTGATCCGCCGCATGCAGGTAGTAGTCGACCAGCAGCGGCCCCAAATCGGCCTGCACGAGCATGACGTTGCGCTGGCGGATGAAATCCACCGTCACCACGGCACCCTGGGGCTCGGTCTTCTCGGAGTCTGGCATGGAGTCGCAATGTATTGATAACGGCCGGAAGTCCAGCGGGCTCTCTCCCACTGCCGGACGCACCGGTTCGAGAAAATCGTTTCGACGGTTGCCAAGCGGGATAAACTGACCGACTTTGCCTTGAATGTCCGACCGTATCTCCACCAAACCTGTCGTCGAAGAGGAATTCTCGCTCTGGCTCTTCCTGCTCGTCGTTTCCGTCTCGTTCGCCGGAGTCATGGGCCTGCTCTGGTGGCTGGCGCCCCACTCCGTGTGGGTGGCCCAGGTCGGCAGTCCGTGGTGGAAACTGCTGGCGGGCTTCCTCGGCATTTCCCTGTTCAACTGCTTCATGGAATACTTCTTCCACCGCTACGTGCTCCACAAGCCGGTCCTGCCGTTCCTGAGCTACTTCTACCGTCAGCACACCCACCACCACAGCCTCACCCGCATCACCCGCCGGCGCACCCCGGGCGGCCTGGAGGTCAACTTCGTTGAGAATTTCTACCCGATCGTGAAGGAGGAGCAGAAAGAAGCGTCGTTCTTCCCTTGGTACACCTTCCTCATCTTCGCCGCCTGCCTCACGCCCTTCTTTGCCCTGCTGCAATGGCTCATCCCCTCGATGCCCTGGTTCCTCAGCGGCTACAGTGCGCTGGCCTCGTCCCTGCTCATCTACGAGCTGTTCCACGCGATCGAGCACCTCTCGTTCGAAAAATGGGCCCCGCTGATCGAGCATCCCCGCTACGGTGCCTTCTGGCGCAAGGTCTACAGCTTCCACCTGCGCCACCATGCCGTCATCGACTGCAACGAGGCCATCTCGGGCTTCTTCATCATGCCGGTCGCCGACTGGGTGTTTGGCACCTGCATCATCCCCGGCGTCCTCTACAAGCACGGTCAGTCCGTCGAGGAGGAGAAAGAATTCCTCAGCCCGCACCCCATCGCCCCGATCCGCTGGCTCGACCGCCTGACCGACAACATGGTCAAGCAGCGCCGCCTCCGCGCCCAACGGGCCTGAGGCTGACTCATGCAGTCAACCGTAGGGGCGCTGCTGGACGGCGTCCGGGAATTGGCTGATCGCCAGCGTACTTGCGAGCGTCGTCAAGCGACGCCCCTCCACTTACCATCTGGTGGAGCGAAAATGGGAGCCGAATGACATCTCAACCGCATCAGTCCGACTGAGGGTGGGCGCGGTCCGACTCCGTCCCACCCGCCTACTTCGAGATCACGCCTTTCTTCTGCAGCTTGTTGACCTTCGGTTTGATGACGAAGGCGCAGTACCCCTGGTTGGGGTGCTGGTTGAAATAGTCCTGGTGGTAGTCCTCGGCGCGCCAGAATTTCTTCAGCGGCACGATCTGTGTCACGATCGGATCATCGTAATTCTTCTGCGCCGCCGTCTTCGCCTGCAGGGCCGTGGCATGCTGCGTCTCGTCGTGATAGAAAATCACTGAGCGATACTGGTCCCCCTCGTCCGCCCCCTGGCGGTTCAAGGTCGTCGGATCGTGCGCCTCAAAGAAGATCTCCAGCACCCGCTCGTAGCTGATCACCGCGGGATCAAAATCAATCTGGATGACCTCCGCATGGCCCGTGCGACCCGTGCAGATGTCCTCGTAGCTGGGGTTCTCCGTCCGGCCGCCGGAGTACCCGCTCACGCTGCGCAGGACGCCGGGGACGCGCTGGAACACAGCCTCCACGCACCAGAAGCAGCCCCCGCCAAAGGTGGCGGATTCGGTTTTTCCTGACGGTTTGATCTCGGAGTTCATAAGCGGGGATTGGGCAGTGGTTTTCTGGCAGCTGGCGCCGACCATCAAGGCGACAATTGCAGTTAGCGCGGGAAAGACACGGACATTCATGGCAGTGAGAGCACTGCTACCCCGTTTTTATTCCGGCGCAACTCACGGCGGGCGATGTCCCATCGAAACGCCAAATTCCAAAACCCAAACGCCGAAAAGCGCCCGCCGGGATGCGCGGCCGGCCTTGGACGATCTTTGGAGTTTGGCCTTTGGCTATTGGCCCTTAACCTCCGCCTCCATGGACGATCCCCGTCTCGACAAATGGCTCTGGAGCGTGCGCGTGTTCAAAACCCGCCCGCTCGCCACCGCCGCCTGCCGCAGCGGCAAGGTCCTGATCGGCGAACTCGAGGCCAAACCCGGCCGCGACGCCCATGTCGGCGAGGTGGTGACCGTCCACCTCGGGGCCCTCACCCGCACGCTCAAGGTCGTGGGCCTGCCCAAGTCCCGCGTGGCCGCCAAGCAACTCCCGGCCTACCTCGAAGACCTCACGCCCCCGGCCGAATACGAACGCGCCAAACAGGCCTCCATCGAACACCTGCTCGCCCGCCAGCGCGGCGCCGGCCGGCCCACGAAGAAAGACCGCCGCGAAATGGGCCGCCTCTTCGGCTTCGAGTAATTTCACCTGGAGGGCCCGCGTCTCTGCGGGCCGCGAGGCCTCCGTCTAACGCGTCAGCTTCCGGTATTTGATCCTGTGCGGCTGATCAGCGTCCTTTGCCTCGGTTTCGCGACGAATGGCGCGCGAGAACCGGGGACAAACACCGGGCGGCCAGTAGGCCGCAACGGTGTCCTCACTCGAAGTTATCCATGCCTCATCTGGTCAATTTCCGATACTTGATCCTGTGCGGCTGATCAGCGTCCTTCCCCTTCCGCTTCTTGTAATCCTCCAGGTACGACGAGTAGTTGCCGGCAAACCAGTGGACATGGCTGTCGCCTTCGAACGCCATGATGTGCGTCGCCGTGCGGTCCAGAAACCAGCGGTCGTGCGAAATGATCACCGCGCAACCGGCAAAGGTCTCGAGCGCCTCTTCCAGCGCGCGGATGGAATTCACGTCGAGATCGTTCGTCGGTTCGTCGAGCAACAGCAGGTTGGCGCCGCTCTTGAGCACGCGCGCCAGCAGCACGCGGTTGCGCTCGCCGCCGGACAGCACGCCGACCTTCTTCTGCTGGTCCGCCCCGGTGAAGCCGAACTGCGCGCAATAGGCGCGGCTGTTCACCGAACGCGTGCCCAGGGTCATGATCTCCTGTTCGTCACTGATGACCTGCCAGATGGTCTTGTCCCCTTCCAGCGAATCACGGGATTGCTCCACGTAGGCCGTCTTCACGGTGTCACCCACCTTGAACGTGCCCGCGTCGGCCTTCTCGAGATTGGTGATCAGCTTGAAGAGCGTGGTCTTGCCCGCACCGTTGGGGCCGATGACGCCGACGATGCCGCCGGGCGGCAGGGAGAACTCCAGGTTCTCGAACAGCAGCTTGTCTCCAAAGGCCTTGCTCACGCCCTGCGCCTGCACCACGAGCGTGCCGAGCCGCGGCCCCGGGGGGATGATGATCTCGAACTTCTTCTCCTGCTCGGCGACATCCTGCTTGAGCATGGACTCGTAGGCGCTGATACGCGCCTGCGACTTGGCCACGCGGGCCTTCGCGCTCTGCCGGATCCACTCCAGTTCGCGGGCCATCGCCTTCTGACGCTTGCTCTCGGTGCGCTCCGCCACCGCGGACATCGCCTGCTTCTGTTCCAGCCACGACGAGTAGTTGCCCTTGAACGGCAGGCCGTGCCCGTGATCGAGCTCGAGGATCCATCCGGCAACGTTGTCCAGAAAGTAACGGTCGTGGGTCACCGCGATGACCGTGCCCTCGTAGCGGGAAAGGTGCTGCTCGAGCCAGTTCACCGAGTCGGCGTCGAGATGGTTCGTCGGCTCGTCGAGCAGGAGGATCGACGGCTTCTGCAACAACAGCCGCGCGAGCGCCACCCGCCGGCGTTCGCCACCCGACAGGTTGTCCACGATGGCCTCGCCCGGCGGACAACGCAGGGCGTCCATCGCCTGTTCCACCATCGGAGCCACGTCCCATGCGCCGAGGTGCTCGATTTGCTCCTGCAGCTTGGCCTGCTTCTCGGAAATGGCGTCCCGGGCGGCGTCATCGGCGGCCTCCGAAAGCTCGTCCCAGCTCGCATCATAGGCCGCGGTGAGATCGGTCAGGTGTTTGACCCCCTCTTCGACGCAGGCGCGCACCGTGGCGCCGGCGGTGAGCTGCGGTTCCTGCGGCAGGAAGCCCACGGAATAGCCCGGCTCGAAATGCACGCGGCCGTCGATCTCGGTGTCGATGCCGGCGAGGATCCGCATGAGCGACGACTTGCCCGAGCCGTTGAGACCGAGCACGCCGATCTTGGCGCCGTAGTAAAACGACAGCGAGATGTCGCGGAGGATTTCCTTGCGCTCGATTTTCTTCGAGACGCCAAGCATCGAGAAAATGATCTTGGGAGCTTCGGGCTGGGCCATGGCCGGAAGGTGCGGGTCGCCCGCCAAGAGTCGAGCGCAAGAATGCCTCCACGTCGGCCCCGGCCGGCTGATCGCGTCGTCCCGACCGGTCGAAGACCGGTCCCACAGGAACAGGCGCCCATCCGGAGGTCTGCCGGTCTCTTGACCTCAAACGAGGCATTGCACGACTGCCAGACGATTGAGGGCAATCCCCCCCTACGATACTCACAAATCGAACGGTCGAGAGACGGTGGTGGCACTACAGCCAGAACCAAGTTTCACGTCTCGGAGTCGGATCGCGGGCAGGGCGGCCAGTCTCCCCAACAAAGCGGGCCTTCCCGACGCAGATCGAAGTCCGCACCCAAACTCAAGCGCGCCCCCCAGACCCCAGATCCCAGACCCAAGATCCTAAATAACCCCCAGACCCGAGACCCCAGACCCGAAACCTCAAACCTCGTGCAGATGCAGCGGCACCGGGTCGATGACCTTGGCCTTCGGGAGCTGCTCGGCGAGCTGGGCCTTGAACCAGGCGCGTGCGTCCGGGTCGCCGTGCGTCAGGACGATGCTCCGGGCCTTGGTCTGGACGGCAAATTCCAACAACTCACCGCGCTCGGCGTGACCGCTGAGCTCAAAGCGATCGACCCGCGCCTTCACCTTGGTCTTCACGTCGAGCGCATCGAACAGGAAGGTGGAACCGGGCTTGGCCGCGAGCAGCTTGCCGCCGGGTGTGTCGGGATCGCAGTAGCCCACGAAGCCGATCGTGTTGCGGGCATGGCCGAGCAGGCCCGAGGCAAAAGCGTAGCTGGGCGTCTTCTCCACCAGCATGCCGGAGCTCACGATGTACAGGCCCTTGTGCTGCGGCTCCTGGCCGGGCGTGATCTTCTTCGGCAGCTTCCGCAGCCCGAGGTCGCGCAGAATGCGCACGTCGAACTGCACGTCCTTGGTCTTGCGCGACACTTCGTCAAACAGCTCGGACAACCCGATACCAAGTCCGCCCGCAAAGATCGGGCACTCGATGAGCCGGCCGAACCGCCGCGCGTCATGAAACACCGCGAGCAGTTCCTGCATGCGGCCCAGCGCAAACACCGGCAGCAGGAACGAGCCGCCCTTGGCGATCGTGTCGTTGATCGAGTCGATCAGGCGGGCGATCTCGTGCACGCGCTCCTTGCCGTAGGCGCGCTCGGTCATGCCGCGCGTCGTCTCGATGATCAGCGTGTCAAAGTGCCCGATCGGGAAATGCGCGCCCTTCAGCGTGCGCAGGTGCTCGAACAGCACGTCACCGGTCAGGAAAATCTTGCGGGCGCCGTGATGGATCTCCACGGCGGTCGCGCCCGCGACGTGGCCGGAGGGATGGAACATCAGCTCGAGTTCGCCGCGCTTGCCCTTGATCTTCTTGACCTTCTTGAAGGCGAGGCCGGTGAACCGCTTGGTCAGGCCCTCGATCTCCTTGTGCGTGAACAGCGGGTAACCGGGGATATTGCTCTCTTCCTTCTGCTTCTGCATCACGTTCGCCGAATTGTGCAGCATCTTCTCAATCAGCATCCGGCTGGACTGCGTGAGCAGCACCGGGGTCTTGGGATGCTGGCGCATCACCACCGGCAGGCCGCCGATGTGGTCCAGGTGGCAGTGCGTGATGATGATGAGGTCCAGCTCGATGTCGCGCAGCTGCGTGAGGTCGGGCAGGGCGCCGAGGCCGGGGGTCTTCGGATTGAGTCCGCAGTCCACGAGGATGTTCAGGTCACCGATCATCAGAAGAAGACAGTTGGCGCCGATACCGCCTTGGCGGTTAAGATCGATGAGTTTCATTTGTGTAAGGGACCATGGAGACGCCCCCTGCCCCCGCAAGCAAGCACCCAGTTTGCCCGGTCCCGAGAGGGATCCACCTGCCCCACGTAAACAAAAACACCCGCCAGCACGCTGGCGGGTGGTGAGTCTTCCTTGCGGCAAGGGCTTACTGCAGGTCGAAGCGGTCCAGGTTCATCACCTTGGTCCACGCGGCGACGAAGTCCTTGAGGAACTTCTTCTGCCCGTCCGCACTGCCGTAGACTTCGGCCAACGCCCGCAGCCGGGAGTCGGAGCCGAAGACCAGGTCCACGCGCGTGCCGGTCCAGCGGATCTCTCCCGTCTTGCGATCACGGCCTTCAAATACCTCGGCGTGCGGCGAGGACGCCTTCCACTCCGTGCCCATGTCGAGCAGGTTGACGAAGAAGTCGTTGGTCAGCGCCTCCGGACGCTTGGTGAAGACCCCGTGCTGGCCGCCGGCATAATTGGCCGACAACACGCGCAAGCCGCCGACCAGCACCGTCATCTCGGGTGCGGTCAGGGTCAGCAGTTGCGCCTTGTCGACGAACAGGGCCTCCGCCGGGATGCGATAGCGACCCTTCTGGTAATTGCGGAACCCGTCCGCGATGGGCTCGAGCACGGCGAAGGACTCGACATCGGTCTGCTTCTGCGAGGCGTCCATGCGTCCCGGGGTGAAGGGGACCTTGATGGTCTGGCCGGCCTTTTTCGCGGCGAGTTCGACGCCGACGCCGCCCGCGAGCACGATCAGGTCCGCCAACGAGACCTTCTTGCCGCCCTTGGCCGTCTTGTTGAAGGCGCTCTGGATGGCTCCAAGGGTTTTCAACACCTTCGCCAGCTGCTTCGGCTGGTTTACTTCCCAGTCCTTCTGGGGCGCGAGGCGGATGCGCGCGCCGTTCGCACCACCGCGCATGTCGGAACCGCGGAACGTGGACGCCGCCGCCCAGGCGGTCGACACGAGCTGCGGGATCGTCAGGCCGGAGGCGGCGATCTTGGCCTTCAAGGCCGCGATCTCCTTTTCGCCGATCAGCTTGTGGTTCACCGCCGGAATCGGGTCCTGCCAGAGGAGCTCGGCCTTCGGGACTTCCGGCCCGAGGTAACGCGAGCGCGGGCCCATGTCACGGTGCGTGAGCTTGAACCAGGCGCGGGCAAACGCGTCGGCAAACTGCTTCGGGTTCTTCCAGAATCGCCGGGAAATCTTCTCGTAGACCGGGTCAAACCGCAGCGAGAGGTCCGTGGTCAACATCGAGGGGGCGATGCGCTGGGTTGCGTCGTGCGCATGCGGCACGGTCCCGGCGCCGGCGCCGTTCTTTGGCGTCCACTGGTGCGCGCCGGCGGGGCTCTTGGTGAGCTCCCACTCGTAGCCAAAGAGGTTTTCGAAGAAGTTGTTGCTCCACTGCGTCGGCGTCGTGGTCCAGGTCACCTCAAGTCCGCTGGTGATCGTGTCCGCGCCCTTGCCGGTGCCGAAACTGTTCTTCCAGCCCAAGCCTTGGGCTTCGAGACCGGCTGCTTCCGGCTCGGTGCCGACATGGGTGGCCGGAGCGGCGCCGTGGGTCTTGCCAAAGGTGTGGCCGCCGGCGATCAGGGCCACCGTCTCCTCGTCGTTCATCGCCATGCGCGCAAAGGTCTCGCGGATATCCTTGGCCGCGGCGAGCGGGTCGGGGTTGCCATTCGGGCCCTCGGGATTGACGTAGATCAGACCCATCTGCACGGCCGCAAGCGGATCCTCGAGATCGCGATCGCCGGTGTAACGCTGGTCATCCAGCCACTTCTTCTCGGAGCCCCAGTAGACATCCTGATCAGGCTCCCAGACATCCGCCCGGCCGCCGGCGAAACCAAAGGTTTTGAATCCCATCGTCTCAAGGGCGACGTTGCCCGTGAGGATCATCAGGTCGGCCCACGAAATCTTGCGGCCATACTTCTGCTTGATCGGCCACAGCAGGCGGCGCGCCTTGTCGAGGCTGACGTTGTCCGGCCAGCTGTTGAGCGGGGAAAAGCGTTGCTGACCCCGGCCACCGCCGCCGCGGCCGTCACCGGTGCGATAGGTGCCGGCGCTGTGCCAGGCCATGCGGACAAACAACGGCCCGTAATGCCCGAAGTCCGCCGGCCACCAGTCCTGCGAGTCGGTCATGAGCGCCGCGAGGTCCTTCTTCACCGCGGCCAGATCGAGACTCTTGAACTCCTTCGCGTAGTCGAAGTCCTTGCCCATGGGATCGGTCTTCGACGAGTGCTGCTGGAGCAGCTCCAGCTTCAGCTGATTCGGCCACCAGTCGGAATTGGTGGTTGGCTTGGCGATGGCGGCGCCGTGGTTGAACGGACATTTGGCTTCGGTGGACATAGATGGTTTCTCCTAGGGAGTGTTGCTGAGTGAGGACTTGGGATATGGTTTAAGTGGAAGCGGAAGGACGGGAAACTGACGAAAGGGGCGTCATGACCGAAACGATGAATGGGCAATGACGCAACGATACGGCGCCCAGCTTAGCACCGGTGCGGGCCTTTCGTCAAACGGGCAACGAGTCGGGAAAGGAGATATCCGCTGAACAAAATCCGCAGCCTTTCCCCAAAACCGTCGCGGACGAGGTCGCGCGCGACTCCGGACGTCGCGTGTCGCGGGCAAGCTTGCTCGCGCCGTAATCATTCAGTTGGAGGGCCGGTCTCCCGACCGGCCGCGGCTGATCTTGGGACCAGCACATCCAAGCCGGAGCCAACTCCGGGCATGAACCCCAAGAAGAACAAAATCTTCGTCGGCCTTTATCCCGTCCGAGGTGGACAGAGCGGCTGACCGGAGGCGACCGGTCGCCTCCTTGTCAATCGCGTCACAATGCCCGCCTGCCACAGTCCAGCCTTGCCAATCCCCCGCTCCTGCAAAGCATTCCGCCCATTCCACGGCATGAACAACGAGATTCTCTGGCTCATCCGCCTCGGGCTTGATCAGAAATTATTCTCGCGGGAGCAGGCCCTCGCCACGCTGAAGGCGGTCGGTCCCGACGGCGTGCTCATGGACTTCGCCCAGAAGTTCATCGACGACGGCGTTGTGCACGACGTCGAGAAACTCGAGACCGTCGCCGGCCTGGCCATGACCAAGGCGCAGGGCGGCGCCCCCGCGAGCAACCCGCTGCACGACGACGATTCCACGCCACCCATGCCCGTGGCGACAAAGGCCCCCGCCGCGGGTGTTCCCCAGTTTCCGTTCGCCCAGATCGCCAGCCTCGACGACCAGGCGCTCGCCGCCGCCATGCGCCAGCTGCTCATCGACACGGGCAAATACGGCGCCAGCGACCTGCACCTCTCCGCCGGCTCCCGCCCCTTCGTGCGCAAGCACCGCTCCCTCACGCCGATCACCGAGCACGTCCTGAATGAGGACGAATCCCTGCGCCTCAACACCGTGCTGCTCGCCGAGCACCAGAAGAACATCTTCCTGGAACGCCACGACTACGACCTCGCGCTCGCTCTCGACGCCACCCACCGCTACCGCGTCAACCTGATGGTCCACAAGGGCGGCCCCTCCGGCTCGTACCGCATGGTCCCGGCCGGCATCCCCAAGCTCGACAACCTCGGACTCCGCAACCTCGACGCGATCCGCAAGCTCCTCTCCTACCACAACGGCCTGATTCTGATCACCGGCCCGGTCGGCGCCGGCAAGACCACCACGCTCGCCGCCATGGTCGCCGAACTCAACGAACAGCGCGAGGATCACATCATCACCGTCGAAGACCCCATCGAGGTCGTGCAGATCCCGAAGGGTTGCAACGTCACCCAGCGCGAGGTCGGCCCGCACACGAAGTCCTTTTTCTCCGCGCTTAAGGGCGCCCTCCGCGAGGACCCCGACGTCATCGTCATCGGCGAACTCCGCGACCTGGAAACCATCGAGATGGCCATCAGCGCCTCCGAGACGGGCCATCTCGTCATCGGCACGATGCACACGAGCGACGCCGCCACGACGCTCAACCGCCTCCTCGACGTCTTCCCGCCCGCCCAGCAGACACAGATCCGCGCCAGCGTGGCCGAATCCCTCCGCGGTGTGCTGTGTCAGCGCCTCCTCCCTGCCACCGGTGGCGGTCTGGTGGTCGCCTGCGAGATCATGGTGTCCAACACCGCGATCCAGGCCCTGATCCGCGACGGCAAGACCTCGGGACTCCGCAACACCATGGAGACCGGCGTCAAGGAAGGCATGTGCCTCATGGAAAACGTCGTCCTCGAGCTGTACCAGCAGAAGAAGATCACCAAGGAGACCGCCCTCGCCAACGTCACCACCCGCAACGTCCGGCAAAAAATCGACCCCGCCTCCCCCCCCAGCACCCCACCCACCGGCAAGCCCTGACCTCCCCCATCCGCTCCCCGCTCACTCTTCCCTGCTCACCGCTCTCCTCTCTCCGTTTCTAGCTCCCTTCTCCCCGCTCCCTTCTCCCTTCTCCGTCCTCCCTTTCCCCTCCCATGGCCGCCATCGACGCACTCCTCCGCACCATGCTCGACAAGGGCGGTTCCGACCTGCACCTGACCGTCGGCCTGCCGCCGAAGTCCCGCATTTCCGGTTCGCTCCAGCCCATCGGCGACGCCCCGCTTGACGGCCAGCAGATGGAAGCCCTGCTCAAGGAAATCTGTCCGGAAAAGCGCTGGCACGAATTCCTGGAGAAGAAGGACCTCGACCTGGCCCACGAGGTGCCGGGCCTCGCCCGCTTCCGCGCCAACTACCTCTACAACCACTGGGGCCAGGCCGCGGTCCTCCGCCAGATTCCCGCCAAGATCCTTTCCTTCGATCAGCTCAACCTCCCTGCGGCCCTGAAGAAACTCTGCCACCTCGACCAAGGCCTCGTCGTTGTGACCGGCCCCACCGGCTCCGGCAAGTCGACCACCCTCGCGGCGATGATCGACTACATCAACGACAACCTCGCCCGGCACATCATCACCATCGAGGACCCGATCGAGTTCGTCCACCCTTGCAAGAAGTCCACCATCGTGCACCGCGAAGTCGGCGAGCACACCGAGACTTTCGGCGCCGCGCTCAAGGGCGCGATGCGTCACGACCCCGACATTCTCCTCCTCGGTGAAATGCGCGAGATGGAGACCATCAAGCTCGCGCTCTCCTGCGCCTCGATGGGCATGCTCGTCTTCGGCACGCTGCACACCAACAACGCCCCCAAGACGGTCGACCGCATCATCAACACCTTTCCCGCCGAGGAGCAGAACCAAGTACGCGTCATGCTCGCCGGCTGCCTCGCTGGCGTCGTCGCCCAGCTGCTGTGCAAAAAGGTCCCCAAGGGCCGCGTCGCCGTGCACGAGATTCTGCTCCAGCACGAGGCCCTGCCCAACACCATCCGCTCCGGCCAGATCGCCAACATCCGCGGCATCATCGAGAGCGGCTCGTCCGAGGGCATGATCACGATGGACAACAGCCTCATGGCCCGCGTGAAGGACGGCACCGTCGAAGCCAAGGAAGCCTACATGAAAGGCAGCAACAAAGCCCTCTTCGCCCCCCTCCTCAAACCCGGCGACCTCGACGGCGCCGGCGGGCACTAGATCGGCCGAGCCGCCAACTCTAAACCCGTTAGATGCGCGAGCGCCGCGTCGCGATTCACCCCGCACATCTCCTCAGTCGGTCGCAGGCTGCACAAGAATGCCGGGTGTCGGGATTGCCGAAGATCGCGCAGCGCATGTCCGGCAACAGCTGCACGCACGGGATCCCCGCCAGTTTGCCGCGTGTTGTCATTACATCATTACACGAATGCCTAATTCACAGCGCACATGCGTGCCTTCTCTGCAGCTATAATCGAGGTCCGTACTGAGACTGCTATCGAGCCCACGCACCTGTTACGTCCTGTAGTAGAATACGAAGAGCTCTCTCAGTCGATATCCCAGGATTCCAAGTTGGCCAGCCAAGCCAGTGCCTTGGTTCGGGCAGGCCAGTCGAAGCTAACAGTTCCAAACAGCTATAAAGCACTACGCATTAACCGGCCGAGAAGCGTAGCTAGCTGGCCTGTGCGCTCTTTGCTCAGATAAGGATGAGGAAGAACGTGCAACTGGGTATTCACAAGGGGGCCATTCATGGTGCCCGAAACGCACGCTTGAAGAAGCACGCCGTCATAGTTCAAAAATCGAGACCAAAATACATCACATCCCACTTTCCCGAGGCGCAGCAATTCATTCATTGCCGCGTCCATCTCATCTTTGTTCTTTACGTGCAGTTTCTTTTCTCCGCCTGTGATTGCCTTGGTGATCGAAATTGCAGCGAGCCCGATGGCGGCCTTTCCGCGTTTAGCCTTCCGTTCGCCTAACTGTCGGTTTGCGTCCCCAAGCCGCCGCTCCAATCCGTCAAAATTCTGAATCCTTTTGCATTCGATTAGCAATGGGCTTTGACCCAACATCGCCTCTATGTCCGATAGACCGTCCACGGCCACGTCGAGTCCGGCCCGAGCCACGAGAGCAGCGGTAGTCAACTCGAACAGCGTGTCCCTCGGAGTGGTATTCCCCTCGGTAGTGGTGAGCAGCTGACCAGAAGCAATCTCCTTGAAACGCGGATGTTTCAGCAAATGGGGATAGGCACTCAGCGATCCAGCGACCTCCAGAAACTCTAAGATTTCAGGAAATATGAGAATCAAATCGGCCGCTTCTCTCTCAGTGTATTCACTCTCAAGCTTGTCGAGCGACACCTTAGCCAGCTTCCCGAGCGCCCTTTCATATAAGGTCAGTCTGCCGACTGTGCGATATCCGAGGCCATTCATAATCCGCAACGCATCTATCAGTCGTTGATGCAGTTGGGGGTAGGTATAAGTGCCTGTGTGCAGCGTGCTCAGGCCTGCTAAGATGACATACCCCAGCGAAGATGCGATTTCTTAGAAGAACCCTTTTATTAATATGCGCCTTGTTCGTTTACGCTTTCTCCCACGAAAACCACCAGTGGGCCAAGCCCGCAGGCTTTGACTCACGATTGCTTCCGCCGGGCCAGGAACAGCATCACCGCGCCAAACAGCGCGAAGATCGAGCCCCAGCGCAGGTTGACGTTCTGGCCCAACGAGTGCGCCTCATAGATGGCTGGGGCGGAGGCAAAGCCGTACACGATGAGCATCCCGCCGAGCAGGAGGAATAGCAGCCCTATCGGAAGTCGGATATCGAGTTGCATGGGATCGAGGGTTGGCGGTTACCAGAAGATGATATTGAGCACGGCGGTGCAACCGAGCACCAGCACACCAAGGGGCACGGGCCGGGCGTACCACGCGGCGCCGGCTTCATCCCGGGGCTTTTCCGTGAGCGAGTACACCAGGCCGCGGAGTTCCTTGTCGGTCTTGTTGGGGGCCGTGGCGAGGGAGATGAACAGCGTGCCGAGGAAGCACCCCGAGAAGGCGAAGATCGCCATCCAGAAGCTCTGTGCCATCGAGCTGGCAAAGGCATGCTGCACGCTGAGCCAGCCGCCCTTGAGCAGGCTGGCGGTCTCACCGACGGGCAACGTGTTTCCATGGAAAAGCGCGGCGGTGGCGGTGCCGATCAGGAGTCCGAAGAAGGCCCCGTGGCCGGTGGCCCGCCGCCAGAACATGCCGAGCAGGAAGATGGCAAACAGCGGGGCGTTCACGAAACCGAACACCAGCTGGAGCATGTCCATGATGTTGTTGAATTTTGCCGCCGCGTAGGCGCACACCGCGCTGATGAGCAGGCCCACGATGGTGGTGAGGCGGCCGACCTTGACCAGGTGGGCGTCGGTCGCGTCGGGCTTGAACCAGCGCTGATAGAGATCGTAGGTCCAGACGGTGTTGAACGCGGTCACGTTGCCCGCCATGCCCGACATGAACGAGGCCATGAGGGCGGTGAGGCCGATGCCCAGCATGCCGTTGGGAAAATACTTCGCGAGCAAGGCGGGCACGACCATGTTGTAGTCGGGGTGGCCGTCCGCACCCATCGGCAGGGCGAGCCCGTCCGATCCGCCCTTGTGGTACAGCCCGATCGCGAGCATGCCGGGCAGAATGACCAGCGCCGGAAACAGCATCTTGGGAATGGCGGCGATGAGGGGCGTGCGCCGCGCGGAGTTCATGTCCTTGGCCGCCATGGCCCGCTGGATCACGAGGAAGTCGGTGCACCAGTAGCCGAAGGAGAGCACGAAGCCCAGGCCGGCCACGAGGCCGAACCACTCGATGCCGATGGGGTTGGCGGTCGCATTCCCCATGTGCGACCATGAGGAACTCCACGCGCCGGGCATGCCGCGGGTGGCGGAATAGCCGTCGAGCTGCGTCATCAGGCCGTCCCAACCGCCGATGTCCTGCAGGCCGAGGATCACCAGCGGGAGAAACCCGAGCACGATCAGAAAGAACTGCAGCACCTCGTTGTAGATGGCGGAGGTCAGGCCGCCGGTGTAGATGTAGACCAGCACGATGAGGCTGGAGAGAATGATGCAGCCGTCGAAGTTCCATCCGAGGATGGCGTTGAGCAGCTTGGCGAGGGCGAACATCGAGATGCCCGAGGAGAACACCGTCATGAGGGCAAAGGTCAGCGCGTTGAGCGTGCGCGTCTTCTCGTCAAAGCGCAGCTTGAGGTATTCCGGCACCGAGCGCGCCTTGGAGCCGTAATAGAACGGCATCATGAAAATACCGACGAAGACCATGGCAGGAATGGCGCCGATCCAGTAGAAATGACTGGTGGCGATGCCGTACTTCGCACCGGACGCCGCCATGCCCATGACCTCCTGCGCGCCGAGGTTGGCCCCGATGAAACCCAGCGCGCAGATCCACGCCGGGAGCGAGCGACCGGACTCGAAAAAGTCGGTGCTCGTCTTGAGGTGCTTGCGCAGCATCCAGCCAATGCCGAGGACGAAGGCGAAATAGACCCCGAGGATCAGGTAATCGATCGTCGCGAGCTTGAGGGTGACCGTGTCGCCAACCTGGGCGAGCAGCGGCAACGGGATGAAGACTTCCAAAGCATTCATGGGTGTTATGAGCCAGCGGGGTTTGCGGGGAAACCGGTCTACTCCGCAGGCTTCGAATCAGTTGTTCTCGCGCCGTAGACGCGAACGTAATCAATGCGCATTTCTTGGGGAAAACGCGTGGAAGCGTCAGGATATCCCGGCCAATGGCCGCCGACGGCGACGTTCAGCAGCAGAAAATAGGGACCGTCATCAAACACCCAACGGCTACCCGCCGGCAGATCGGCGGCGGTGCGCGTCAGGTAAGGCACGCCATCGAGCATCCAGACGATTTTGCCCGGGGACCACTCCACCGCAAAGACATGGTAGGCATCATGCAGAGCCTTGCCCCCGGGCAGGGTGAATTTCCCGCTGATGCCCCCTCCCCCACTGTAGCCCGGCCCATGGAGCGTGCCGTGCACCGTGCCAGGCTCGCAGCCGATCATCTCCATGATGTCGATCTCGCCGCCCGCGGGCCAGCCCAGCTCGTGGACCCGGACTCCGAGCATCCAAAACGCCGGCCAGATTCCTTGTCCGTACGGCAGCTTCAGGCGGGCCTCGATGCGGCCGTGTCGCACCGTGAATTTGCCCTCGGTCTTCAGGCGGGCCGAGGTGTACTCCCCGGGCGCAGCCTCCAGGGCCCGGATGACCAGCGCCTTGCCGTCGGTCGCCTGCGGGTCGTCGATGATGACGGCGTTCGCACGCAGGTCCGTGTAGCGCTGCTTTTCCGCATTGCCCCAGCCTTCGTGTCCGTGACCCAGATCGTAAACCCAGCGGGACGCGTCCGGTCCGCGGCCCACCGGTTGATTGAATTCATCCTGCCAGACCGGCTCTGCGGCCTGGCCCAGCAGTGGCAGCGTCAGTAAAATCAGCCGCGGACAGCGCAGGAGGGTCCGGACCGATTCGCGCAATCCCGGGCGACGCGGGTCAGCGGGCGCGGACATAGGTCTGGATGCCATGCGCCGGGATGGTGCAGGCGAGGGTTTCACCACCGGCGTTGAGTTGGAAAGGCACCGCAAGGTCGGTGGCATTCACCACCACGGTGACGAGCGAGCCGTCGGGATTCTCGAACGCGATGGATTCCAGGCCGGTCGGGCCGCCGGTGGAACCGACGCGATGGGCGCCGGGCCGGACGAATTTGCTGAAGTGCGCGATATAATAGAACGACGCGTGGTAGGAGACGACCTTGGTGTTGGTATCAACGAGGACGGGAGCGTCGCAGAAATTCCCCACGTGGTTCGGGCCGCCGCGCTGGTCGAGCACGATGTTCCAATCGATGAAGCCGCAGACCCAGTGCTTGAAGTCTCCGATCATCTGATGGGCATAACCCTCGCCGTGCGACCAGCTGCCCAGCCCGTCGCCGCCCTCGAAACAGCCTTCGGTGAAGAGCACATGCTTGTCGGGATAGGCGGCATGGACGCGGGCCGACGCGGCAAAATCGTCGCTGACGTACCAGTGCACGCCCAGACCCCAGAAATACTTCGCCACGGCCGGATCGGAGTAGAGGGCCGCGGCGCGAGCCTCGATCCGGTCGCGGTTGTGATCCCAACCGATCAGCTTCACCGACGAGAAGCCCGAGTGCTCGAGGGCGGGCCCAAGATGATCCCGCACAAAATCGCGCTCCTCCTCCGGCGTGTAGAGACAGGAGTCCCAGGTCTGGTGGGCCTCGGGCTCGTTCTGCACCGTCAGGCCCCAGACCGGCAGGTGCTCCTCGTCCCGCATCGCCTGGAGGAACTTCACATAAAAGTTGGCCCACGGGGACCGGTAGGATCCGCGCAGGGACCCGCCGTCATCCATGCGGAAGTTAGTCTTCATCCAGTACGGCGGACTCCAGGGCGAGACCAGCAGGCGGAAATTATCCTTCCCGGCGATGCGGTTAGCGTCCTGCAGGAGCGGCAGCACCCACTTGCGCATCGGCGCCAGCGTGAAGTCGTGCAGGTCGTAGTCCCCGGACGTCTCGTCCAGCGACCACATACTCAGGGAGAAATCGCAGGAGTTGAGGTGGGTGCGGGCGAGCGTGTAACCGATGCCCTCCTGCGGATCGTAGTAGCGGCGGATGACGGCCGCGCGGTTCTCCGGCGTCAGCTGCGCCAGCACCCAGGCGGACGATTCGGTGAGCGCGCCGCCGAAGCCGATCATCTCCTGAAACTTCTCGGCAGGCTGCAGCGTGAGCGTGGTCGGTGCGCTGGCGGCAGTCGCGAGCGCGGGCACGGAGACCGGACTGAGGCGGTGGCCGTTGTCGCGCGCGGTCTCGAACACGGACCAACGCGGAGCGGTGGCGGCGGAAAGCATGGCGGGAATGAACAGGAACAGGCCTGCCCGGGAGAGGATGGTGGCGGGTTTCATGAAAGGAAAAACGGGACCGGTCGTGAACCGGAGCGAGGCGGTGGCCGCCGGCGCTCCGGTTCAGGCTAGCCGCGCGCAGGGACCGGTGGCCTGCGCGCGGGGCTCGGACGAGGCGACGGCGCGTCAGAAGGTTTGCGCGTAGGAGAGGCTCCAGCGGCGGGGAGCCTGCGGGATCAGGCCGTAGTAATCGGTGTTGTTGGCCAGATTCTCGACGTTGAGCTGCACGCTGGCGTCATGCCCATGGACCTTGAAGGTGTAGCGGGCCATGCCGTTGTAGAGCGTCTTGCTCTTCGTCTTCAGCGTGAGCGGCAGACCGTCCGCGCCCTTCGGTTGACGGAAGAAGGTCGGATAGATTGTGCCTTCGCCGACATAGATGCCGCCGACGCCGACCACGAGTCCGGCGAGGGGCGAGTGCTTGGGCAGCTGGTAGCTGACCCAGGCCGAGCCCTGGTCTTTCGGCGTGTCATCCAGGGACAGACCGGTGCCGTAGGAGATGTGCGTGGACGTGTCCGTCGGATCAGTGAAGCGGGCGCTGGCCGGCGTGCCACCATCGGCCCAGTCGATCGGCGCATACCAGATGGCCCAGCGGTCCTGCGGGTAAGGATACTTGATCCAGGCGGCGGCGTTCAGGACCTTTTTCTGGATGTGCGACCAGGAGAGGGCGATCTGCAGGTTGTCGGTCGGCGAGATCAGCATCTGGGCGTCCCAGCCGGAGGAGCGATCCGAACCGAGCGGGACCGACTGACCACCGGTCGGGCCCGGAGGTGAAGCCCCGTTGTAGTCGAAGGTGGCGGTGTTGGTCAGGCTGTCCGAGCTGTAGATCCAGCCCCACCAACCCGTGGACTTGGTGGCGACGGCGTTGGCAAAGACGGCATCGAGCAAGGCCGCGCCCGTGGCGCTGGAGGCGTTGACATACCAGTTCGTGTTGCCCGCTGAGTTGGTCGCCTTGTACACGCCACCGGCAGCGACCGCGGCGTTCCACTGGGCGGTGGAGGCCACGACGGCCGCATTCCAACCGTTGGGCGCGGGATCGAGATCGTTGACCTGATAGACGATGTTTTGGTTCGGCTTGAAATTGCTGGGCTGGCCGAGGGTCGGCGCCCACCAGAGTCCGCCCGGGTTGCCGATGCCGACGCGGGTGCGGGTGATCTCAAACTTGCTGATGGTGCCGGAGACGCGGCCCGAGAAGAGGTCGAACTTCACGCCGTATTCCTTGTCCTTGCCGAGCGAGGCCTGCAGCAGCTGGCCGGTGAAATCCTTGGCGCCGGAATAGTTCGGCTGGCTGGCCTCGGCGCTCATGGCGTAGACCGAGAGGCTGCCGGCGCGGTTCAACTTGATGTCGATGCCGTACTGGTGGGTGTTGTCCTTGCTTGTGGGACTGCGTAGCGAAACGGGGAACTGGTCCGAACCCTGGTTCTGCGCGATGTGGTCGTTGCCCCACTGCGGGTTGTAGTGCCAATTATTGTTCCAGCTGCGGTCCTTGCGGAGACCGGCGATGACGGTGACCCAGCCGTCGAGCAACTTGCCCTGATAAACCGCGTAAGAGGCGGCGTCGGTGTTGCTGTCCTTCACGTTGAACAGGTCCGTCATCACGTAGTCCGGCTGACCGTTGGCCTGGAAGCCGAAGTGGAAGCGCGTGTAGTCCGTCGGGCTCTTGTACATGTTCCGGTCGAAGGGCGTGCCGACGACGCGGTTCTGATGGACCTCGTACGTGTAGTTCGTGCCGAGCAAGAAGGTGTTTTCCATCTTCATCCACTTGGCGCGGTCCTCGAAGAGCGTGAGCTTGTAGGTGAGATCTGCCCGGCCCTGGCGGTGCGAGTCGCGCTCGAAGGAATTGTTCCACTGGTAGGCGATCGTGGCGTTCTGCGGTCCGACCGGGATGCCCTGCTGGCCGGTCTGCAGGCCCGAGTAGTTGACCTGCGCGATGGCCGAGGCCGGGACGCTGGTGCCGGGGGTCACCAGGGAAGCGCTGACGTCGAGCTGGTCGTAGCTGAAGCGCGAGCTGTTATAGCCCGCGGAGAAATAGAGATTCTCCGCCAGCTTCTGATTCAGCTTCACGAGGAAGTTGTAGGCCTGGCTGTCGTTGTAGGTTTCCGGGCCGCTCCAGCGAAAGGTCTTCACATTCTTGCCGGGGATCTGGAGAAAGTCGCCGTCGAGACCTGCGGAGTCGTTGACGAAGCCGCTGGGAATCGCGCGCAGGTTCTTGAAGCCGATGCCGCCGCGCTTCTGTTTGCCGTATTCCGTGTCGACGGTGATCTCGGTGTTCTCCCATGGTTTCCAGACCATGATCGGGGCGATGAAGAAGTGCTCCTCGTTGGCATAATCCGTGTAGTCGTCCGTGGCCTGCACGGCGCCGTTGAGGCGGAAGGCCAGCTTCTCGTTGACCGGGGCGTTGTAGTCGAAAGTCGACCGCATGAAACTGTAGCTGCCGAACTCGACGCCCACCTCGCCACCGGCCTTGGCCTGCGGGGTCTTGACGAGGTAGTTGACCACGCCGCCGAAATTGCCGACGCCGTAGAGCAGCGCCGAGGGCCCGCGGATCACCTCGACGCGCGCCAGGTTGACCGAGTCGGTGGCATTCTGCCGGCGGAAGCCGTCCCGCAGCGTGGAATCCGTCAGGAAGCCGCGGATCTTGACGCGGGACTGGTCCGCCGTCGCCGTGGAACCCTCGGGATTGTTGATGCGACCGGGCACCGCCGACGCGTAACCGGAGGGCACGCCCCAATCATTCTGCGTCTGGAGCTGGATGCCCGCGCTGTAGCGCAGCGTCTCGCGGAGGTCGTTGGCCCCGATGTCGCGGATGAACTGCTCGGTGATCACCTCGATCGGCATCGGCAGGTCCTTGATCGCCGAGTCGAGGCGGGTGCCGGAAGTGGTGTTGGTGGCCCGATAGCCCTTGTCCTTGGTGGTCGTGACGGTGAACGGGGAAAGGACGAGCGTCTCTTCCGGGGCCTTGGTGCCGTCGGCGGCAGGCGGCGAAGCCGGACTGGTCTGCTGGGCATGGATCACGGTCGGCCAGGCGCCCAGGGCGGCTGTGCAGACCATGATGCCGGCAAATAACTTGGATCGATGCTGCGGATTCATAGCGGGGTGGTTTGATTTTGTTGGGTTGGCTTCCGCGCTCGGCGTCCAGCGCCTGGCTTGGCAAGGACCGGACGGACGGTACGGGGCTTTCGGGGATAAACTCTCGGGAAGCGGTACCTTATCATTTCGGTTCTTCGATCCGCATCCCTCTTTAGAGGGACAACAGAAGGCTTGGAATACTTTCCGTGGTGACGATCATGCAGAGACGAGCGTGGCCGTATGCCCGGGTACGGATCTCCGCAAAGCCCGATGACTCCCCTCTCCCCATCCTTGGTGCTCAAGAGAATCCTAGCCTGTACGGCATTTCTGCCGGGACTGATCACCCTGCCGGCCCAGACGAACCCCGCCCGCAGTGAAACCCCGCTCACCACGGCAGCCGCGGTGCTTTCCCTCAGCGACCAGGAAGCCGGCTCCCGGCTGCCCGTCATGGTGCAAGGGATCGTCACCGCCGCCGAGCCCGACTGGAACGGACAGTTTTTCATTCAGGACGAAACCGGCGGCGTGTTCGTGGAAAATCTCGGCCGGACCGCCCCGACCCCGGGTGATGTCGTGACCATCGACGGCGTCACCCATCCCGGCGCCTTTGCCCCGATCATCAGCGCCCCGCAATGGCGGGTGGTCGGCCGGGCCCCATTGCCCGCCGCCAAGAGCGCGCTCATCGAAAACCTCGTGGCCGGGGCCGACGACGGTTTGCGGGTGGAAGTTTCCGGCGTCGTGCGCACCGCGCGCCTGGAAGGCAACCGGCTCGTCATCGATCTCGCCGTCGGCGGCTACCGCCTGCAGGTCAATGTCCGCCCGGGAGGGGACCTGCAACCCGAGGCCCTGGTCGCCGCGCGGGTGCGGGTGCGCGGGACCACCGCCACGCACTACAACGAGACCCTGCGCCACCTGACTTCCGTGGGCGTCTACGTGCCGAGCATGGAGGATTTCACCGTGCTGGAACGGGAGCACGTCAGCCCCTTCGACCGGGAGACAATTCCCATCAACAACGTGGCCCAGTACCAGCACGGCCGCTCACCGGAACAGCGCGTGCATCTGCGCGGCACGGTCACGCTCCAGCGCCTCGGTGAGGAAGTCTATCTGCAGGACGGCACCGGCGGGCTCCGCCTCGCCTGCGCGCAGACCGAGCGCTTCGCCCCGGGGGAACAGGTGGAGGCGGCCGGGTTCATCGAATACGAGAACTACCTGCCGCTGCTGCGCGACGCCGTCATCCGGCGCCTGCCCGAACCGGCCGTGCCGCTCACGGCCCGCCCCGCCCCGTTGGCCGACCTCAAACGCGGCTTGCACCACGGTGAACTGATCCGTTTGCGCGGAAAGGTCTTTGACCACTCCACCCGTCCGCTCTCCCGGCCCGCCGCCGGCTTCACCGGCTTTGCGACGACCTTTTTGCTGCAGGGCGAGGACCTGACCTTCACCGTCGAGCACGAGGCCGCCCACGAGGACAGCGCGCTCGCCGCCGTGCCCATCGGCAGCACGGTCGAGGTCGACGGGGTGTGCGTCTCGACGGTCGACGCCACCGGCAAGCAGCTGATCTCGCTGAAGCTCCTGCTCCCCTCCTCCGCCGGCCTGCACATCCTGCAACGCCCGAGCTGGCTGACGCCGGAACGGCTGCTCGCGGGCGTCGCGCTGCTCAGCGCCGGCCTGATCGCCCTGTTTGCCTGGCTGCTCACGGTGGCCAACAAGAACGCCACCCTCCGGAAGCTCATCCGCGAGCGTGAGGAGACCCAGCGCGCCCTGCAGGAAGCACATGACACCCTCGAGCAGAAGGTCGCCGAGCGCACCGCGCAGCTGCAGGTCGAGATGACCGCCCGCAAAACGGACGAGCTGCAGTTCAAGGCCGTGCTCGCCGAGCGCACACGACTCGCGCGCGACCTGCACGACACGTTGGAGCAGACGCTCACCGGCATTGCGTTGCGGCTCGACACCTCGGCGCGGATCGCCCGACGCGACCCCGAAGGCGCCGACCGGCACCTGCAGTTGGCCCGCAACTGGCTCCACCAAAGTCAGGTGGACCTGCGCCGCTCGATCTGGGATCTGCGCTCGCGCGAGCTGGAGCAGTTCGATCTGGCCGGCGCTCTCCGGCGCAGCGCGGAGCAGCTCGTGGACAACGCCGCCATCACCCTGGATTTCCAGACCACCGGCGAGCCGCGCGGCCTGCCCGAGATCGTCGAGGAGAACGTGCTGCGCATCGGCCAGGAAGCCCTCACCAACATCGCCAAGCATGCCGGCGCCACGCAGGTCGGCATCACCTTGCAGTTCACGCCGGCCGCCCTGCTCCTGAAGATCACGGACAACGGCAAGGGGTTTGCCCACGGCCCGACCGACCTCACCGCCGAAGGGCACTACGGACTGCGCGGCATGACCGAACGGGCCAAGCGCATTGCCGGCGGCATCAACGTCAACAGCATCCCCGGCAAAGGCACCACCATCTCGGTCGAGATTCCCCTCGAGGGCGACCGCCCCGCCCCATGAGCAAGCCCGACCACCTCAGCATTCTGCTCGCGGACGACCATTTTATCGTGCGCAGCGGCCTCGTCGCCTTGATCCAGTCCGAAGCGGACATGACGGTGGTGGCCCAGGCGACGGACGGCGCGCAGGCCGTGCAGCTCTACACGAAGCACCGGCCGGATGTCGCCCTGATCGACTGGCGCATGCCCGGCAAAGGCGGCCACGAAGCCATCGAGCAGATCCGCCAGACTTACCCCGAAGCGCGCATCCTCGTCCTGAGCGCCTGCACCGGCGACGAAGACATCCACCGGGCGCTGGCCGCCGGCGCGCTCGGGTATGTTCTCAAGAGCTCGACCGGTGACGACCTCATCCCAGCCATCCGAACCGTCGCGGCCGGACAGCGGTGGGTGCCGCGCGACGTGGCGAGTCTGCTGGCGATGCGCAACTCCTATGAGGCGCTCTCCCATCGCGAAATCGAAGTGCTCCGGGAAATCGCCCACGGCCTCGCCAACAAGGAGATCGCCGCCAAACTCGCGATTTCCGAGCACACCGTCAAAGACCACCTGAAGAACATCCTCGGCAAACTCCACGTCGCCGCCCGCACGGAAGCCGTGACGGCCGCTGTGCAGCGCGGGATCATCGAGATTTGATCACCGTGGACGCAGTCAGCCGGTGCGTCGCTCCCGCCCCACCGGCAGCAAACGCCTGACGGGCTGGCTTGCGGCTGCAGGTCCTGGAATGTCGCGCGCAGCCCGCTCCCGCCAATCCCGTTGCATGGCCCCGGTTTCAGTTCCAGCTCAACGCGCCGAGCGTTCGGGGCTGCATAAGCGCGGCTCACAGCTCCCTGCGCGGCTCGAAAAAGGCGTCCTCCAGCGGCTCGTTGAAATCGACCGATTCCACGTCGGTGACGATGCAGATGGCCGGGTTCGTGAGCGTGACCTTGAAGGCCACCTTGATGCCGCCCACCTGCCGGTAGTCGGCAAAGTCAGCCACCACCTTCAACTGGCCGCTCGCGCCGGCCTGCACAAAGGTTTCCAGGCGGGCCAGCAGCGCCGTCTTCTGATCGTAGTAGAAATTGCCGATCGGTCCCTGCGCGGTCGCCATCGCGATCCCCACCAGCGTCCGGCCCGCCTCCTTGGTTTCCCCGAGGTAGCGTCGCAGGCTGCTCATCTGCCGCAGCCGCAGGGGCTCGTCCAGATCGGCGCCGGACATCGTCTGCAGCAGTTCGGCCCCCTGCATCGTGCGGAAGCCCTGCAGCTCGTTGCTCACCCAGCCGATCTTCCCGTCAAAGCCCTGCCACTCGATGCCGAATCCGGGCGTTTCCTGCCGCCGCACCATCAGGTTGGGACGCTTCTTGTAGGTGGTGCTGGTCGTCCGGACCCCGGCGCTCGTGTTCAGCGAAACCGTCTTGATGACCACGGTGCTGATGTCGGCGAGCGTGGAGTTGCCCATGATTGTGTCGTTGTCCCGCAGCACCGCCTCGATGAGGTTGTGATCCTGGAGCCGCGAGTTCGACGGGGAGAACAACACGGGCTCGCTCGGTTCGTTGTAGAGAATGGACTTCCGCACGATCTCCATCGTGGAGGCACCCATCGTACGCACGATGCGGTACGGCTCGCGCACGCCGTGCACGCGCCGAAATTCGGAGAACTCGATCACCATGGGGCTGGCGCCCACCTGCGCCGCGATCCGCACGCGCAGGCCGGTCTCGGGATCAAAGTACCAGCGCGCCTTCCACCCGTCCCGCAGGCCCATCTCCACGACCTGCAGCTTCCGGCCGTTCACCGTTTCATCCGGCAAACGCCGGCGGTGCGGGTAGCGTGAGCCGATCCGCATCGGTTCGCGGAAGTCGGCCCCGGCCAGGTTCTCGAAGTGTTCCCCGAGGGACAGCGGTCCAAACCCGAGTTTCTCGTTCTGCTGCCAGGCGGATTGGCCGTCGAAGGCCTGGACCAGCAATCCGTATTCAGGCAACGTGTAGTCGTAGCGATACAGGCCGCTGGCCGTCGCGCGGATGTAGGTGGGGATCGGCGGGCGGTCGTTTCCAAACCTGATCTGGCACACATAGTCCGCCGAGTGGAGATCCAGCAGGGCATTGGGTCCGCCGAGGGCCTCGATCCAACGGTTCAACACGAGCCGCGCCCCTTCCTCATCCGGCCGGGGATCCGCCGCCGCCGCGGGCACCGCGGCCGTCACCAGCACCAGCCACGCGGCCAGGCACCAGGACCCCAGTCTGCATGCTCCCTGTCTGGACAACGTCATGGCTGGCTGGGCTGCGCTTTGGCGGCCGGTCGCTGCGAGGTCAGCCACCGCCGCGCCGCATCAACGACCGGGTCGCGCCCCGCGGCGAGGTCGGCCAGGGAAAGGGACACAGCCTCATCGGGGGTGACTCCGTTTCCTTCGATCAGCCGGCCCGCGGGAGTCTGCATGTCGGCGATGGCATACTGCAACAGGTCACCCGTCGGCAAGGCCTTGAACAGGGACGGCAAGGCGGCGCCCGGACTGTTCTCGCCAAAAACCCGCACCCGGCCCGCCTCCTGCAAACCCGCCGCCATGATCTCGCTGGTTGACGCGGATCCCCGGTCGATCAGCACCGCCACCGGCCCCAGAAACGCGTGCGCCTGCGGCGCCACCTCAAAGCCGAGATGCCCCTGCCGCAGATGCATCGTCCCGAGCGAAAAGGCATGGTCGCTCAACCAACCGCTGATGCCCGGCGCCATCACGGTGACGCCGCCCGGGTTGCCCCGCAGGTCGAGAATCAGTCCGCCGTCCGCCGGCATCCCGGTCAGGAGCTTCCGGATATCCTTCATGGCCTGGCGGGCAAAGACATTGAAACGCAGCCAGGCGATACCCGGCTCGATCTGGCGAATGTCGCATTCCACGGGCACGCTGGGAAAATCACCCATCGGCTCCGACCAGACACCCTCGTGGGCGGCGCAGGTCAGGCGCACATCCCTCGTGACGCCGGCGCCATCCCGCACCGTGAGACTGACGTTCGAGCCCACCGGTCCGCGCAGGCGGCTTTCCGCCAGTTGCATCAGCCAGAGGCCGCACCGGGCCGGCTCGATCCCGGTCTCCCGCAGGTACCGATCGAGCTCGTCGAGTTTCAAGCCGTCCAGTTCCACGATGGTTTCTCCCGGATGCAACCCGGCCGCGGCCGCCGGGGATTCGGGCGCGACCCCGGTCAAAGCCACGACATTCTCCACATAAGCCACCCGCAGACCGGTCGTGCCGATCCGCACGCGCTCGGCCGGCGTGAACACCGCCGCCTCCCGGGACATGATGGCGAAATGGCTGCGCTTCAACTCGGCCAGCATCGCCGTCAGCAACCGGCGCAATCCCGGCTGATCCGTCACCGCCGGCAGCTGTAGCCGGTAGCGATCCCGGACGGCCACCCAATCGACACCGCCAAAGGTCGCATCGTAATAGGCCGCGTTGATCGTGCTCCACACCGTCTCGAAAGTCTCGTCGCGCAGCCGGGACCAGTTTTCCGCGGTGACGGATGCCGGCTCCGCCGTGTCCCCTGCCCTCGCCACCCCGGACAGCAACCAGCCGGTGAAGAGCAGGACTTTCCAGCCACGCCACCGATGCTTGGTTCGCATGGTCTGAGGATTTTTTCACCGCAACGCGTTGTCAAGATCCCGCCGGACTAACGCTCAGGCTACGCCTTTGGGAGAATCGTTTCGATTGGGGAGAGTTTGTCCAGTCATTGAGTGTCACCCTATTGAGACTTACGTTAACAAGTGACACCTGCCATTGCCTGATTCGAGGCTCCCCCACACACCCCGCCCTGGCGGGCACCCGTTCGGCTGAGCTCACGGCCTCGGCCCTCTTCCTAGAGGGGATTTCCGGACCAGTTGATCGGGTCCCCTCTAGGAAGAGGG